>Ga0207028_1007_pt2 | contig 81661 bp, 54 predicted proteins | sample Alteio_BWMinCont_41_FD_153287 | JGI IMG/M metagenome (GOLD analysis project Ga0207028, IMG submission 153287) | Enriched cells from forest soil in Barre Woods Harvard Forest LTER site, Petersham, Massachusetts, United States -... | ecosystem: Environmental > Terrestrial > Soil > Temperate forest >... | reverse complement strand
GCGAGCGTACCAGGAGCCAAGTCGTCAACGCGATCCCGTCCATTCAAGGAGCCGGTACCGTGACCTCGTGCACAAAGCTTCGATTCCCCCTCAGTCTAGGCGCTATCGCCCTTTTCGGAATATCCGTGGCCTGGGCCGGCATTACCGGTTCGATTTCCGGAGTTGTCGCAGACCCGACCGGGGCCGTTATGCCGGGAGTCACCATAATCGCCACCAACGAGTCGACAAATGTTGCCACCACCGCCGTGACCGACTCCAAAGGGTTCTACAACTTTCCGGGCCTGAATGTCGGCATCTATGACGTAAGCGTTAAACAGCAAGGTTTTCGTGATTACTTGCAGACTGGTGTGAAGGTCGACGCGGACTCCGCCATTCGCATTGATCTTCACATGGAAATCGGAACTGTCACCGGCACCGTCAGTGTTGAGAGCGATCGCTTGCAGATTGAGACACAGAGCACCCAGATGGGTGTCGTGATCGACGAGGAAAAGATTACCTCTGTGCCGTTGAACGGGCGTTCCTATATCGACCTGTTGAAGTTGCAACCAGGCGTGTCGCCTTATTCCCATAGCCAGGACAGCGGCACGTCGGGAGTTGGAGCGACGCAGGTCTCGGGCGACCTGGACAACGGACAACAATCAGTCAACGGAGGCCGAACCGGGTCCAACGCGTTCATGGTGAATGGCGCAAACGCGGAAGAAGGTGTCCACAACGGCGCCGCCATGATCCCCAATCTCGACTCCATCGCGCAATTTCGTATCATCACAAACAACTTCGATGCGGAGTATGGAAACTACAGCGGTGGCCAAGTCAATGTAGTCACCAAGTCGGGAACCAATCAGTATCACGGCACGGTCTTCGACTTCCTGCGCAATACAGTTCTGGATGCCAGAAACTACTACGCTCCGACGCGCGGCGTTTTCATCCAGAATCAATTCGGTGGGACCGTCGGGGGGCCGATTCGCAAAGACAGAGTCTTTTGGTTCGGCGACTACCAGGGGACACGGCAAATTTTGGGACAAACCCAAAGCTATCCCGTGCCTTCAGATGCCGATCGCACGGGTGACTTGACGGACCAGGCGGACTCGCTCACTGGCGCAGTGGTGGGTGCCGGCTGGGCCAACTCTCTTTCCCAGACTTTAGGATATCCCGTAGCGCAGGGAGAAAATTATTACACTCCGGGCTGTACCGATCCCGGAACTTGTGTCTTTCCTAATGCCGCCATCCCCCAGTCCGCGTGGTCGCCGGTCGCGGTGAACTCGCTGAAGTTCCTTCCTACAGCCAATGGAGTTGTCAACAATACGCCGAACTTCTCCACTTCCGCCTACAACGGGACGTTGAACGACGATAAGGGGAGTGGCCGAATAGACATTCCTACTCGAATTGGCACCGTGTTTGGATATTACTTCATTGACCGGTTCCACACCGTGAACCCTTATAGCCAGGTAAACGTCCCGGGGTTTGCCGCAACCAATCACGGGCAAACACAAATGATCAATCTAGGGTTGACGAGCACGCTTAACTCGTCCACAGTTAACGATGTTCGTCTCGTATATCTCCGCGATGTAAACCTGACCGGCCAGCCCACCGCAGGACAGGGTTTGGGTGTCACCCTTTCCTCTCAGGGTTTCGTCACTCCGTGGAGCCCCGCGGGCGGTATCTCCCCTATCAACCCTACGTACGAAGGCGTCGCAAATTTTATGTTCAACAACTTCAGCATTGGTGTCCCGCCTGATGCATTGCGGGAATACAACAACACCTTCCAGATCATCGATAACATCACCGAGATCTTTGGGACACACACGCTGCAGTTTGGCGCCAACCTCCACTACAACCAGATCAACGAGCGTAACTACGACTGCTACAACGGGTGTTTTGGTCTTAACGGTTCAGAGACTGGCTTGGACTTCGCCGATTTCCTGATCGGGGCGCCGGACAGCTTTGTGCAGGCCAGCCAGCAGCTCCTCGATTCGCGGAGCAAATACTACGGGTTTTATGGTCAGGATAGCTGGCGTGCGACCCGTAATCTCACCCTTAACTACGGCCTGCGCTGGGAAGTCGCTACTCCATGGTATGACACCCAGAACAAGCTGGAAACAGTCGTTCCCGGGGAGCAGTCGCTGGCATTTCCCGGTGCCCCTCTGGGTCTGGTTGTTCCCCTGGATCCAGGAATTCCTCGCACGCTCGGGCCCACCAAGTACACCAACTTTGGTCCTAGAATTGGTTTTGCCTATGCGCCCGACTCGAGCAACGGCCCTCTTGCCAAGATACTGGGTGGTCCAGGCAAATTCAGCGTACGTGCGGGTTACGGCATCTTCTATAGCTCTATCGAGGACGCCACTGGCTTTGTCGAGGTAGGGGACGCTCCTTACGGCAACTATTATTCCGTGTCATCGACTGAACTGGCCACCCCGTTTGTCGATCGGCCGTCGGGAACTCCGGCCGGACAGAAGTTCCCCTTCGTCTTTCCCCCAACCAACGTATCTCCTAGTAATCCAGATACAACGTTCGACTGGGCAGCCGCCACACCCATCGGCGGATCCGACTACTACTACTATAAAAACAAGGTACCCTATGTGCAGGAATGGGAACTTTCTCTCCAGCGTCAATTGGGAACCGCAACCGTGCTCAGCGTTAGCTATATCGGCACCGCGGGACGGCAGCTGCTGACGTTCGAGGAATCAAATCCCGGGGACCAGGCGCTCTGCCTCCAATTGAGTGACCCTGCCAATGTGGCGCCAGGTACAACAACCTGTGGCCCGTACGGCGAAGACACGGTCTATACCACGGCGAACGGCCAGACAGTGGAGGGAACGAGGCGGACCTTCGGGATTAACTTCAACAGCAATCCCTACATGAAGACGGCAGTCAGTTCCAGCTTCAACTCGCTGCAGGTGTCTCTTCAGCACAACGAAAAATACCTGAACTTCCTCATCGGATATACCTATGAGAAGTCGCTCGATAACGGTTCGGACTCCTTTGATGCGACCAATCCGTTAAATCCGGCCCAAACCCGCGCATTGTCGAGCTTTGACGTTCCGCACAACCTCGTCGCTAGCTTCACCGTACAGTTGCCGTTCGATCACTTTATCGGGGGAGGGGATGTTGCGAAGCGATTTACCGCGGGCTGGGAGCTTTCTGGCGCAGCCACATTTGCCAAGGGAGAGCCTGTCACTCTTAATGAGAATGACGATAATTCACTGCTCGGTGCCTTTAATGCAAACGTAGATGTGCCAAGCTACGCCAACAACGGCAGCCCTCTTTACATAAATCGGAACCCTCGAAAGGGGCTGCCCTATTTCAACCCGAACTACTTCGTCCCGGAAACAATCGGGCAAGTAGGTAATGCGATGCGGCGATCCTTCTCCGGCCCTGGCATCCACAATTATGATATGGCTCTGCTGAAGAACACTGACATTATCGAGAACATTAAGCTGCAGTTTCGGGCAGAGGCATTCAATGTCTTCAACCATGCGCAGTTTACAAATCCGAATGGGCTGGTCAACAATACCGGTCAGGGTGGTTTTGGCTATGTAACTGGTGCAAACGATCCCCGTATCATGCAATTAGCGTTGAAAGTCGTCTTTTAGGCGTTGCGAACCGAACGGTGGCAGGTCCCATCAGGAGAATTCGTCTGAATGTGCCGCAGGTTTGGAGTCATTGCCCGCCTCTGTATTTTGCTGACGTTGGGTATTCCGTGGACCCTCATGGCCCAGGATAGGTCGAGTGCAAATTCTGGAGGCAAGTCGCAAGGCGCCGCCCTGTTCGCTTCAAACTGTGCTGTCTGTCATGGCGCTGACGGGCGCGGTGGTGAACACGGTCCGGACATCGCAACAGCTTCTGCTGTACAACGACTGGCAGACCGAAATCTCATTGATATTGTCAGGAATGGAATCTCCGGGACCGGTATGCCGGGATTCGATTGGCTCGGTCAGGAAAAAATACTCGGGATTGTCGCCTGTCTTCGGGCGTTGCAGGGTAAGAATGGCCCAATTACGCTACCTGGCAATGCTGAACGCGGAAAGAAGCTGTTCTTTGGAAAAGCGAAGTGCTCTGACTGCCACATGGCGCAAAGCAAGGGTGGTTTCATTGCCTCCGACCTTTCATATTCTGAATCCAATACGAGTGCGGACCAGCTACGTCAGGTCATTCTCGATCCTGTGAATTCCCTGCCCGCCCAAAAGAGGGCCGTTACAGTCACCACGACCGATGGGCAGAAATATGCCGGCGCGCTTAGAGCCCAGGACAATTTCTCCATCTCCATTCAAACCATGGACAGTGCCTTTCATTACTTTCCCAAATCCCAACTCGCCTCTATCGAGATCGGCGCTCGTTCTTTAATGCCGGACGATTACCGGTCAAGGCTGAGCGATGCAGAAGTAAATGACCTGGTCAGCTATCTGATCCAAATTGGCGCACAATCTCCGAAACCTGACCAACCCTCATCAGACGATGACGACGAATAGGGGAGCACCGGCCCGAACCGGAGTTCGTATCAAAATGACCGATCCGAAGCGGCAGCCTTCGGTCCTGCCACTCCTGGTCCTGATCTTCACAGGCCTTTTCCCCCAAGCCTCGGCTCAATCTGTGCCGGCGACGAATCGCATCTCAGCCAGTCCCAGCGTTCTCGCGAACGGAACTCTCTACGTATCGGGCCAGGGAAGTCGCAGGGCGGATGGAAGCCGTCCTTCAGAATTCCCGGCGCAGGTGGATCAGGCGTTGCATAATTTGCGGGCGATTCTGAACGGCTCGGCGATGGATTTCGACAATATTGTATGGATGAATGTCTACGTCAAGTCTGAAGCGGACATCGCTGGCATGGAGGAAGTTTATTGGCGCGAGATTGGAAGCAGTCCTCCTGCCCGTACTATTCTAACCGTAGATGCCCTTCCGGATGAAGAACGGATTGAAATGAGCTGCATCGCAGTCCGGGACAAAGCACATCGTCGCGCTATCTGGCCGGAGGGATGGCTGAAGGGTTCGCGTTCCGATCCGCCTGCGATTGAGGCCGGAGACGTGCTGTATCTGTCGGCACAAGGCGGGGAGGACCCGCGCACAGGGAAACTTGCCTCTGACTTTGCTGGTGAAGTGAAACAGGCGCTCGACAATGTGAGCGCCGTACTGCAAGCAGCCCGCATGAGCACAAGGAATGTGGTCTGGGTAAACCCGTATATGAGCGTCGGGGGCCAGTACGAGGCGATGGGCAAAATCTATGCGACTTACTTTGAATTCGGCAACACGCCCGGACGCGGGACCATCCAGGTCATGGGCCTTCCGAAAGGAAACCACGTTGTCTTCAGCTGCATTGCCGGAGCAGACCTGAGCAAGCGCAAAGCAGTGCGCCCCAGAAATATGCCGCCGAGTCCAACCGCCAGCCCCGGTGTACTCTATGGCGATACCCTGTACCTCTCCGCGAAAGATGGCTTCATTCCCGGCCAGGGCATCGTTACGCCTGACTTCAATTTGCAGCTTCGTCAGTCAATGCGCAATCTTCTCGATGGTCTGGAGGAAGCCGACATGGATTTTTCCGACGTTGTTTTCAGCACCGTCTACCTTCGCCAAATTCAGGATGAAGATCGCATGAATGCGCTGTACGGAAAATTCTTCAAAGCGAAGTATCCGGCATGGACAGTGCTGCAGCAAAATCTCGAAACCGGCGACGAAGCTGCCGAGCAAATTTCGTTCATAGCCGTGGGACAGAAGAAACAATGAGAGTAGAAAAAGCACGTCATGGCTGACTTCCAACAGAAGCGTAGAACGTTCATGAAATGGGCGGCGGCATTTCCCCTGCTTGCGCGTGTCAGTATTCAGCAGGCAATGGGATCGGGCTGGGCTGAGGTAGCGAAGAAATCCACCGACAACGTCTACACCCGGCTTGGCGTGAAGCCGATCATCAACGGTCGCGGAACGTGGACCTACCTGAGCGCGACTCTCGAATTGCCCGAGGTCAAAGCGGCTCAAGAAGCAGCTTCGCAGCATTACGTCAACATCTTCGAGCTTCAGGCTGGGGTCGGGCGGCGCCTCGCCGCACTGACTGGCGCCGAATCGGGGATGATCACCTCTGGCGCAGCAGGTGCCATGGCTTCAGCAACCGCGGGATGTATCGCCGGAACGGATCCAGATAAAATCTGGCAACTCCCCGACACGACCGGTCTCAGGCACGAAGTCGTCATGGTGGGTGGACGAAGCCCGTTCGACAGCGCGATTCGTCTTGCTGGCGGCATACTCGTCCTCGCCGATTCCGCCGAACAGCTTCCCAATGCAATCAACGCGAATACCGCAATGATCTATACCACCTCATCCCCTGAGCAACTCGCCATTGAAATCGCCATTGCCAAGAGTCACAACGTACCCATCCTCATGGATGCCGCCGACGGCATTCCTCCCATTGACAAGCTGAGGCTCTTTGCGAAGATGGGTTGCGATCTCTACACCGTGAGCGGCGGCAAGGGACTTTGCGGCCCACAATGCAGCGGAGTTCTTCTTGGTCGCAAAGATCTGATCGATGCGGCGCTCGCAAATACCAGCCCGTGGGAGGGCGCGGTGTGCCGCCCGATGAAAGTGGGCAAAGAAGAAATCATCGGGTGTTTGGCCGCGGTGGAAGCCTGGTTTCACATGGATGTGAACGCTCTCAACAAAGAATGGTCCATGCGAGTGCAGCGCATCGCATCGATGGTCGGAACCGTTCCGGGAGTCGAAACTAAAATCTATACGCCGGAAACAAACCAATATCCAACCCTCGTGGTCTCCTGGGATCAATCCGCATGGGGCTACACGATCGCAGACTGCGCCCGAGATCTTCTGAATGGATCTCCCAGCATTGCTGTCCTTACGGATGACAACCCGAGCGATGTATTGTCGCGAAAGGAAATGCGCAACAAAAGCTCCAAGGGCTCACAGTCAAACAAGCTGGAGATTGTTTCCATGACGCTGAAGCCCGGCGAAGAGATCATTGTGGGCAGGCGCCTGCGGCAGTTACTGTCTGCGGCGAGCGGAAAGCCGAAGTCGAAACTGGAACCCGAATGAAAGGCGATTACCGGCCCGACAAGGTCTTGACTCGAAACAAACCGAATCTCATGATTCACAGGAAAGCGTTCCCAATGAAGCAATCCACTGCAAAGTGGCTTTGGGCAATGGTCATGATCACCCCTCCTTTGCTCGCTCAGCAAAGCGCTCAACATCCTCCGGCTCCATGCACAATTCGGTCTGTGGAATTCGACGGCTGGCAAGCGAAAGAAGTTGCGAATGACTGGGTCCGCTTGACGTTTGTTCCCCAGTTAGGTGGCAGGCTGATGCAGGTCGCATTTGACGGGCATAGCTACCTGTTCGTGAATCCGGTTTACAAGGGCAAGTACATTTCGCCAGATGAGGCGGGTGGCCGCTGGATCAACTATGGCGGCGACAAAATCTGGCCGTTGCCCGAAGGCAATGCTGACGAGCAGCACTGGAATGGAGCCTCCACTGCGCTCGATGATGGCGATTACACTTTCGCGATCGTTTCCCAAAGCCCCCGCTGCATCGTGCGTCTCCAGGGTCCTCCGGATAAGCCGACTGGCCTGCGGTACAGCCGCGAAATCACCATCGGGAGCGATTCCCCTGAGGTTTTTTTTCACGCCATCACGAAGAACATCTCGGGTCATTCAATTACTTGGTCTGTGCAGTCTGTGTCGCAATACGATCTCGCCGACGCCAACGATCCCAAACGTTACAATCACGATTTCTGGGCATTCGCAGCGATAAATCCCAACTCCGCCTATCTGAATGGATACCATGTCTACGATGGCTTCGCGACGGACCCTTCGTTCAAGCGAGGTGGCGGCCTGTTTCGTCTGAATTGGAAGTATCTGGAAAACGAAGTATGGCTCGACTCCACTGCCGGCTGGATTGCCGTCGTCGATGGCGCGACGCACTACGCCATGGTGGAAAAAACAAAGTACTTTGCCGGCGCAAACTATCCCGGAAAGGCTACAGTTATCTTTTACAAAAATGGACCTTCGCTGCGCATGACCGCTGATGGAATGCCCCAGTTGACATCGACCAGCCTTGAGGAGACGCCCTTCTACATGGAAGCAGAACTGAACAGTCCGATGGCGGTTTTGGCTCCCGGCGAAACGTACACCATGGATTCACAGTGGTTCCCCACGCGCGCAAGCCACGCGCAGATAGACACTGTGACCGATGCCGGCCTGGTGATAAAACCGCTGACTGCCGTCCGGGCCGCCGAAAACATTGAGATCTCGGGCGGCTTCGGTGTCTTTTTCCCGGGAGAACTCAGAGTCTTTATGTACGATGCGGAAGGTACAGAGAGATACGAGATACCGCTCGAGTCCGTACGCCCGCAAGATGCAATTGACGTGCATCAAACGATTGCCGCGTCCCCGGGCATCGCGCGAATTTCAGTTCACTTGATCGACACCAGCGGTCTGGACCGCGGGGCATTGGGCGAGGTGTCGCTCACCACAAGCGATGAACAACGGTAAACGGATGATGCCTCGCAAGCCATGCCAACTCCTCCTCGCTGGGTGCACATTGGTTTTGGCAGCGTCGGCACAAAGCCCGAACCCGAACACCGGCGCCTTGATCGACGTGAAGCCGGCGCAGCTGCACTCCCAGGCGATAACCGACAACTGGCCGTCATATAACGGAGACTACACCGGACGGCGCTTCAGCAGTCTCACACAGATTACTCCGCAAAATGTTGCCCAGCTTCAAGCCCAATGGGTCTTTCACAGCAGAAACGCAGGGATTCTCGAGGCCACGCCGGTAGTTGTAAACGGCGTGATGTACGTTACCGCATCGAACGATGCCTATGCTCTCAACGCGCAAACCGGCCAGATACTCTGGCACTACTCGCGGCCGATCTCTAGCGGCCTGGTCGACGACGCTGCGGGTCATATCAGTCGGGGCGTGGCATTACTCGGCACACGTCTTTATATGGAAACCGATAATGCCCATCTACTCTGCCTTGATGCGCGATCGGGTCACTTGATCTGGGATGTCGCGTATGCAGACTGGAACAAAAATTACGGGGCCACTAGTGCTCCGTTGATTGTCAAAGAGAACGTGCTGGTTGGAACATCGGGGGGAGACGACGGAGTGCGTGGATTTCTCGCAGCCTACAATGCCGAAACTGGAAAGCTGGCATGGCGCTTATGGACCATTCCTGGTCCAGGCGAGTTCGGCTCCTCAAGCTGGCCCGGTGACGCCTACCTGCACGGCGGCGGCACCACATGGATGCCCGGAACCTATGACCCGGAATTGAATACTATCTTCTGGGGCACGAGCAATGCTTCGCCAGACTACGACGGGGTCGTCCGCCCTGGAGACGATCTCTTCACGTCGTCTCTGCTTGCGATTGATCCGGATACCGGAAAACTGAAATGGTTCTTCCAGTTCACTCCTCATGATCTCTATGACTACGACGCCCTCCAAACTCCGGTTCTCGTCGATAGGGAATATCAGGGGAAGCCGAGAAAACTTCTCATTGAAGCAAATCGCAACGGTTTTCTCTACATTCTTGATCGGACCAGCGGAGAATTCCTTTCCGCGACTCCATTCGTGAAAAGGATCACATGGGCAAAAGGTATCGACGCGCATGGTCGCCCGATTGCGCCGATTTCCGAGCCAACCGCCGATGGCACGCTCATCTGCCCCGGTGTTGTGGGTGCGACGAACTGGTTTTCACCATCCTATAACGAAGCGACGCGCTTGTTCTACGTTATGGCCTTAGAAAGTTGCTCCGTGTATTTTCGCAAGCCGGCACCTTTTGCAGAGGGCAGCACTTACTACTCGGGCGGCACAAAGCGCAACCCGGACGCCTCAAGCCAGAAAGTGCTTCTGGCGTTCGACGCCCAGACACAAACGGTCGCGTGGCAATATCCCCAGGTAGGAGAAGGACACTCCTGGGGCGGAGTGATGTCTACCGCGACAGGCCTGGTCTTCTTTGCGGATGATGCGGACTTCTTCGAGGCAGCCGACGCCAAAACTGGAAAGTCTTTGTGGCATTTCAACACCGGACAAAGTCTGCACGCATCGCCCATGAGCTATGCCGTCAACGGCAAACAGTATGTGGCCATTGCCTCAGGGAGTGACTTGTTCAGCTTTGCGCTCCCTTAGTACTACTGTGTTGTGCGCCGTGAAAGGCGTTGGTCAACAGCGGGTGCAAGTCCGTGCGCCGGGATAAACCGGTAGAAAGCAGAGGAGGAAGAAGCCTTACGAGTAAGGATTAGCGATCCGCTCGGCCCCGAGTTTTGTGTGGCGTTTCCGTGAGGGGCGACACGAAGCGTAAACAGGGGGATAGGTGGGCTGGGTATCGATCTTCGAAAAACCCCAATCAGGACGCCGACGTTTTTGGACTTATGCGGAAGGCAACATGCTCCGAGGGCGATAGCGCGAGCTCCGGAGCAGTCCTGCGTAGTCGTAGACCCCAGTGCACGCCTAGAAACTTTCTACACGAGAACCGGGAGACCTCGGAGGCGCCTGTCGGCGCAGTACTACGAAGAGTTCCTCGAGGGGAAGCTCCAGGAACTTTCCCATAGGCAGCGGAGTGAGCGACAGGACTGCGGGTGAAGGCTTTGGCCGCAAGACCCGGAGGCAAGCCACCGAGGAGTCACACATTGGCATAAAGGAGAGAAGTAATGGTACCTGTGAATCGCCCGAACAAGGATGGGAAACCATCGGCGGAGGGCGAGGAGGGAAGGCCGATGATCAAGGAAAACGCCCACCAACCACACACGACCTCGACACAGAGCGAGACACGCGTGTCCCAGGGGCTGGAGGGCGTGCGGAAAGCAGCAAAGGAGAATAAGGGAACGAGATTCACTGCTCTGCTGCACCACATGAGCGTTGATCTACTGCGGGAAAGCTTCTTCGCATTAAAGCGCAAAGCGGCACCCGGAGTAGACGGGGTCACGTGGCAGGACTATGAGGCAGGCCTAGAAGATCGACTTGTCGACCTCCACGGCCAAGTCCATCGCGGAGCCTATCGGGCGCAGCCCTCGAGGAGAGTGTACATACCGAAGAGCGATGGGCGGCAACGCCCATTAGGGGTCGCGGCACTGGAAGACAAAATCGTCCAACAGGCCACGGTCACCATCCTCAACCAGATTTACGAAGAGGACTTTCTCGGTTTCTCCTATGGGTTTCGGCCGGGACGCAGCCAGCATGATGCGTTGGATGCGTTGGCATTCGCGATTCAGCGGAAACAGGTGAACTACATTCTGGACGCAGATATAAAGGGTTTTTTCGACAATCTGTCAAAGTCCTGTCTGCTCAAGTTTGTAGAGCAACGCGTCGCCGACCGCCGCATACTGCGCCTGATCCAGAAATGGCTGAAGGCCGGGGTGATGGAAGAAGGCAAATGGTCGGACACGGAGACGGGTACTCCGCAGGGACCGGTGATCACTCCCTTTACGCAAAAGGTAATTTCGACCGTCAGTCCCGCATGGCGGTGGATTGCCGCCTTGCGTAGGGCTCTGCTGCGGGACTGAAATGCTGTGTCGAATCGTGATGGTATCGTCTCCTATCAGGACGTCTTTTACAATCAGCCTGACGATTCTCTGCCGCTCAGTGATAGTCAGCGTATCAGCAGCGCCACGCAGACGGGCAAGGAACGCGGTAAGATTCTCCGCCAACCGCAGAAAGGTAGCCCGATCATTGGCCTGGTCGGCGATTGCCTGCAACTCCGCACGAAGCGCCTGTTCACGCTGGCGTAGCCCAGGCATGCGCTCCCGCAACTGCTCGATCGACATGAGTGCTTCCTGATAGGCGCTGAGAAGGCGTTCGATACCTTTGCCAACATGCACCAATTCTCTTTGCAGACTCTGCTCGCGCTTTTTGGTCGGATCGGACGAGCGCGCTGCCGCCAGCCGACGATCCAGTTCCTGCTGTATGAGCGTGGGGTCTTCCAGCAGCCGGATCACCTCGGCCCAAACGATCTGATCGAGCAGATCCTGCCGGATCATGCGGCCGTTGTCGCAAACAGGGCCGCCCAGCTTGCGCCAGCTATCCGAGCCAATGCATTTGTAATAGTGAATCTTGCGGGCGCTTGTTTGCGTCGATGAGCGCGAAAAGGCATAGCCGCACTTCTGGCAACTGACCAGACCCTGCACGATGCTTGGCTCGATGGTGCGGCGACGTGATCGAACTTTGTTTTCCTGCAGCAGTTCCTGGGCACGAGCGAACCTGTCTTCACTTACCAGCGCCGGCACGGGAATCTCGATCCACTCTTCGCGAGGTCGTTCATGGCCTGCAGTCATGCTGGGTGTAATCACACCCCGTCGGCGCTGCGGACGCATAACACGTGTTCGGGAAGAGGCGCGCGTCTTGCCGAAACAAGCAATGCCACGATAGGCAGAGTTGCGCAGCACGGCCCAGACAGTCGTGCGCTCCCACCGCGCCCTTGCTTTGCGCGTTGGGATGCCTTCAGCGTTGAGCCGACGGGTTATCTCGCCGATGCTCAGGCCCTCCACCGTGTACATCTCATAGATGCGCTCGACCACGCGAGCCTCAGCTTCAAGCACGGCGTAGGCAGCTGGTGCCTCGTTGGTCTTGCGGATATAGCGGTAGCCATACGGAGCCCCACTCATCATACTGACTTCATCGGACTGGGCGCGGTGTCGCTTACCGCGGCGCGACCGCTCCAGTATCTGTGCCCTTTCATACTCCGATATCATCCCCTGGAATTGCACCAGCAGTTGATCTTCCGCGCTGGCTCCCTGCGGGGCTTTGACAAAAATCGTCTCAACACCATTACGAGCCAGTTCCTCGATCAGCAGAATCTGGTAGGCATACTTGCGGCTCAGGCGGTCGGGCGAGTACGCCAACACAACTTGAATCTGCCCTTCAGCGGCGAGATCTCTCACACGCTCAAGCCCCGGCCGCTCCAGCGTTGCTCCAGTGTAGCCGTCATCCTCGAAGACCCACTCTTCGGGTACCTCCAGATCGTGCCCCTGGGCAAACTCGATCAGGGACGCCGTCTGGCTCGCAATTGTGTTCGCCTCCCGCTGCTGGTCGGAAGATACCGGTGCGTAGATTGCTGCCATCCTCATGATCAAGCTCCTTCACACTGCCACCAACGGGACGTTCCCGAAGAGGCACAAGAAGACTGTAGGCCTGGACGAGTTTTGATTCGTGCAGACGATCAAACAAATACTCAACGTGAACTTGAAGCGGGCCGAGCGTTGAGCGCGGCTTAGCCATGCCTTCTCTGAACACTCAGAAACGCAGCCAGCATGGCGAAAGCAGCATTCAACTGCCGAGCCTTGTTCGTTTTGGTTGATCGGGTCATCCGCCATAAACGTATTACCTCTTAAGGCGCAAGTCAAGCACAGAGTAACTGGTTCGCCAACCCACCACTACCCTCTCGAATTCGAAATTACCTCTGTCATCAAATCTTCCTCCTTCGCCTTGAAATACCGCTACTAGACAACGCGCCATCAGATCGACCAGATCGGCCCGAACGATCGGGTTCACGGGCACGGCTGGGATTTCTTGCCGGATCATCAGGCCCATCAGTTCGAGTTGCACCACGATGACCTCCCTCGCTTGCATTAACTACGATTGGCTGAAGGTTATCGTGATCGCGTTGTCTGGGGGCTGCGAGAAGTGTTGAAAGAGATAGAAATGCCTCTTTGCTCAAAAGAGCTTGCTCACTGATCCGAATGTCCACGCTGCCCGGTGACAACATCCACATCGGGATCTTCAGCCGCCTACCGTAGCGGTCGATTACCGACGCGGCGCCATCGCCCCGTTTCGGTCTGCGTTGGATCTGTAGGGTGGAACCGTGCAGAGGATGAAATGGATAGAACACCTTGACTTCGGTAGTTTCCGCACTCAGGGTATTGTGGCCGTGGGTGTTTTCATCCACACCTGCATTGCGTGGTCCCCGGTGGTGGGCTCTCGTTCGACGGCACCCGCTGGATGCCTTGCAGGCAGGGCTTCTTCCTGCCCGTGCGCGTGCTGTCGCGACTATTCCGGCGCCTGTTTCTGGACCGTCTTCAAAGCGCCTTTGACTCTAAGAAACTAAAATTCTTCTCCGCCCTGGAGAGGTTCCGTGATCGCCGCGAGTTTCTCAGCTACCTGGACCCACTAAGCAAATCGGAGTGGGTTGTCTATGCCAAACCGCCCTTCGCGGGACCAGAAAAGGTACTCGATTATGTCGGCCGCTATACCCATCGTGTAGCCATCTCGAACAACCGCCTGCTGGACATCGAAGACGGTCAAGTGAGCTTCCGATATAAGGACTATAAAGACTGCAGTCAACAGAAAACCATGTCACTTTCCGCCGAGGAATTCATCCGTCGCTTCCTCCTCCATGTTTTGCCGCGTGGATTTCATCGTATCCGTTACTTCGGCTTCCTCGGCAATCGCCATCGCCAAGAAAAACTCGACCAATGCCGTCAACTGCTCGGCGTAGCTATTCCAGAACTGGCTTCAGATCAACCTGCCGCCCAGGATTACCGTGATCGGTATGAAACACTGACCGGGACATCGCTCCGCCAGTGTCCGTTCTGCCGCCGCGGCCACATGATTAGGGTTGGGGAAATCGAGGCACCCCAAAGACTGCCGGCAATCAAGGACACCTCATGAGTAGCAGCGCACTCGCCACAGCCTGCTGGCTACGAAATTGGGTCAACCAACCCTCCAGGAAATCCCTGTCTCGCCCTGCGCTAATTCCTCTCTTGCCAGGCCAATGCCCTCACTCAAGCCGGCTTCGAACGGCCGAATCCGCGGCATCAACGCATATCTGCCGGAAGCGCATCCTCTTCCGCAGACCGACATCCCCGGCTTCAGCCCTCAGCCAACCATTCAATGCACATAGGGCGAACATCGTGGAGCGGTTCAGTCCAATCCATTTTTAGCGCACCGGCACGGCGCTCGGCATTTGCGGTGTCCCCCAGCAGCGTGCCGCGCCGTGCCGCCACGCAAAAAATGCTCTGCATTATCGCGGGTCATTTGTCCGGCAACGCGCAGGCAGGTTGCCGTGTCATCTATCCGATTAGGCGGTGAGAACGAGGCCGCGGTCGCTGCGGTAGTGGCTGTCGAGGAGGTTTTGAGGCCGGGATAGGGTGTTTGTCACAGGAGGTAACCCACTGTGACTCACCTTCGCAAAATCATGCTCGAAGAACTCGAGCGCCGCAACTACAGCGCCGGGACGATCCGGCGCTATCTGCGTTTCGTCGAACGGTTCTCGAAACATTTCGGCAAGTCACCTGACAAGCTCGGTCCCGATCATCTGCGCAGCTATCAGGCCCATCTGCTCAAGGAGCGAAAACTCTGCCCTGGAACGGTTGAGAACCACGTGGCCGCACTGCGCTTTTTCAACCTGCGCACGCTGCATCGGTATGAGTTCCGCCAGTTCCTGCCCTATCCCAAGGTGCGCAGGAAGCTGCCCAACATCCTCAGCCTGAAGTTTCTGCCCACAAAACTCGCCATCCTGCGCATTCGATCATGAGCGCTTGGTGGCTCACCCCTTCCCCCACCCCGATTTGCACCGAAATTGGGAGAAGTGCGATTATGGCCAATCGGGTCGCATTGGTGTTCGTAACGTTGGCGTCGATGCTGCGGCAGTTGCCAAGAAGAATCGGACACCATCAATACCAATGATGGGCTGTAGTCCATCCTCGATATTTTGGGTCAAAGCTCACACAATTGCTTCTACTGGAGGGTGAGATGCGGAAGAACAATATCAGGATCGCAGATTTAGCATTGGTTGTTCTGGTCTTTTTATCCTGCCCGATCTGTTCACGAGCACAGGTTGAGAAGGCTCCCTATCCGGCCATGGCGCCTCTCGACCAGTATTTGATTTCGGACGAGAATGCCGAGATCGCGCTGGCTCGCAGTGCTGCCCCAGCGTCGGTTTCGGATGCAGCCGAAGTCATGGTACTGCGACGAGATGGCTATGCAACCGCCGTGAAAGGTTCGAATGGCTTTCTCTGCATTGTGGAGAGAGCATGGGCGAACCCGAGCGATGCGTCGGATTTCTGGAATCCCAAAATGCGCGCCCCAACTTGCTACAACGCGGCAGCTGCGAGCACTTTTTTGCCTATCTTTCTCATGAAGACCAAGCTGGTGCTGGCAGGAAGATCGAAGGCGGAGATCGGCGTGGCGACCGCATCGGCGCTGCAAAACAAGGAACTGCCGGCCCTTGCGCCTGGAGCGATGTGTTACATGATGTCGAAGCAACAGTATCTAAACGATGGTGCCAGGAACTGGCATCCACATGTCATGTTTCTTGTCGCGGGTGATGCCGAGAAAAGCTGGGGAGCCAATCTGCCCGGCTCGCCGATTATAGCGGCCGATAACCCTGAAGCACACGTGACCATTTTCATGGTTTTGGCCGGCGAATGGTCCGATGGGACCCCTGGGCCATCGATGGTGCACTGAGCAGCAATTCGCAACGAGTTGTGCATTCAGGTCAGATCGCTACCAGGAAGTCTGTTTGTGTCCGCCAATTTGCCTGCGCACGAGGATCTTGGGACGACACTCATAGACCGAGGCACATGACGATCGGTTTACCCTGGATCGCTGCTCCGATCGAGTCGCGGCCTATGGGGAAATTACCCCGAGGTAAAAGCATGGCCGGTGATTCAGGAACTTTCATTGCTTAAGGGGCATCTGGCGGATTCCTGCACTCTAACCGAACTTCCGCAGCATTAACCGAGGCCAAGGAAATTGTGACTACTTTGAGTCGCTCTTTTCAAGAACGGCAAGTGGAAAAGGCTTTGTTTGCAAGGCAGGTTTGAGGGGAGTGTTTCTTGAGCGTCGCAGAAGTGGCGTGTAGTGAAGACCTACCCCCTTGCAAGTGCGGAGAAGATCGGTAGGATGAGCGCCATGTATGTGCGCCGCTGCTACCGAGAGAAGAACGGGAAGCGGCACGCCTATTGGGCCCTGGTGCAGTCCTATCGCACAGCGCGCGGTCCGCGGCAGGTGGTGGTCGCGTACCTTGGGGAACTGGATGAGCATGGCCGCATTGGAGTGCAACAAGCGGTACAGCCGGCTTCCACCGCACAAGAGCATTTGTTCCGGCCGCTGAGCAGCAGCCCGGAGTGGGTCGAAGTCGACATCCACGGCGTGCGGGTGGAACGCAGTCGTCAGTTTGGCGGCTGTTGGCTTGGATTGGCGCTTGTTCGTCAACTGGGTCTATCTGCGCTTCTCGAGGAGTTGTTGCCGCAAGGGCGGGAAGGGATTTCGTGGAGTGTGATGGCGCAGATTCTGGTGCTGGGGCGCATGATGGAAGCTTCCAGTGAGCTGCGGTTGGCGGAGCACACCTATGAAGCCAGCGCCCTGGCGGAGTTATTGGGGGTGCCGGCGGAAAAGGTAAACGAGGATCGTCTCTATCGCAGCCTGGATCGCTTATTGCCGCACAAGACGGCCTTGGAGAAGCATCTTCAGCAGCGCCTGGGCGAGCTGTTTCAGCTCGACTACGACTTGCTGCTCTACGACGTCACCAGCACGTACTTTGAGGGCGAAGCGGCAGCCAACCCACAGGCGCAGCGCGGCTACTCGCGGGATCATCGCCCCGACTGCAAACAGGTCAACATTGCCATGGTGGTGAGTCGCAGCGGGCTGCCCTTGGGATATGAAGTGTTCGCCGGCAACCGCAGCGACGTCACCACGGTGGAAGAGATGGTCGCGGCCATGGAGAACAAGTACGGTCAGGCCAACCGCATTTGGGTGATGGATCGTGGCATGGTATCGACAGAGAACGTTGAGTTTCTGCAGAAGGGTGGGCGGCGTTACATTCTGGGCACACCCAGGAGCATGCTGCGTAAATTCGAGCAGCAGTTACTTGACGAGACATGGAGTGAAGTCCACGCCGGGTTGGAAGTGATGCTCTGCCCTGGGCCAGAAGGGCAGGAGGTCTTCATCCTTTGCCGCAGTGCCGAGCGGCGCCTGAAGGAACGCGCGATGCACGATCGCTTCGAACAGCGCATTGAACAGAAGCTGGAACAGATGGCCGCCAGTTGCCGCCAGCGCAGGCAGGACCCACTGCTGCTGGCCCAACGCCTGGGCAAGCTCCTGGGCCGGAACAGCCGCGCTGCAGGCTTATTTCGTGTGCACATCCAAACCGATGCGCGCGGCGGAGCTCACCTCGAGTGGAGCAAGCGAGAAGAGTGGCGCGATTGGGCCAGACTGAGCGAGGGCTGTTATCTGCTGCGCAGCAACGTCACCGATTGGAGCGGAGAAGAGCTTTGGCGTGCCTACATGCAACTGACAGAGGCCGAGGCTGCCTTTCGAATCCACAAGAGCGATCTGTCTCTGCGCCCCGTCTGGCACCATCTCGAGCGCCGCGTGCAGGCTCATATTCTGGTTTGCTTTCTCACCTATGTGCTCTGGAAAACGTTTGGCCGCTGGTGCCATGATGCAGGACTCGGCGATGAACCGCGAAAGATCTTTGCTGAACTCGGACAGATCGCCTTAGTCGACGTGGTCTTGCCCACGCGCACTGGCATCTCGATTCGCAAGCGCTGCGTGAGCCGGCCCACCGAACACCAAGCCATCTTGCTCCAGCGACTCGGCCTGGACCTTCCGACAAGCATCGAATGCGCAGATTTGTAGTGAAGACTTCACTACCTCCGCGCTGTTAAGAAAGGACTTATCGCCGCAACTGCGGAAGTTGGGCTAACGCTTCCTTTTTGAAATCCACTTCGACCTGTGCCACAGCAGTCATATATTTCCGTGGATGGGCCTTGTAGATGGTGCTTGCGAGACCACAAAGCCAAGGAGACTCGTCTGCGTTATCGACGAAATGAAACGGATGAATCATCCTGAGGAATTGCGGCAATTTGGCAGGATTACGACCCAAGGCGTCTGCAAGCCGAGAATAAAACGAGTTGTACGCTTCCGTGACTCGCATGTCTTGATCTTGACTTGTGTCCTGTGAATCGTAGAGGGCTTTCATTTCCCTGCCATCGCTCGGCATCGCGCCAATCAAGAGGGCATCTCGGTTCGGACCGCCTAACTTCGAGTACATTGCAGCGTGGACGGCACGGTGCGGGAAATCGTGCGGACCGTGCATCCACCATAGGTTCTCAAGTTGCGTGAGGGTTTCGGCTCTTGCGAGGGTTCCGAGAGAGTCATCGAAAGACGACCGGAGATGCCGTTCAGAATCCTGTGAATGAACAAGCGAGTAAGAGAGGAACAACACCGCCCCAGCTAGTGTTTTTCGCATTTGCAGCCATTGTACCGGCACGTTCCGAGCGAGTCGTGGACCACCTTCCCCTACCGGGCTGCAGCTTACTGGACGGTGACGGTGAAGCTTGTGGCAATCGTGATATTTGCGTTGCTTGTATCCTTCCCGGTGACTGAAAAGGTATATATGCCCGCGGTTGTACCCAAGGTGGATGGCCCCGTAGTGCTTGATCCCCCTCCTCCGCAGCCGGTCAAACCGCCGAATACGACAATTGATACAAGCTCAAGCATCGATAGCCAGTTTCGACTCCGAGCAGGGATGCAGAGCATCAGAAGACTCGCCAAGGCCGCACCGCTGCCAAGCCTCCACAGAAAAGGTCGGGCTAACGCCCCGCTTGTTGCTGCTGTCGTCTTCACGGTTACAGCAGAGTTTACTGTCCCGCCAGAGGTGAATGTCACGCTGGCCGGATTCAAGCTGCAGGTGGGAAGGCTCTGTGCTCCCGTGGGTGAACCGCTCAAGGTGCAGGTCAGGTTTATGGTTCCCGAATATGTGCTAGTTGCAGAGAACGTCGCTGTTGCGGTGGTGCTGGCTCCCGGCGAAACAGCGGATGGGGAGGAGATTGCAATTGCCACGGGGGAAGCCGCGACGCTTGCTGTTCCGCTCGAACCTCCATATGTGCCATCACCCGCATAAGTCGCCGTCAGAGTATTGTCTCCGCTGCTAAGGGTGCCGGCCGGGATGGTGAAACTGGCGCTTCCACTGCTGAGCGGATTCTGCGCGCTGTACTGTCCACTGACGAGAGTGACGGCTCCGGTTGGAGTCGGTAAACCGGCGCTTCCTGCCACAGTAATCGTTACGGCAAGGCTTTGATTCTCACCGATGCTCGATGCAGCTGGCGTGACGGTCACGGTCGACAAGGCTTTGTTCACCGTCAAACTCAGCGCGGCTGACGACGAAGCGGTGTAATTGCTGTCGCCTCCGTAAGTGGCTATGATCGAGTACGACCCAATCGTAAACGAGCTTTCAACAAACGAAGCAACGCCGGTGCTGTTAAGTGTAGCCGTACCCAACTGTCCAGTTGCCGCAGAAAAGGTCACAGTTCCAGTGGCTGTGAGGCCGGAACCGGAAACAGAAGCCGTTAAGGTGACTGGGGCTCCGTAGGACGCGGGGCTGGGAGAAATCGCCAGTCCCAAGGTTGATGGACCTTTTGCCGCCGTAAATGCGATGGGATTTGAGGTGCTGGCCCTGTAGTTGCTGTCGCCCTCGTAATTTGCTGCAACCTGATGTGTTCCAGTCGCGGGAGGAAGCGTCAATTCGGGCGCTGTGGCAGTGGCCGTTTGATTTTCCGCCAGATACACCGAAACGGCACCAGTCGGAGAGGAGTAATCCGGAATCGCTAAGTCGGAAACGCCGTCCCCGTTGAAATCGGCAGCTGCGATCGATAGAGTTTCGTAAGTTTCGATGCCACTGGACGCTGATGTAAAGTTGCCGTGCCCGTCGCCGAGCAAGACGGTTGCCGGATATGAGTCTCTGCCCAAACCGAATGCAACGGCGACGTCAAGCAAGCCGTCACCGTTGAAATCACCCACAGCGATGGCAGATGTTGTTGGACCCGTCAACGGACTTGTTGTCGTTGCAGTGAAGGTCCCGTCCCCTTTCCCAACCAACAGGGTTAACGTGCCGTTTCCTCCGAGCAGGCCTCCACCGCCGGAACTCGCCAAGGCCAGATCCGGGATCCCGTCCCCGTTAAAATCGCCCGCGGCGATGTAATCCGGGCCGGTGCCTGCCTGTATCGCGGACGACGAAGCATTAAATGTTCCGTCGCCATTCCCCAGCAGAACCGTCAGTGTGGTACCGGCAGTATCCACAGCGGCCAGATCAAGAATACCGTCACCATTGAAATCTCCTACGGTGAGAGAAAGGCTAGAGGTGACCGGACTTTCTGCCACGGCAGTGAAAGTTCCATCTCCCTTGCCAAGAAGAACCGTTATGGTATTGCCGTCGTTGTTGCCCACAATGAGATCTGCGTGCCCATCTCGATTGAAATCTCCCACCGCCAATACGGAACCTAGTGTTCCGGTCTGCGGGATAGCCGGGGCCGCGCTGAAGGTGCCGTCGCCATTGCCTAGCCACACTTGCACCGAATCGGAAGCGGTGAAAGTTCCGGCCGCGATGTCCAGAATGCCGTCTTCGTTGAAATCTCCTACTACGACCGATACTGCAATCTGCCCCGTGGCGAGAGCGAGGCTTGTCGATTGGAACGTGCCTTCTCCGTTCCCGAGCAGAATTCCAATCGCATTTTCGAAAGATTCAGCTACAGCAATATCCGCGAAGCCGTCGCCATTGAAGTCTCCAATGGCAACGGAACCCGCATCGGATTGTGCGGCCCCGCCGGTTCCCGAATTTATGAATCCAAATGCCTGAGTGCCACTCTGCAGAGATGCTGTTCCTAAGACGGCATCGTTATTTGTCGTATCAACAAATGAAACCCTCCCGCTGGGTGCGCTCTTCCCCCATCCGTACACGGTAGCGGTGCTGCCGTCACTTGCGAATAGGGTCGACGTCGTCGAACCGCCTGTGACCGCCAATGCGGCTGTACTTGAGCTGCTGCCGGCGATACCGGTGGTCCCGGAAAACACGGCCTTGAAGCTGTGGCTGCCGACTCCCGGCCGGAGCTTGATTGCGGCGGTTCCTGCGTTCGTAAGCTGTGCCGTTCCCAGCAGATGAATGTCGGTGCAGTAGGCCACACCAGCGTCGCAGAACTTTACCTGCCCCACTGTCACGGCTACACTTCCAGCCGTCACCGTAGCGGTCAGTGTCACCACGGTTCTGGAGGCAACGGTCGTGACCACCCCACCTCCGGAGGTTACCGCCAAGGTAGATGTAGTGGCAGTCCCGGCTGCAGTTGCCTGGAGACCGGCCAATCCCAAAATCGAAAGGAGCGTCAAGACGGAGGATCTCAGACAGCCGACACTTTGCCGTAGCGTTCTCGAGAAGGAAGTGACGATCGGCATCAGAGCGGAGGGGGTTAAGAAACTGGCATAGGGCAATGGCAACTGCCGGCGGTAAGCCCACCCAGTATGTTTACGGTTCAAGTGCATTCGTCACTCCGTCCTAAAGCTGCGGGACCCATCCCATCTCTGGTTTCAGCAAATTAGCCACGATCGCAAAATGTCTGAGCTGGGTCGGGGTTGATTATGCGCCCAGGACCAAATAATCTCAACCGGGCGAGTTGAATTGCCTCTTACCGAAGTACGTAGCAACCTATTCCTCCGAGCGACGCCATTTTTTCCGGCGCTACCGGGCTTTGTTCAGCTTGATTCATCGTGAAAGCCTTGCGCAACGGAAAAGAGGCCGGTAACCCTGCCAGATTCGTACGACGAGACATGAGGACAACGGAGTCATCCGTTGGCGTGCAGATGAGGAAGAGACACGGCTACGCGCAGTGATCGCCGACAATTACCCTGGACACCTGCCTCTGTTGCTGATCGGACTGGGAACGGGCGGGCTTCGCTGGGAATCGGTGGTCGAATGTCGAGCGGCAGCTCGACGTTGTCTCTGTCGAATGCCGCTAGCAGCTCTCAAATTGTCATCGTCAATGCGTTGCGTGAATGGCTCCTAGTCCTGAAGCGGGCTAACGTTGCCAATCTACCCCATCGGCGATACTCTTCCGTAATGCGACCCCTTCGGTATTCCATCAACGTCACATTGGATGGGTGCTGCGATCATCGTGAAATGTTTCCGGGCGAAGACTTGCATCGTCACGCGGTCGAGAACCTCGACCAAGCCGATGCCCTCCTCTTTGGCCGGGTGACGTACGAAATGATGGAGGCAGCGTGGCGGGCGCCGGCGCGGACAGGAGCGAGGCCTGATTGGATGGAACCCTTCGCCCGGACGATCGACGCGGCAAAGAAGTACGTCGTGTCGAGCACCCTGAACAAGGTCGACTGGAACGCGGAGCTCGTGCGCGGGGATCTAGGGACGGCCGTTCAGCAGCTCAAGCGGGAGTCGGGTAAGGGACTGTTCGTGGGAGGCGTAAAGCTCCCGCTCGCGTTGGCGGAGCTGGGATTGATCGATGAGTACGAGTTCGTGGTGCACCCCAGGCTAGCGGGCCACGGGCCGACGTTGTTCGCGGGCTTATCGAAGCGCATCGACTTGAAGCTCGTGAGCCGGCTGGAGTTCGGCTCGGGGGCGGTGGCGATGCGCTATGAGCCGAGAAGGTAGCCATTGGGCTTGTTAGCCCGAGTCGGGCCACATCATGGAGCAACTCGGTCAGATCCAGTGGAGTTCGTCTGACGGGTGCAACGACATTGGCCGAACGGCCAAAGAGGCTGAGCGAGTGGTAATAACTGAGGATGCCTATGTTGTAGGTCCCCGTGGCTTCGCTTATGGGAAGGCCGCCGTTGTAGTCAATGTCGCCGTTAAAGAAGGCCCAGGACAGAGTGACGCATTCGAATGCAGCGGGGTAATGAGATAGGCGCGCGGCGCGAGGTCCTGTGCCATGCAAGGGCATGCATGCAGCCACACAACAAATACCAAGTACTTCAAACTAACGTGAATGACTACTTGTCGATCTTGTCGCCTTTGTCGCAGCAAAATCGAACTTGCCGCAATAGAGAATATCATGTCCAAATCTCGTGGGTTCTTCGTGCCATTGTCCGCGTGCGCATTGCGTTTGGCGCACCTGCGATCTGAGTCTCAAACCCCACGCAAACCATTGAGCCATCCACGGTTCTTGGAGAACCCGTCGCTGTCGCGCTGGGCGTGCCCAGTCCATGGATGCTGCTCGGTCAGTTGAGTCTTGTGGTACTCCTCATTTTTGCGGCGGATGCAAGTGTCACTGCCGCGCGGAATGGCAATCGCCGGAAAGCACGTGCAGTCCGTCGCTGAACTCACGCGACTCATGCAGCAGGCGTCCATTTTCCCGGCGTTCGCGTCTACCTTCCCCAAAGGGCAGTAGTCGCTGCGCCCATTCCCTGCATATAGTCCTCATTGGTACCCCAATGAGCGAAATCATGCCGCTGATCTATGTCGCCATCGTTGATGACGACGAAAGTGTTTGCCGATCATTCGGCAGGCTGCTGACTGCGGCGGGCTTTCAGCCGGTCATGTATCCCTCGGCTGAGTCGTTCCCCTCGGGACACGAAGCACCCTCGGTTTGGCTGTCTTTGTGTTCGACATCCAGCTGGGTGCCATGACTGGCATTGAACTCGCTCAGCGCCTCGCCGCTCAAGGCGTATACACTCCCATCATTTTCGTCACGGCTCACGACGGTGCCGAAGCACGCGCCGGGGCCGAGGCTGTGGGTTGCGCGGCCTATTTCCGAAAGACCGATCCCGGCTCCGCAATGCTGGAAGTCATTCGGAGGGTAGCGGCATAAACCCAACGATGCGAACGCACTTAACCAAAGAGAGAATGTTGTATGGATGTTGGCACGAATTGTATGAAGTTCACGCTGGGCGCTCTCGCCCATGTCCAGCTTCCTGCTGCCCAGCGGCAGCTCAACTACAAGCACAAGCAACAGGAGCAAAGAAGCCGAATATCGTCATTATCTGGGGCGATGACATCGGTCAGACCGATATTAGTGCCTACTCGATGGGACTCATGGGCTTTCACACGCCCAACATTGATCGTGTCGCCCGAGAAGGCATGATATTTACTGACTACTACGCCGAGCAGAGTTGCACCGCCGGCCGGGCGTCGTTCCTCACCGGTCAATCGGGCTTACGCACTGGCTTGACCAAGGTCGGCCTCCCGGGTGCCACGGTAGGGTTGCAAAAAGAAGACCCGACGATTGCCGAGCTGTTGAAAGCGCAAGGCTATGCGACCGGCCAATTTGGCAAGAACCACCTGGGCGACGGTAACGAATACCTGCCCACGGTGCACGGCTTGGACGAGTTCTACGGAAACCTGTATCACCTCAACGCCGAGGAACGGCCGGAGCAAGCGGACTACCCGAACGACCCCGGCGTTCCGCGCCAAGTTCGGACCGCGCGGCGTGCTGGACTGCAAGGCTTCAGACAATGACGACCCGACGGTGGACCCGCGCTTTGGTAAGGTCGGCAAGCAGGTCTGCACTGACACCGGTCCCCTGACCAAAAAGCGGATGCAAATCATCGACGATGACATCGCTGCCCGGGCGGTGGACTTCATCGAGCGGCAAAACAAGATATGCAAGCCGGCCTTTGTCTGGGTGAACTTTACCCACATGCATTTCCGCACCCATACCAAGGCGGAGAGCCTCGGCCAGTCTGGGCGCTGGCAGAGCGCGTACCACGACACCATGATCGACCACGACAAGAATGTCGGCATGGCTCTCAAAGTAATCGACGATCTCGGCATCGCGGACAACACCTTCGTCATGTACTCGACCGACAACGGCCCGCACATGAACTCATGGCCGGACGCCGCGATGACGCCGTTCCGCAGTGAGAAGAACACGAACTGGGAAGGCGCCTACCGGGTGCCGGCGATGGTCCGCTGGCCGGGTCATATCAAGCCGGGCAGCGTGTCTAACGAGATCGTCTCCCACCTCGACTGGCTGCCGACCTTTCTGGCCATGGCTGGTAACACGCAGGTGAAAGAAGAGTTACTCAAGGGCTACAAGGGGGGCGACGTGACGTACGAGGTCCATCTGGACGGTGACAACCTCGTTCCGTACTTGATCGGTCAAGCCGACAAGAGCCCGCGGGTATCGTTCCTGTACATCAACGACGATCAGCAATTGGTCGGGCTGCGGTACGACAACTGGAAGCTCGTGTTTATGGAGCAGCGGGCCGATCGCACTATGCTCCTCTGGGCAAATCCGTTCACCAACTTGCGGCTTCCGAAGATGTTCAACCTCCGGACAGATCCGTACGAACGCGCCGACATCACGTCGAACACTTACTACGACTGGTTGATTGAGCATGCCTATCTGATGGTGCCCGCGCAGGCCTATGTGGGTCAGTTCCTGATGGCGTTCAAGGACTACCCGCAGCGCCAGAAGGCCTCCAGTTTCAACATGGACGAAGTCATGGAGAAGCTGAAGGAGAGCGATGGGTCGAAGTAGCAATGAATTCATGGGAACTGACTTAACCCAGCTGGGCCGCACATGCCTAAGAACGGCGAGCGGCCCGCGAGTTCCGAGAGGACGAAAACGAAAAGACCATGAGGAGACAATGAAAGCCATTCATCGCCGCCGGACATTCCTTGGCGTCGGTTAGCTGGTGTCTTGGCGTTCAGTCTGTTCACCGGCTGCGCGAACGATGCCCGCACCAAGCTTGGCACGGTTCCCGAGTTCCATCCTGAGATGGGTCTGGGCCTCTGCAGGGTTATCTGGAGCCGAAGATGCTGCCTGACAGCCTTGCCCTGATTCCTCCGCCTCCACTTGCCGGTTCGACCGCCCTGGCGGACGACCAGGAGGTCGCTCGAAGCACCTTCCGATTGCGCGACACACCCCGGTTCGCCCTGGCGGCTTCCGACTACGATCTGAAACTCACGCATTTGACTAGCGATTTTTTCCTGCGCGCTCAACACCCCGATCACCAAAGAGGATTCTCCCTATCTATACACGTTGCTGTCTCGCGCCTTCAGTGATCTCGCGATGTCAACTTACGCCGTAAAGAATCACTACCTGCGCAAATGTCCTTTCCAGGAGAACGATGAACCCATCGGCAATGCCGCCACCACACACGGGATTAGGAAAGCCACAGCGGATGCAAGGTAGACCTCCCAGCCAATGGATTGATCCTTTTCGCTCCGCCCCGATAATCGCTATTTGATCCGCCGTTTTCGGGCGATCCCACAGCTCGCTCTCTGATGCCCAGTCGTGCTGAACGCCTTTGCGATACTCATTCCAGCCTCCGCGTAGAATGTGAAGCCAGGATACTCCACGTCGGTCTGCCCAACTTCGTGAGACGTGCCGGCCGGGGTCTTTCGATACGGCCATTCGCACGGAGCGACTCGCGCAGCAGGCTGAACAGGACCACAAGCATGAACAAGATACTGATTCCGAGCAAGACAACAACAACAACTCTCTCGATCACTGGAGTTCGCTTCCTATGTAACTCACATCCAGTTTGGAAATTAGCTCTAAATCAGTAATGAACCTCTTTCGATTACTTAAGGAGTTTGTAAGGAAAAACCATAATCGAGTGGTCGACCGGACGCGCGATGAGCGCCCCGATACGCGTCAGCGGGGGGAGCGGCAACCGCACCTGCCGTCCCATCGTCTTTTGCGCGTGCACGAAACAGTGCCGCCTGTTCTGAGCACTTGTGGGAGAGAGCCTTGAAATGGTCGACGCGATTCCGGGTACTTTCGACCTGCGCGGGATACAAGCGCGCGTGGTAGGGAAGAGCCAGAAGACGATAAAGTTCCTTTTCTTCTGTTTCATATCTCGCCGCGTACATCTCCGCCTGGCGATCGAAATAGGCTGCGAGTTGTCCAAAATCTGCTGCAGTCTGTGCGCTTGTCATTAGGCGCTTTACGTCTGCACGACTGTACGCCGATGCGACTTCTGATTCCTGCCGGAGCGCGGAAATTGAAATCATGCTTGATACCTGACCCAATGCGCAGAGTCGGATCGCACACATTAACAGCAAGACGGATGCGGTTCTCACGGATACTCCTCATGGGCGTCCGCAGGAGCGGCGCGTGTACACGCATTACGCCACATGGTCAGTAAGACATGCTTATCCTGATTAACGCATGAAGAATGCCTAAAGGAAGCGTAAAGAATGGAGTCTTTGCGCGGGTGGCGCGCGCCCGCATTGACCGCGAAGGACTTATAAATAAGTAGCTTAATGAAACCGACTTATCTGCTGTCTTTGAGCCGCGGGTGTGCGATCGGTCCAGCGTGACTGCGCCCGAAGACGACATCCAGGTTGCCAGGACCACGGCAGCCACTACCGCAAACGCTTAAGGGGCTTCCACTGTCCAAATCTTTGAAAGGTATGTTGGCCCGGGAGCCGTGTAATTCGCATGAAGAAGGCTGATCGATATGCACATATACGAAAATAATGAATATAGCCGCGACCTACAGTCCGACTTCCGTCGCGCCGGGCGCTCGTTCTGAAGAGACGTCTGCAAGTTACTATTCAGTGTTACCCAGAGGCAATCCATGTCAATAGACAAGGGATGAGTAGTCTTGCATTTCCAGGCGAAACGCCTTCGACGGCAAATGAGACTCACCACCGCCGCCAGGCGGAGGTCATTGATGTTTTCGGCGGGACGATTAGCGGTCAAACGATTCGCGGTTAGTTTCGGGAGATTCGCTGAAGCGATACCCGATATGTGCCTCAGTCATAAGATACTTGGGATTCGCGGGATCATCTTCGATCTTCACCCGCAATTGCCTCACAAAGGTGCGCAGGTATTCCAGTTCTTCCCCGTATTCCGGTCCCCATACAGATCTGAGCAGCTTTGCATGATGCACAGGCCTTCCCGCGTTGGCCATCAGAAAGTGCAGCAATTCAAACTGTTTTGGAGTTAGATGGAGCGACCGGCCCTTCTTATGCACGACGTGACGCACCGGGTCCAACCGCACGTCGCCTATACTGATCGCGGTCTCTTGCGCGTCGATTGCCTTGTTCCGGCGCACTACCGCTTTGAGGCGGGCGATCAATTCCCTAAGTTGGAAGGGCTTTGTGATGTAGTCGTCGGCTCCGGCGTCCAGGGCTTCGACCTTGCGGTCCTCGCTCCCCTGCACGGTAAGCATCACGATGGGCAGACGGCCTGACTCCTTGCGCATCAGACGGCAAACTTCGACACCTCCGATTCCGGGCATGTTGATGTCGAGCAACACCGCGTCAAGCTGGGCTGTCCGTACTAGCGAAAGGGCTTCTTCCCCGCGTGCTGCCTCGACAATCTCAAAGCCGATGTTGGCAAGGATGGTGCGAAGAGACACTCGTATGGCTCGCTCGTCATCTACGATGAGAACAGTGCCTTGACTCTCACTCACTGTGATCTCCTTCCGTGGTGGGGCAGAGAAAGAAAGAAAGTTGTTCCTTCGTCCCGGTTGCTGATCACCCAAACGTGTCCGTGATGCGCTTCTGCGGCCATCTTCACCGCCGATAAACCGACTCCGGTGCCTGCAGCCATATTCTTCGAACCGTCGCTGCGGTAAAACCTCTGGAAGATTCGCTCTCTATCCGAGATTGGGATCGCCGGGCCGTAGTTATGAACAGAGATCATGACTTCGGAATGGCTTTCCCATGCGGCTACTTTGACCGCACGGCCAGTAAACGAGTACTTGGCGGCGTTGTCCAGGAACTGTACCAATGCCATCGAGAGCAATTCCGAATCGCCGCAGATGGTAAGGTCTGCGTCAGCCACTGCCACCTCAACCGGGTGGCCAGCCATGCGAGGGGACTGCTCCTTTAGAACCTTTGAAACGAGATCGGCAACGGCGATCTCATCCTGCCCGAGGCTGAGCTGGTTTGGCTCCAGTTTGGCAGTCCGCAACAGCCGGTTGCAGAGCAGATTAAGCTGGCTCGATTCGTCTTCTACCAGGGACACCAGTCTTGCTTGCGCCTCATTCAGGCTGCCCACCTCACGAAGTCCGGAACTTGCGGTTTGAATTGCCGTGAGCGGCGTCTTAACCGCGTGCGCGAGGGAATCGAGCACCGCCGCGCGCAGGCGTTCACTCTGATTTGCCGCTTCGATTCGGCTCTCATTCTCAAAGGACACGCACCGGTCCAACGCTATTGCCGCCAGGGATGCCAGTGCGTCTGTCACCAGTCTGCTGAGGTTGCCGCGAATGGCGATCGCTCCGACGGCGTTGCTTCCAACCCGCAACACTCTCTTAGAGGTGTGGCTGGCGGCGTCATGAGCGTCGGCCTGAGCAATAAAGCAGTCCTTTGCTCCTTCGAGTTCATCCTCCGCCCAGATGCCGGACAGATCGGTTTTGGCGGAATTGGCATTGAATATTGCAACCGCGTCCACGGAGAATATCCGTTGAATCAATTCCGCCAGTTGAGGGCCCGGTGGCTTGTGGAGGTTGATGAGCAGGGTGCTTCGGCTAAGCTCGTACAGTTGTTCCATGGCTGTCCGCTGGAAGATTGCCTCACGTGAACTTCGCTGTTCCCGGGAAGAGACTCGGCTGACTACAAGAGCGCTGATTTCGAATGCCCCGAGCGACACCCAATCCTGCGGATCAGAGATGGAAAATACAAGAATCGGGGGGTAGAAGAAATAATCGAGGCACGCGCAGGCAAAAACTGACACAATCGTCGCCTGCCAAAACCCACATAGAATTGCCTCCGTTACGACTACCAAGAGGAAAAGGAATCCGACCGGCGCCGAGGTGAAGTGAAGCACGTATCCAGCAAATGCGAGCAGCGCAATAACCCAGCATCCGGCCAGGCTCTCGCCAAGGAACTGGCGACGCGTTCGCCGCCGCGGCTGGTCGAGGACTTCGGATATCTTCATGAGCTCGCGGATTGGTGAAGATTACATCTGCTTAATTCCAGATTAAGAGCTGAATCATCAACGAAACGTAAAGGATTCACAATGAAGGAATATGGGAAAGAGACCGTCAGGTTATCTCCGCGACGTTTCTCGCCTTTATCTCCGATTGTCATTGTTTCTGCATAAAGGGAGCATGAAGATGAATGGCAAAACGATGAACTGGCTTCGCCTGATGTCGCGTTATGTCAACCGGCGACCTACAGAGGACGGTATTCCCTATCAATGAGGGAAACGCGCCTCCTTCACAAGTGCCAGAAACCTCCGGGCCAGTTCGTGGATGCGATGGCTCTGCCGTTTCAATATGGCTTCCTTGGGAAGCAATTCCATTCCAACGCCGAGGGCCGAGGCGCCAGCTCGTAGAAAGTTGACGACATTTTTCTGGTTCACACCGCCGGCCGCGATCAACTTCACGTGAGGCAAAGGGAGCTTTAGAGATCGTAGGTAAAGATCGCCGCCTATCGAAGCCACGGGGAAGATCTTAACGTAGTCGGCACCAGTCTTATGGCAAGCAATCACTTCCGTTGGAGTGAGGGCCCCGGGGATACACACGACATTGGCTTGAAGCGTTGTTTCGATTACGGAATGAACCATACCGGTGCTGGTGATGAACCTGGCACCGGCATCCAAGCAGGCTTTGGCAGTTTCCGTATCGAGAACCGTTCCCGCGCCTACAACCAATTCTGGAAACCCTTCCGCGAGCGTACGGATTACGTCGATTCCACCGGGGACGGTCATGGTGATCTCGGCAACCGGGATTCCAGCCCCCCAGAGGATCTCCGCGCAATAAAGGGCGTGATTCCCGGATTGCACGCGGATGCCCGGAAAGATACCAATCTCTTCGATCTTCGCCGCGACCTCTTCCCGAGTCATGCCGTCGTTCCGTCCTTTGATTTGCCGCTATGGGCAAGTCGTAAAATCTTTGCCGCCGCTCCAAAAGGCAGCCTGAGCCGGTGGAGTTATGGGAGGACCTCGCTTCCGACGGCGAGATTCAACTCACTGGCGGCGGTGAGATAGGAGCCGATAAGCTGCGTATAGGCGAGCTGCACCTGGCGATAATCGCTTTGGGCGTTCAAAAAGTCCATCAGAGATGCCGCGCCCCGCTGCCAGGCAAATGTCACCGTTTCCCGGACGCGTAAGGCCTGAGCAAGGTACTCGTCCTTGTACGGCTGCAACAGGATCAGGTTACTCTTCACTTGAGCATAGGAGGAATCGACGTCGTTGAATACCTGGGCCCGGGTGGCATCCTCGAGTTGCTCGTTGCGTCCGATGTCCAGTTGTGTACGCGCTTTTTCACCCTGGTTGCGGTCGAAGATGCGCATCGGGATGCTGATGCTCAAACCCAGGGTCTGAAGGGCGTTGGGATTGTTAAACGAGGGGTTGTTTGTATACCAGGCGCTAAAAGTCGGATCTGTCGAGCCGTTCGCCTCCGCAAGTTTGTAGTTCGTGTTGGCCTGCTGGATTGACTCGATGGCAGCTCGAAGGTCGGGCCGGTTATCAAGCGCTAACTGGCGGAAGTCCGCCACCGGCTTGAGCTGATCGGTGAAATCGAACGGTCCCTGAACGTCGAACTGCGCGACGGGAGTCTTATCGTCCAGCAATTGCAGTAGCAGCAGCTTTGCCGTTTGCAGACTCACCTCCGCAGACTGCCAATCGGACTCATACTGAACACGCTGCAGTTCGACCCTGTCGAGATCGACCTGCGCCATGCCACCGGCTTTGAATTTCTCCTGGCTGATGTCGATGATGTGATCGTAGTACTCCAGTTCCTGTTTGGTGAGATCGAGAAGCGCTTTTGCCTGCAGGACTCCGATAAAGGCAACGCGGAGATTAAAAAGCAAATTGCGATACAGATCGGAGTGCTGGGAAGCCGCGATCTGGGTCCCTTCCTTGGCGCTCTCGAGGCGCAGCTCCCGTTTGTGTTGTCTTTCATGCAGATAACTGAAATTCGTCTGAATCTGCGTGCCCTTGGTCGGCTGCCATACGCCGTTGTGAGGCGCAATCTGAGTCCCGTCGGACGAGAGCGTGAATTGCGGATTCGGACGAAGGAAAGCTGTAACCTCCTGCGCTTTCATTTCATCCACGTTGATGGCGTCGGCTTTGAGCGTAGGATTGGCCGCCTGGAATTTTGCCTTGACCTGGTCCCAGGAGAGGCTGGCTGGACTAGGCGCACCCTGGGCGCCAGCAAATCCCAGGCAGAAGGCGTTGATCGCCATAGCCACGATCCAGCGTTTCGCAATGGAACGAGAGGTGCGATTCTCAGTGTTCAAGCGACACCCCATTTTCCGCCTCGGGCAACTTATCTCCATTTCGGGCAACCGACACGTATAGCGTGGGCAGCAACACAAGACTCATCAGGAGAGCTGCCATCAGCCCGCCGACGATCACGATCGCAAAAGGCCGTTGCGAATCGGAGCCGATGGCATGAGATAGCGCAGCAGGCACCAGGCCGAAAGTGGCCACGAGCATTGTCATCATGATTGGCCGCAACCTCAGCACGGCGCCCTCCACGGCCGCATCCTCGATCGTAAAGCCCTTTGCGCGCAATTGATTGATGTATTCGAGCATGATCACTCCGGTCTGCACAGCGACGCCGAACAAGGCCAGAAAGCCGACCCCGGAAGAAACGCTAAAATGCGTGCCGGTCACGAGAAGCGCGAGAAGGCCTCCGAGCGGCGCCATCACAACAACGCCGAGGATCAGCAAAGCCCACTTGCCTGACCGGAACATCGTATAGAGGATGATGAAGATCACGAGAACGGTGATCGGCAAGACGATCATGAGCCTTTGCGAAGAACGTTTCTGGCTCTCATTTTCCCCTGCCCAGTCGATGTGATAGCCCTTCGGCAGTTTCACATTCTTCTCGACCTTGGCCATTGCCTCCTGCACAGTGCTTCCCAAGTCGCGATCGCGCACTTCGTATCGCACGCCGACATAACGCTGATTTGCCTCGCGGTAAATGTCGTAGGCACCCTCGCGAACTTCAACCTTGGTCAGTTGTGCCAAAGAAACACGCTCACCCGATGGCGCAAGTAGCCGAATGTTGGCGATGGCCTCCTGGGTGTTGCGATATTGCTCCTTATAGCGAACGACGACGTCGTACCGGGCCTCACCTTGCAGGACCTGGCTTACGGCGTTGCCGCCAACCGCGGTCTGAACCGCGTCCTGAATGTCGGCAATGTTAATCCCAAAGCGAGCTGCCGCTTCGCGGTCCACCGTGAAGTCCAGATTTGGCTGACCCATATCGCGGAACAGCCCCAGATCCTTGATGCCTGGAACCATCGCCATCTGTGTCATGATCTGCTCGCCTTTCTCCTCCAGGGTCTTCAGGTCATCGCCAAAGATTTTGGCAGCGAGTCCGCCCTTCACGCCGCTTATCGTTTCGTCCACGTTGTCTTCAATGGGTTGTGAGAAGTTCCAGATCACGCCGGGCAACTTTGAAACCTCGCGGTTCATGGCAGCGATCAATTCGTCTTTGTCCTGGCGAAAGACTGGCCGCCACTCTTCCTTGGGCTTCAAGTCCACAAAGTACTCGGTGTTGCCAAAGCCTCCAGTGTCGGTTCCGTCATCCGGCCTTCCTGCCTGGCTTACGACCTTCGTGACTTCGGGAAACGAGGCAAAGATGAGCCGCGCTCTCGCGGCGAAGTCCTTGCCCTCGGTCAGGCTTGTGCTATTGCTCAGAGTGCCACGCGCCCATATCGCGCCCTCGTCCAGATGGGGAAGGAACTCCGAGCCGATAATGCCGCTGAACGAGAGGAAGAGAGTCAGCGCCAAGGCAGCCAGGCCGAAGGCAAAAACAATCTTGCGATGACGGATGGCCCACCGCAGGGACGACCTGTACCGGTTGATGAGAAAGGCCATGACGGGGTTGCGCCATTCCTTGATGCCGTTGCGAAACAGTACGCTCGCCAGGACTGGCGCGATGAGAATGGAAAATGTCATGGCGCCCAGCAGTGCGAACGCGACGGTCCACGCCATCGGCTTGAACAGTTTTCCCTCAACTCTCTGCAGCGTGAAGATGGGGAGATACGCCGTAATAATAATGGCGATTGCGTAGAACACCGGACGTTGCACTTCGTGACAGGCCTCTCGGATTAATGCCGCCGGCGTTTTGGGAAGAGTGAGATTGTTATTGTTCTCCTGGCCGTTGGGTGGGATTCCGATAACCCCGGAAGTTCCAAGTCCGCGGCTCAGGTGGCGAATGATGTTTTCCACCATCACCACGGCGCCGTCCACAACCATACCGAAGTCCAGCGCACCGAGAGAAAGCAAGTTAGCTGGAATCTTGCTTACATCGAGCCAAATCGATGCGAACAACAGCGCAAATGGAATCGTAAGAGCCACAATGAATGCGCCCCGCAAATTGCCGAGAAACAGGAACAGGATAATGGTGACAAGAATCATCCCTTCGGCCATGTTGTGCAGTACAGTGTGCAGCGTGTAGTGAAGCAGATCGGCGCGGTCCAGCATAGGTACGACTTTCACGCCAGCGGGCAGAATGTAATCGTTAAGTTCCTTGACCTTGGCATGGATCGCGTCCAGACTTGGCTGCGCATCAGCACCCTTGCGCAAGAGCAATACGCCCTGAATCACCTCGGGGTTGTCGACAATTGTGCCATTGGGCAGATGGTCCGCTCTGGCCATGGCGCCCAACAGGATTCTCGGGCCTTGAACAACGTCTGCGATGTCCTTTACTCGGAGCGCCGTCCCGGTCTGAGTCTTGAGGACAGTGTTCTGAATATCCTGCACCGTATGAAACAGACCCAGGGCGCGTACATTCATCTGCTGCATCCCCGTTTCGACAAAACTTCCCCCGGCGTTGACGTTGTTGTTTGCCAGTTGCTGTTCCACCTGTCCGATGCTCAAGCCATACGAAACCAGCTTGTTAGGATCGACGCGAACCTGGTATTCCCGTGTAGTGCCGCCGAAAGTTGAGACATCCACTATGTTGGGGACCGACTTGAATTGCTTCTCCAGCGTCCAATCCTCGATGGACTTCAACTCCATCAAATCGTAGTTGGGATTGGAGCTATGCAGCGTGTACCAGTAAATCTGGCCCACTGTGCTCCAGTCCGTCCCCATTTGTCCTTGGATTCCTGGGGGAAATTCCACTTGTGACAGCCGTTCAAGCGCCTTCTGCCGGTTCCAGTCGTTGTTCGATTCATCGTCGAAAATCATCAGGACAAACGAAAGCCCAAAGATCGACTCGGAACGCAGGTGCGATAGATGGGGAAGGCCGTTCATTTCGGCTTCCACGGGGATTGTGATCTGCTGTTCGACCTCTTCCGCCGCACGACCGGGCCATTGGGTGATTATCGTAACGTAGTTATCGGCGATGTCGGGATAGGCTTCTACCGGCAGGTTATGAAAGGAGAGCGCTCCCCATAACACCAGCAACACCGCAGCCGACAATACGACAAATCGATTGCTGAGTGCAAAATCAACGAGTGCGCGTATCATCTTTTCTTTCTCGCAGCCTCTTTACGTTCACTCATTGTCGATCTCGTTCTGCAGGGCGAGTGTGTTCTTCACCACTTGCTGCCCGGGCTTGATTCCCGATCGAACGTCCTGCATCCCATTGGGCAACGAGTTGCCGCTGATCACCTCCACGCGGCGGAATTTGTTCTCGGGTGCAGGGACGTAGACCCAATCGCGGTCGTGCATGTGCAGAATGGCTGTGGAGGGGATACTGGTGTGCATTTCTTTCTTGCGACCCTCGAAGGCTGCGGTCGCAAACATTCCAATGCGCAGGGATCCCGGGTTTTTGACCTCGATTCTGACTTTCGCAGTGCGGATATTTGGATCAAGGATCGGCCCGATATTACTAACACTTCCTTTCAACACAAGATCAGGCATCGCGTTGAGGCGAACCTCTGCGATATCGCCGAGTTTCACGTTGGGAATATCGTTTTCATACACGTCGCAGACCACCCACACATAGGTCAGGTCCGAGATTGTGAATGGATTCGTGCCCAGGCTCTGCACCCCGGCCGCATTGGTCACCTGCTGATCCGTAATAACGCCCGAGACAGGAGCCACGAGATCCACGATCCCGGATGGATGTTCGACGGTGCCTCCCAACAGTCTCAGGTGCTCCGCGGCAACATCTACCGCAATTTTGGCTTTCTGTTCCGTGTCATCCGCAATCTGCAGGTCATTGAGAGCAATCGCGCCATGCTTGTAAAGCTCCTGGGCGCGCTCCCATTGCGCTTTCGCTAGAACCTCGTCGGCAACCGCGCTCTGATAGTTGGCGAACCCGCCGGATATGTCATCACTGCGCACACGCAGCAGCACCTGACCCTTCTTTACTTCATCTCCAAGGCGGGCCTTGATCTCGACCACCCTTCCGGTCGCCAAAGAAATGACGGGCACCGTCCGCGCAATGTCGGGATTCACAGTGCCCGTGACCATCAGTCTCGATGCAGCTTCAAACTCCTGCGCCGTAAAAAGCGGATACTTTGACGGATCATCAACTGCCCAACTAGCCACATCTACGTCACCCACCACCTTTGCCGGCGGAGGCGCTTCCTGTGCCGCGTCCGCCGGCTTCAGCTTGCACCCTGTCAAGCCAACTGATGCGACCACGAGCGCAGCAAATGCAACAACGTCTACTAAAATGCGTCTCATGTCTACTTCCAATCCAGATGACCGTCTGAAGGATTCTGGCCTTTTTTTTGTGCGCGTCCGCTCCCCCCGGCGACTCGCGTCGAAGCCCGCGCAAGTCGATAAGAGCGGGGGCACCGATCAAATCTCCGATTGAGAGCGGCGCAGAGTCACGATCAACTCCAACGCCGCTCACTGAGCTAGTTCCATCCTGCCAAATTCAGGAACCTGGCCGAAACGGATCGAAACTAGAACCGCACCATAATTGCGAGCGTGGTTACAGTCTGGTTGGTGCGCAGGTCAGGCCACCAGATGGCGCTGAGTCCAGCAGGCGTCCCTACACTGTCCCCGGCACCGCAAGCCGCCTCCGCCAGCGCCAGGCTCCCGTATCCGAAGCCAGACGGAGAACCGCTTGCGCACGCATACTGCGACGGAAGTCCGTTGTTGCCGCCGGGAGGCGTGATACCGCCACGGCCTGTCCAGTAGGGCACGTCGGAATAGCGATAACCCTCTTCCAAACGGAAAGTGATGAACTGGCTGGGCATGTAGTCGAAGGTGATGGTTCCATCATGCATTTGCGAGCGGTCCCCTGGATTCTCGGTAAAGTACGGGGTGCCGCTGAAGGCAGTAGCTCCGTTGATCGGAGGCAGCAGGGTGAGATACCTGCCCGGGTTATTCATCTGCCCGCCGCCCAATGTCACCGCAAACAGGTCGTGCTTGAACCAGTAGCGGTTGTACATCATCCAGCCAATAAACGCCTGCTTTGGTCTTCCATTTTTCGCGTTGTGGCAATTCACGCCGCCGGTGTAGGTGGAATTCGATCCCATCAACGGAGAACTGCCCTTGGGATCGTACGCTCCCCCCGCGGGTCCCCCACCGTATTCGCAGCCAAGGTCGCCCGTGACCGTGAAAGCTATCTTGTCCAGAAGGTTCGACGGCTTGTCATACACCTTGACCTGCGCGCTGTAATCTGCATGGATACGGGAGCGCCCCGGTTGTCCGATTACGTCCTCACCGAGACCGTAGTTGTTCCACACAAAATCGAGGTAGGGCTTGGGGCGCCACAAAATCTGGCCGCCGAGGCCGGGCTTGCCGTTGGCGCGGGCGTAGGACTGCCAGCCGTTGACGAACCAAGGTTCGATTTTGAGCGTCTTTGTTGGAAACCATTGGCCCCGGATGCCATTGAAGAACCATGGCGTATTCGAGGACACGAAGGATGGCTGATAGGTCCAGTTATCGAAGTTGTAATAGCTGAAGAGGCCAATGTAAGAAACGAAAATGCCGGCATCGAGATTGATGCCGTGCTGCACGTCCCAGTGATAACCACCCCACGCTTCCGAGACGTATTTGTACGCATTGGACAGATCCCATTGGCCGCGGGCAGGAGTGGCGTCGTTGCGCGGGGTCGTCGTGGCGAACAGGCCATCCATGGTCAGGATGCGACCGCGCACATTGTCAATGTGGATATCGCCGCCAATGCTGATCTGCTCAAGCTGCCACTCATCGGAACGGAAGCTCTCGGTCGCGCCTCCCATGGTGTCGTCCTTGGGATGGTTGTAATCGAGCATGTAGTGAGCGTCGGCGCGAAACTCGGGAGTGAAATACTTGGTTGCCATGGGGCTGTCCGAAGCATGACCATTGCTGTTCAGCCAGGTCCAGTCACCCGGAAACGGTTCACCCTTGGTCGTCCTCTGTGCACTGATTTCCGGGCTCGTCGCAGTCGCGGTTATCTGCGTAACGGGCGGTCCAGTTGTCGACGTGGTCGAGGATCCGCTTTGGGCGGAAGCTGAACCGTGGCTTACACCAGGCGCACCGGTTCCCGCTAGCAACTCCTTCTCTGCTGATTTCAGAGTCACCGCATCATTGCTGTCTCCAGGAGAGGCCGCCCGCGCTTGTCGTACTTCATTTTCGAGTTCCCCTATCCGATTCTTGAGGGCCTCGATCTCCTGCTCGACAGTAGGCTTCAACTCCGCCGTTGTCGCGGCCTGCGGCACGCTCGGCATACTGGGCTTATCCGCAGCGGATGGCGGATCCAACTTCGCTTTCTGATCTTGAGAAGGCTGACTGCTCGAACCATTCTGCGCCAAATTGAACAAGGGCATGCCAACGATAAGTACCGAAAGCGTTACGAACCTCCGAATGAAACTACTCATTTCTCACCTCTCACTTGCCGCTGGGAATCAGAAAATGGAATTGCCGTTTGCGATTACATCACCACTGACAAAGAATGACCGTGAGCCGCGCCGCAGAAGTATCATTACGGGATAACTGCCTGCACATATCGTGTTCATCGTCCTATAAAGGCCATGAGATACACGAGTCCACGCGGAGGTCGATTTGACGTGACCGGTCCCTTATAGGCTCTATCTCACTCGGTTCTTCGTAAGAAATCCGTAAATAGGGTATTCGAAGTTCGTAAACGACTCGCAATTCCGAAGTAGAGACACTCTGCGAATCGGAAGTCGGCACAACTCCGCGTCTGCCCGACGAGGTTCACCCTGCAGCCGGACATCGGCGTTGACCTTATTCGAGGATGCACAGATACGAGCTCACATACGGACGAGGGTTTTGTCTCGCATGCGATAACATCGCAACCACCACGGTTGCTGGTAAACGACAGCGATGATGAATGAATATTGATATACCAGACATGAAGAACGCATGAAAGCGTTTGGATTTCTCTTTGTTATTGTGATGTTGACATGCCTGGGCCGGAACCTCAGACGCACGACCTCGAAGGGGTGTCGGACCGTGAGTGCGCCAAGAGTGGCTGGAGGTGACGCGCAAAGGAAAGTTTTATCGTTCCCTCTCGTTCGCCTCACCTGGAAGGCCCATGTGATTCAACCGGAAAAGACAGAAGCAACCGCAGTGATGCGACTCGGTCAGTCATCGGCCTCCGGAAAAAACAAAGACGACAGTGACTTCTGACCCACAAAAAGCGATGTCTTCACGACTTCGGCGGTCTTAGGCGGTCCTGACGGTTTGTGATCGTTGAAAACCTTAAAGCGCTGGGCTGTCACGGCGGAGGTCCAATCCACATGGACGAAAAGTCGCTAGAAGTCGCTAGCCTTGATCGAAACCGCCTCGAATCATCGTCGAGCCATCCCCTCGCTTATTGCTCGAGGCGGTTCCGATCAAGGCTAGCGACTCTACGGCCATGTGGCTCGCGTCCAATTGTCAGTATGTGCGTTTGGCATCAGAAACGAATCTCCTGGCCCCGTCCCCGTTTACGGGAACGCACCCGTGGATTTGGGCCTCACGGTCACTCATGAGGAACTCGATCATGAGTTGATAATTGCATGTGAATCCTTAGCGCGAGACATGCCCGAATAGGGATCAGTTTGCTGCGTCCGGGCGCCAGTTCAGAGTAACGGTCAGCGCTGAGGTGTCAGAAGTATTGGGGCTGATGATCAGGAAACGATTGCCGTCGGGAGCAATGTCCCAGCTCATGGGACCGGTACGAATTCCGGTGTCCACGATTTCCGACGGGAACAAAGGATGGGGTGTGCCGGATTGAAACGCGGGCCGCGTGGTGACCTCGACCGACGTCATTTTCGAGTCCGAAGAAATGTAAAACAGCTCGCTGCCGTCGCGCCGCCACCGCGGTTGCACGCCGCCTCCTCGCGACACCAGCCACTTGGCCCCGGGGACGGGCGGGAACGGAATCACATAGATCTCGGCCTGGCCGGACTCGTTCGAAGTGTAGGCGAGCCAATGCCCATCGGGAGAAAACTGCCCCTGGTCCTCAGTTGCGTCGGTCTGGACGACGGGGAGCGGCTTGCGATCGCCGTTCACAGGCATTGCCATGAGATCCGCACCGGTCCCAGGGTTGATTTGGGCATAGACGATGAGGTTTCCATCGGGCGACCAGCTCTTGGGAACTGCCAGGCTCATTGAGGGAAGCAGTAACTCTTCGTTACCCGCTCCGGTTGCGGGTTTCCGGTAGATGCCGGCCCCAACCTTGGCGTACGCGACATAGCGGCCGTCAGGCGACCAGATGGGGTTATGGTTCTCGGGCCCGAACGTCAGCCGGTTGGCGACTCCCCGGGCAAATTCCATTACCCACGTATCTCCACGTCGGTCGAAGGCGAGGCTCTTGCCGTCCGGAGAAATCATGGCGACACCGCCTGCGCCTGGGTAGGAGCCAAGAACTTTGCCTTCGCGATTCCGCCATACGAACTGCAAATCGCCTTGCTGCCCGGTGACATACGCCAAGACTCCGCTTTCCGACGTAGCGAACAGCGGATAGCCGATGGTGGCGGCAATTCCCGGTGCAACTGGAATGGGGTCACCTACTGCCTGGAGCCGTTTCATATCGAACGGCAGCGCCATCAGGGTCGCCGATCGGGTAAACACGACCGCGCCCAGGCGGCCGCCGGACGGGGGACCTACGATTTCGGCACGGGAAATGTCCGGCAGAATTTGCTGCGCATCCGGCGAATCCATCGGACCCAGGAACACCCCGCGCTGTTTCGGATCCGCATAGCTGTCGCGTGTGGCCAGGTAGTGAAATCCCAGGGCGCGAGGTCCGAAACCGGGTTCCCCGCCGCATCTGTCACGACGACGTCAATGGTGAAGAGGCCTTTGCGCACGACTGGATCGGTGGCGCCCAGGGGCGCGAGCGGCTTTTGTGCAACGGACGGATCTCGCAAAGGCGGGGTTTGCCCGCCTGCCCAGCAGGCACAAACAACAAGGAAGCCTGCGAGAAGAGCTGTGCGCGCCGCGATAGCTCGATTCACCACGATTCCCCGTGCCCTGGGAGACTAGCGGCGAGCATGACCGGCGCAGCTTCCGCCAGGGTTGCAGCGAGTCCGAGAAGCGATGCACAGACAAAGCCACGCATGCGACCCTCCCGTAAATACTGACGATCTCCGCCCACTACCGGTTTCCTCGCAGGCAGATTCAGTAAGCGGGTCGAATCACCGCCCAACCGTCAATGGCCCCATTCTGGTGCATTTTCGGGGTTAAGAGAGATTTGACGACGAACCGCTCACAACTCGCATTGGGCAAAAAGATTGCGCAATTTCGCCACGGGCGGGAAGCGTCACGATAACCATGGCGGGGAAATGCAACCCTGAAGATCAGCTCGCCGATCGGCGAATCCACGGCGATTCCCGGTCCGGCTGAAACCACCAGGACACCAAAGTGAGAAAGGTGAAAACCAGCGGCGCGGCATATTTGCTGACGGGATCGCCAGCCAGGACATGAGACTCAACCGCGCCGGACATCTCAAAGAAAACCCCTGCATAGGCCCATTCCCTGAGCCGAGGGAGCTTCGGCCAGAGCAGCGCACCGACTGCGAGGACCTTCCAGACCCCGACAATGTACAAAACATAGATTGGATATCCGATGGAGCGGACGTCCTGCACGACATATTGGAGGTGCGCAAGGTCCATGAAAGCCCCCGCCAGGATCTCCAAGACGAGAATCGCTGTGCTTGTAACGTAGATGACCGTCTTGCTCATTCGAGGCTCTCCTTGATGTTCTGCGGGATTTGGATTCGGTCAGTATTACGGTGAAGATGGTTGGCTGGTTACAGGGTTCCGATCCCATTAGCCGTGGAAGGTGGATCTCGCGGTGCACCGGCAAGGAGCTGTCGATAGGCAACTTTGCAATCAGTGTTTCAACCAGCACGTTGCAAAAATGGACGGCGTGGACGCCTTCCAGCACGATAACTTCCCCCGATTGGCCTCACCGATTGTTCCGGCGAAGTCCCACGACTTTAACTTTCGCACCTGCTGCACGAGCGTGAAGATCGCCGTGGTTGCGCCGATGCCCAGCGCCAGAGTCAGCACCGCCGTCAGCGTAAAGGCCGGTGTTTTGCGCAACTGGCGAAGGGCGTAGCGAACATCCTGCAATAGCGACTCAAGCCACATGGTTCCGCGTCGCTCGAGGCAGTCTTCCTTAATCTGCTCGATCCCGCCGAACTCGATTCGTGTGAGCCGACGGGCTTCGCTCTCCGGTATGCCGGAACGAACCTTGTCGGCGACCTGATATTCGAAGTGGAAGCGCAGCTCTTTGTCCAGATCGAAGTCCAATCGTTCGCGAAAGAAAAGTCTCCGTAACCAGCCCATCAGATTCCCTCCAGGGTTCCCTCGAGAATGAGGCTGACCACGTCGGTCAGACGCGTCCAGTTTTCGGTTTCAATCTTGAGATGAGTTCGTTCCTTCAAAGTGAGTTCGTAGAACTTGGCTTCCCGGCCCGTCTCGGAGGGCTTCCAGCGAGAGCTGAGCAACTTTTTATATTCGAGGCGATGGAGCGCGGGATAGAGGGATCCCTGCTGGACCTGGAGTGCGTCGCGCGAGATCTGCTGGATTCTTTGCGCGATGGCGTAGCCGTGAATGGGTCCAAGCGCAACGACCCTCATGATGAGGAGGTCGAGTGTGCCTTGCGGGAGGTCAAACCTGTCGTCTATTTTCTTCATGCCTATGGCTTCTACCTATATACATCCCTAGATGTAGAAGGTCGAGGTATATCCGCCGTGTCAATGTGCAGCGGCCAACTCTCTGTAGGACGGATTCGGAAAGTAGCGCCGTGCGTGAATGTCTAGCTATCGCGCGGGAAGAGCGGGGATTTGATAGACGACAGATTCATATTTTGCGTTTCTGCGCCTTCCGATGATCTGGCCGTTGAGCTTCTCGGCGATACGCTTGCTACTGACGTTTTCGACTGCCACTGGGTAAAGGAATTGCTTCTTTCCCAGATTCTGAGCTGCCCACTCCGCAACCGGTCTCACGGCTTCGAAGCCATAGCCCTGACCGTGCACTGCTTCCTTGAGCCAAATGCCCAGCTCCGGTGTCGGTTGATCCACTCCGTCGAGGCCCGCGATGCCAAAACATTCCATCGTGTCATTGCGTCTCACGACGATGGAGAGGTCTGACCCATCATCAGCCTGCAGTCGTGCTTGGCGGCTAGCCTTGTACTCGCTGAGCGACTTCGGTGGCTCCCAACGCATATAGCGACCCACTCTTGGAGTGATGCAATAAAATACGTCTTCGGCGTCTGCCATTGTGAATGAGCTGAGCTGTAGCCTCGCGGATCGGATGGAAAGTCGCATCATGCTCGCTCCGAGGAGTCGTCTGTACGAAGACACCTTTCATCATATGAGCGCTGGACAAGAGTATTGACGGGTTTCTCTGAACACTATTTTGCGAGAACGACGAAATTGCTTTTGAGAAGCCGTAATTAACCGGCCAACATTCTTCAGCCGAACAAATGTGAGATCGCTTGATGTAGCGCAGGTGGGAGAGACGTTATATTATTTTTCAGCTGGATTTTCTTACCTTCAAACAGAGTGATTCTACTTCTTGTTTGAGCGTGGATCGGCGGTTGCTGAGACTTGAGTGCCGCGTAGCGGCACGAGTTAGCCTCGTGGCGGCCTCTGATACCTGGAACCCATCGTGGCGTTGCAGAGGCGCAAATGAGAACTGGCATTCTCGTTCAATCGCGGAGTATCGGGCTGGTGAAAATATAGCCTGATCGTCCTCGCAACGTGCAATATTTCACTCGCCTCAAAGTGGGCAGAGTTTGGCCGTGTATGACTTCGTCGGCTTTGTCAAGGCGATTTTTACGGCCCTTGGCCGTAAAAATTGCGTAGAGAGGCGTCGGTGTGGGGAGGGCGGTGTCAAGGGCGCGTTCTTTGCGTTTATCTCGACCCTTGACACCGGCCTCCCCACTTCCACAATTGGATTGGGGGTCGAATGTCAGGTTCTTTCTGAGATTCGACCCCTAATTGGAAAAACGTCTTGCGCTGCTAAACGACCCAAGCCCGCACTTTGCATTCAATCACTCTCGATGGCAACCTTGTTGGTTCCACCAGCCATGTATTCGGCCCGGTAAAGCACCATGATTACTTGTTCAAACTCTCTCGCCTGGCGAGAGAGGCGGGGCGTCCAATCAGTTAATGGGCCTCAAACCGCAGCCACCGGCCAAATCGGACTGCCCCGCATGCGAACCGCGCTCCACGATCTGCCTGTAGTTCTGCCCGGAGCGCAACATCCAATACAAACGAACCGCCAGTTTGTGGGCGATAGCCACTTTGGCCACGCCGTGATGCTTGTTCATCGACAGACGCACATACTGCCGGTGCCAACTCGGATCCTTGCTCTGTGCCTTGGTTGCAGCTTCCACCAGCAGCCAACGCAGTAGCGTATTGCCCTGCTTGGTGATGTGTCCCATCTGCTGCTGATGCTTGCCGCTGGACGCCTCGGCCGGAATCAGCCCCAGATAGCTGCCCACTTGCTTGCCGCGCGGGAATCGCCTCCAATCTCCCAGGATCAGCACGTAGGATAGCGATACTACCGGACCTACGCCAGGATGGGTCATCAACAGCTGCGCTTCGGCATTTTGCTCAGCTGCCGCCCGCACCGCCTCGTCCAGAGGCTCGATTAGCTTGTCCATCTCATCCAGCAACGCGAGTAGATCTTTACGCCGCTCGGCATACCAGCCCGACAGCGGCAACGCCTCGATCTGCTGGCGACGCTTCGCCTTCCAGACCCGCGAACCGGTCAGCCCCTCGTTCTTGGCGATCGAATCCAACTGATTTTTGATCCGCGTCCGCATGCGCACCAGCCGACAGCGATGCAACAGCAACTGCCGCTGTTCCTGGTTGCCCACCGATGGCTGCCAGATGGCGGGAAACCGATTCTCCATCAGCAATCTCAAAATGTGCCTGGCATCCCGCTTGTCTGTCCGCTGTTCGCGCGGTGCCGAAGCATGAATCGCGCTGGCGTCCCCCACCAGAAGTTCATGACCAAGTTCACTCATCAGTTTGTGAAACCAACGGTCATTCCCCGTTGCTTCCACTCCAATGCGCACCGCCTTGCCTGCCAATGACCGGTAAAATGCTTCCGCCTCGCCGCGATGGCTCAAACGGCGCTCCAGGTACTCCCCAGTTTCCTCCTCCATGCACGCAATCTGCTGAAAACTTGGATGAAAGTCACAGCCTATAATCATAATGCTCGGCTCCTTCTCCCGAGCTTCACGGTCGTCTAGCAGCAGCCAGTGTAGTCGGGCTGAGGGAGCCGACGCTGTCATGAAATCAGTTATGCCGACATTTCGGTAGTGATCGGTGTCGGGAGTGCTTTGGCGATTACGCGCTCGCTTGCGACTGGCAATGAGTTTCGCCTCTCAGGGACCGGAGCCAGGGTTTCCAACGCGAGATCCCTGATGCGCCACTTGGTATCTAGCGGAGCTTCAATGAGGTATTTGCGAGACATCTCAGGACCCATTTGATCGAGGACCCAGCGCGCATCAGGTCTTACGCCGTGCCGGAAAAAAACCGAGTGTCCGATTCTCACTGATGCATGGGCGACGTGTGTCTCGTGCAAAGAAGAATCTTGGATCGCCGTGTTGGTTCCTCTGGTCTGGAGTGAAACCGCAAGTGTGGGGCAAAAATCTGAAAGTATCCTGAACAAAAAGCGCTTCTGTCTCCCGGGTCGTCGAACAAAATTTCGATCCGGTGCGGGAAATTCGCCGGAAATGTCGCCTTAGCTAGTGAGGCAGAAAACCGCAGCCATTATGGCGCCTGCCACTGACTAAGCTCAAGGAGATCCCCAATGAAGCGCAATCCGAAGCAGTGGGCGGCCAAGGCCGCGTATCTGTTCTTGTACGCAACCGCATTATCCGTGCCGTTGAGCGCGCAGCAGGCGCCCCCCAGCGCCGACACGTTTACCCTGAGCGCGACACCGAGGACCAACTACGGCCAATCTCCTCTGCTCGCCGTCACCAGCGGAGCAAGCACCTTCATCCAGTTCAATCTGTCGGAACTCCCCCCAAACGCCACAGTTTCCAAGGCAACTCTGCGGCTCTACGTAGATGCTGTTACGGGCGCAGGCACCTTTGATGTCTACGAGGTCAACACGCCGTGGACCGAGGAAGGACTGAACTTCACCAATGCTCCGGCGCCGGGATTGTCGGCGACGGGCAGCAAGCCGGTTTCCATCTCCTCTGCCAGCGGCAACCAGTTTGTTCTGGTGGATATCACGACGCTGGTGCAGGACTGGGTGAACGGAACGATCGCCAACAACGGAATTGCACTTAAGCTGACTTCCTCCACCGGCGGTGTCTCGTTTGACAGCAAGGAATCCCCACTGACCAGCCACGAGCCCGAACTCGAGATCACCCTCGCCACCGCTGGTCCTACCGGGCCGCAGGGACCGCAAGGCCTGGCGGGAGCAGCCGGCCAGACTGGTCCGGCGGGTCCGCAGGGGCTGCCCGGCAACCTCACCCCCGGCTCGCCTTACTACTTACAAAACGGCGCCACCACCCAGACCGGCGCCAGTTTCAACATCGACGGCAACGGCACGGTGGGCGGCGCCCTGAGCGGTAAAACAGTGAACGCAACCAGCGGCTACCAGATAGGCGGCATAACGGTTTTCAGAGCGAATCCTCAAATCGAGAATATCGCTATCGGAGATGGGGCAGGCGCCTCGTCCACGACGGGAACCTACAACCAGGTCATTGGCGACCAGGCGGGGGGCGCCTTGACGTCCGGCTCCGCCGATGTATTTATTGGAAGCCAGGCTGGCCAGGCCGACACAGGGGGCTTTCTCGATGTTGCGATCGGCTACCAGGCAGGACAGCAGCAGACCACGGGCTGGTTTAACACCTTTCTTGGGGCACAGGCTGGCCAGGCCGACACCACCGGTTTCTATAACACATTCCTGGGCTCCGGTGCCGGCTCATCCAACACAACCGGCGACTTCAACCTATTCCTCGGCACATACTCCGGCTACTACAATGCAACCGGTGAAGGCAACATCTATCTCAACAATCTCGGGGCCGCTGGCGAGAGCGGCGCGATCCGCATTGGCGGTGCCGCTAGTCAGGGCGCCTACATCGGCGGTATTTACGGCGCCTCGGTGTCGGGCGGCCAGCCGGTCGTGATCGACAGCACAGGCCATCTTGGCTCAAGCCCGGCGGTAAGCGTCACCGGCACGCTGGCGGGCAACGTGGTGAACAGTTCGACAGGCTACGAAATCGGCGGCAAAACCATCTTCAATGCCAACCCGACCATCGAGAATATTGCGATCGGAGATGGATCCGGGAACGCAGCCACAACCGGCTCCGACAACCAGCTTATCGGGGACAGGGCGGGCGCCAGCCTGACGACGGGCAACGCCGACATATTTCTCGGAAGCAGTGCCGGGTTTGCGACCACAACCGGTAATGGCGACGTGGCGATCGGCTGGATTGCCGGGCAGAACCAGACAACGGGCGCGTACAACACCTTCGTCGGAGGACAGTCCGGCCTCAACACCACTACGGGGATTTTCAACACCTTCCTGGGGTTCAATGCCGGCGTCGCGAATACGACCGGCCAGCACAACGCTTACCTGGGCGACGATGCGGGCCACTCGAACACCACGGGCAGCAGCAATACCTTCGTGGGGGACACCGCCGGCTACAACAATGCAACGGGAAGCCACGACATCTACATCAACAATAACGGAACCCAAAGTGAAAGCAATACGATCCGTATTGGCGATTCTGCCGACCAGAGCGCGGCCTACATCGCGGGCATCTACGGCGCGTCGGTGACCAGCGGCCAGCCAGTGGTTATCGACAGTACCGGCCACCTTGGCACCAGCGGCAACGCGAGCGGCTACCAGATCGGCGGCAAAACCATCTTCAACGCCAACCCCGCGATCGAGAACGTCGCCATTGGAGACGGGGCAGGTAGCGCGTCTACGACCGGCGGCGAGAACCAGGTCATTGGCGATCTGAGCGGGGCAAGCCTCACCACCGGCAATGCCGACGTATTCATGGGCAGTTCCGCTGGAAACGCCGCCACCACCGGGAATGGCGATGTGTTTCTTGGCTACTATGCCGGGTTCACTTCCACTACCGGAGCCTACAACACATTTGTCGGAGGAGAGACGGGCTACTTAAATGGCGGGGGAAACGAAAACACCTACCTCGGATTCCACGCCGGGACCAACCATGACGGGGGCCAAGGCAATACCTACCTGGGCTACGCCACCGGAGACTTAAGCCAGGCCGGAAGCAACAATATCTACATCAACAACCACGGAGTGCCCATCGAGAGCAACACCATCCGCATCGGCGATCCTGCCAATCAGCTTTCCGCCTACATGGCCGGCATCTACGGCGTGACCAGCGCCAGCGGCGTTCCGGTCTTCATCAACTCCGACGGACAGCTCGGCACGCAAACCTCTTCGCGCCGCTACAAGGAAGAGATCCGCGAAATGGGCGACGCAACCGAAGCCCTGATGAAGCTGCGACCCGTGACGTTCTACTATAAGCACGAGTACGACAACGGCCCACGCACGCTTCAATATGGCCTGATCGCAGAGGAGGTCGCCAAGGTCTTTCCTGAACTAGTGGCCTACAACCCCGACGGCTCGCCCTACACAGTGCGCTACCAGTTCCTGTCGAGCATGCTGCTCAACGAAGTCCAGAAGCAGTATCACCGCTCCCGGGAAGAGACCGAAATCGTCAACGCTCAGCAACAGAAGATCGACCAGCAGCAGCAGGAGATCAGCCGGCTGAAGGAGAGACTGTCGCAGATCGAGAAGATTCTGTCCTCTGGTGTAGTGAATGGCGAAGGCCGACCCACGAACTCGCAAGGGAATTGAAAGATTCAACACATGGCTGGACGCAAACCAGTCACTGCAGTAAGTAAATGCCGTTCGCGGAAGGGGATGGGGATGCATGGGGCCCGGGTTGGTGGTGCGATGCAATCCCCTCTCGCTTCGACCCGGGTTCTACGGAAATCCCGGATAAGAACCGCAGCGTGCGTCGTATCAAGTTCACTGATTCTGTGCTGAAAATTCAGAATGAGTCTCGGAGGCGATCCGAAAGGAGGATTAATGCAGTTCTGCGTGCGACCACGCCTCAACAGGTGGAGGTTGCGGTTCGATTGGCTTTGGCGCAGACGAAAGCTTCGTTCCGCCCATGCGATCTCTCCGCTAGTTACGGAGATCGATGGAAGGCTCAAGTCATTGATATTAAAACACGGTGCTGTTTTAGGAAGAGAATAGGTCCTCAAAAATGCCCATGGCAGCGGCGATTCCGCGGGACTGATCTCTTACATTTGAGGACTAATCCGTTCCAGGAGTTTCGCCGATTCCAGGCACTGGCCAAGTTCCAGATACAGATGATCCGTCCCTTTGCCGTCGGTTAGAGTCGATGAGGAGGCTTGGTCCGATACAACAATGAAAAATGCGAAGCACAAGGCCATCTTGTCCCGGCGGGACTTCCTCAAAGCCACTGCCCCGGTTCTACTCACGCAGGTCGTTCCAACACGAGAGCTGGCCTTGGCTTCTGAGGCCGCTGGAAGACTCGCTTATGTGGGTTCTTACACCAGCGCGGTCGACGGCGGAGCCAATGGGCAGGGAATTTATCGATTCGAAATGGATACTCGCAGCGGTGCGTTCAGCCGGCGAAAACTGGTTGCAAAGGCTTCCAACCCTTCGTGGATCGTCGTTCACCCTTCTAAGAAGTATCTCTACGCGGTCAACGAGATCATCGATCAGGAAAGCGGATCGGTGAGCGCTTATGCTATAGAACCGGCAACCGGCGATTTGACTCCATTAAATGTGGTCAGTTCCGAGGGCCGAGGGCCGGCGCACATGAGCCTCGACGCCTCGGGAAAATACGGATTTGTTGCCAATTACTGGGGCGGCACGATAGCGATGCTTCCCATCGACGAAGGGGGGAGATTAGGGGCAGCCGTTGATGTGCACCGAGATATTGGTTCGGTGGGCGCCCGCTCCGCCACGAATGCCCCGCCGGGAAGCTTCGCGATAAGCGGACATGATGCTCCGCATGCGCACATGATCGCCCCGGATCCCGCAAATCGGTTTGTTCTTTCTGTCGATCTGGGACAGGACAGGATCTATGTCTATCATTTCGACCCGCTTAGGGGGAGGTTGAGTCCGTCTGAAACCGAGCCTTTCGTTTCCTTCCCATCCGGAGATGGACCGCGCCACTTTGTTTTCCACCCCAATGGCCGGTGGATCTACGTGCTGGGAGAAGAGTCCTCGACAATCGCGCTCTTCTACTACGATGCAATGCGTGGCACGCTGAACCTGCAGCAAACGATTTCGTCCTTGCCGAAAGGGTTTGCCGGGACCAACTTCACCTCAGAGGTGGTCATCTCTTCGGATGGCCGGTTCCTGTATGCCGCTAATCGTCTGCACGATACGATCGCCATTTGTGCAATCGATCGCAACGGGAGGCTCACATGCGTCGGGGAAGTCCCGACCATGGGAGACTACCCGCGCCACTGCACGTTCGATCCCGCTGGGGATTTCTTCTATGTCTGTAATCAGCGCAGTGATAGCATCACCTGTTTCAAGATGAACCGTGAGACCGGATTGCTTTCGTTTACCGGCCAATATACGGCCGTTGGCACGCCATCAATCGTGGCATTTCTATCCTGACGGAGTGTCGAACGGCTCCGCGGACGCATGATACAGGCTGATCGCCGCGAGTTCTATTGACATCTTGTTACCTTTCGACAAACAATCGATTACGTTCGATTTGAAGACGAACGAGTACGGGACAAGATTATATCGCGAGGTCGGGCAACCTCAGCCTGAAACCCGGACTGTGTTCTATCGAACTTGATCGACGTTCGTCGCTCCCTGCCTCATCCGCGCCGACTTGAACGTGAAGCCACATAAAGCATTTCTTCTCCTGCTAGAACGCCTGTTTCGCGGGTCGGGAGACGGGTAGCGAGGACGACCACCAAAATCGAGGGGGCCCCGTATGTTCAAAAGACTCTCTTTGTCGTTCTCAGTTGGGCTGCTTTTGTATAGTTCTTCGCTTTTCGCGCAGACCCAGAACGCCACATTGCTTGGAATCGTATCGGACGGCTCCGGCGCTGTAATCAACGGCGCAGAAGTTACCCTGCAGGAGCCCAAAACCGGACAGACCGTGCGTTCGGCGAAGTCGAATGAGAGCGGGAGCTTCCAGTTCGACGAATTAAAGCCCGGCACCTATGAACTGCGTTGCGTTGCGCCAAGCTTCAAGATCTTCGTAGCGCGGGATGTAGTCCTTGACAGCGGTCAAGTGCGCCGGCTAGATCCACAACTCGTGCTCGGAGCCACGGTAGAACAGGTAACGGTTAACGCCGGAGCGGCCGTCATCAACACGGAGTCAGCCACAATCTCAGACCCTGTTTACTGCAAAAGAGCACGATCAGTCCCCGCAGGTTACGATCTACCCGAGTACGTGGTATCAGCTGACGACCTTGGCCGGTATCCAGGGAGGCACCTACCCGCCGGTGGCCGACGGAGAGCAGGCATCTCAACAGACCCAGACCTTCGACGGTATACCCAATGATCTGCAGGGAATCGAGAGCAACAACGCCAACTTCTACTAGCAAGTGTCAGCAACGCTCTTCAATGCGCCCGCCGAGAGCCCAGTCCCGTTTGAACTGAACCAAGTTACCAAGCGCGGATCAAACAGCTTCCATGGCAAGGCGACTTACCGGATTTATGATTCCCTGTTCGACGCGACCGGATATTTCAATACGACGAAGTCGCCCTACCTTCAGCACGAGTGGGATTTAGAAGCAGCTGGGCCGATTTGGAAGAACCGCACCTTCTTTTACGGCGGGTGGTTTGGTCAGCGTATTCCTCTCGGTACTTTGTTTGAAGCGAGTGTGCCATCGAATGACTGGCGTAGCGGTCTCTTCTCAACCACGATCATCGATCCTGAAACCGGGCTTCCGTTCGCGAACAATCAGATTCCTGCCAACCGGATAAGTTCTGTGGCGCTGGCAGTGCAGAACGATTATCTTCCGGGCCCTAACATCGCAAACGGCACGACCGTCAACAACTACGAATATCACTTCCCATTTAACAGCGATCTTTACCGCGGAGACTGGCCGATTGTACGTATCGACCACACGGTGTCGAAAAACAATTCTCTATTCGGGCGCTGGATGATGCGGCGTACGCCGTATGTGCTGAACAATGGCCTGCCGGCTCTCATCTGGACTCGCATGCGCCACCATCAACAATGGGTAGTCGGAGACACGCAGATCATTTCTCCCACGATGGTGAATAACCTGCGGCTCGGCTTTTCAACAGATCATATCGTTGACGGCCAGGATGAGGCAGGTCAAACGCCTCCGGACGGCAGCAAGGTTCTCACCAACATAGGTCTCGAAGGGGCAAACCCCGGCGACCTAACGGGACAGGGTTTCCCGGAGATTGATATCTCGGGCTTGACATCGCTGTCCAATGTTTCCGGTGGAACCAAGGCCAACAACCGCATCTTTAACATCGTCGACAACGTGGACTGGCAGCGCGGCGCGCATAGCATCAAGTTGGGCGGAGGCGTCGAACATTACCATAATTTCTATGGAATCGTGCCAAACTACGGCACATTCACCTTCGATGGCTCCATCACCGGGAGCCCATACGCGGACTTTCTGCTGGGACTTCCGCAATCGGATCAACGCGTCAATCCCCTCGGTAATCGTTCACAGGATCTGACTGAATATAACCTCTACATTGATGACACATATAAGGTGACCCGCAAACTGACGGCGTACCTCGGGGTTCGTTGGGATTTATACGGCACACCCTATGCGAGTGACCACCTCATGTACAACTTCGATCCAAACACGGGAAATGTTGTGGTTGATCCGAAGGGGATCTCCAAGGTTAGCCCGCTCTATCCGTCAAACATCACAGTCGTTCCCGGCGATGTGAGCGCGATTGCGCAAAAGGATAATATCGTTCCCCGCATTGGTATCGCTTATGCATTCGACGATAAGTCGGTTTTGCGTGCGGGTTATGGCATCTTCACATCGAGACTCGACAGTTCCGGAGCGCTGAACAATTTCCTCCCGATTTCACCTCAGTTGGGGTCAACCGGTCCGTTTTCTATCAGCGAGGTGTACTTCAACGTCACCAGCCCCGGAACCGTCCCACTGCTTCAGTTCCCTGATCCGTTCCCGTCAAGCACCGCCAGTGCGATGGTACCCAGCCAAAGTGTCAATGGATACCCGCAGCATGTCGATCATGGCCGCTTGCAGCAGTACAGCTTGAGTTACGAGCGCGAGGTTGCTCGGATTGGTCTGCGCGCGTCTTATCTTGGATCGCACGGCGGCGACCTGAACTATACCGTGAACACCAACAAACCTGCGCCGAGTACAACCCCGTTCGACTCCAGTCGCAGGCCATACTCACAACTCGTCGACACAACCATGCTTCGCTTCGACGGCAGGTCGAGATTCAACGCTCTGCAATTCGAAGCAGAGCGCCGAGTAAGTGATCTGACATTCAGTGCAAGCTACTCGCTCACTTCGAGCCTCGTGGATTTCCTGGATACAGAGAACCCATATGACGTCCTCGGCCATTGGGCCAACGACGGCCAGACCCGCCGTAACTACGCTTCGGCCAACATGGTCTGGATCCTCCCTGTCGGAAAGGGTAAGCGCTTCATGAGTTCCAGCGGACCGGGAATGGACCGCCTGGTCGGCGGCTGGTCAACGAGCGTGCTTACATACCTTGCATCTGGCCTCGATTTCTCACCCCAGTTCTCCGGCTCTGATCCTTCCAACACCAGCACATTCGGAGGCCTCCCGGATCTGGTAGGGGATCCGAACAACGTACCTGGGGGTAAGAATTATCACAATTGGTTCAACACAGCGGCATTTGCGGCCCCGGCGAGCGGCACCTTCGGCAACGCCCGGCCGAACAGTCTCGAGGGCCAGCCTCTGTACCAGACACATCTATCTGTCACGAAGAGTGTGGCGATCACCGAACGAGTGCACTTCAACTTCATCACCCAGATCTCAAACATCTTTAATCACCCGCAGTTTCTTAATCCGAGCGGCGATATCTCGGTACCAGGTGGAAACGAATTCACGAGCCAGTACGGAACCTTTGACTCGCTCGAGAGCGGACAGCAGCGGCAAATTACTTTCCTGGGTGGGTTCACGTTCTGATTGCTCAAACCGGCTCGTTTACATAGGGCTATTACCCTTCATGACTTCATGGCAGGGATAGAACCTCTCCTGCCATGAGGCGGCCTTACTTAGCCTGCCAGATGCGATGCTTCGTGGCGCGCGGGATTTGCGTTTATGAAATTGGATCGGGACAATGCGGCCGCGATCAGGCCGTCTGAAGCAATGATCGTTGGCGCCTCACGCAGCGGACGTTTCTTCCATGCGGTGATAGTCACGCTGTTCGCCGGAACTCTGTCCGCAATTCCAGCTCCGGCGCAGACAACCGAGCGTCTCGCTCTCAGGCCCCCGATGGGCTGGAACGATTGGGCGCATTATCAGTGCGACTTTACCGCCGATGACATTCTCGCCAATGCCAAGGCCCTGGTAAAGACTGGCCTGGCCTCCCACGGCTACAGCACCGTCACCATCGACGATTGCTGGATGCAGAAAGACCGCGACGCTTCGGGTAATTTGCAGGTCGATCCGAAACGCTTTCCACAAGGAATGAAAGCCGTCGGCGATGCCATTCACGGGCTCGGCCTCAAGTTCGGCATCTACGAAGATGCGGGCTATCTCACTTGCGGCGGATTCGCCGGTAGCGGAGAGCCTAAAGGCGGAGGCAAAGATCACTTCCTTCAGGATGCGAAGCTCTTCGCGTCGTGGGGGGTTGACTATCTCAAGCTCGATGGCTGCAACGTCTACGTACCCACCGGCGGAACACAGGATGCCGCCTACCGGAAAGCCTACTCCGCACAGGCGGCAGCGTTAAAAAAGGTCGGGCGTCCGGTCGTCTTCTCAGAATCAGCGCCGGCATACTTCCAGGGCACTCCTGGCTGGTACGATGTCCTCACCTGGGTGGGCGGCTATGGCCAACTCTGGCGCGAGGGTACCGACATTAATGTTTTCGATGCGAAGAAGCCAGATGCCTCTCGATTCGACAGCATCCTTTGGAACTATGCCTACAATTTACCTCTAGGTCGCTGGCAGAAGCCCGGCAACTGGAATGATGCAGACTTCATCATTGCAGGTGACCGGGGCACGACCCTTGCCGAAAGCCGCACCCAGCTTGCCCTGTGGGCTATGATGTCCGCGCCGCTCATCGTCAGCTCTGACCTTGAAAAGCTCGATTCCAGTGCGATTGCCATTCTCGGCAATGAAGCCGTCCTCGCCATCGATCAGGATCCTCTCGGGGAATCAGCCGCATTAGTCCGCCGTACGCCGACCATAGACATCCTCTTTAAGCGGCTTAAGGGTGGCTACTACGCTATTGCGATATCAAACCGCATCAACAATACAGCACACGTGGACCTGCATCCTTCCGACTTAGGATTCAGTGGAAGCGATGGCTGTCGGTTTGACCTCGAAAACCTCTGGAGCGGCAACCGCCAGTCGGGCGCTTCCATAAATGCTGATGTCGAGGGACACGATACCGAGATCTGGCGTGTCCACGCCGGCTCGTCCTGCGGCGTGCCGACGCGGACCGGCGATGTCATTCTCACTGCGAACGAACAGAAGCATGACTTCGGTTTCGAAGGCTACACCCGATGCCTCTCATCGCAAGGAACCGCCGGCGCATGCACCGGTTCCTCATCCGAGACATGGGTCGTAGGGGGCGACGGAACTCTCAGGTCGGGAGGCAGCTGCCTGGCCGTCGCAAATGGCAAAGTTACCCTGCAGCCGTGCTCCGCGAGCGCTGATCAGCATTGGACCTGGACGCAGGCTGGACAACTGCCCCATGGGCAGCACCAGTGCCTTACCGGCGCGGGTTCGGGTCTCACGTTGCAGTCATGCGGCCATAATCTCGCTGACCAGATCTGGTCTCTTCCCAACCATTAACTAACTGCGGCTTCGTACCGCCCTCCGGCAAGACCATGAGTGCGTCTAGAACTGGGAACTCCCGACCGGCGTTCCCTTCAAAGGTGGATCCATCTTCCGGAAAACCCAAAACGGGGACAGATGCTTTAGTTCTGCGTCAGAGGCTGCATAATCATCATTGCCATGAATATCATCACACGCAGGGAATTTCTGAGTACGGCGGCAGTTGCCGCTACATCCTCGACCCTCATCGGCGCTGCGTCAAGGCTGCAGACAGGAAATTCCGCCGGCTTGCCTGATGACCATGACCAAACTTGGCTAGATTCCCTGATCTTTCCCAACCCACAGCACATCACTGCCACAAGTGAACCCTTCGTGCTCGACGAGCGCGTTCGCATCCTTGTTCCCCCGTGCCCATCGGAGCAAGATTCCTTCCTCGCGCGTCGCCTTACCCATGAACTCAGCGACCGTTTTGATCGCCATCCGCGCATTGCCCCAGCCGCATCGGTGCAGCCGGGCACCCCGAGCATCGTCATGGGCAGCCTCGGAAACCCACTCGTCCGCCAATGCTGCGCCCGCCTGAATCTGCACCCGCACGAACAAATTCAATCGGATGAAGGCTATTTGCTTCACGTTGAGAAAGATATTGTTCTCATTTCCGGACGCGATGACCGAGGTACTTTCTACGGATTTCAATCTCTCCGCCAGTTGTTGCGCCGCGCCGCCAGCCAGGTACAGGTTCCAGGCGTGGATGTCCGGGACTGGCCCGACAAGCCCTTTCGCGGTATCTACCTGTATCTTCCCGGCTGCAAGAACATCCCCTTCTTCCGGCGCTTCGTCCGCGACTTCATGGCGCTCTACAAATACAACACACTGATCATGGAGATGGGCGCAAGTGTGCGCCTCGACACGCATCCTGAGGTCAATGCCGGATGGACGGAGTTCGTACGAGATTGCAATTACAGTGCACGCAATTATCCCCCGCATCCTTTCCACGACATGGAACAAAACTCATCCCACCAGGACACGGCGGACGGCGAGATACTCGAGAAAGACGAAGTCGCCAGCCTGGCTCAGTGCATCGCCCAAAATCACATCGAGTTAATCCCTGAAATCGCCTCATTTACTCATAGCTATTACCTGCTTACCCGCTACAGGAACTTCGCCGCGGTTCCGGAACATAAGTGGCCCGATATCTACTGTGCCGCGCATGATGACGTATACCCTCTCGTCTTCGACGTCTACGACGAATACCTCGATCTGCTCCGGCCGAAGATGGTCCACATCGGACACGACGAACTCTTCCTTCCCATCGACATTTCGCCTCAATGCCTGGATACAAACATCGGCGAGATCCATGGTCAAGATGTGAAGAGGGTGCATGACCATCTTGCCTCGCGCAGCGTCAAGACTGCCCTCTGGGGCGATATGCTGCTCGAATCAGTTCGCGGCCGCGGGCTGCAGAAGCACAAGGCTCCCGACGGATTTCCCTATTCCACCCCTGGCGGCATGACCGGTGAGCAAGTGGAAAGGCTGATTCCAAAAGATTGCCTAGTCTTCAACTGGTTCTGGCAGGAGGACGCTACAGTTCCCTATGGAAACGCCAAGCTCAACGAAGATACGCTTGACCAGATGGGTTTCCAACAGGTCTATGGCAACTTTGACTACACCGTCACCAATTACAACACGCGCAAGCAGCGCAGCACTCTGCTGGGCGGCGCTCCTTCAGCCTGGTTTGCCACCAATGAATCCGGCTTCGGCAAAGAGCTGATGGCCACCTTCCTCGGCTGCAGCAGCATTCTCTGGAACGGCGTCGTACCCACCGCTGGGGCATTATCGGCCCGAGTCCAGTTGTTGGTTCCCTCCATGCGCGAACGTCTCAGCGGCTTCACGCCGCCCTCGCAGACGGAAACAAGTATTGTGCCAATCGAAATTGCCGACCATTTCAACTCGGATGACAATCCACCCCTCCCCGGCGTTGACCTGCGCGGGATGAAAACGGACGCCTTAAGAAACGGCTCGATGTCTTTCGATCTCAGAATTGTCGATCGAATGCACACAATAGTGGTGGGGACGCAAGGCAAGGAACCTTCCCGCCTGCCGTCGGCAGTGGGCGGTATCGCCCTTAACGTTTCGCCGACGAGTCTGATCTTCCTGCATGCCGCTGCCAGGCCAGCGTCGAACAAAGAGAGCTTCCGGATTATCTGGGACCAGCAGGACACCGCTGACCTTCTGGGATGGTACCAAGTTGTGTACGAAGACGGTTTCGTTGCCAGTATCCCGATCCGGTACGGCGTCCACCTTCTTGAGTGGGACTGGCAGCAGCGTTCCGCCCATCCAGGGAACACCTCCGCCAGATATTGTTACGACGCTGACGCTGTCGTCCTTGGGACAGAAGATCATCCTGTTACCTTCTTCGCATACGAATGGCTGAACCCTCGCATCGGCAAGATCATCCGTGAGCTGCGCCTTTGTGGCAGCAGCGGATTCCGGGGCGGCTCCAGCAACTTCGACAACTCCTGGGGACCCGTCGTCGAAACGAACGCAATCATGTTGCGCGCGCTCAGTTTCGTGCAGATGCGCAGCTAGTGGCTTCCTCCTTCTTCTTCGTAAGAATGGGGCTTGGCGCTCACGCCCGTGATCCAGAAGTCTGATTTGTGTTCCCATCAGCTACAACCCTTTGCTCAGCCGCCTGGGCGGGACGATCGGAGTAAAGAACCCTCGGATTTCCTTTCGGAGTACGGATGGTTCTTTACCCCATCTCGACGCGAGAGCGGTGATACCTTGAGCGCCGGGATGAACCGGCATGTTGCAGGGGATGCAGGAGCCCTACGGGTCCGGTGTCCATCGCGGTAACCATGCCGGGCATGCGTGCGAATAGGACTGCCGCAGTCAGCATCACAAAGCTCATGGCGATCTGGGCCTATTGAGCGGCTCCCGTGAACCAGCCTTCGAATCGGGGATAGATCTGGAGGAAACTGGAGGGCCGAACTCGGTCGGTGGACCCAGGAACGACGCATTGAGCAGGGTGAATACACCTGCATTGAGGCCTATCCCGAGCGACAATGCCGCTACCGCGATGATCGAAAGCAGTGGAGCGCGCCGTGCCGAACGGATCGTATAAAGGAAATCCTGCCGGTCAACCCAATCGATGGACCCCCGACAAGAAAGTGACTTCAAGAATTCCAAACTGTGGCTCGCCTGGCAAGCGAATCGTCGTGAGCTGTGAGGCTGTGTCAGCAGTTCTCGGGACGGCAATCAAGCTCCCCGAGTTCGTATTCTGCTCTTATCACCGCCCACGCTGAAACCCCTTATGCCGTCAGTTAGCTATTGGAATGATCATAAGGTTTGCTTGCAGAGGCGAAGTTATGTTTTTTTGGCAGGTTGCCATCGACTTTGGACGTCTGCGGCGAGTGGGAAGATGCAGCTAAGTGGGAGAGAACAAATCGCCAAATGAGATCAGGTCGACGGCGGGAAAATCTTTCAGCGTGGCCAGCGCCTGGCGCTCGATTTCACGCGATGCTCGCAGGCGGGTGCGGATCCTGTCCAAATCGGCGTCGTTGTATCCGGGATGGGTCACGAGTTCCCAGGTGCCTTCGGGCAGTTCACGGAGAAGCGAGCGGACCGCGTCGGAATCGAGTGCGCCGGTGCCGACCACCGCGATGGTTCCGTCGGTGGTGGCGAACTTCTCCAGGGCAATTAGGCGGCGAAAATAGGGCCCCAGGCGCCGCAAGGCGAAAACCTCAGCGGCACGCATCCACGAAGCGCGTGGCGTCGCCCTCACCGCCCATTCCGGTTCAAAGGGATTGCGTACCGCGCGAATGCCGGCCGCGCGGGCAGCGCACAGCACCGGCCGCAGCACTGGCGGGAACATGTGCGTGTGCTTGTGAGTGTCGATGTGCGTGAGACGCAATCCGCTGGCCTGGAGGCGGGCGATCTGCGCGGCGGCTTCGGCTTCGATTTCGGCGGGTCGAATACGGGCGGTGAAAAGGCGGGTCAGGAAGACGCTCAGACTGACGAGAAAACGGCCCGTCTTTTGGTCGATGAGGCTCGCAATCTCGGCCGGCGGAAGCACCGGGTCGCCATCGACGAGCACCACATGGCAGCCGACCCCCAACGATGGATTTGCCAATGCCATCTCTATGGCTTCATCGGTGGCTGCAGCCCGGGCCATGAGCGTGGCGCTGGGCAGCACGCCCGCCTGGTGAAGTTCAACGATGGCGCGGTTGACACCCGGGGTCAGGCCGAAGTCGTCGGCATTCACAATCAATCGGCTCACCGGCTGAGTCTATCAACCCGGCCTTTGCCGGCACGTTGATAGCGTTGGTTCGACGCAGCCTTGATATGATGGCAGAAGGCCGTTTCCGGCCTCCCGCCAATCGTGGGCGGTTAGCTCAGTTGGTTAGAGCGCCTGCCTTACAAGCAGGAAGTCGGGGGTTCAAGTCCCTCACTGCCCACCACCTTAAATCGCGATTGACTGATTAGAAATGCAGTTAACACGTTCCCCAACCTGCAGGCCAAGGTCAAGGGGAGCTTCGAATCAGAACGGCGCTCCGCGCGGTGAAGCCCCGCGTGCACAGCAGACGGCCTTCGCGGGACCAGGAGAAGTGAATCAGATCGTCCCGGTCGAAATGCGTGATCTGCGTGGAAGGTCCGCCATTTAGCGGCTGACGCCAGATGTTGCCTACCCCATTGGCGCTCATGACGAAGTCAATGGCCCTTCCATCCGGACTCCAGGAGAGCGTTGTTCCCGCGCTCGGCGTGCGCTGAAGGATTGTGAATCCCCCGCTGCCGTCTGCCTTCACCACGGCGAGAAGCGCACTCGAGTTGCGAGGGTCTTTCCCGGGGAAGTGGATGCAGGCGATCTGCCTTCCGTCCGGCGAAACACTCGGAATCGAAGCCGGTTGCTGCGAGATCTTGATGGCCGCTCCGCCATCGATTGGCACGCGCCACAGGGTCGGCTCGCCGCCGATGCCGGGAGCCCAATCGGCGAATGATGCGTAGACAACGCTCTTTCCATCGGGGCTTACCGCCGGATGCACATCCAATCGCCCATCGGTCAGCTGCTTTGGATCAGTGCCGTCGCTGTTGACACGCCAAATATGAGGATCTTGCTGATACACGATGTAGCGCCCGTCGGGGGTTAAAACGAGTTCGTCTTTGTTGGACGGCGACGATGTGAGGCGTTGAGGATTGGAGCCATCCGCGCCCATGCGCCAGATGTCCCGGTACCCATCCGCCGGGTTGTTGTAGATGACCCGGTTGTCCGGAGTCCAAGCCACTGCGATGCGAGGCGAGGCAAGTGTCGACGCGCCGATCGGCTTGAAACGCGCGTTATCATTGCCGGCAGCCGCCCAGACGGTAACGGAACTCTCGCTCCGGACCGCAACCACCGACTTGCCGTCGTCGCTGATTGAACTGCGGCCATAGCTGCTCAGGTCGTCGGTTAATTTCGTAACCTCGGCGGTGTCGTGCCGCACCATCCAGAGTTGTTCCAGGTCTCCAGGAGTCGCAGCGGCCACTACGAGGAAATTGCCTTTGGCGGCCCAGGCCAGTCCCCTTGGCCGCCATAACTGCGCCGTGATCAGGCGCTGCCCGGGATGGTGCAGGTTCGCTTCAACCAACTGGAACGCGCGATCCGGCACGGGCGCGGACTCTCCTGCGAAGTAGGCGATCGACTCTCCATCGGGCGACCACGCCACGCCACGCTCATCAATAAACTTCGGTCGTTGCACGGTTTGAACTGCGGATTCGCCGCCGCTTCCGTCAGCGTTACTCACCATGAGGGACGCCTCCCAGGTGGAGGGCTTGATGCGCACGAAGGCAATGCGCTTCCCGTCGGGCGACAGCGCGGCTGCGCCGCTGACATCGCCAATCACGCGCAGGGCTGCTCCGCCCTTCACGGGAAATCGAAACAAATTTCCGATTCCGTCGGTTCCCCTTTCCCGGTAGTAGAGATAGGCATCGTCGGGCGAGATCATGACTCCTGCCACATCGCCGTCGTCCACTGTCGCGGCCAGCCGTTCATTGGAACCTGAAGTGTCTCGCACCCAAATGCCGTGCTTCTCGCCGTCATCCAGGATGTATGCCAGAAGCTTCCCGTCTTTCGATATGGTCACGTCGGAAACATCGCCCCGGGTGGCAATTCGGGTCATGTAGACGGAGCTGAAAATAGGTGGCGGCTCCTCGCGGGATGTGACCAGAATGGTCGCAATGAGTGCGGCCAGCAGCAACGTTCCGCATAGCGCAATCGCCCACGGCATGATTTGTGACCGGGCGACTCTGTTTGGCGTCGTCAGCCGCTTCAGATCTTCTTGGAGCGCACTTGCGGATGGATAGCGTGCGGACGGGTCCTTGGCGAGACAACGCCGCACAATCCGTTCGAATTCCGCCGGAACGTCGCGAGAGACCCGCGAAATTGGCGCAGGGTCATTGGTGAGAATCGCGGCCAGTACGTCTGACGGGGTGCTGCCGGTGAACGGCGCGGCCCCTGTGAGCATTTCATAGAGCACGACGCCGAGGCTGAAGATGTCGCTTCGGCCATCCACCGGCAGCCCGCGCGCCTGCTCGGGAGACATGTACCGCGCGGTGCCGAGAATGGTTCCCGGCCGCGTCGAGCCGGTTGATGCGCGAAGGTCCTTCTCGGCCGAGTCGTCCGTGAATCGCGCGATTCCGAAGTCGACTATCTTCACCACTCCGTCGGGGCGGATCATGATGTTTTCCGGCTTGATATCGCGGTGGACAATCCCCGCTACGTGCGCGGCGCTCAATCCTGCCGCAATCTGCACGGCGATCGCAGCGACGGCTTCCACAGACAGACAACCTGCCTGGAGGGTATCCCGCACCGTCTTGCCGCGAATATATTCCTGCGCGATGAATTGGCGCCCCTCGAACTCTCCAATGTCAAAGATGGTTACCAGATTGGGATGGTTCAAAGAGGACGCCGCGCGGGCCTCCTGCCGAAACCTGCGCGACTGGCCGGAGTGCCCGGCCAGTTCGGGAGACAGGAATTTGAGAGCTACTTCCCGCGCCAATTCCGTGTCCTGCGCCAGCCATACTTCTCCAATGCCGCCGGCCCCGAGGCGGGATGCAATCACATATCGTCCAACTCGCCGGCCGGCAAGAGAATGATCGGGGCTCGCCTCCGCCACGTCGCGCCCCCATGCTTCCAGTGCGGGCTCATTCAGAAAGTCGCCCGCTGTCTCATAACCGCGGAGCAGCGCATTCACACGCTCCAGCAGCTCCTGGTCGCCGCCGCAGATGCGTTGCAGATACTCCGGTCTCTGCGAGGGTTCCACCTGCAAAGCGGCTTCGGCAATCGCCTCTATCTGTTGATATCGCTCCACGTTCATGGATTCAGAACCGGCATCCCTTGGCCCTCTGCGCGGTTCAACTCCGCGTAGAGCCAGGCCTTGGCAGCTTTCCAGTCTCGCGCGATGGTGTCGGGAGAGAGATTAAGGGCCAGGGCTGTTTCCTCGACGCTCATTCCGCCAAAGTAGCGCATCTCCACGACGCGGCTTCGCCGCGGATCGAGTTTGGCCAGCTCTGTCAAGGCATCATCGAGGGTGACAAACTCTGCGGCCCGTGACATGGAGATGGCGGGAGCATCGTCAAGCGAGACAACCACGGCGTCAGAGCCGCGCTTTTGGCGCATACGAGACCGTGCTGCATCCACGAGGATTCGGCGCATCTGCTGGCTCGAGACGGCAAAGAAATGGGCCCGGTCCTGCCACTTGGCGCCCCTTTGCGACACCAGCTTCACATACGCTTCGTGAACCAAAGCCGTGGTCTGCAGCACATGTCCTTCCGATTCGCGGTTCATGTGCCGGCGAGCGATACGCTTCAATTCTGCATACACCAGCGGAACCAGCCGTTCGAAAGCGGCTTGATCGCCGCCACCCCAGGCGGCCAGCAGTTCTGTGATATCTTGCCCGTTTGTGCTGTCCAAAGCGCCCCCCAGACTCCCTCGCGACCCAGGCTCGCCTGAGATATACAGTACCTCCGACGCGTCACGGGCGCCTCTTAAAAGTTTTCATGGCGGTGCGGGATTCGCCGGCCGTTGTAACGAATTCGCCTGGAGACCGAGAAGCTCCACGCCTGGCGGCCCGGGGGGACCGCCGACTCCGGCGCCAAGGTCGTGCATAAGAATCGGTAAACAACGCAAGCAGGCGTGCCTCCTCTCCCCCCACCCCTCTACGCCACCTCCCCCGGCGCAGCGCGAAAGCGACCGCAAGAATAACAACCGGAAGTTACGGGGTTACGCCTTCCGGATTACGAGACCCGCGACCACCGTTCGCGGACGTTTTATGTCGCGAAGCAGACTTCAAAGCAGATTGCGAGCGGATGCGTCAGGCGAGCGATCGCAGGCGACCAGCAGCCAAAGAAATGCAAAAGAATTCATCCAGCCATGCGGGGTTTCGATCTCCATTGGCGCGTTTGCTGATGAGACGGTCTGCACGCATTGCAGCCGGGAGGTTCGAAATGAAGATTGAATCTTTGTTATCCAAATACCGCCTGCTTTTCCACCAGGGATGGCTTCGCCTCGTTGTCGCATTCTCGATGCTGCTTGCCGTCACCGCATGGGGACAGGGTGCAGCTACATCCACTACGCTCTCCGCAGCCACTACCTCGATCGTTGCCGGCACCACCAACCACTACACCATCACGGTCACCTCTGGGACGAAGACCGTGATCGGTCGTGTGCTGCTCTGCGACGCCACAGCCGCGTTCTGCGAAGGCCCGGCTATCCTGGCCGATGCACAGCTTGCCGGCAATAGCGGCAGTGCGGTGATCCCGCTGGCTCTTGGGCCCGGCACGCATTCGCTCAAGGCCTCGTTTGCGGGGAACAAGAGCTTTCTCGCCAGCACGTCCAGTACGCTCACCATTACCCCGATCGGAGGCCGAACGACTTCGACCGCCCTCGCTGCGGTCAAGCAAACTTCCGGCTACAATTTCACGGCCACCCTGACCGGCGCCGGAGTACAGCCTATGAAAGGCACCGTCTCCTTTGTTGATGGTACCGACGGCAACGTCGCGATGGGCAGCACGACGCCGGGTGCGAGCATTACCTCGGTAAAATTCATTTCTGCCCCGACCGCAGCAACCGGAACTGCGCCACTCGCGCTCGCGGTTGCTGATTTCAATGGCGATGGCGTGCCAGACGTCGCCGTTGCCAACGAAAGCAGCAACTCGGTGACTGTGCTGCTGGGAACCCGTAGCGGTGCATTCGAGGACTCGGGACTGAGTCTTACTACCGGGAACGACCCCTCTGGCATTGTCACCCTTGACTTCAACCGAGACGGCATACCCGATCTGGCGGTGGCCAATTCCGGCGACAACACGGTGAGCTTTTTTTCCGGGAAAGGCGATGGCAGTTTCGTGTTGAACAATACGGCGAGCGTGGGCCGTGGGCCGGTCAATATGGTTGTTGCCGACTTCAACCGGGACGGCCTGCCCGATTTAGCCGTGGTCAACCGTTTAGAGAACACAATCACCATCCTGCTCAACACCGGCACGGGCTTCAGCCCATCCTCGACAAAGCCCGCGACTGGATCGAACCCGCAAGGGATCGCAACCGGCGATTTCAATACGGATGGAATCCCGGACCTGGTTGTCGTCAATGACAACTCCAACACCGCGTCGGTGTTGATGGGTCACGGGGACGGAACGTTTGCGGCGCCGGTCAGCTTTACAACCGCCACTGGTCCCATTGCTGTGGTGGTGGGGGATTTCAATGGCGATGGCCATGACGACCTGGCAATCGCCAGCTCCAACTCGGAAACCCTTTCGGTTTACGTTGGCAACGGCGCCGGCCAGTTCACGTCTTCGGCCTCGCTTCCTACCGAGAATAATCCCTCTGCCATAGCGATTGGGGACTTCAACGGGGACGGCAAGCAGGACCTGGTGGTGTCGAACTACGGGTCATCCAGCATGGATGTATTCCTCGGCAAAGGCAATGGCACTTTCGCGCCGGTGCTCTCATGGCTTGTTGGCACTTCTCCTGCCGCGCTGGCCGTGGCCGACGCGAATGCGGATGGCATCACCGACGTGATTGTCGTGAACGCGGCCCTGAACCAGGTTCGAGCCATGCTGAACATATCTTCGACAACTGCGACCGCAACGATGAACAACCTGATTCCGCATGGTACGGCGAGCCAGTTAGACTTCGCCAGCCTTGCGGCGGACACGAACTACGCTGCGAGCACCTCGAACAACGTGAGTGTTACGGGCACACTTATTCCTACCTCTACCGGCATCTATGTGGGCGCCACTGCCGCTGCCATCGGCGAAACGGTGCAGGTCGAGGCGCAGGTCACCCCCTACCTGTACGGAAGCCGGGTTGCGTCAGCGCAGCTGGTTCTTTTTGACGGGAGCACGAGCGTCGCGACGACGGCTCCGGTGAATGGGTTCGCCAGTTTCAACGCGAAGCTCTCCAGTCTGGGAACACATACGCTTTATGTAGCCTATCCGGGAGATGGACCGTTTGCGGCAAGTTCTTCAAAGTCGATTCCTATTAGCGTGGTGGCCTCGACTGCTACAGCGACCACCCTGACCACGTCGGCAACCTCGGTACCCCATGGCACCGTCGTGGTGCTGACCGCGAAGGTAACCAGTGGTGGAGTGAATGTGACCCGCGGCACGGTCAGCTTCTGCAAAGCCGCGGCCGCGCGTTGTGCGGATCTCAACCTGCTGGCTTCGGCACAACTCACAGCCAACGGCACCGCAACAGCGCGGCTGGCTCTGCCTGCAGGCAGCACTGCGATCCAGGCTCGATTCAAAGGAGCAGCAGTGCTGACGGCGAGCACATCATCCACGCAGACAGTGACCGTGACCGGCAATTATCCGGTGGCGATCGCGCTTTCCGCGAGCGGCGCACCCGGCAACTATACCGTCACGGCCAATGTCACAGGCCAGAGCGGGCAGCCGCTGCCATTCTCTCCTTTGCAATTGACAGACACGTCCAATGGCAACCTGGGGCTGGGTGCGGCCTATCTCTCCCCAAACCAGGCGCCCTTCTCGCTCAAGACCACACTCAACGTAGCCAGCGGCGAAAATTATAATCGGCTCGCTACCGGAGACTTCAACAACGACGGCAAGATGGATGCTCTGGTTTGGTATGGCTCGAAGGGCGCCGTGAGCGTTCTTCTCGGCAATGGAGACGGCACCTTCCAGGTATCTCCATCGACCATCAGCCTTCCGGTTATCTCGGCAATTGCGGTGGGAGACTTCAACGGGGACGGCAATCTCGACTTCATTGCGGCCGAGGCAGCCAACAATGTGGTCGATGTCGAACTGGGCAACGGCGATGGAACGTTCACCAGGAAGTCCTCCCTCTCGACCAGTGCGGGACCTGCAGCTTTGGCTGTAGCTGATTTCAACAACGACGGAATCCTCGATATTGCCGTCACCAACGCTGAATATACTTCCAGCAGCGTTGCGATTCTGCTTGGCAATGGGGATGGCACCTTCGCCCCTGAGCCGATATCAACCAACATCCTCTATCCGTTCGCGATCTCGGCCACTGATTTCGATGGCGATGGCAATGTGGACCTGGCTGTAGCCAGCTATCCCGCCGGTCTGGTACTCCTTTACGGCTATGGCGATGGTACATTTCGCGCTGGGCCCACCGTGACGACCGGGTTCTTGTACGGGTACTCGATCGCCAGCGGCGACTTTGACGGCGATGGCCTGCCTGATATCGCACTAGGCGGAATGGACGCAGGGAGCAACTACTCAGTCAAGGTGCTGTTGAATCAAGGCGGCGCATTCCAGGTGAGTGCGACGCTGCCGGGAAGTGGAACAATCACCAACGTCGTGGCGACCGATTTTAACGGCGATGGGATCCTCGATCTAATCTTCCCCACCTACTCAACGCCATCAACGTTGTCCTTTGCCTCCGGATTCGGGAATGGGCTCTTCAGCGTGGCAACCCAGGCTTTGTCGCCCACGATTCCAGCGAACATTGCCGTTGCAGACTTCGATCAGGACGGGACGAATGATCTCTTCCTTAACGAGTTGGTTTCCATCAACAAGCAGTTAGTTGAGAGTTCTGCTTTGTATCTCAATCGCAGCATGAGCACAGCCACGTTCAGCAATGTATCGATTCCTGGTTCCGGAGCACACCTGCTACAGGCAATTGCACCGGCCGGGGGCGCCTACGCTGCCGGAGCTTCCAATGCTGTTTCGTTGACCGGAACTCCAGTGACGCCTGCCGTACTGGTGATACCTTCCCCATCGTCAACCGTCGCAACAGGACAGGCGGTGACCATCACCGTGAGCGTACTGCCGACGGATAACTTCATCGCGACCGGCTCGGTCTCTCTTTACGATGGCGCGACGCTGCTCAAAACCGCCACGCTAACCAACGGGCAAATCACCGATACGGTGACGTTCACCGCCGTGGGAACCCATAACCTGTCAGCAACCTACGGGGGCAGCGCCAGTTTGACCACTGCAAGTTCGGCAATTACTCCGCTCTACGTGGCCGCGGCCAGCTCCACAACCCTCTCGCTCAGCTCGATCCAGGTCGCTGCGGGAACCCCGGTTCAACTCACTGCGACAACTGTCAATTCGGCGAAGGCTTCGGCAACCGCCGGCACGGTGAACTTCTGTATCGCTACCGCCACCGTATGCCAAGGCTCCGCGCTGCTGGGGACGGCTCAAGTAAATACCGCGGGCACGGCGCGCCTTACCTTCACTCCTGCCATTGGCAGCTACTCCATCAAGGCGATCTTCCTGGGTACTCAGACGCTGCTGTCAAGCTCCTCGGTAGCCGCCAGTTTGACGGTCACCGGGCTCAAGCAGTCAACCACCGCTCTTACTGCGACGGGAAGCGGGGGCACGTTTGCACTGACCGCCACCGTCACCGCGAACGGGACTCAGCCAGTTACAGGAGCCGTGAACTTCACGAACACTACCGTCAACACCTCGCTCGGACAGGCGACAGTTACCACGGGCGCTTCCCAGCTGAACTTCATCCCGTCGGTCTATTCTCTTCCTATCGACGTGATACCAGCCGGGGGCAGTCTCTTCGACTCGCGGTTTGTTGTCGGCGACTTCAACAACGATGGCACGCCCGACCTGATCATTCTCGATTCGATCCATTCATCCATCAGTTTAATGGTCGGGAACGCGAACGGGGGTTTCAGCTGGTATAACGGCATCTCCCTGCCTGCGCCATTCAACAGTATCGCCATTGGAGACTTCAATGGCGACGGGAACCTGGACATCGTCCTCGGAAGTTCACAGACCACCACGGGCTCTCAGCCCACCAGCAGCGTCTGCATCATGCTCGGCGACGGAAACTCACACTTCACGCCCATGCCGAATGTGACCATTCCCGGCGTCGCGAATCAGATTGCGGTAGGCGACTTCAATCACGACGGCAAGCCTGACATCCTGATTCTGGGTTTCTCGCAGACCATCAGTGTCCTCACCGGAGACGGCACGGGAAGGTTTACTGTGACGGAATTGCCTTCAAGCCAGGCCATGGCACTGCTCTCCGTCACACTCGCGGACTTCAACGGCGACGGCAATCTCGATGCGGCAGTAACAACCTACGGCAAGGGAGTGCAGATCTACCTGGGCAACGGCGCCGGCGGCTTCACCCTGAGCACCATCCCACTACTGCCCACTGCGCAGCCCGGCGACATTGTGAGCGCCGATTTCAACAAGGATGGCAAGATTGACCTCGCGGTGACAGACTATGCGTCCAGCAGTGTGATCCTTCTGTTCGGCAGAGGCGATGGTACCTTCACCCAGGGCGCAACGATTCCTACTGGCTGGTTGCCGTCACACCTGGCGGTTGGCGATTTCAACCTGGACGGCAATCTCGATCTGGTTGTCTCCAGCGACTCGTCGAATAACTTCGCGTATCTTCTCGGCAATGGAGCAGGAGTCTTCACCACGCACAATGTCACACTACCTGCCAAGATGCAACCGAGCGGCCTGGCAGTGGCGGACTTGAACCATGACGGCCAGGCAGATGTTGTCCTGGGAGACCAGAATCCGAATACCGTCAACATGCTCATCGACAGCCTTACGACGACAGCGACTGCCACACTTGCGCAAGCAAAGATCACCGGTACGGCCAGCCAGAACGTGACGGCAAGCTATACCGGGAGCGCCGCGTACGCCGCAAGCACCTCCACCCCTCTCACCCTCATCCCGTAGGCAAAAAAATCCGGAGCGCGGCACTCCGCGCTCCGGTCCCGACTTGGGCGGATTGATTGGGATCTTCGCGGCAGGCTAGGTTCCTGTTGGATTGGCATTTGACAGGGCAAACATTTGGGCGTGCGGCGGTAACGGTGTCTTGACCTGGCTGGCCAGCTCGGGGCCCCGACCGGATCCTAAACACTCGGCTCGGTCGCTTGGACGAATAACGTCAGGGCTCTATCCGACCTGCTCCGCGCTCGCTCCTTCCACGAATTACGGTATCAGCAACGGCGGAATAATTAGCGGAAGCTATCTGCTGAATAACATCACGCACGGATTCCTTGGGGTTCCCGGAGAATGCAATTGCCGAATGAATTCGCATCGTTAAGGACCGGACCGGCGGGCGAGGAATTCAAAGTCTCACGTAGATAACCTTGAAGATCCACACGCCCGAGCGACGCAATGATTTAATTCGGGCTCAAATATCCGTAAACCGAAATTTCCGTACTCACCGCGGTTCCGGACACGTATAACGTTGTCCCGCTCGGCACAACGATCCCCGAAGACAATGGAAACTCGGTGGTCCCGTTTGCAGCCACGCTCCAGGATCCGTAATAGCCGCCACTACCACTCGACAGACTGACTCCGGTAATAGCGTTAGAAGGAGGCGCAACCTCGACGGACGTAATGACAAGGCTCTGCCCGGTGGGCACCGAGAAGAAGTAATTCGCGGTCCCGTTCGGAAGCAATTGGATCAACGGATCATTGTAGGAAGTGCTTGCGACAAATCCAAGGAGCGTTACGATGCGCCCTGGGTGATGGGGAACTTCCTCGACGATCGCAGGATGGGTTGCGGTGTTGGTGATGCTGACCAGTTGCTCGCCAAGGGCGTGGACAGTGCGCGGCGAGCTGACTGCAAGCAGGAGCGCAGCGGCGGCGACTGCTCCGGCAGAGATGACGCTTTTGCCTAACAGGTTCATGGATTGATCTCCTTTTGCGGTTATCCGTTGGGGTTTCGTCTAAGCAGCGGGGAGCTTTGGCTTGAGCCCTGACACACGATGGTTCGTCTCTGGCAAAGGCCTAAGTTGCCCGGACAGACACCTGGTATTGCACATTCAACAGCATTCCGTTCTGGACCGTGACCTGTGCCAGTGGGCACACTGCTCCACACGCGGATCGCCGGCGAAGTTCGGATGCGACCAACATTTCGTTGCAGATCGGAACCTTCTTGTTTTTCCTGTTGAAGATTAGATACCGAGGATCCCGTGTCTTGTCCGACGTGGTCTTCGAGCCCAACGCGGTTCAGTCTTCGTCCGCAGGGTTCGCGACCGGCTTCGCCCGGTAGGCATGAGATTCACCGGGATTGCTTTTCAAAGTTGCAAATCCGATGATCTCGCCCTTGTCATTGATGGAGCATGCGGACTCCAGATACAAAGTGGAGTCTGGGGAAACCAGAGTATTCAGGTCAGTTGCGGTTCCGTTGCGCCAAAGCGCTGCTCGGGGGCTGAAGCTCGCGCTGATGGAGACTCCCAGTACCAAGCCCTTGTTGTCGATGGCGATGGCAGAGCTGTAGGAGTCACCGGGCAGTGTTCCGAGATCGGTGAGGTGGCCCTGCTGCCAGAGAAAACCATGAAAGCTCGCGTCGCCAGTGGTGTCCGAGGTTCCAACAACCTGCCCTTCGTCATTCAGGCCGGTAGCGTAGATCCCGGCAAACCTCCCGTCTCCGCCAAGATTTCCCAGGTCGATCGGATTACGGTTCCGCCACAGAACAGCATGAAGCGGCGTGAGATTGTTCTGTTCAATCGCATTGAACGGTCCGCAATTTCCACTGGCGCCCACAGCCTGGCCGAGGTCGTTGATCGCGAACGCAACGCCGTCCGGATCGCCGTCGACGGTCCCAAGCTCCTGGAGCCGCACCTGCGACCAGGGGAAGGGTTTCATCCAGATGACCGGCTTGAACTCGATGGTCTGCGGGGAAACGGATGCGCCGGGACAGGTCGAGTCCACTTCGCCATTTTCCGCCGTTCCCGCTACCATGCCAAAGTCGTTGATCTGTAACGCTGCGCCGTTGCTGCCCTCCGTACCCGCACTGTTGCGCAGTCTGGGGAGCGCGACCATGGCGCCGTTCTGCCACAGAAAGGGCACGCAGGTATTGCCGCTGTGAGTGAGGCCGAGCGCCGCGGATCCGCAGAAGTCTTCACCATTCGGGTCGGTCGTTTGCGTGTCGGCTTGCCCTACTGCCTGTCCCCGGAGGTTCACGCCGAAGGCAACGTTGTTTGGCCCTCCGAGGCCGGGGATGGTTATGACCTTCGTGCTTGTTCCTTCCCACACCACCGCGTGCGATACCCATTCGTCGGGATTGTTGGGGTTGGCGAGAACCGTCTCTCCGCTGACCAGCCCATTGCCGCTGACCGTAAATGGCTGGCCTTGCGACCACGACGGGCCCACCGGCCCCAGGTCCACAATGGTGTACTTCGGTGCCTTCGTGGACTGTGCGAGGGTGCAAACCGGCGCTGCCATCGTGGCCAGGGCCAGACTTAGCCGCGCCAGGCGCGGCCACTTCGGTGCGAATCGATTGGATGTCATTTTCCTTCTCCTGTTTTCGGGGTAGATTTCGGGGTGGGAAGTCTGCGCGCGTCCTCGGATTCGAAGCACCGGAGGAGCGATGTAAGGCAGATCCGATCCGGACCGCCTCCGGTACTCCAAAGATGGAGCTTGCCGGCAGTCAGCCAGTCTCTTAAGAGGGTGGAAGGGAACTCTTCGCTAAGGTTGTCGCTCTCCAGCGTCATCGCTTCCACTTCGGCGCAACAGACGGGGCACCAGGTCACGATGGTCTTGCCCCTGCGCACGATGAGCAGGCTCTCGGTTTCAATCGTGATCCTTGTCGCTTTCACCACTTGCCACTCTCCTGTCAGCCGATCCCTACTGCGGCTGCTTCGTAATGAGCGCATCCTGCAGCGAGCAGGCCGGAAAAGTCTTCAATTCGCGGTTCAATTTTTCTCAATGAGTTTCATAGACGCGATTCGAGGCAACAGATGCAAGGAGTTACGACGGCTCGAGGGGCGCTTGCTCGAGGAGATTCAAGAGGGGTGGAGACTGTGGTAGATTGCGCTTACGATGAATCGGCCCCCGGTGGCGGGCATGTTCTCCGCCCTCCGAGTTCCTGGTTCTTCAACCTATGGCTACGGACCCCAGGATTGTTTACGAATTCGGGCCGTTCCACATGGACCCCGACAAGCAGATCCTGCTCCGGGGAAACGACCCTGTCCCGGTCACGCCCAAAGCCTTCGAGACGCTGCTCGTCCTGGTTCGCCGCAGCCGCGACGTGGTCTCCAAGGAAGAACTCCTCAAAGAAGTCTGGCCGAACTCGTTCGTTGAGGAATCAAACCTGAGCCAGAACATCTTTCTGCTGCGCAAGGCGCTCGGAGACACAGCGGAGAACCGCCAATACATCGTGACGCTGCCGGGCCGCGGTTATCGATTTGCTGCGACGGTCCGCACCGTTACCGAGCAAGGCGAAGCCCTGGTTGCCCGGGCACGGACACGCACCGAGATCGTGATTGAAGAGAAGGAAGCGGACACGGACCAGGCGTTGAAGACGCTTCCGATTCCGCAAAAGCCAAAAGCGAGCGGGAGATTTCTGCTCTCTATGGCGGTTGTGGCTCTGCTGCTGGCGCTCGGCGTATTCCTTCTCATTCGAAATCGCCGGCCTGCGAACCTGGGCGAGAAGAACTCCATTCTGGTCGCCGATTTCGTGAATACCACCGGGGATCCTGTTTTTGATGACACTCTGCGCCAAGGCATGGAGGTGCAGTTGGAGCAGTCTCCTTCGCTCAGCCTGGTCTCGGAAGACAGCATCCGGCAGGCGCTGAGCCTGATGGGGAAGCCGCCCGATATTCGCCTTACGGGGCAGACCGCCCGCGAAGTGTGCGAGCGCACTGGCAGCTCAGCGGTTCTCGAAGGCTCGATCAAGCGTCTCGGCAGCGAGTTCGTGCTGGATCTCCGGTCAGTGGACTGCCGCACCGGAGAGAACATCGATAAGGAGCAGGTCCAGGTTGTGCGCAAGGAAGATGCCCTGGACGCCGTCACCAAAATGGCGCGGGGTTTTCGGACTCGCGCCGGCGAATCGGTGGCCACGCTTGCGAAGCACGACACCCCGCTGGCCGAAGCGACCACGCCATCGCTTGAGGCCTTGAAGGCCTACAGCCTGGGCTGGAAGGTCGCGGCCACGCAGGGAGGTGAACCTGCCATACCATTTTTTCAACGTGCCGTGGAACTCGACCCCGGCTTCGCAGTGGCTTATGCCTCACTGGGGTTGATGTATGGCTCTACGGGGTCGTCGCAGCTGGCCACGGAGAATGTTACACGGGCATATGTGCTACGCGACCGGGCCAGCGACAAGGAGCGATTTTTCATCAGCGGCTACTACTTTGGACGAGCCACCGGAAACCAGGAAAAGGCGCAGCAAGTCTGCGAGGAGTGGGCGCGGACGTACCCGCGCGAGTTTCTCCCCCATTCTTTTCGTGGTGGGTTCATCGACCTCGTACTAGCCAATTACAAAGGGGCCGTCGAAGAGGCGCAAAAAGTCATCGAGCTCAACCCCGACGCCAGTCTTGGATATTATCTGCTCGGCTACAACTGGATATATCTGAATGACCTTCAAGGTGCAGAGAATACTGTCCGCATGGCCGCGGAGCGCAAAACCGACCAGGTGCGGCTGGCAATGCTCCGCTTTGACCTGGCTTACTTGAAAGGGGATGCAGCAGGAATGCGGACCGAGGTAGAATCGGCCAAGGCCCACCCCGAAATGCAGGATTCGATGTTGGATCGTCAGGCCTTTGCGGAGGCTTCAGAAGGTCGGCTGAAGAACGCAATCAATCTGTCTCGGCAAGCCGTCGCTTTGGCGCTACAAGGGGGTAAACGCGAGCCGGCGGCCGTCTTCGAAACCAGGGCATCTCTGTGGGAGGCGTTCTTCGAGAATTCGATCGAGGCAAAACGAACTGCCACTTCCGCCCTGGCTCTGGCCGGCAACCGCGAGGTGAATTATGGCGCGGCTCTCGCCCTGGCGCTTGCTGGCGACTCGACTCAGGCAGAGATGCTCGCGAATGATCTGGAGAAGCGTTATCCGGAAGACACCTCAGTCAGGTTCAGCTACCTGCCGGTGATCCGCGCCGTGGTGGCCGAACAACATGGTGAACCCTTAAAGGCAATCGAGGCACTGCAGGCCAGCGTACCCTACGAGATGGGTTCGCCGCGCAGCAGCCAAACCGCGTTCTTCGGCTCTCTGTACCCCGTTTTCTTCCGCGGCGAGGCGCTCCTGGCGGCACACAAGGGTGCAGAGGCGGCGAACGAGTTTCAAAAGATCCTCGGCCATCACGGCATCACGATTGGAGATCCTGTTTTGGTTCTGGCTCATATTGGCCTGGCGCGGTCCTTCGCTCTCTCGGAAGAAGCCGCGAAGGCTCGAGCCCAATACGAGGAGTTCTTCGCGCTCTGGAAGAACGCCGACCCCGGCTGCCCCCTTCTCAAACAAGCCGAATCGGAATACCGGAAACTCCGCTGACCCAGTCCTGATTCGTCCTGGAAACGTTGAAATCCCGAGAGCCTTTATAGCGACGCAACGAAATGCGGATGAGTAACGGAAAACGAGGATGCGCCAGGAGATTCTTGTCTGATGCGAACGCACAACGCCGCCGCCCTAAGACAGCCTCTGTTCTCCGCAGCCTGAACAAACAGGTTCAACTCCCGTGCCAGACTGCGCTCACGGCAAGCACGTCTACCGCATCTTGCCGTTGAGAGCAGCTATCTTCGCGCGATCATGCGCTGGATCCGGCTCTTTTGTCCGTGCACCGACTCGGTATGTGCCAGGATTTCCTGTGGGCTGAACCAGAACGGTTTCACCTGGTGCTGGCTATGCAGCTTCGCAAGGTCGTTGTAATGCGGCGAGTCCGTATGTTCCGACTCTCCGTACGGCAACAGGCTCCAGATCTGCTTCGGCTTTCCCCGCTCCGCATCGGGCTCCACGACGATCATCAGGTGACCCCAAGCGTTGTTGCAGAAGATCCGTCCATCAGCCTGTTCCGGCCCCTCATCCGGGTGAAGCACTCCAAACAACTCCACGCTGGTTCCGTCCATCGGGAAGACTCCGTTGCGCACCACTACGTTGATCCTGCCCCAGGGAACCTCCAGGGTCCCGAACTTTTTCTCAAGCAGTTCGATTCCGTCCACGAACGCATCCCACGCTGCGGCCTTTTCCCGGTTGGAGTGGATGTCGATTTTGCCGCGGTCATAAGACAGGAAACGCGCATATTTTGCTTCGCCTTGCTCTGACTTGTAACTATTTGCCCAGTAGTACAGATACGTGGTCGCCAGTGAATTTGCCGCCGAACGCCGGTTCCACCTCTTCAACTCCTCAAGCGGGCGACGCAGCCTTTCATCCTTCAGGCGGCTCTGCGATGCTTCCAGAAGAAGCGGCACGATCACGCCCGCCGGCACGATGTACGTGTCGTACCCCAGTTCCACCATGTCATCCCGCGTGAACTTCTTCGCCTGTCCGAGTTCGTAGAGGACGCGCTCGCCGCGCGTGTTCAGGGCCTCCATCCCCGCTCCCTGCTTAACGGGATATTGCAGGTAGTAGGGACCCAGCATCAGGGGGTCCAGTCCCGAATGCGCTGTCGACAGCCAGAACGGGTTGTTGCAGTTCTGGAGAAAGCCGGAGGGCGGATTCGTCAGTTGGGGATATTTGTCAAACGGGATGTTCGGCCCCCACTCCGTTTCCTTTGTCCAACCCGGAACCGGTTTGAACCAGTTGAAATTGTTATTCCTCTGCGGAACGTTGCCATTGTGCACCCAATAGATGTTTTTGGCGTCGGAGAAGAGGAAATTCCAACGGGGAATCAGTTGTTGCGCGAGAGCCGTTTTGAACTCGTCCAGATTCTGAGCCTTCATCAGGCTGTAGAGTCCCAGCGAGTAATTCACCCCGTCGAAGTTCGGCACCTTTACCGACCAGGCCCAACGGTATTCGGCGTCAAACTTCACCACCGGGCCATGATGTGTGTAATGGAGAGGCAGAGACACGGTCTCCACTCCCTTCGGATCTCTCACACAAAAGGTCGTCATCTCTTCGCGGATCTCGCGCCACTCGCCCTCATAGAAATACTGCCTACGATTATGCGGGTTGATCTTTTCTTCGTAGACGTCTGATATGTTGGGCTGATTCCAGCTCGCCGACCAGGTGATCCTTTCGTTGAAGCCCATCAGGAAAAACGGGCTGCCCAACCAGCTGATCCCACCCGCATTCAATCTGCCGGGCACCATAAGGTGGGCCTCATAATTCTGGAATCGGTTGGCCCAGGGCATGTGCGTGTGCTCCACGTGCATTATCCGCCCATCAGCTGACTTCTCGGGCATGATCGCCCACTGGTTGGAGCCGAACGAGGGTGAGATCGACTTCTGCTCCGGCAATTTGACCAGCGCGTCGTGCACGCTGTAAAAGCGGAAATAGTTGCTACGCTCGAACGCCTCCAAGTCCTCTGCCGTGATCCCGTCGATCCACTCAGGAACCAGGCTCCGATGGTCTGCGATATAACTGTTCACTCCGCGAGCGAAAGCATCGAGAAGGGGATAGACCGCGGGGCAGATTTTATCCCGATTCTCGACCACGCCCTGCTTTGTGCGCATCAGCCGCTGCAGATAATCGCCACCCCATCGATAAGCATCTGGGAAGTAGTGCAGCGAACCGTCGCCCAGGGCCTCAATTCCTTGCACTTCGGCGAGGCGCCCCTGAGCATCGCGGTATTGCAGCATCATGCGCTCGAGATGGTCCTCCGCCTGCGCATATCCGTAACCGAAAAATGCCGCTTCCTCGGTGTCACCAACAATGTGCGGGACGCCATAGGAATCCCGATAAATGGTCAGGCCTTTCGCCAGCCGCTCATCCCGTGAGGCGGGTGCAGACCGCGCTCGCTGCGCTTCACCTAAGGAGAAATTCCTGAAACCGATGATGGATGAGATTGCCAGTACTATCGCTTCACGACGACTCAACTGCATCAGAATGACCCGTTTGCAGCACAATCGAAAAAACTGCACTTGTGTGTCTGGCTCGCTCTACAAGCATTGTATCCGTCAGAACAAATCCGCTGGTGACAACTGAGAATCTGATGCGGCCCAGCCTGCAGGTGTTGGTTCTGCCTTGCGCTGAACGGGTGCGTTTGCGAGTCCGGGGAGGATCTCGGCGAGCTTGTCGTGCACCGGGATTTTGATTCTGCGGCAGCTTCAACGACGCTACGTTTTGTCCCCGCGATCAGGATCGCGCGGCAATCCCGATGCCAGCAAAAGTGCTGCTCCAGCGTAGAGCCATGTGTCTGCGACGTAATTTAGCGCTTCATTGATGTCTGCTCCGCCGCGGGCGAAGACCAAAATTAACAGATATGGAAACACGGTGAGGACGGTCATTAATGCGCCAATCGAGGCCGCCGCTTTGCGAGATCGCTTGTTCAGAGCCAAGGCGATTCCAGCCGCAAGCAAAATCGCTCCTGCGAGGTATCCCCACATTGTGGGGAAGGGAACCCATGAGGGCATTACCTTTTCCAAAGGAACGCCGGGCGCAAACTCCGGATGAAGAAAATGTTCTACGCCAAAGAAGATCGCGGCAATCGCCAGCACGAAGCGCCCAAATGAAACCATCCATTTCGATTGTTGCGGCAACGAAGCGCGACTATGCAGTCCGGCGAGGGCCGATGCGCCTCCGGCAAAAGACAGATCTCGCAGCGCGTAAGCCCACGCGAATCGACTTTGAGGATGCGCGAGCACCAAGGGTATATAAAGCATGCAGACAAATAGAGTGAACATCGTTCCGAGCAGGGTGGACGACAGGCGCACGAGCTTTCTGACCGTAAGACTGGTCGCTGCCGCGAGCAGCGCGCACCCGACGAAATACGGCCAGAACCGGGGCGCCGGCATCCACGACGGTACCATATTCTGGACAAACTCGGGGCCCCGGAAATGTTCGGGCGCGAATATAGCGAGTGGAACGGCGTAGAAGACACAGCCCAGGATGATGAGCTTGTCCCAGCCGCGAGCAGCGCTCATCTCTTTGCGCAGCAGAAAGACTCCGACGACAAGATAGAGAAGCCCGGCAGAGCTCATCCAGAGATTTGCTGATGAAAGCATCAAGGCCTCTTTCGCGAAGGTGCCGCGGCAGAGATTATATCCGGGTCACCGAGTGTTGTATGGCCTGCGACTCCGGCAGTGAATCAAGAGCACTTCAATTCGTGTCGAACATGGATTGTCATTTTACTGTCACCTTTCTGTCACCTTGGAAACGTGCGCTCTTTTTCTCCCACTACTCGCGCAGTAGTTAAATCACTCCTCAAAAGGAATAGGAATGATGAAGAGCTTGTCCTCCGCCCTTACGGCGGTCCTTGTCCTTGCTGCGCCTCTGGCCGGCATCTCCCAGAACAACCACAAGCAACTCCAGCCCAACGAGCACATGCTCAACCTTCCCGGCGCCACCACAATCGATGCTCCTGCGGCCGGATTCGATCCGCTCACAGCCTCCGATCAGGACCTCGCCTATCACGGCTTTCCGCCGCGTCCAAACCAGACCACCGACCCGAAAGCGTACGCGCACTGGGCCAAGGCCATGAAGGCTTCGAAGACGCGCCTCATGCCCAAACTGGAGCAAACCACGATCTTCCACGGGCCGGCCAAGCTCTCCCAAGCGGCCACATCCACCGCGGCGGAGAGTAGCTTATCGGGTCCCACCGGCACGGTGAAGAACGACGCCACGTCCTCTAACTGGAGCGGCTACGTTGATTTCAGCGGCGCCACCAGTTATGGATCATCTTCGTACTACTTCGTCGTCAACGACATGGTGGTGCCGTATGCCGAGCATCCCATCGGCACTTGCGCCGGGGGCTGGTTCTGGGGTTCGGAGTGGAATGGCATCGACGGCTGGAACTCGAACGATGTGCTTCAGGCCGGTGTGGAGTTCGACTCCTACTGCGCCGTCACCACGTTCGAGCAATACTACTCGGCGTGGTATGAGTGGTATCCCAACGGCGAAGTCCGCATCAACAACTTCCCCTTCACCGGGGGCGACGACGTCTTCGTCGAAGTCTGGCACACCTCTCCCACGCAGGGCTATGCGTACATGGTGAACGAAAACAACAACCAGGTCGTGGAAGTCGGCTTTACCGCCCCTTCCGGGACTTCGCTGGTGGGCAACTCGGCTGAGTGGGTGGTCGAGCGTCCCAGTGTCGGCGGCCTCACCACCTTGACCAACTACACCGAGATCCCGTTCTGGGACGCGTATGCCTACACCGAGGCGTATTCGTTCTACGACATCGACGGGGCTACCCCGGTTGACATGCTCGACAACTCCGGCAACCTGATCTCGTATCCCGAATATGTGGGCAGTGAAGCGTTCGTGATGCACGCTACCGGTTCGGCCTACTAACAAAAAACCAATAGTTACCGTGTCGTGAAACCACAGGTGACAGGTCGGCGCGACCAACATGGAGCGCCGACCTGGCATCGAGTGGGATCAAGAGTCCGAATAGCCTCGTCTCATGGG
>Ga0207028_1004_pt1 | contig 83493 bp, 84 predicted proteins | sample Alteio_BWMinCont_41_FD_153287 | JGI IMG/M metagenome (GOLD analysis project Ga0207028, IMG submission 153287) | Enriched cells from forest soil in Barre Woods Harvard Forest LTER site, Petersham, Massachusetts, United States -... | ecosystem: Environmental > Terrestrial > Soil > Temperate forest >... | reverse complement strand
GTACTGAGCTCTATGTTATAGTTTGGTTACTGTTTCGCAATCTATAAGGTGTGGAAATGGCAGTGGCAGTGGAAGATCGAGATGTAGTCCGCCTAAAAAGTGATTTCTATCGTGATGGCTACCGTAAGATTGTATTGTGTTTAGGATTGATTATTGCAGCTATTATTCTATTGATTGCAAGCTGTATATATTTGTATGTGACAGAACCGCCTCCTGTTTATTTTTCTACAGATAAGGAATGGCGAATCCTGCCTCCTGTATCAGTAGAGTTACCTTATCTCATTTCAGCAGATTTATTGCAATGGGTAGGTCATGTCATGATGGGAGTGTTTTATTACGATTTCGTTAACTATCAAGATCAACTTCAGGACAACAGATCTTATTTCACTGATAAAGGCTGGCTTGCTTTTCAAGGAATGATAAATAATTACGCATCAAATGATATGGTAAGTGTTAAGAAAATATTTGTGAATGGTGCTCCAAACGGGGCTCCATTTGTTCTCAATGAAGGTTTATTGGAACAAAGATATGCATGGTGGGTGCAAATTCCCATGAAGATTACTTATACCTATATAGGTAAGGATATGTCAACGAGTGAAAAACAAATAACTTTTCAAATACTCGTGGTTAGGATTCCTACATTAAATAATATATATGGTGTAGCTATTGATAATATCAAACTTTTGACAAATAAAACGGCAACGGGTACGCCTAATGCATAACATACTTATTAGAATAATAGTAAGTTTATTCCTATTGGGAGGCGTTCATCTCGCAGCTTTTGCTGACCAAAAAAAACCTGAACTTGAACCTACGATGGCAGAATATCAAGAATGGTTGAAGAAAAATGGACATAAAAAAAAGGTGAATCCACCGCCGCTTGTGGTAGAAAAAAATCCTGTGATGCGATCCGCAAGACGCGATGAGATCGTCACGCGAAAAGACTTAATGGTTCCCGCCACTCCTGACGATTTTTTGGAAAATGAACCTGTCATGGAATCGCCGCCTGTTCCGTTTAAACAGAGTAGAGATGTGATGGTTCAGTCTGCACCGCCTTATCCAGCATCAAGTTCCGAGTCGAATGAAGCATTTAAGGCTATGTTACAACAAAATGTGCCATTGACACCGCAGCAGGTCGTAAAATTGCGTCAGATGATTGATACATCGCAACGAGCAGCCGCTATCCCTGCGAATATACCTCCGAAACCTGTTTCCAGTACTTTAATGGTTAATTTGGCGCCAGGAGCGACGCCTCCTGCGATTCGTTTAGCTCAGGGATATATCACATCGTTGGTATTTGTTGATTCAACAGGATCTCCCTGGCCTATTGCATCTTATGATATAGGTGATCCCAAAAAGATCACGCCGCAGTGGGATGGAAAAAGTAATATTTTGTTAATACAAGCTATGTCCCCTTATGGCGATAGTGATCTTATTATTCGACTCATAGGATTGCCAACACCGATCACATTACAATTGGTTGCAGGTCAACGTGTTGTGGATTATCGCACCGATATTCATGTCTCAGGTATTGGACCTAATTCGAAAGATATTCCGACGGGGGTGGGTTTGCCAGGTAGTGCGAATCAACTTTTGTTAAGTGTATTAGATGGCGTCCCGCCTCCTGGAAGTAAACAGTTAACCGTGAGAGGTGGTGATTGTCTCGCCTGGTTATTGGGAGATAAAATGTATTTAAGAACTCGCTTCACAGTTCTCTCTCCAGGTTGGATAGGTACCATGGTAAGTCCAGATGGTATGCACGCCTATGAGATACAACAAAGTTCATCAGTGCTTATTTCTCAATATGGATCCCCCGTTGAACTTAAGATTGAGGGTTTTTGATGGCCTTTAAACTTCCAAAATTTCAAATATTTTCAGGTGCTGATGCAAAATCAAGAATGTTTCTTTTGTTTGCCGGCGTGGTCGGTTTTACTTTGCTTGTTTATCTGGCAGTAAAATTTTTTGGTGGACCAGAGACGGCTGCCGGGGGAGCTGCAGTTGCCAAAGCACCTTCTGGTTTAGTCTCTGTTCCAGGAAGTGAGTTGACTCCACAGTATGCCCGCGCAGTCGAGGCTGCAAGTGAGGAACGATCAAAAAGAGGAATGGAAGAACGTAGTGCTGCTGTCCCCACGCTCATGAATGTATCAAATAATGGAGCTAATCAAGGAAATTGCACCGTTCTCTGTCCGGGCGATGAAAAAGCTAATGTTGCCGATGATCTTACACAAATGGTTGCAGAAGGCAAGATGAGTGCAGAGGACCAAACTGCTTTATTAGATTTGGCCGCAAAAAATATTTCACCTGAAGAATATGCAGCAGCACTTGCAGCTCTCGTTAAAGCAGGCAAACTGACTCCTGAGCAAGCTAGATTGTTACTCGACAAATATAGAAAACAACATGCGAATGCTTTATTAGCTGAAAGTGCAAAATATATGGATGGTTTGATAAAGCCAGGTGATTTGTCCTTGTCCGACGCAAATGACTTATTAGCATTACAAAAAGATCATGGGACGCCAGAAGAATATGCAGAGAAACTGGATTGTTTAGTTAAGGAAGGGAAAATTTCAAAAGAGGTTTCAGCGAAATTATTAGCACAATACTCTCAACAGCAATTGAAAGAAAATGCAGCAAAGACCACAGTTGCATTGAATCAAATGGGTGCATCCGGGCAACTGACTCCGGATGTAGCAAAATTGCTTTCTGATTTACAAGCAAAGAAAGTATCGCTCGATGAGTATAATGCGGCTTTAAAAAGGCTGGTCGCGGAAGGAAAAATGACCCCAGCCACGGCTGATAAATTACTCGATTTGTATCGTGAACAGCGTACGGGTGTGCCATCAAACTGCTCAACAGGTATTATGGGTGGTTTATTGTCAAAAGCTGGAAAATCTCACGATTTAGCGAATCGTCTTTTAAATTTACAAGCCAATAATGCCTCGCTTGCCAACTATGCAGAAGAATTGAAACATGGAGTCGAAGCGGGTCTGCTAACGCCCGATGATGCTAAAATTTTGTATCAAGAATATCAGGCAAAATTGGCTGTTCCAGTGGGGGGTGTTATACCGACGACGGAAGTGACAGTGCCTGCATTTGCGGAATTACAGCAACGTTTGAATGAGTCAAATGCTAAACAGGGCGCACAAAATCTGGATCAATTTAATGTTGCACCACCGGCGCAGCCTGAGCCTGCAGGCCCGAGACCGCCAACTCCGGAAGAGCTGCAAGCAAAAGCTCGTGAAGCGGATGAAAGACAACAACGAATCAATCAAATGATAGCTGCCATGTCGGGTCAAGCACAAAGTTTATTAACAGCGTGGCAGCCACCGGTTATGGTCCATAAGGATGGTTCACCACCAGAGAAAGAAAAAACATCGACTGGAGCAGGTTCTGGTTCAGAAAAAGCGGGTGGTAAGGAAAGTGAAAAAGTAACAGGCCCTCCTTTAATCAAAGCGGGCACTATTCTATTTGGTGTTTTGGATACCGCAGTCGATAGTGATTATCCTGATACGCCAGTGATGGTGACTATTATTGAAGGTAAATACAAAGATGCTAAATTGATAGGTAAGTTAACACTTGCACCGAATGGCGACAAAGTAAGCTTGAATTTTAATTTAATGGATATGGATGATTGGATATCGGCAAAAACGGTGTCAGCTTTTGCCATTGATCCAGATACGGCAAAAACAGCCATAGCAAGTGAGGTCGATAATCATTACCTGGAGCGATATGGATATATCATGGCCACATCGTTTCTTACCGGGTATTCGAAAGCCATCACTAATCAAGGTACCAGTACAACGGGCATTTTCGGTACAAGCACAAACACACCGGCACTTAGTCCAGGAAATAAATTAGCAGTAGGTGTGGGTCAGATAGGAACGAGTTTAGCACAAGATGCTCAGAAAAAAATTAATCGACCACCGACGGTGAAAGTGGTGGCGGGTGTAGGATTAGGGATATTATTTACTACCGAGGTTCCCGGCCCATAGTTTCTTCGTTCAAAGTAAGTTATTCTATAGAGTTGATCCCGGACAAAAAAAGCGTTTTTCCGGGATAACGAATCTTCTGACACAGCACAATAAAGAGCATTGTGCTGTGTCGAATTCACGTTAGTTTCTTTCAAGAGGCGCGTTGAGTATGGTTGACGAGAGAGAAGACCGATATGAAAATGATGAAGGGGAATATCATTTCTCTGATGACCAGGCTAATTATGAAGAAGCGCCTAAAGCAGCACAACCTACGGTTTCAATGAAAAAAACAATCATCGATAAATTTTCACGTTTGTCGGGAAGTCGAAGAATGCTTTTGGCTGGCGTTGTTTTTGTCATTCTTATAGTCATTGTTTATAAAATGCTACTGCCAACCTCCCCTGTGTTAACCGGCGAAATTCGTCAGGTCGCGGTTGCCAAGAAGACGACGCCAGAAATAGCACCGACGCAACCTGCACCACCCGTATCTCCTCCCGTACAAACAGCAACAGCTATACAAACGCCACCACCTGTGATGAATGCTCCTCAAGCACCACAAACAGCAGCGCCACCCATCCCGCAAAATGTGGCGACTCAACCAGGCTTACCTAATCCTACTGAAACAGCTCAGATGATGCCATATCCTGCGGTTCAAGTGACACCACCTGCTCCCCCCGTTCAAACTGCAGTGCCTGTGTCACCGCCACCGCCACCGCAAGCATCAGTTTCTCCGGATAGGCTTAAAGCAGTTGAAGATCATAATACAGCTATTATGAATTTGTTGCAGACGGAATATGCACAAAAGATGTCTGAACTTGAAATGCAATCTAATCTTGTACGCGGTAAAATGGATGAAATGGCTAAGCGTGTTAATCGTATTGAATCAAGTTTGAATCAAATAACACAATTATTGCAGCAAAACGGACCTCGCGCTAATAAGTCACAAACGACAGCCATGGAAAATGTTCCTGCCTTGCCTATGAGATCAGCTGTTCCCAGGGTGACCTATACCGTACAAGCTATCATTCCTGGGCGTGCTTGGTTGAAGGCTGATTCAGGTGATACTGTGACAGTCGCTGAAGGTGATACACTCCGAGATTATGGTCGTATTACTAAAATTGATCCCTATGATGGTGTTGTTGAGATTGATACAGGGAACAAAATAATTGCTTTATCCTATGGAATGAGTGGTGAATAGTATGCCAAATCGAAAACAAACAGTGGAGACAACTTTCTTTTTCGTTGTAAGCTATTTTTTGTTTATACCTTCGGTTTATGCAGCAATACCTAACGTTGCACAAATGATTCGGAATATTGCAGAAACCGTTCCCAATTTGATGTATTTTACAACAGCATTAGCTTATGTGTTTGGATTCTGGTTTATTTTTCATGGGATTATATTATTAAAAAAGTATGGAATGCAGAGAACCCAGATGTCAGGGGACGCAAATCTAGGTCCACCTCTTGTAAGTATATTTGTAGGTGCTGCTTTAATTTATTTACCATCGACGGTTCAATCCGGCATGTCAACTTTTTGGACCAATCCTAATCCTTATGGATATGAGACATCGAGTTCAGAAGAATGGAATACTTTTGTTGCCGCATGCTTTATGATTATACAATTGGTAGGCGTGATTGCATTTATGCGTGGTCTTATGATGTTAACTAAACTGGGTCAAGGCGGCGGACAACAAGCGAGTTTTGGTAGAGCGGCAGCGCATATAGTGGGCGGTATCTTTTGTATTGATATGTATGATTTTTTGAACGCGGTATTTGAAACGCTTGGGTTAGGTCCTCTACCCGTATTTCAATAGAAATGATAAAGTGTACTTTTATTTATATATATTAAGGAGTAAAAAGCATGAATAGCAAAGTGACAAAAAAAGTTCTTTTGTTGATTGGAGGAATAGTATTATTTTGTATGGGGACACTGGTTTATGCATCAGGATCGGGAATAGGCGCCATTGCAGAAACCGCGAAAACCAATCTAGGAGCTATTGCTGAATTAATTACAGCAGGTTCGTATGTTGCAGGTATGGGTTTTGCTGTTGCTGCAGTCACTGGCTTTAAGGCCCACAAAGATAATCCTACACAATCACCCATCAGTAAACCTATCGCATTATTATTTGTAGCCGCTGCTTTGCTATTTATTCCATCTGTTTTCTCATCGGCTGGGGGTACCTTGTTTTCGAGTGGACAACAAGCTGGTATTGGCGGTGTTACAAGCTTTTAATGAGCGTTGAAAGGGTTCAGGGATACTATGCATGATCTCAAACTGGCCGTAAATTTTGGTGGATGGCGAATTTTTATTCGCCGCCGCGAAGATAAAGCATTTCAGCCAGTTGCGAATAAAATTTTAAGTCGAGACAATTATACTTGTCAGTATTGCGAGTTTCAGGCAAAAGATTATCAAGAAATAGTTAATATTGACGGTAATTATATGAATAACAAGTTCAGTAATTTAATTACGGCTTGTTGTTTTTGTTCACAATGTTTATTCATCGAGTCTATAGGGCTCGATGAAATGGGTGGTGGTCAGTTGATTTATCTTCCAGAAATGACACAAGCGGAGTTAAATAGTTTTTGTCATGTGCTTTTCTGTGCGCTGGGAAATGGCACGGGTTATCAAGATACGGCACAGACTATTTATCGCAGCTTCAAGTTTCGTAGTCAACTGATAGAAAATAAGTTTGGTTCTGGAACCAGCAATCCTTCAATGTTGGGACAGCTCATTCTTGAATATCAAGCAAAAAATCCAAACGTAAATTTAGATATTTTGAAAGATTTGCGTATGCTTCCATCATATACCAAATTTAAAGTGCAGCTGGATGCATGGGCAGCAGCGGCATTGGAAGAACTGGCAGCTGAGGGTGCAGGAGGATAGGAATCAACTTATGCGGAATTTTATAGATCCTGTTCTTGATGGTATAGACTCTGTTCTTGCATGGTTTAGCACTGAGCTAAAGCAGACCACAGAATCTTATTGTGATCTTGAAACAGCAGAAGATACCCATACTTTAGTTGCACGTGATGGATCCCTGGTTTCTGTGATCAGGGTGTTTGGTGTAACACGCCTTGTGGGTACGGAAGAGTTTGATAGCATACACAATGGTCTTACGCAAAGTTTGCAAGCAACCCTTAAACGTCCTGGGCATGATGTTCAAGTCTATTTTAGTTACGATAAATCGGTGGTCAAAACAGAAATCGAAGATATTTTATCTCCTGCAAAAGCGACTGCCGCGCGTTTAAATCTTGAGTTGGGCGATTTGTTTAAAGAAAGAATAGATTATATTTCTAAGTATTGTGCACATGAAGAGCTTTATTTTGTTATTTGGACAAGGCCATTTTCCTTGACTTCCGAGCAGCAAAAACGTGCATCAAAAGACAAGCTTAAGCTTATACGTGACAATAAAATTCCGCCCTTTATCAATGCTCAAAATCTTCTTGCAGGTATTCCAGATTTGCGTGAAGCGCATGCGTCCATTGTTCGGTCGTTGGTGACCGATTTAACTGGATTGAATGTTTATTGTCGTTTATTAGAAGTGCATGAAGCTGTATATGCGATGCGTTATTCTGCAGAACCTGATTTTACCGACAAGAACTGGCGTGCAGTGCTGCCTGGCGATAAAATTCCAGCACACAACGCAAGACCCACAGCAGATGAAATGTCTGGCTTAATGTATCCACCGCTTTCAAGACAAATATTTCCTCGAGATGCTTACGTGATGGATCTTCGTACCGTCAGGGCAGGCGATAAAATTTACAGTTGTATTTTTATTGATTTGTTTCCGCAGGAATTAAAATCTTTTATTAGTTTATTTGCGAGAACGTTGCCCACGCAAGTCCCATGGCGTATGTCTTATCTCATTGAAAGCGGCGCATCAGGCTCTATGCGTTTTAAATCAGCTATGGCGGGTTTGTTGGCGTGGACATCAGCACAAAATGCCTTGGTAAGTGATGCAGATAAGTTATTGAAACAGATTGAGCTCAATACGGATGATGCGGTAGTACGGTTGCAGGTAAGTTTAGCTACATGGGCTCCCGAAGGTAATATACGTTTATTGAGAACACGAGCTGCAGAATTAGCAAAAGCAGTGGAAGGCTGGGGTTCTTGTGAAGTTTCAGAAGTCAGCGGCGATGTTTTTGCAGGATTGGCATCGACGATATTGGGATTTAGCGTCAATAGTGTAGCTACACCTTCCTTAGCACCGTTATCGGATGTCGTTTACATGCTACCGTTTACTCGTCCTGCATCCGCATGGCAATACGGTGCTGTATTATTGCGTTCGCCAGATGGAAAGCCTTGGCCATATCAGCCCGGATCAGTACAGCAAACGACATGGATTGATTTAATGTATGCACGTCCTGGTTCTGGTAAATCGGTATTGTCTAATACGATTAATTTAGCACTTTGTTTATCTGCAGGGATACAACGTTTACCCAGGATTGCGATTGTAGACATTGGACCTTCTAGCAGTGGCTTGATTTCACTTTTAAAAGAAGCGTTACCTGCTTCGAATAAACACCTGGTGGCTTATCATCGCTTACGCATGACACCCGATTATGCGATTAACCCATTTGATACGCAGTTAGGATGCCGCCGTCCAACGGCACAAGAGCGTGGATTCTTGGTTAATTTTATGACGCTTTTGGCAACGCCTTTAGGTGCTGAGCGCCCTTATGACGGCATTCCCGATATGGCGGGGCTTATTGTGGATGAGTTATATAAATATCTTGCGGATGATGCAAAACCACATCTTTATACGAAAGGCATTGAGCCTATTGTCGATGATATTTTGGCTGAGATCGGATTTGTTCTGGATGATCATACGACATGGTGGGAAGTCACAGATGCGTTATTTTTGGCGGGTTTTCATCATGAGGCACTGCTTGCACAACGTTATGCCATGCCATTATTGCCGGATGCTGCAGCGATCTGCCGCACGCAAGCGGTCGAAGATTTATATGGTTTAGTCAAGGCCCCAACCGGCGAACCTTTGATACAGGCATTTAGTCGTATGATATCGAGCGCGACCCGTGAGTATCCTATTCTGGCTGGCGTATCAAAATTTGATATTGGTGATGCACGTATTGTTTCTCTCGATTTAGACGAAGTGGCAAAAAGTGGCGGTGATTCAGCGGAACGTCAAACGGCAGTGATGTATATGTTGGCTCGTTATGTCTTAGGCCGTTCTTATTATTTAACGGAAGATATTCTAACGGATATTCCAGAAGCTTACCGTGAATTTCATCGTGCACGCGTCATGGAAATACGTGAAGATCCAAAGCGGCTTGTGTATGACGAATTTCACCGTACCTCTAAGGCGCGAGCTGTACGAGAACAAGTGATTTTGGATATGCGCGAAGGTAGAAAATGGAACGTGCAAATTGCATTGATATCACAAGCATTAGAGGACTTTGATCCTGTGATGGTTGAATTCGCAACATCCATTTTTATTATGGATGCAGGTCCTGAACAAGCTATTAAACGGTCCACCGAAATATTTGGTTTGACAGAGACGGCTCGTGTCGCATTAAAGACTCGGGTGCATGGCCCACGTGAAGGAGGCGCGACATTCCTGGCGCAATTTTCAACAAAAAGCGGAATCAACACACAACTTTTAACCAGTACATTAGGGCCGGTTGAACTTTGGGCTTTTAGTACCACAGCTGAAGATGCACATACACGTAACAAGCTTTATCAAAAACTTGGACCCGCAGAAGCCCGCCGAGTTTTAGCAAATTTATTTCCATCTGGTTCAGTCAAATCACTCATAGAGATGCGTCTTGCTACCATCAAGGAACAAGGCGGTGTGATAGAAGAAACCAGTAATTTGGGTATTGTAGACCAGTTGATTGATGAAATTATGCAAGCGTATGGTGCAAATCCGGATGTGAAAAAGTTGCCAGTCTAATTGGTGGGCACGGAGCTGAAAAGCGCTCCTTTACCTACCCTACATTTATAAAAATAGAAAAACACAATAGGCAGCACCATCGCTATCAAACCGCTGCAAAAAACAACGCGGTAATGAAAAAATCCGCCGACATCTATGCTTGAGGGTGGAATAAAACCCACAAACAAGGTGATTGCGCAGCCGCACAAACCTAATAAAGAGGTGATCCACATGCCTAATTTTCCACCTGGAATGGTGAAAGCTTGTGCTTGTTTAACGAATTTGTATTTTAGCATAACGGCTGCTGCAAACATAATGACGTACATCAGCATATAAAGTTGGGTGCTTAAGGCAGTCAATAACCAATATGAACCATTCACGCTAGGCATAAATAAGAATGCTAAACATATAACACTCACAAGAATGGCCTGGGTAATGAGCAAATTAGCAGGAACACCACGCTCATTTTTTTGGCTAAATACTGGCGGTAGAAAACCTAGCTCTGCTGCATGTAATAAACCTTTTGCAGGTGAAATCAACCAGCTTGTGATACCGCCTAGACTGCCTAATAATATCATGGCAGTAATGATAGGCATGATCCATGACATGTGATAGTTATTAAAGAAGTTCATAAAAAATTGCATGACCCCATTGACAAGATTGATTTCATCTTTGGGCAATACGATGGCAATGGCAAGTGAGCCTAGTGTCATCGTCACTAAAATAAGGATGGTTGAAATGAATAAAGCTTTAGGGAAAGCTTTTTGGGGATTGGCAACCTCATTGATGTGAACTGTTGCAAGTTCTATGCCTAAAAACCCTGCCATAATAGCAGTAAGTGAAATCCAATTTTCAGTGTGTTTTAAAGTTGGAAAAATGTCACTGGTTTCAAAACTAATTTGTAGAGGTTTTCCAAGAATAACCCATAATACGGCGAGTGCAATGATTAATAGCAAAGGAATAATCATGCCAATAATTGCACAAAAGCTAGAAAATTTTGCGGAAAAATGCAAACCTTTTAGGTTGATTAAAGTCAAAATCCAGAATGTAGACAAGATGACACTCACAATAAAAGCTTTATTCTGAGCAAGTTCTGGGTTGATGATGTAAGTGGCAGTTCCTGCGATAAAAGAAAGTATGGTGGGAAACCAAACCATGGTGTTTATCCATTGTAACCATAAAGCTAAAAATGCAATTTTTTCACCAAAAGCCATATGTATCCAATGAAAAACGCCGCTTTTTTCAGTCGAGTGTGATGACAGTTCGGCAGAAACAAGGGCTGCCGGAATCAAGAAGATGACGGCAGAAAAGGCAAAAAAGAAGATGAGTGAACTGCCAAACAAAGCTGTAGCGGGTAAGTTACGTATGCTATCAATGGCGCCCGTGATGAGCATGACTAATGCAAATGTCGTAATACCTGCTATGTTTGTTTTATTATGCATCATCTTCTCCTCTGCTGCGTCATCAAATTTATTGTTATTTTGATGAAAAGTGTATCATGAGGGATGTACAACAAAAAAGCAAGAAATTACAACTTCTCTGGCAATTGGAATTTAGTAAGATTCAACGGCAAAAATGGGTTCATCGGTCCTTGAGTAAATAATATATAGTTTGCAGCGTGCCCATTGACCTCAAAATTAAGCATAAGTTCTTTACGAGAACGTATGGTATGGGTGGCTTTAGTGACTAATTTAAACCATCCCCAATCACCATGAATGGTATTACTGATAAGCTGTTCATTAGGTGCGATGAAATTGAGCGTAGTTACATGTTTGTTGTGATTACCCGGCCAACTAATAAGCCGCGGCATGTTTTTTTGATAGCGAAGTTCCTGTCCATTAATATTCAGTGTAAAACTTTTCATGGATTTATCTAAATTAACGGGTTGTAATGTGAATGGTACATATAATTTATTATCACCATTCGGGAAGAAAGCACGCTGTATACCCGTGATATGCTGGTATTTTTCAAATATAGCGTCAGAGAAGGCAATTTTTTCATTATCGACCATGCGCCATTCACGATTTTTCTGAACTTCAGTGACAAATGGTTTTAAATAAACCTGGTAGAAATTGGATAGTTGTCCAGTTTGGCCTAGAAAGTTGGTGAATTGTTGCAAATCAACTTCTGCGGCCGCACTTTGGTTAAAAGGATAACGGTTCTCAATATGAGAGTGATAAGTGAGCATGATGTTCTGCTGCCATATTTTTTCTATGTAGGCACTCGTATCGCTTATCATAAAATGCCAGGTTTTATTAGTGATATTTTTGAGCCATGTTTTCATAGGTTCCGGACTGGTTTCAGCAATGGCGCGGAGTTGAGTTAATGGATCTTTCGTTGGATCTTGCATGCGCTTGGCCGTTGCTTCAAATGTCGATTTGCTTACATCAGAAGAGAGTGTCATGGTGTCGAGATAGGCTTGTAATTGTCTAAGACCTACAAATATTCCATAAAGGCCGCCGGTTTGGTTCGCATTCGCATCAGCTAATAATAAACTTAAGTTTTGTAATCGCGGGCTTGCAGCCAGGATGGGCTCAAAGGAAGTGTTTTGTTTAAACATATCTAATAATACTAATAGTGGCGAATTATTACTGATGAGCGTGCTAATCAATTTATTGGTTTCTGTTAAGTTTTGTGGAGTATTTATTTGAGTATTGACTAAGAGACGTTCCCAAATATCGATGTAATTTGTTATATACTGATTTTGTAGTTGTTGAGCGAGTTCTTCTGAAGCAAGTGTCGTCATCGGATTTGTGTTGATGCCTAATATCCAATTTCCATGCAGTACTTCGTTGGTGATTCGATGGATTTCGACATGAGTGATTTGCTGATAGCCTTTTGCAGTATACATCCATGGTATAGTACTGGTGATGATGGGATTATTAAAAATAGAAGTTTGATTGAAATTCTTTCTTAAATCGATGGCAGTTTTTGTAAGAGTGTCATCATTATTTAACATGACAAAACCAAGCGTAGTAATGGGTAAATTAAGTAATAATTTACGTGTTTGGTTGATTAAGCCGGTATTTAGTTTGATAGATAAAGGTGTTTTATCCAAGGCATGATGAATATGATCAGATAATGCAGCAATGGCTTCTTTGTTCGTCGTATCAGGCATCAATTGCAATAATGTTTTTGTGACATACTCGGCTTGATAATGTTCTTTGTCACCCAACATTAAATAAGCTTTTAAAATAGGATAAATTTTTTCTGGCGCATCGTTGTTTTCGGGTGCTCTTAAATAGGCTTCAAAATATTTTTTAATTTCTGGAATGACGATATTTTGCAGGGCTGACTCATACACCACTTCGGTGGTTTGTTGAGATTTTTTTGAATAAAAAGCAAGGGAAAAAGTATCAGATGAATGTTGTTTTGCCTGTTGTAATACATTTAATAAAGGCAGCGTTTGAATTAAATGCTCGCCTTTTTTATTCGATTGCTGAATTCTTATTTGATATTCAGCAAGATGACTTTTAATAACAGCGTTTTGTTCTAGTCCTTGATAAAAATCATAACCTAGCAAAGTACTGGCAGTGATGATTGCACCGATGGAACTTGTATAGACAACTTTTCGTTGCCATGATGAGTACTGTGGTTTTTTTTCTTCAGAGGTAAGAGGGCTTGCCAGTAATTGTTGAAGAATAAGTTGCTTTATAAAATAAGCGCGCGTGGGCAGTGGCGGCATGGACATGATTTGTAATGTTTGATTATCAAATCCTGTCGTAGTTCCTGGAGTAAAAGGTATAAAAGTAGCTTGTTCGTTTTCTATTTCTTGTGTGCCGCTAGTAAGATAGACGCCTTGTAATGGCAGCTCAGGGATCCCTAGTGCTTTGATAAATTGAGTGATGCCTTCCTTTAATCGCTCAATGTGAAGTGGAAAATCTTTGATATAAGGTTTTGCAGCTATATTTCTTTCTTGATGTAGTCTTGATATGAGCTGTGTATTTAATCGTTTGATCAACGCATTAAATCGCTTCGTTAAGGCATCCGCTAAGGTTTCATTCGTGGTGTGTGGGAGCGTCACACCCCAGGTTTGAGTGATTTCATCGATGCTGTATTCGCTGAAAAACTCAGAGAACCCTGGAATTAAATCGCATTTGGTAATAATGAGATGAATAGACAGTGGTTTGCCAAATTGTTCGAATAATTCATTGATGCGTCTTTTTAAATCTTGTACGATTTGTGTTTTTTCCTGGCGATGAAATTTAAGAATTTCAGGTAAATTCAATGCAATAACAATACCTTGCACAGGATTTTTTTGATGAAAGCTATGAATAAGTTGTAAAAGATGTCTCCATAAAAAAGGATAAATAGCATGAGATGGTAGGGAGTGTCTTGTTTTAGAAGATAAATAAACGCCTGGAATATCAACGAGTACAAGATCACGTGTGACCCACCAGTCGCACATATCGGATTGTGTGATAGCTTTAGGATTGCCTGATTTGAAGTTTTTAGACAAAATAAAATTAATGTTAGCATTTGCTAATAATGTTGATTTCCCGGCACCTTTTGGACCTATCACTAAAAACCAGGGTAAACGTAATAAATTGACATTTTTGCCATGTTTGGTGATGACCGTTTTAGTTAGAAATTCAATAGCACCAAGAAAACGTCCTTTTAAGCGTTCTAATTTTTTTTTCGCTTCAGGTGGTAGCGATGTTGTTATATTTTGTAAATGATGATGTGGATTAGTATCAATAAAAATAAATTTTAATAACCATGCTAACCAAATAAGCACAATAATACAAAAACGCTGCTCTTCGGCTTGTAAAGGCGCCATATCATGCCAATGGATTTCCGGCCCCCTAAACCAGATAACAAGAGACAATAATCCTAAAAAGATAAGTGTGATGGCATAGGTTTTTAAAAAATTATACAGTGGTTTCATAGACAATCGATTTTCCAATGCGCATTAATTCTCGATACGCCTGATTTGAAAATGTATCCAGCATATACCCGAAACCAATAAAAAGTAGCATAATGACGCTTGCTGTCGTTAAGAATGTGAAGGTGTAGGAAATGCTGGACGATTTTGTCACGGATGTTTTGGCCGCTTTTATTGGAAAAGGCGAGAGTACTTTAGGAAAATCACCATGATAGTTGCGTATGTGTCTATAGAGTGAATGAGTAATTTTCTCTAATTGATAATTGCCATAAGGGCTCGTACGATAATTTCCTTTATAGCCTAAACACAAACAAATATACATAAATTCCATCACATCAATATACAGTCCAGGGTCCTTGATAATACGTTCCAAAATTAAAAAAAATCGATCAGGTTGTGGTGTTTCCTGGTTAAAAACAGTGAGTACACTGTAATTGTCCCATTGTCCTTCGCCGCCCCATGTTGTGTTTGTGATGATGTCATCAAGTGTGGCGCATACTGCATAACGGGAGACTAAAATATATTCAGAGGTGTAACCGTGATTTTTTGCAGCTTCCTGGAAGGTGTTAATTTCATTGATGAGATCTTTTTGTAATTTATGTAGGCTTCGATGAGACTTTAAAAAAGTTAATTTTCCAATACTGGAAAATAAGTAAGCAGCTACATCGACGAGCGGATTCACGCCTGCTATGGGTGTATGTGTAATAAATTTACTATGCAACAATGTTTGGTTGTTGTGCGTGTCTAAGGCGGTATTTTTGGTGAGCGTAAAAAGGGGGATTTGTGATTCGGTTTTATGGTTATATCCGAGATCATCTGCGTGTTGTTCCTCTGTATTATTTGCATTTTTTATTGTGAGCATAACCAAGTTTTCCTTGTTGCTTTGATTAATTATACACAAAGGAATGGGAGAGGTGTAGCGACTCCTGTCATGCCAGCATGCTTTTAGCTGGCATGACACCGAGGGCCGTCGGAGAAGCAAAAAAAATCCCGCATAAAGCGGGATTTTTGTGTCACAGTATTTCTACTATTCCAACATACCATAAATCTTGAGTTTTTTGCGCAATGTGCCTCGGCTTAAGCCTAACAGTATTGCTGCTCGTGATTGATTACCTTTGGTGTATTCCATAACAGCTTCAAGCAAAGGAACTTCAACTTCAGCTAATACCATTTCATAAAGATTGGTAGGAGCTTGACCCTTTAATTGGGCGAAATAGCTTTCAAGAGCTTGACGTACACTGTCATGCAACGGTTGGTTCTTATGTGCAACAATAAACGACGATTGTGAATTCTGAGCCGTTTCTGTTGTTTCCATCAAATTACTATTCATAGCGTTGTCTCTCAATAAATAATGTACAAGTAAGCAAAAGGGTAAATGTTATTCAAGTGGAGATTATACACTATTGGTCGTTGTTCGATCAAATGTTGTTTGCGCGAATTCCTACCAAATTTACCCATTCCCCTTTAGAAATAGGATGTTGCATAATGTACCAATTTTTATAAACATTGTTAATGCCCTCTACCTGGTCATATAATATACCAGAAAGTAATATTTTACCACCGAAACATGTTAATGAAGCTAATTTTGGAGCAAGTTCTAATAAAGGTTGTGCGAGAATATTAGCAATCACCAAATCGGCTTTAATATCGGGCATATTTTCTGGCAAAAAAGTAGTAAAAACAGGAGGATAGAAGTCATTTTGTCGACTATTATGGTTGGCGGATTCTAAGGCTTGTATATCATGATCAATAGCGAAAACGCTTTTAGCACCTAATTTAAGTGCGGCTATACCTAATATTCCAGATCCGCAGCCATAATCTATAACTTGTTGTTCTGACTGTATATTTTCATCTAGCCACGCTAAACAAAGCGATGTGGTTGGATGTGAACCTGTTCCAAATGCAAGTCCTGGGTCCAGTATGAGATTGATAGCATCAGGATCGGGCGGGGTTTGCCAGCTAGGACATACCCATAATTTTTTCCCAAATTTCATAGGCTTAAAGCTATCGAGGGAGCGTCGTACCCAGTCTTCATCAGGAATATCTATCATATGAACAACATAATCACTGAGTTGTTCGAGTAAAGGTGAGATATCTAGCGTGTTATCAAATAAACCTATGACAATGGTTTTTGCCCAAATTCTAGGGGTATTAAGAGAAGGTTCAAAAATAGGATCATCTCCGCCATCACGAAAAGTAATGGCGTTTGCCCCAAAGTTTGATAATTGATCGCTGATGGCATCGGCTTTATCGGCGGTGGTGATAATATGTAATTCTTTCCAGGGCATTTTATAAATTCAACCACTGTTCGAGATAATGAATATTTACTATTCCTTTTTGGAAAGTATTGCCGCGTAAAATATCCTGATGTAAAGGTATATTGGTTTTGATGCCATCGACAACCATTTCATCCAGAGCATTTCGCATGCGAGCGAGAGCTATTTCACGATTGTCACCATATGCAATGACTTTAGCGATTAATGAGTCGTAAAATGGCGGCACTTTATAGCTACTATAAATATGTGAGTCCAGGCGTATTCCTGGGCCGCCCGGCGCATGAAAATGACTAATCGTGCCAGGGCATGGCACAAAAGAGCGCGGGTCTTCGGCATTGATTCTGCATTCAATAGCATGGCCTTTGATTTTAATGTCGGATTGCGATAGGGAAAGTTTATGGCCTGCAGCAATACGTAACTGTTCTTTGACGATATCGATGCCCGTGATCATTTCGGTGATGGGGTGCTCAACCTGGATACGAGTATTCATTTCAATGAAAAAAAACGCATTATTTTCATAAAGAAACTCAAAGGTTCCAGCACCGCGATAATTCATGTCACGACATGCCTTCGCGCAACGTTCGCCTATGGCTTCACGCTGTTCGGGGGTGAGGCCGGGTGCTGGCGCTTCTTCGATGATTTTCTGGTGGCGACGCTGAATAGAACAATCACGTTCACCTAAATGCACAGCATTACCCTGGCCATCGCCTATGACTTGAATTTCAATATGACGCGGTGTTTGCAGGTATTTTTCCATGTATACCTTGTCGTTATTGAAGGCTGCGCGTGCTTCGGTTCGAGTCATGGCGATCGCATTTAATAAATGCGGTTCGGTATGTACGACGCGCATTCCACGGCCACCGCCGCCTCCAGCCGCTTTAATAATGATAGGATAACCAATGTCACGTGCCATGCGCATAGTTGCTGCATCGTCATCAGCTATAGGATCGCTGGATCCTGGAACGCAAGGAATCCCCAGCGATTTCATCGCTTGAATAGCGGCTACCTTATCGCCCATCTGACGTATGCTATCGGGTTTTGGCCCTATAAAAATAAAGCCGCTTTTCTCGACTTGTTCAGCAAAGCTCGCATTTTCAGCTAAAAAACCATAACCAGGATGTATCGCAACTGCATCAGTGATTTCTGCAGCACTGATGATAGCGGGTATGCTCAAATAGCTTTCGGAAGGCGGTGGCGGTCCAATACAAACGGATTCATCAGCGAGACGTACATGCATGAGGTCGCGATCAGCGGTAGAATGTACCGCGACAGTTTTGATACCTAATTCTTTGCATGCACGCAGTATACGTAAGGCAATTTCGCCGCGATTGGCAATGACAACTTTATCTAACATGGTATGTATCCTGTTATTCAATCACAAATAAGGGTTGATTAAATTCAACAGGAGCGCCGCTATCAACTAGAATGGATGAGATAGTGCCAGCCTTATCAGCTTCAATTTGATTAAACATTTTCATGGCTTCAATTAAGCACAAAACATCACCCGCTTTTACCGTTTGTCCAACATTCACAAATACTTTGGCGCCAGGCGATGGAGCAAGATAAACGGTCCCAACCATAGGTGCTTTTACCGCATGCTTATTCGAATGTAGATCGGCGGTTACGGGGATTTCTGCGACTGTTGTTTTTGGTGGTTCAGAGACGACATGGGTTGTTGCAGGTGCGGGTGTTGTATAGACGGGGGCGCTTACTTTGGTGCTTTCGCGGCTAATGCGCACTGATTCTTCACCTTCGCGGATTTCAATTTCAGCTATTCCAGTTTCTTGGATAAGTTCGATAAGTTTGCGGATTTTTCGAAGATCCATACTATTCAGTGCTCCTTCGTTTTGGTGGTTGATAGATGTTTTGTCTAGATGTAAGAAGATACCAGATGTTAGTAACAATTACTATGAAATATTCCCCGAATTAGCAAGTTGTTTCTTTTTATATTTTCTACGCACTATTTCAAATAATGCTGGTGTAATAGACAAAATGATAATAGCAACAATGACTAAGGAAAAATTTTCCTTAACGATAGGGATATTTCCAAATACATAACTTCCATACACCAGCGTCCCTATCCACAAAATCGCGCCAATAACGCTATATATAAAGAATTGACGATAAGTCATATAGCCTATTCCTGCCACAAAGGGCGCAAATGTTCGAAAAATAGGCATGAATCGCGCAATAATAATGGCTTTTCCACCATAACGTTCAAAAAAAGCGTGCGTTTTTTCAATGTTTTTCGGGTTAAAAAGTAAAGAGCGTTTAGAGCGAAAGATCATAGGCCCTAATGATTTGCCTATAAAATAGTTGAGCCCATTGCCTGCGATAGAGGCAGTGGTCAATAATAAGAATAAAACATGTATATTAAGCACGTCTCCTAAGCTTGCTGTCAGTGCTCCTGCTGCAAATAATAGCGAATCGCCTGGTAAGATAGCGGTAAAAATAATACCGGTTTCGCAAAAAATAACGATAAACAATAAGATATAAGTCCATTGTCCATAGGCGCTAACAAAAGCAATTAAATGTTTATCAAGGTGTAATATAAAATCTAACAAAAAGTGGATTATTTCCATCCATACCTCTATTTTAAATAAATATCAAATCGACAGCTGCTACCGGTTAGTGAAAAAGAGGGAGCACATGATGCTTTTAAATAATTTGAAAGCCGGGGTCTTTTTACCACAACCCGTTTTGCGGCACAAGTAAGAGCGGTATAAAGTAAGTTTTCAGCATCTTGATCATCGCCTACAATATCATGAAAGATAAGCATTTCTTTTTTGGGAAGAGCGGATTTTTTCTTCTCAGGAAACATGGGGTCGATATAAATAATATCGGGTTTATCTTGGTCTTTTAGCTGATTAAGCCATATAATAGCGTCGGTTTGCACAGTTTGTAACCGTTTAGTGATATGATGCATACCAGGATCTCGTTCTGCTCGTTTAATGCCATCATGAATTAGCGTATATATGATGGGTGAGCGTTCTAATAAGATAAGATCAAAGCCTAAGGACGCAATAATAAAACTATCACGTGCTAAGCCTCCTGTGGCATCGACAATCGTCGGGCGGCTTTGATTTTTTAAGCAGTTTTTTAAGCCTAGGGCTCGTGCAAGTGCTTCATTTTTAATAGAAAGCTTACGCAGGCGCAGTCGCCATTTTTTTGTTAAAAAATCAATATAAACAGGCTGTGATGTGGATGCTTGCTTTTTTAAGCCAATATATTCGGGTGTGACTAGCAGTAAGTAGGGATAATGCTCCTCGGTATGGCTTAATAATGGCAATTGTAGATGTTCTGCGAGAGTTTTGGCGTAAGCTACTAAGTCTTGGGTAGTGGAGTAGACAGCTATGTTTGATTTCATCTGCATAGTATAATACAAACCTATTATTTCTGGGCAATAATATGACAACTAATCGCCGATTTCCATACACCCGCATGCGACGTATGCGGCAAGCCCCCTTTTCGCGTCGTTTGATGGCGGAAACCAAGCTTACTGTAGACGATTTGATTTATCCTATGTTTATATTAGAGGGTCAAAATCGGCTAGAGTCTATCTTATCCATGCCTGGTATAGCCAGAATGAGTGTGGATTTATTATTAAAAGAAGCCGAAGAACTGGTTAATTTAGGAATACCAGCGATTGCTTTATTTCCAGTGATAGACCATAGTAAAAAGTCCTTGCTCGCCGAAGAGTCTTATAATCCTGAAGGTTTGATACAAACAGCCGTGCGTCAATTGAAACAGGTATATCCTGATTTGGGTATTATCACGGATGTTGCTTTGGATCCTTATACTTCACATGGTCAAGACGGTATCATAGATGATAAAGGTTATGTCTTGAATGATGAAACGACAGCGATACTTGTGAAGCAAGCACTTTCGCATGCTTCGTTCGGCGCAGATATTGTCGCACCTTCAGATATGATGGATGGACGTATAGGGGCTATTCGTGAAGCACTCGAAGCAGCAAATTTTACCCATACGCGTATTCTTGCCTATTCTGCAAAATATGCTTCAAATTTTTATGGTCCTTTTCGTGATGCAGTGGGTTCCAGAGGTGCTCTCGGTCAGGCAGATAAATATCAATATCAAATGGACCCCTGTAATAAAGATGAAGCCTTACATGAGGTCGCCATGGATTTACAAGAAGGCGCTGATATCGTGATGATTAAACCAGGTATGCCTTATTTAGATATTGTTCAACAAACCAAAGAAACATTCCGTGCTCCTACCTTTGTTTACCAGGTCAGTGGTGAATATGCCATGTTGAAAGCGGTGGCAGAACGAGGTTGGTTAGATGAAAAGGCTGTGGTCATGGAATCATTGATTGCGATTAAACGTGCTGGCGCCGATGCTATTTTGACTTATTTTGCAAAGCAGGCGGCGACTTGGATACAATAGTTTTAGAGGCTTCAATGATGTTCAATAATATAGTGTCACCTTTTTTGACAGGTTTGTGGGGTCGGCGTTTATGCTGGGCTGCGTTGACTATAGTGTGTTTATTATTTTTAGTTACCATTATTCAAACTCCTTTAACTTGGTATTCCGATAGTAAACTGACTAAGGCCCAAGCCATTATTATGGATTTGCCTCATCCAGCACAAAGTTCAGATTTAATTCAACAGATTCCGGAGTGGCATTTGTTTGGTAATGCTGCTAAATCGGCAGATACTTCTATTTTACCTGTGACTAGCTTGCAATTGCGTTTGATTGGCGTGGTGCGCGCTGTGCCTGATCATAAATCGAGTGTGATTATTTCTGAGGCAAATCAGGTAGGAAAAGTTTATCTTGTGGGCGATACGCTGCCGATTGGAGTGAAGGTTGATGCAATTACTGAGGATGGGGTTATACTAGAAAATGCTGGGCGCTTGGAAAAGTTGCCATTGCAACGCCAGCCCTTATCTTTTCAAGAGATGCCTGATAAGTTATTTGCGTGAGGGTTAGATGGTAAAGCGGGGTCGATTGATACTTATTATATTTTTTTCAAGTCTATTGTTAGCTTGCGCATCAGCTAGAATGGCAGAAGAAGTTCAGTCTGGCAAAGTCGCATTTGATTCGGGCAATTTCAAACAAGCTTTTATACAATTACTGCCCTTGGCAGTCAAATGCAGTCCTGAAGCACAATATGCCGTCGGTTATATGTATTATTATGGTATAGGAATAGAAGCACATAAAGAGTCCGGGCTTTTTTGGATAAATCAAGCGGCCAAACAAATGTATAGGCCTGCGATAAAAGCATTGATACTCATTGAAAAAAACAAATCAGAATCCTATGATACACCCTTAAAAAAATCAAACAAATTACGTTATTCCGAAAGTATTCTAGCTGAGTCTTTAAAAGATCCTGAGATTCAAAAGAAAATGGCTTCTGTGAAAAAAGAAAATAAAGCGGAGCAAGATCCTTTGCGTATGGCCGTTAAAGCAACGCCAGAAAATAAAGAAGACGAAGTATTAATGTCTTTAAAAGATATTAAGCCAGTTCCTGAATCTGTTGTGAAAAAAATCGAAAAAGAAAAGTTTACATTGCAATTATTTGGCAGCTATAAATTAGATGATGTTAAAGAATTACAATCGCGTTTAAAATTGCAAAAAGCGACCTATTATGCGCTTACTCAGCATAAGGGGCGAGATTGGTATGTATTAACTTATGGTAAATATCCCGTCGTTTCTTCAGCAAAACTTGCTAAAAACAATATGCCTGAAAAAGCTCAAAAACTTAACCCGTGGGTCAGAAACACGGATGAGTTGCGGTGGTTGGGTTAGGCATTATTCATGATAATCAAACACCGGAAACCCATGTTCTTTCATCAAATCATCACATTGCGCAGCGCGTAAATCTTCATACACCATTTCACTGACCAGTTGATCGAATGATATTTTTGGCGTCCAGCCTAGTTTTTCTTTTGCTTTGGTTGCATCGCCAAGTAAAGATTCGACTTCAGCAGGTCTAAAATAACGTGGATCAACAGCAATCATGCAACGACCGGATGTGTCATAAGCTTTTTCATTCACACCTTCACCTTCCCATCGTAAGACAAGATCGAGTTTTTGAGCTGCACTGTGAATAAACTCACGAACCGTATATTGTTTGCCCGTGGCAATGACATAATCTTCAGGCTGATTTTGTTGCAACATAAGCCATTGCATTTCGACATAATCTTTTGCATGGCCCCAGTCACGTTTTGCATCAAGATTACCCATATATAAACAATCTTGCAGCCCTAATTTGATACGTGCTAAACCACGCGTCACTTTACGGCTGACAAAAGTTTCACCGCGTACGGGCGACTCATGATTAAATAAAATACCATTGCAGGCATAAATCCCATACGCTTCGCGATAATTGACAGTAATCCAATAAGCATAGAGTTTGGCTGCTGCATAAGGCGAGCGTGGGTAAAAAGGTGTTGTTTCTTTTTGTGGAACTTCTTGTACTAAACCATAAAGTTCTGACGTGGATGCTTGATAAAAACGCGTCTTTTTTTGCAAGCCTAAAATCCGAATGGCTTCTAACATACGTAATGTGCCGATACCATCCGCATTGGCTGTGTATTCGGGTTCTTCAAAAGAAACCGCCACATGACTTTGTGCCGCAAGGTTATAAATTTCATCCGGTTGCACTTGTTGGATAATACGAATCAAACTTGTGGAATCTGTCATGTCACCATAGTGTAAAAATAGGCGGCAATTTTTGACATGCGGATCTTGATATAAATGATCAATGCGATCGGTATTAAAAAGCGAAGTCCGGCGTTTAATGCCATGCACAATATAACCTTTGTTTAATAAAAGTTCAGCTAAATAAGAGCCGTCTTGGCCAGTGATTCCTGTGATGAGAGCTATTTTTTCCATGAAGCAACTACCTTTATGATGAGGCTAAAAGCGGCAATTTTAATATAATATGGCATAAGATTACAAATAATTTGCAGGTAATTGGAAAATATGTCGATTTAGCCAATAAGCTTTATCAGCTTGGTTTATTAAAAGTGCAAAAGGTAAATGATTATCAATGACAAAGTTTTCTAGTGATTTTAATTGGCTGCTGGTGACTTTAGTGCCATATTTTATTTCAACAGGCAGGGTTCCGAAGGGACCTTCAAGAATTAAATCAATTTCAGCTCCTCCACGTGTACGATAATAAAACGGTTGCCAATGAGTCACAAGTAATGATTGCAATCCTTTGATGAGCTCTTCTATGACAAAACCCTCGAAAGAACGCCCAACGATAGGATCACGATACAATTGTTGTTCATCAGTAATGCGTAACAAAGTATGTAATAAGCCAGTGTCACGTATATGTCCTTTTGGCATTTTAACAAGACTTTTTGTGGTTGATTTCTCGTAACTATATAATTGACGCCATAAAAATGTACCGTCAGCGATAGTTAAAAATTCTCGAACGGATTTTTCGCCCACTTCTAATGCGCGCGCTATATCTGATTTGTTGAGTACGGTGCCCGACAAATTACATAACATAGCTAAAAATCGTTGATAGGCAACTTTATTTAAACGCGGATAGAGCCTTGCAATATCACGATAAATATAGGTGTTTTCGTAATTTTCCATCCATTGTAAATAAAACGTTTTTGATTTTTTTAATACAGGCTCAGGATAACCTCCTTGATACCATGCTTGTTGAATATTTTTCAAACTTAATGCAGCAGGCGGCAAATGATCAAAAAAAGTTGCCGATAATGGATTTTCAAATAATTGATAAAATGAACTTAAAGGTTTATCAAAGATTTCATTGGTTTTTAAGGTTCCAAGCTCAATGGTTGCAATACGGCCTGCCAGAGTTTCTGAAATGTGCGTGAGTAATTCGGGACTGCTTGAACCTGTAATAATAAAACGCCCAGGTTTGTTGCGATCGTTATCTATGATGCCGCGCAGCACTTCAAATAACGTTGGAGAAAGCTGTGCTTCATCAAAAATAATATGTTCGGGATTTTGTTGTAAAAAAAACTCAGGATCAAGATCAATGCGATTAAAATCAGAAGGTTTTTCTAAATCCATATAAAGCCAATCTGGTCGTAGAGCTTTTGCAAGAGTCGTTTTCCCACATTGCCTTGCGCCAATAATAGCCACCGCTGGAAACATGGAAAGTAATGTATTGATTTTATTCGATATATTTCTTTTCACATTAGTTTTCCATATGTAAATTTCGGGGGCTGTGTACGAAATTTACATGTAAAATACCGGATTGTCAAATGAATTTTTCTTATCTCTTGATTGAGTTCATAGAAAATTTATTCTAATATACATCGTCTTTTTATTTAAGGAAGTTTTCGTGTTCTATAAAGATTTAAACTGGATGGATGAAATAAAAAAACACGCTCTCTTTTTTTTGATGATCATCGTATTTTTCCTACTTCTTGTTAGAAATATGGGTATATATCCATTAGTTTTTGCTGATGAATATGGTTATAGCTTGTATTCCAGAATTCTTCCATTCAAAGACGCGCCGCTCCCTAATTATTTATATTTTGCTATTTTTAAAAAAATGAACTATTGCGGTGATGGATTTCTTGGTTGTGCAAGAATGCTGAATAGTTTTTTTTATGTAGCTGCAACACCGTTTATTTATTCCATTGCCAGGCAAGTATGCACTAAAAACGCGGCATGTTTTATTGCTTTATTAGCTCTTTTAAGTCCTGTTAATAGTTATACAGCCTACTTCATGCCAGAGTCGACTTATTATATGACATTCTGGATATTTGCATGGTTTGTTTTGAGACTTGATGCAGAGTCAAGCGTAAGTTCGTGGTGTTTGGCGGGTATCATATTAGGAATAGTTTCTTTAATAAAACCGCATGGTTTGCTTCTTATTCCAGCGATACTGTTATATATATTTTACATTAAAAAGCAAAATAACAAGCCATGGATGCGGCAAACATTCTTGAGTGCAAGTTGTTTTATTGCATTTACCTTGCTTATAAAGTTTTTTGTTGGATATATGCTGGCAGGTAAGTCTGGTATTACCCTCTTTGGAGTGACATATACTTCTATGGCGGATTCAGCAACATCAGACAAAAAGCATTATATGGAGCTGTTGTCACTCGCGTTAATTAATATGAAAGGGCATCTGCTAGTTATTTTTGCCATTTTTAGTGTATCTATTGCAGCTGCATGCAGTATGTTGGGAAATGTTGGGGCTAACATAAAGCCAGCGCAAAAAATCGCATTCTTTACTTTGATGATATTGTTTACGCTGATTGTAGCGATTGGTTTTTTTGCAGCATCTACAGTCAATTATGGACCTTACGAATCGATATATAGAATTAGCATGCGTTACTATAATTTTGTCTTTCCTTTGATGTTTATTATTGCAGCATCACAGTTTTCTATGGAACCAACAAATATAGGAAATGTTAAGTATAGAGTCATTATTGGATTTATCGTTGGGTCGGTATTAATTTATGCGGTGTTAAATAGGTTTGGTGCCTATGTTCCCAGCTATATTGATTGCCCAGAGCTTGCAGTTTTTCTTGATAATCCAGTTTTATTTAAAAGTTTAGCTCTTCTTTCTTTATCATCGCTTATGTTATGGATATATGCCCCACGAAAGGGTGCAAAATTATTTATATATGTGATGATGCCGATATTTATAGTTTATTCGATGTATTATATTCATCAACAGTTTCGGAAAAGTATTGAACCTACTGTTTTTGATAAAGCAGGTATTTTTACCAGACTTTATGTACCTGTTCAGGAACGATCTAAGGTGTTAATTGTAGGAACTCATCTGGCAGGTTTATATCGTTCCTTGTTTTATCTGGATAATGCAAAAGCTTCTTGTGAAGGAATTCCTGCTGAAAGTAAGTATGATTTTTCTAAAACGCCAAAAGATAAAGAGTGGGTTTTAGTGATTGGTGACTATGTACCAAAAAATAACACATTTGCTCAGGTAGCTATGGATGGTTATACTTTGGTGCATGTAAAGCATGGATGATCTTGTGCAATTATTGTTGTTGACAGTATGTACGTCTTTGACGTATAATTAAAGATATGAAAGATTTTGAATGGGACGATGAAAAAAGAGAGCTTAATCTCAAAAAGCATGGGATTGATTTTGTTGGTGCTATTAAAATATTTGACGATCCAGCTCGGATTGAGCGTTCAAGTTTCCGCAATGACGAAGAAAGACTGCAAACAATAGGGATAGTACATGGGGTTGTTATTTCATTAATTTATACAGTACGAAAAAGTAAAAAGAGAATTATATCTGCTAGGCGAGCTAGCAAAAATGAAAGAGGATACTATGAAGAAAATGCCCAAAGATAAAACAAATTGGAGTAAAGTAAAGTCTTTAACAGAGAAGCAAATTATTGTGGCCGCGAAGTCTGACCCCGACAATAAGCCTTTAACCAGAACACAATTAAAGAAATTTAAGCGGGTACATCCACCAAGCGAAATCGATGTTAAAGCAATTCGTAAAAAATTACATGTATCGCAAAAAGAATTTGCCAGTTACTTTGGCGTCAGTATAAGAACCATCCAAGAATGGGAGCAACACAGACGCAAACCAACAACCATAGCCCGTAATTTTCTTAAAGTAATAGAAAAAGCACCTAAAGCAGTATTAAAAGCGTTGGCTGCTTAGTATGGTCGTTTTGTGTTTATAAATCTTCTTAGTACACGACAAAAAAATCGGGGTTTGAGTAGATTTGCTGGAGTAATCCAGCAAATCTACTTAAACCAAAAAAGATCAATATCATGCAAACTCAGCTATTTCTAAAGAAAATCCTGCTTTAACCGCATCATCATAAAACATTTTAACTGTCTCCAGAGAATATTCTTGCAAGTCTTTTCCAACAAGTTCGCACTTTTTAAGAATGTCATTAGTAGCTGTAATGATATGACAGCCGATTTGATCTGCTTGAAATACATTAAATAATTCTCGCGGGCTTGCCCAAATGAGTTCTAATTGAGGATAAGGTTTTAGGCATTCCATAGAAGCTTTCATGATATCCATAGGGTCGCGGCCGGTATCTGCAATTCTTCCAGCAAAGACTGAAACATAAGAAGATGGTCCCTGAGATAATGCGTTTGTCACATCTTGTACTTGTTCAAGAGTCATTAAAGCAGTGACATTTTGTTTAACAGAAGCGTGAGCTAAATGTTTTATTAAGGAGCAAGCAGATTGACCTTTAGTATTAGTCACAGGAATTTTGACGTAGACATTTTTTCCCCAACGTGCAATTTCCTGGGCTTGATCATGCATTTCATCAAAATCATCAGAAAACACCTCGAATGAAATAGGTCTGTCTTTAATGACAGATAAAATATCTAAAGCAAATGCTTTGTAATCTGTGATTCCAGCTTTTCGCATGAGTGTTGGGTTAGTCGTAAAGCCTTTGATCATGGGATTGCGATACATCTCTAGCATGCCGGATTTATCTGCGCCGTCTGCAAAGAGTTTAGTTTTTAATGCTGACATAGGTTTCATAGCGAGTCCCTTTTATTAAATACAAAATACTTCATCACAAAAAAGCTGGTAAAAGCTGTCAAGCCTGTGGATGCTATCACTCCAAAATAAGGGGAGTATGTTGCAACATTGACAACTAACCACATGGCGGTGAGGGTGATGACATAGTTAAGACCAAGCATACCAAGATATTTCACAGCATTTCCAGTTAAAAACTGATTTTTTACATTAAAAGTAAAAACTCGATGTAGAGTAAAATGTGATAAGACTGTGATGAGATATGAAAAAGAAATAGCTATTTCATAATCAATGTTTAGTACTCCAAAAAAAAGGTGAAAAAAACTTAAGTTAATAAAAAATGTGGTAACTCCTACCACAACAAATTTTAGTATTTGTAGATAATGCATGAGAAGATAATTTAAGGTTGCTTCAATCATGATAATCCTAAATTTTTTTAAAACGAAATTTAACAATAGCCATAAACCATGTCAGTGGATCGCGAAAAATACGGACTTTTTTACCTTGTTTAAATGATCTGGAACGGTAATTAACCGGTATTTCGATAGGTTTGTATCCATTTCTAACAAGTTTAATTAAAAGTTCATAATCAAAATCGAAACGATTACATTCAAAATGTATGCCCCGCAGACAATCACTACGAAAAACTTTATACATCGTAAAAGGATCTTTTAAGCGTAGTCCATAAACTATATTCACTAAAGTCGTAAAAAACCAATGACCTAAATTTAAAAAATGTCCGGCTAGCCGTTGGTCTTGAAATTGACGCATTTTCCATGCTTTTCCACCATGTCTTGCCCCTAATACAAAAGCAGCTTTTCCTGATGTAAGTGGTTCAATAAGTGCATCATAGTCTTCTATATCATATTCAGAGTCGGCATCCTGAATGAGAACATAATCTCCACTGATATGTTGTAGTCCAGCACGAATGGCATTTCCTTTCCCACATGCTTTGTCTTGCAGTATGATTTTGATATTTTCATGATGTTCATATTCGCGAACTATTTTACGAGTACCATCGGTTGAGTTGCTTTCAATGATGATCAATTCAATTTCAATATCCGTTATTTTTTTCTGCAAAACAGTTTCTATGGCGTTTTTAACGGAATTAGCTTCATTGTATACCGCCATAAGAACAGATAATTTTTTGGATTTTTGCTGTTCTTGTCGTTTTGCGAAGGCTATGACACCGCTTGCTGTGATATGTAAGGGATACCTTCTGATAGCATGAGGTAATATTTTTTTAATTAGGCGAGTTATCGTAGTATACATTTTGACTGGGTAATGTTCAAAATGTTCGGCAATATAATCAAAACTTAAGAATTTTTTTGCGGGTTTTATTTTGATTTCTGCAAAAGATTCACTATGCAATAATCGGGTTAATGTACTCGTGGAGAAATACCAAAGATGCTCTTGCTTGAATTCAACCCATCGACTTTTCATAAAACGTGCTGAGAAAGAATCGAGAGTCGGTACAGCAATAACAACGATTCCATCTTTAGATAATAATGCATGAATTTGAGTTAAAAAAATGCGGGGATCACGAACATGTTCTAGCACATCGGCAAATACAATAATATCAAAACGTTCATTTAAAGCTATGATTTGATTTATTTCACCACAATATACTGTGCCGCGATCACCTAATTTTTTTTGAGCTATCTCTACAGAATAAGTAGAATATTCAACGCCAGTGACATGCAATCCTCTGGCAGCAGCTCTGACAAGAAAATCGCCTTGGCCACAGCCTATTTCTAATAATCGCCCCGTAAGTTTGCTGCCTTGATAAGATTCTAATAAGTTTAGATAATGATCGGCTGTAAGAGATTTTAGCGTGTTTGTATGTTGCTCAGTTTCATTGTTGCCGCTAAAAAGAAAATAATTTTTTCCATAAATATCTGCTAATTCTTCATCAGTAGGTTGAGGGTTTAGTCTCATTAATCCACAATTAGGGCATTCTTCTACGCGGAATTTGTTTAATGAAAAATTATAATGTAAATGTTTTTCGTGGCAGATTAAACAAGCTGGGTTTAGTGCATTCATGAAGATAACCTTGTATGTAAAATTCACTTTAAGATTGTGCAATAACTTGCGTACCTAAAAAATCAAAACGAAATCGCACCTCATGTAATCCCGCTTCTCGCATGACATGTCTGAGTTTTATTTTGTCTTCGGCATAAAACATTAGAAAACCTCCACCGCCTGCGCCTATCATTTTACCGCCTAATGCGCCATATTGACGTGCCAGGTTATACCATGCATCAATTTTGGTATTACTCATTTGTCCTGAGCGTTTCTTTTTATGTTCCCAATGTACATTCATAAGTTCTGCAAAAGTGTGAAGATCTGCTTTTTCTAAGGCATCTTTACTTTGAAAGCCGAGTTCTTTGATAAAATGTAAATTCGCTATCATGTCTTGGTCATGGGTTTTACTTTTTTGATCTTGCTCTCGCAAAATATCCGATGCAGAACGTGAATAACCCGTAAAAAATAATAATAAATTATCTTCAAGATTAAAAAGTGTTTCTTGATCTATTTTAAGCGGCCATGCTTCGACTTGATGGTCGGGTAAAAACTTAAAACAAGTGAGTCCGCCATAGGCTGCAATATATTGATCTTGTTTGCCAATAGGTTCTTTTAAAAGATTAAGTTCAATATGGCAGGCTTCTTCCGCAAGTTCTTTGGGGTGAATTAAATTTTTTTTCAGCGTATGTAAAGCTTTTAGTAATCCAGTGGTAAAGCTTCCTGAAGACCCAAGACCAGTGCCTGCCGGAATATCTGCCATGCTAGTGATTTCAAGGTGAGGAGCGCTGACATTCAGGTGACGTAAAGCTTCTCGAATAATAGGATGTTCGACTTGATCAATATGTTCTACACGCTCCATTTTAGAATATTTAATGATTAACTCTTGAACGAAAGTTTGATGTAAAGTTATGTAAACGTATTTATCAATAGCGGCTGCGATAAGAAAACCGCTGTGATCACGATAATAGGATGGAAGATCGGTTCCACCTCCACCGAGTGAAATACGTAATGGACTACGAACGATGATCATAATTGGATGTCCTATAAACTTGTTCTACTATTTTTAATGCAGCATATGCATCATGAATGCTTGCTTCAGGTTGACGCTGGACTTTAATATCGTCAAGAAACTCTTTAAATTCCACTTCCCAAGAGTTATCGGCCATAGGATATTCCCATATCAATGTTTCAGGCGGCCCCATGTCGGCAGACATTTTATAGAAACTTAGGCGTTCAACGCCATAGCTTCCTCCCAAACCGTTAATATCTAGTTTGCCTTTCTGACCGTAAATCTCAAAAGAAAACAAATTTTTCCATTCGGTACAGCTTGCATGTAAAAAGGCAACTTGCTTTTTAGGCGTTTTAAGCAATAAAAAACCATTATCATCGACAGGCATATCCCAGTAATAGGTATGAGCATGACCTTGGATATCATTAAAATCGCCTAAAAACCAGCGGGCAAGGTCAATTAAATGGATACCTTGATCAATAAGTTCGCCGCCGCCTGATAATGCTGGCTGGGCACGCCATTCTTTTTCATAGCCTACTCGTCCACCATGACCATATCGTGCACGAATAAACATGAGTTCCCCCAAAGCGTCTTCCGCGACTAATTCTTTCGCTTTCTGAAATGCGCGATGATAGCGATGATTAAAACCTACTCGAATGAGACTACCAGATTTTTTTGCGGCAGCTATGACAGGAGATAGTTCTTCAGCGTGTTTTGCGCCTGGTTTTTCAACTAATATATGCTTACCTGAAATAGCAGCAGCTAAACTGATATCAGCCAGTGTTGCATGTAGGGTCGCAATAATGACGATATCGACATCTTTTCTATCGATAACTTCACGCCAATCTGTGTAAGCTATGCAATCGGAGAATTGTTTGGCTAATGCATGTGCTTTTTCCACATGCTGATCAACACAAGCGACTAATTTACCATGAGCTAAATTTTTTGCGCGCTTTTGGCCTATTAAACCACATCCAATGATGGCAATATTCATTTAATGTCATCCCAATTTTTTCCTCTATCTTGAGGTATAATACGACGCAAGGTATAAATATCAGAATCTTGTAATTCATCGATATAGTCGGGTAAATTTTTCCAAGGATCCCACACGGCACTAATTAATTTTCCTGTGATACCGTTGCTTTCCTTCGATGCAAGAAAAGTGCATAAATTTGCTCCCACGTGAAGAGGAGTGCCGCCTTGATTTTTTTGTTTTAATGATTGTTCGTAAAATGATTTTCCGACTTTGTCTGGTCCTGCTTCCAAGATTTCATCGAGTAAACGTGTGTTTAATGCACCCGGCGCCACCGTATTGACATCAATATTAAAATGTTTTACTTCTTCAGCCAGGGTTTCAGCAAATCTGACGACCGCTGCTTTTGATGCAGCATAGGCGCTCATGTAAGGCATGGGTTTTGTGGCACCTCCGCCGGATAGTATGATAATTTTTCCCGCCTTATTTTTTTTAAAATGAGGTAATACGGAACGACAAGGAATGACAGTGCCTTTAAGATTGATATCGATAGCGCGAGACCATTCATCCCAATTAATTTCATCGATGGGACCTTTGGTACCGTAAACGCCTGCATTTGCAACCAGGATATCAATTTTCTGGAATGCTTCTAATGTTGTTGCAACTAAATCTTCGACTTGATCGAGTTTGGAAATATCGCATGTTTTGACGAGGACTTTTGATGTGTCCTTGTTCAATTCTTGCTGTGCAGTATGCAGTGAATCAATATTTCGGGCGCATAGCATAATATTTGCGCCTTCGGTCACGAATTGTTTTGCAATTTCATATCCCAGCCCTTGACTTCCGCCTGTGATAATAGCCGATAAACCTTTTAATTTCCCATTTATATTCATGTTATTGTCCTACTGAAAAATAACGTAATCGAGTATCCATTCCAAGTTTTTTTGCAAGGAATGCTGATGGATCAAAAATGCAAGCTTGATTGGTTCGCATGATAATTTGATCGGGTGTTAAGTTTTGAAACTCAGGGTGTTCTGTAGAAATTAAAATGGCATCTGCATCAACTAAAGCTTCGTCTAGCGTATGTTTAAGTTGGATCATATCAGCCAGGTCTGCCGGTAAATGAGTCAAAGCAGGATCAAAAGCTACGACTTTAGCACCAAGATTATTTAACCATAGACACGATTCAACCGCGGCGGATCGTCGTAATGTATCAGTGCCAACTTTATAAGTTAAACCTAACACGGCGATGGTTTTATGTTTGATATCTTTTAAAATATCGATGACTTTTCTGCATGACCATTGTTTATGTGCATGATTGCTGTCGAGTAGTGCAGAAAATAATGGAGTTTTTGTTGTATGTTGTTGTCCAATCTGGACAAGATAATTGACATCACGTGCAAGCGTTCCTCCAGCAATAGCATTGCCTGGTCTTAGATAGGCTTTGGGCCCAATACGTTCTTCACTTTTTAAACCTTTCTCAACTTCTCGTGCATTTGCGCCCGTTTTTTCGCAAAGTGTTGCTAATTCATTAATAAATACGACAGAAGTCGCAAGAAATGCATTCAGTGCATGCTTGGTCATTTCGGCTGATTCGATAGACATCCAAATGATATGATGTGTGAATGGGAATAATAAATCTTGAATCATGGATTTATCGTTTTCTGAATCTATCCCCACGATGATTCTATCGGGTTTAGAGAAAACTTCTATGGCTTTACCAAGGCGTAAATTTTCAGGACTACAGGCAAAAATAATATTCTTATGAGGATGGCTTTTTTTGCATAGATTTTGTAATTGTCTTATGGTGCCTACAGGAAGTTGTGATGAAACTAATATCAATGCATGTTGTTGTAGATAAGGGAAAAGAGCCACAATGTTTTTAGTCACAAAATCAATATCTGCGATATCGTTTTCATCAACAGGTGTATCGTAAGTGATCCAAATGATATGAGCTTCTGAGATATCATCTCGTTCATTCGAATAGTTAAGATTATTTTTCTGGAATAATAAATCATTTAAACCAGGTTCAAAAATAGGCACGATTTTATTGTTAAGATGATGGATGATTTCAGGGTCATGGTCATAGGCAATCACATCATAACCTGCATGAGCTAAGCATGCTGCTGTGACACATCCTAAATGCCATAGTCCGACAACTGCTATTTTCATGCTCTGCTCTCTAATAACCATGGGTTTTGTTGTAAGTATTGTATGGTTTGTAAAACGCCTTCACGAATACTTAATTTAGGTTTCCAGCCTAAATTTCGAATACGTGAACAATCCAAGAAAATAAATGGATTATCACCTATCCAGCCTTTATCTCCACCTGTGTAAGTTTTTATAGGTATGACATTTAAATGATCACAAATCCATTTAATAGAGTCATTGACTTCACAGTATTCATCAGTCCCCAAGTTGAAAATGTTAATCCTATCTTGGGATTTGTTTATTGCATATAACATGGCATCGAGACAATCTTGAATATAAAGGTAAGATTTACGTTGTTTGCCATTGCCTAATACATTTAACTGACCAGGATTCATGAGTAATTGCTTGAAGAAGTCAAATACATGTCCATGGGTGTAACGTTCTCCCAATATAGATACGAAACGAAATATATAGGCTTGAAAGCCAAATCCTTCACAATAAGCTTGAATGAGCCCTTCCGCAGCAAGTTTTGATGCTCCATAGAGTGATGTTTGAATAGGAAAAGGAGCGTGCTCTGGTGTTGGGATAATAGTAGCTTCACCATAAATAGATCCTGTGGATGCAAAAGCTATTTGTTTCACATTATTTGCGCGCATGGCTTCCAGTACATTAAATGTAACTACTGTATTTTGCTCTAAATCTCTATGGGGATGATGGGTACCAAAGCGTACGTCTGCATTAGCAGCCAAATGAAAAACAAAATCTATATCTTTCATGGCTTGAGTTAATACATCATGATTTAATAAATCATTTTCGATCAAGGTAAAATGAGGTGATTTTTTAGCATGTTCTAAAAATTGATGTATGCCAGTTGAGAAGTTATCATAACCTACAACTTCATGGCCTAAGCTTAATAATTTGTCGGTTAAGTTGCTGCCTATAAAGCCAGCGCTACCAGTGATGAGGTATTTCACCTTTATTATCTCCGTTTAAGGATTTATTGTAATAATTATTCTATCGAAGGTTCATTTTTTTCAAAGAATACGTATGGTAGCAATTGCTACGTAATCGATCAAAGGATTATGTTAGTTTTTGGTATATTTTATCAGTTTCTTGTGCACACTTGTCCCAACTGAATTGTTGTGCACGTTCATGGCCTTTTTGTATGAGTTGCATACATAAGGATGGGTCATTTAATAATGTAAACAATCCATGAGATATATCTTCGGTATGATAGGGATCAATAAAATAAGCCGCTTCGCCTGCTATTTCAGGTAATGATGTGGTGCTTGAGGTAAGTACGGGTATTTTTGAAGCAAATGCTTCTAGTATGGGCAAACCAAAACCTTCAGATAGAGAAGGAAAGGCAAAAAGTACGGCACTTTGATATAAAGCTTGTAAATCCTCGGAAGGAACATAAGTTAACCAGCGTAATACATTTTTTTCTTCAAGTTGGTGAATGGTTTTCGTGAGCTCATCCGTTTGCCAGCCATTTTTCCCAACTAATACTAACGGGTATTCTGTCTGTAATTCATAAGGTAGTTGTTGGTAAGCTTCAATAAGACGTGAAATATTTTTTCTGGGTTGTAAAGTGCCGACTGAGAGCACAAAGTTTTTTTTAAGTTTATATTTATGTAAAACTTTGTTTTTTTCATCTTCAGACATGCTATTGAACCAATGCGGCGCGATCCCTAGATGTGTCACGCTGATATTTTTTTCATCAATTCCCCAATAGTTAACAAGATCGGGAATGATAGCATGAGATATGGCGATGTAGTGATCGGCCCATTGAGCGGATCGTTTTTTTAGATAGTTTTTGAGTGAGAGTAATGTATCATGGTTCCATTCCGGATGTTTGAACATGATGGCATCAAATAAGGTTGCAACGACGGGTATTTTTTTGAACCGTGGAATGAGATAATTTGTACAATGAAAAATGTCTATATTTTTTTCTATATTGCGATTAAACCATGGGCCTAAAGGTGTGAAGAAACTTGCGAGCGCGAGAGAGTGGGGAAGAAAAGCATCGCGTGAATAGGGTATATTTGATAAGGGTTGATAAGGTATGGTTTTGATATCATAATGCTTGGCCGCAAAATAGCTCAGCAAGTTTTGCGTATAAACGCCTATGCCGTCTATGTTTTGCTGATTTGGATTGAGCGCAGTGATGCCAAGTTTCATAGTTAAATCCAATATTAATGAGAGTATATTTTAATGCAAATTATTTCGTATGCACAAAATTTTGAAGATATCATGCTTTGGCGAGCATTAAAGCATATTAAAAAAGGTTTTTATATGGATATTGGCGCGGCTTGGCCAGTTGCTGATTCGGTAACCAAGCTTTTTTATGACAAAGGATGGCGAGGGATTAATATCGAACCAAATCCTGACTTATATCAGGAGCTTGAAAAACAGCGGTCAGAAGATATCAATATAAACGCAGCTATTTCATCAAATGCTACTCAATCACAATTTTTTATGGCTGGGACGACAGGTCTATCGACAGCAGATAAAACCATTGCTGATCACTATAAAAAGAATGGTGTTACATTGAGCGCTGTGCAGACAAGTTTTCTTACACTGAATGATGTCTGGGAACAGTTTGTAGGTAAGCAGGATGTGCACTTTCTTAAAATAGACGTGGAAGGCCTCGAAACTACCATTATTGAAAGCAACGATTGGATCCATCATAGACCTTGGATATTGGTGGTAGAAGCTATCGCTCCATTGACTCAAGAGCAGAGTTATATTGAATGGGAGCCTCTACTTTTGCAAGCAGGTTATATATATGCTTATCAGGATGGATTGAATCGTTTTTATATTGCATCAGAGCATTCCGATTTGCTGAAAACTTTTTCAGTGCCTCCTAATGTATTCGACAATTTTATTAAATATAAAGAAAATGATGAGATTGTTAAAGAAATTTGCTTATTAAGAGCGCAAATAAAATCATTAGAAAATGAGTTATCCGGTATTACTGGAAGCCATTCCTGGAAGATGACAGCACCTTTAAGAAAAGTGGTGCAATTAATGAAATCGTTATAAGAAAAATATGGCAATTATTGCCATATGGTAAAAAATGCTATAAAATATACTTATGAACTGGAATGTTTATTTTTCTGAAAAAGCAGGCAAACAAGCTAAGAAGCTGAATAAAAGGATAATTTCTATCCTGGATTTGCTCGTTTCTGATTTAAGAAACTATGGTGCAGCTCCTGGCAAGGGGTGGTCCAACTATGGAAAATTGAAAGGAAAAGGTAAGCAAATAGATATCAGGCACTGTCATTTAACAAAAGGTAAGCCCACATATGTCTGTTGTTGGGAAGTAAAAGATAAACTAAAAGAGATAAAGGTGAATTATGTCGGCACTCACGAAAAAGCACCATACTAAATCACATGGCGATCGCAGGGTTATTTTGCATCTGGTGCATGAAGGCCATGTTTATCATATTCCTAAATCAGTAGCAAAAAAATATGAGGATAAGTCAAAGGTATCACATGGAGTGCTTCCTGAAGATATTTTTGGAAATATTGAAAAGCAATATACGAAAGCGGGTGTATTACTCAGGGGTACAAGGCATCGAGAAGGTCTTACGCAAGCTGAGATGGCAAAGAAAATCAATGTTACTCAGGCAGATTTATCTAAGATGGAAAGCGGCAAACGGCCCATCGGTAAAGTTATTGCCAAGAGGATTGCGAAGATATTTGGGGTTAACTATCGCTATTTTTTATAATTCAAGTTAAAAATTAAAATAAAATGCTACGAATATAGATAAGAAGGACATCATGGTTTGCAAAAGAATATTCTGGTTAGGTATGCACAAAATCCTTGTGCAAACCGAATTGCCTAGACTAAGACAATTGGGTTATGAAGTATTTAATCCGCCTTATTTAAGTTCCAGACAAGATCAGTCAGCTTGTCTGCAATGGGACTCCAATCAAGTCACTACTTTACCTAAAGAAATATTCGAAAAATTAGCTAACTATAATTTCTTTTACAATGCTATCACTCCCGAAATAACAGACATACTTAATACTTATTTTGACACAGTTATTCTAACCATAGAGCCATTGTGGTTGATTGAAATGTTGAAAAATTTTAAAGGCAAAATCATTTATCGCCTGTATGGTCATGTTGCTGTATTAAGTAAAGTATTAGAATCATTAAAAGCATTGAACATGATTATCTCAAGAGATAATTTTTGGGTAGTGCCTCATGCGATAGAATCAGCCGCTGGTGATGACAGTTGGTTTAGAGAGAGAGAAAAAATCGTACCCTACTGCCTGACATCGGACGTGTTTGAATTTGAAGATACTTGGGTTGGAACTACTGCAGAAATTGCATTAACATGTCCCAATCTGACCAATCCTTATTACATGAAACATTACCATTTTCTTCAGAAAAATTTTTATCAAGAGCATTTTAAATATTATGGGGTTCAGGTATCGCCTATAAAAAAATCAAATCTGGTCGGAACCCTATCAAGGGCTGAGCTTATTTCACGATTTCAACAATCAGCCGGCTATCTTTATACTTATACAGAACCGCATGTTTGTTTTTTACCACCCATAGAAATGATGATATTTGGTGGTCCTGTATTATTTCTTGCAGGGTCATTGCTAGATAAATATTTTACCTATCATGCACCAGGTAGATGCGCTTCTATGGAGGAGGCCCATGATAAAGCAAATTTGCTATTGAAAAAGGACAAGAACTTTATTGATGAGGTCATTTCTTCACAGCAGGAAGTAAGACATAGGTATTATCCGGAAAAAGTATGGCCTGTATTTGATAAGACATTTCATGAATTATTAGCGGGAGAAAATAAGGCATCGAATTGGCTTATGACAAATGAACCGAAAGCATCTTCAAAAATCAAACGTATATATATTTTTTATCATTATCCCGTTTGTGACGTAATTTTTCGTGATGGTGTGTACACGGCATATGAAGGGATTTCAAGAGTAGTACGGCAGATAGTGTTGATATTGACAACGATGCCTGATATTGAAATATATGTCACTGCAAAAGCCGATCAAGTCGCAAGTTTGAATGGTTACTTTAGAAATCATCCTGATAAGGATAGAGTATATATATTTTGCATTAATCCAGGTGAGTTGCATCCATCGATAGAGAGCTTATCAAATATTAAGCATCTCATGTTGGCGCATTGTAAAAATACCATTAAATGGATGGTAAAAAATATGATGCCTCAACAATGCCGCCAATTTTTGCAAAAAATAGTTGGAAGATTGCTTCGATATCATCAGAATTTTCGTGATTATCAACGTAGTTCCAATTATATCAATGAAGAATCAAAAAGTAATGATTGGCATATTGATGTTATTAACAATGATAGCAGTTGTGTTTCTGTATTTGTCCCACATTATTATTTGTTTCCAGATGCTTTGAGATTGAAACAAAAAATCATGTTGTATTTACCGGATTACCTGCCTCATTTTTTTCATGAAACTAAACAATTTAAAGATGTTGAAGGTATCCATACCAAAATCGGACGATTATTGGCTCAAAAAGCACATAAAATATTTTGCAATTCTCAATTTACAAAATCCTATCTTCCTCATTGTCGTCTAAATATTTCTGCAGAAAAAATTCAAGTGTCTTATTTACCTTGTTTGAATGTGGTAAAAAAAGAAATGGATTTTTCTGATGAAGTTGTATCTTCAAAATCTTATATTTTTTATCCTACACGGGCACGGCCAAATAAAAATTTGTCGTTATTACTTCATGTGTTTGATAAATTAGTGACTAAAGGGCATGATATTAATCTTGTGTTAACATCAAAACTCGATTCTGATAAAAAAGCTAAAAAAATATTTCGTGCTATGAAACACAAAACCAGGGTTATATTTCATAATACTGTAAGTGATGAGTTATTGGCTGCATTGTATCGTAACGCAGCGATGTTATGTTTTACATCGTTGGCAGAAGGAAATTTTCCTCCTCAAATTTTAGAAGCCTTACAATATCACACACCGGTTGTGGCGGGGAATCTAGAGTTTATTACAGAACGCATTCCCAAGGATTTTTTAGATGCTATTATTTTATGCGAAGCAAATAATGAACAAGCTTTCGTCGAAGCTTGTGAGCGGGTGTTGATGGATAGAGAACTTGTTATTCAAAAACAAAGTCAGCTTTATCACGCAATGAAACCTGAAGAAAATGATGTAAATTTTCGTAAGGGTGTTTTGGAGTTGTTTGATTTTTTAGAAGCGTAATGCCGAATATGGATGATTCTCACGAACAAAAAATTAATCTTTCTATTTGTATACCCACCTATAATTTTGGTGCTTATATTGGCGCGACATTAGATAGTATTTTATGCCAAATGCTTCCTGATATGGAAATTATTATTGTTGATGGAGGTTCAGAGGACAATACAGAAGAAGTTGTCATGGCTTATCAAAAATTATGCCCGCACATTGTTTATCATAAACTTCCAGCAAAAGGCGGGATTGATCATGATATGGCTTTGTCTGTTTCTCTCGCAAGGGGAGATTATTGTTGGTTATTCAGTAGTGACGATATCATGAAGCCAGATGCTATTCAGAAGGTATATCAACAGCTTATAGCTGAACATGATGTTTTTATTTGCGGATTTACTATACATTCTATTGATTTTTCACAAGTGATCATAAGGCATCCTATTTTTCATACTGATAAAGACATTATTTTCAATATGCAAAATCAGGCTGACTATAAATTATTTTTTGAATTAGCAGTGACTACCACAGCTTTTTTTAGCTTTATGAGCTCTCTTATTTTTAAAAAAACAACATGGAATGCTGCAGGTAATGTGGATGAGTTTTATGGTGGTTGTTGGGCACATGCAGCGCGTTTTTTTAGTATGCTATCCACATTAAAAGTAAAATATTTACATGATATTTATTTAGAAAAACGCAGCGGTAATGACTCATTTATGGATAAAGGTATTATTCATAGAGTAGGGATTTCTGTTTATGGCTGGAACCACATAGCAAATAAATATTTAGGTAAATATACGAAAGAAGCATTTCATATCCGTAGAGTTCTTAGAAGCGAATGGTTTTTTGCTGAAATGAAGGCTATCAATGATTTAAAATTAGCGAAAGAAAATAAAGCAGCCATGAAAAAATTAATTAAGGCTTTGTATTCTGATTTGACTTATGAATGTCACTTAAATAAGGCGCAGCTTTTGTATCCATTCTATGCAAGAATTCTTTTATTTATTGAACGTAATTATTATCGAGTAGTTAGAAGATTAACAAGACTAATTTTGTAGGGTGGGCAGCGCAACGTGCCCACCCTACTTTTTAAACGATCTCAATTTCTGGAAACGGAAATATAAACTTAACCCCGCTCGCCAGTGCTTTTTTCTCTCTACGTAAAATCCCATCTTTGAAATGCCATGGAAGCACTAGGAAATAATCGGGTTGCATGGCATAAGCTTCAGCTTCAGAAATAATAGGAATATGACTTCCTGGTGTTAGCCTGCCGAATTTTTCTTGATTCACTTCTACAATAGCTGGAATGTCTTCGGCAGTAAAACCACAGAATTGTAAAACGACATTACCTTTGGTAGATGCACCATAGCCTAACACTTTTTTGCCATCTGCAACGAGTGATCGGATCAAACGAACGAGGTCATCTCTGTGTCTAAAAACACGCTCTTCAAAATCACGGTAGGGGCGTGGGCTGTTTAATCCCATTCTATCTTCTTGGCCTAGTAACCAATCAATGACTGCTGAATTAGTTTTGTATGCATTACAACTATTTTTAACCGCGGTGACTGCAAAACTGCCGCCATTGACATTATTCATGCTGACATCAATCAGCTTCATATTGGCTTTGCCAAGAATTTTTTGAATGACACCTAAAGAATAATATTCAAGATGTTCATGGCAAATGGTGTCATAAGAATTTAAACGTAACATGGATGGCATATAACTTTGTTCAAAATGCCAAACACCATCATGCGCTAGAACCTCACCCACTTCTGATGCAAATTTAATAGGATTTTCCAGGTCATAAAACATAGCAATAGAAGTTACAATTTTTGCGGCTTTGTTGACATTAATTTTATAAGCCTGTTCACTAAAAAAATCTGGGACTAATTTGATATCTTCCGGATAATAGCTTGAAAATTTAATACCTGTTGGATCTATGCCTATGCGGTTAAGACTTTTGACAGAGTAAGCTTTAAGAGTCGTCGCATCATTGCTACCAATATCAAGAATGGTGTCTCCCATGGATAGACTGGTAAGCCGCTCTAGATGCTGGGCTTTGTTTGTTAAGTGATCGACCATGGATTGATTTAAGCCGGATCGGTAGCCGTAGTTTTCGCCATACATTTCAGATGGATTATACGAGTGATTGAGTTGTAATAATCCACTATCAGCGCACCAAACGAGTTCAAGAGGACCGGTAGTGATTTGTTCATTTTTAGTTTTAGGAAAAACACCCGTTAAGGTTTGATTGCCAAGATGTAAAACAGTCACCAGGTTTTTGCTGCCGCTGACTCTGCAGCCTTCAATTTGTGTGTAATGATTCATTTTCTCTCCCAATACCAGGATGTTGGTTTTAGCATTAAATTTAATAATGTTTCTGCACTTTGTTTCCAAGATAGGCGCGGCATATTATTTGTATCGGGTAATTTACCCGCATTATGGTTTTTCCACCAATTTTTTATTTGTTCCGCCATATCTATCTTATTATGGATATCTAGATAAGTTGCATATTCTCCCGCAATTTCTCTAAACGCTGGCAAATCTGAGCATAAAATCGGAATGCCATGATTTGCAGCCTCGACTAAAGGAAGCCCGAAACCTTCGCCTTTGCTTAAGAATAATAAACCTGCAGCATGTTTATAGAGATCATATATTTCTGTATCGCACGCGGATTCCATGAAGAATAGTTTTTTGTTAAGCAATGGATGCGTTTGTATTTTATCCATGAGATCATCAACTAGCCAACCTTTTTTGCCAGCAATGCAAAGATTGAGCTCCGCTTCCTGTTCCCAGAGTTGTTCCATGACTTCAAGGGCTAGTATATGTGATTTTCGCGGTTCTATAGTCCCTACCATTAAAAGGTAAGGATGTTTGATGATGGATTTTGCTCGGTCTATCGTTTTATGAGTTTCTTTTTGTATAAAATTAGAGCCCAAATGCCAATAATCGATAGCTTGAATGGAGTGATAGAGATTATTGTTTTTGAGGTATGTAATAACGTCATTGGCAGTGGCTTTAGATATGCAAATGAGCTTATCGCTTTGCGATAGAGCTTTTTGCAGCCATTCAGTAAACCATTCTTTTCCTCCCTTGGCGAAATTTCCTTCAGGCAAAAGAATAGGTAGTATGTCATAAATAACGGTGGTGATAGGTACTCGCGCTTTTCTAGCTTGTTCAAAAACCGCATAAAATTCGCTATAACGTTCCCAGGATGAATCTAGCATCAAAAAATGATCGCCTGGTTCAAATTGAACTTGTATTTTTTTGGAGCTTGCCTCGCTAGGTAATAACAATTTTTGGGAATTGAGCCAATCATTAGCAATATATAATTCACCATTTTCTAATTGTACCGCAAGGGGTTCTATTTCCGGCGATTCTATACAATATAAATAGGTAACAATTTCTCTCACTACCCGTTGAACACCTGTCCTATGGTCCTTTTTAGCAATATGACTCACATCAATCATCAACCGTGGTTTTTTTGTATTCAGTGCAGGGAGTTGGCAAAGCCAGGATTGAGCTTTTTCAACTGCAGTTGATTGGCATGATCCTAAGTATGGCGCAAAAGCTTGTCCCCAATAATCTGCCGTATGGGTTCTATGCCGTTCCATAAATTCATGTATAGAATGCGCATACATGGCCGCGCAATAACCTGGATCATGTTGTGTTTTAGCGTAATCGAAAGCTTTCTTTGCATAGTGATTCAGTATATTTGGATGAGTCACTAAATGCTCAAAAGTCGCAATGATTTCTTCTGCTAAAGGGTTAGAGTTTAATTTTATAACCCTATCATCAGGATAATCGGTATAACTCGCATCATTATTTACGATGACAGGAATTTGATGGCTAAGACAGTCAAGCACGCCTTTTGGAGTCCCGCCACGGTTATGGATGCGTAGTTGTATAGCTAAGTCGGTGATATATAAATAATTTTGATAATCGGTTTCAGAAAGATAGCCGGTTATTTTAATGCTATGGCTGTGAATTTTTTTAAAAGCGTCATTGAAAGCTCTATTGCCTTCATCGCGGTCGTCTACTGAGCCTACAAAAATTAAATAAACATTCCTATGAAATGTGCTTTGTGTGAATGCATCAAGTAGTAATTGGCTGCATTTTGTAGGTGAAATATGACCGAACGTGCTAATAATGAAATCAGTGGGTTCAAAACCTAGTTTTTTTCGTATCTTTATTAAGTCATCGAGTGAAGGTTTTTTCTTTGCTATCGTCATTTGTGGGATGACATGATAGGGAGCAAGCCAACCTTCAGGATAACATTGTTGACTAAGTTTTATATTATAGGGTGAATGAGAAATAACACCTATGGCCTGATCGAGTATTTTTTTTGTGCATGGTAAATGAGTGCGTGAGATTTCAAAAGAATTTTCTGAAAAATGCATAGGCGCAAAATATTGACGCGCTTGTGGTCCATGTGCTGTTAAAAGTTCATTGATATAGTTCGCGGTATTTAAATGTGAATCCATATAAAAAAACAACCCACTCAAATACGCATCATGTAATCCCACCACCCCGGGAAAACGCATAAGCAATGGCACCATATGCGCATGAAATTCAGAATTACCCATTTCATATAAAATCGCATCGTAAGAAGTTGCAACTTTTTCAAAATCTTTGACATCAAAAATATGAAACGCAGATGTTAAGTTAACGTCAGTCACTGTATAGTCATCGACATAAAGATCAATATCAAAATGTTTAGCTAAATAAGGCAGAAATTGAGCATTATAGTCTGCGATACCTGATTTACATGGAGGGAGGGGGGTTAACATTGCTAATCGTTTTTTGGGCAGCCACCCATGTAATGCAGCATGAATACCCGCTTGTTGCTTGTTCGATAAAGCTTCTATAAAAGCACTACGCGTTAATTCGGCGGTTTTTTTCCATGAGTATTGTTTGGCACGTTCGAGACCGTGAGATTTTAAATCATTTCTAAAGTTTGTGTCTGTTAAAACCTTGCTCAGCAGATCAGCCATTGCATCAGCAGAATCGGCGTTGAATAAAGCATCATCTCTATAAATAATTTCCCGTATGCTGGAATTATTGCTGCCTATGACAGGAGCGCCGCATTTCATGGCTTCAAGTATAGGCAAGCCAAAGCCTTCGTATCTGGAGGGGAAAAGAAAGACATCGCATATATTGTAAAATGCGACTAAATCTTCTTCTGGAATAAAACCTGTAAAATGGATGTCTTGCTCGCTTAAGCCTGCTGCTATCGCTTCTTTTAGGTAAGCTTTTTTATTGCTTTCAGATATGGAACAAACAATGAACAAAGTAGTATTTTTTCTGGCGGCATGTGGAATTTTTGCAAAACCTTGAATGGCGCCGGAGAGATTTTTACGGTACTCATCACCGCCAGTATAAAGCACCATGCGTTCGGTGAGCGGGTAACGTTTTTTGAGAGTGTTTTTGACGTTTTCAATATCGTTTAATGGCTTAAAATGTTTATCCACGCCAGCGTGTATGGTGACTATGCGCGAGGGTTCTATGTTTAATAACTCTATAGCATCTTGACGAGTGGATTCAGAAATGGCTAATAAAAGATCTGCTTGGCGTAACCAGGCCGTACGGGCTAAATACCAACGCTTAAATTCGTCGTTTTTAAAGTAGTATTCCTGGAATCGAAGAGGAATTAAATCATAAAGTGTTGCGGAAATAATTTGACCAGGTGACTTAAGTTTAAGATGCGGTAGTGAAATGCGGTCTTCGAAGTCTTCAAAAGCATGCGAAATATGAATGAGATCAGGTTTTATAGTTTGAGCAAAGCTGCTGTATGCAACGGTATCCAGTGAGTCTCTGTCTCCGCCTAAAAAATCGCGTTCAGTGCTCCAGTTTGGCAGGCTAGGCAAGCGCAATACATGTGCTTGATTAAAAAAATCGATATTAGGAGAAGCTAATTCTTGCGATAAAAGCGCATAAATGCTTGCTGATGTTTCCTCAGCGCAAAATGTTTTAAAAAGCGCATGAGAATATCGTCCAACTCCTCTGTTTTTAGAGCTAGGAGTTTGGGTTGCTTGTAAATCAAATAAGAAGCGCACAGACGGATTATCCATGGAGGCGCTTCCGTTTAGGCCATCGTGTCATGGCTTGTTCTAAAGCTGGATTTATTTCCCTGTTTTTATTTGGAAATAAATAATTTGCAGGTGTTAATTGAGCAATGCTTTTTCGGCTAGATGCAAATTGTTTGTTTCGTAGGTAGATTTTCCGTAAGCCTTTTCGTTTGGATAAAAATGAAAAAAACCATGGCATTCGTTTACGTACTAGCAATGATAATGTATTAATGAGTTTTGAAAAAAGCATTTTTAACACGATAATGATTAGTCCTTTATAAAAGGCGAAATCCTATCATGCAAGCGATTTTCACTCAAGATAAAATAACTGTAGCAAAAACGTTCATTTTCGAGTACATTACTCCGCCCTTAACTTCTGGTCTAAGGGACTGGTTTTTAGGCGAACTTTTTTGAGGATACGTTAGATGGCTGATTGGTCTGCTCAACATGCACGTGATGCTTATTTAGTGGCACAGTGGAGTGATGGTTTTTTTGATATTTGTGACCGCGGCCGCATGCAGGCTTATCCTAAAGGTCAAGGCTCCGGTATTAGCATTGATTTAGTGGATCTGGCTGAGCGTATCAAAGAAGCGGGTTTAACCTTTCCAGTATTGGTGCGGTTTACCGATATCATTCAAAAACGTATCCAAACCCTAAGTGATGCGTTTATGCGGGCTATTAAGGATAACGATTATAAAGGTAATTTTACCTGTGTTTATCCGATCAAAGTCAATCAACAACGCCGTGTGGTCGAAGCTATTCTAGATAACACAAATACACGAGTAGGTCTTGAAACTGGCAGCAAACCTGAGCTATTGGCGACACTCGCATTATCTGCACAACCTGAATCTGTGATTGTGTGTAATGGTTATAAAGATAGGGAATTTATAAGGCTTGCTCTCATTGGCCAGCGCCTGGGCCATAGAGTTTGTATCATTCTAGAAAAACTTTCGGAGTTGCCGCTTGTTTTAGAAGAAGCCGAAAAAATGAAAATTGAGCCATGCATAGGCATACGTGTACGCTTGGCATCAGTAGGTACAGGTAAGTGGGCGAATACTTCAGGTGAAAAAGCAAAATTTGGTTTTTCAGCACCGCAAGTATTGCGTGTGATCGATATGTTACGTGAAAAAAACCAATTGCATTTGTTGCGCGCGATTCATTTTAATTTGGGTTCGCAAATCGCGAATATTGCGGATATTCAATGCGGAATGCGTGAATGTGCGCGATATTTTTCCGCGCTTAATTCATTAGGTGCGCCTATTAGTATCGTCGACGTAGGTGGTGGCTTAGCGGTGGATTATGAAGGAACGCGTTCACGCAGCGTCGGTTCCATGAACTATTCTGTCCAAGAATACGCGAATAATGTCGTTTATATTTTGGCAGAAACCTGTCAGCAACATAATTTGCCTCATCCTGAAATTATTACCGAATCGGGTCGTGCATTAACTGCACATCATGCTATGTTAATTACCAATGTGATAGCGACGGAATCACCCTGTGATTTAAGCAATTTAAAACCGCCCGTATTAAATGAAGCAGCTATCATTAAAAATTTATGGGAAGGTTACACGAATTTATCAGAAAATAATGCTTTGGAAACCTATCATGATGTTTGTCTTTGGAATTCAGAAGTACAAACCATGTTTACTCATGGTTTGATGGATTTAAATAAGCGTGCTTACGCAGAACAAATCTATTATGCAACCTCGTTTAAGGTCAGAGATTATTTAAAACCTGCTATTCGAGCGCATAGAGAGGTCATTGATGAACTGAATGAAAAACTGGCGGATAAGTTTTTTTGTAATTTTTCATTGTTCCAATCTTTGCCAGATGCATGGGCAATTGATCAAGTATTTCCTATTATGCCCATATCTGGTTTAGATCAATACCCAACACAACGTGGAATTCTGCATGACATTACCTGTGACTCGGATGGTCGTATCGATCATTATGTCAATAATTTTGGTTTAGATAGTACCTTGTCTCTCTTGCCGCATGATGCTGATAAAGAATATTTGTTAGGTATTTTTATGGTGGGTGCTTATCAAGAAATTTTAGGTGATTTGCATAATTTATTTGGTGATACCCACTCAGTACATGTGGAATTAAAAGAAGATGGAGGTTATAAACTTACCCAGGCTATTGAGGGTGATACGGTAGAATCGGCCTTGGGTAATGTTAATTTTAATCGAAGTCATTTGATTCGTTCGTACCGGGAACAGCTTGAAAAATCCAGCTTATCTTATGAGTTGCGTGAAGAATATTACAATGATTTAACGCGTGGTTTACAAGGCTATACTTACTTTGAAGATTAATAAACCACTTCTTAAAGAAATACTATATTACTTTTTTAATACATTTATTAATAAATCTGTTGCTTTTTAGAAAGGTTCAGTTTTAAATATGTAATTATGTTGTTTGAACAGCTTTTTCTTAGGCATGTTGATATAACATACCCAAGGGAATAGAACTTTAATCATGTATGGAGGCTTTTGTGAAAAAATATACCAAGCTATTTTTAGCAACACTTTGTTTTATATCATCCGCACCCGTCTTAGCTGACGGTTATAAAGGTGAAGCACCACCCCTGCCTTGTGTAACCATTCCGAACTTTAATGGCGGCTTTGAATTTACCCTCGGTGCAATTTACATGCAACCCACTAGCAGCAACTTGACGTATACAGCTCTTAATCAAGTTACGACAATAGGTGCAGGTACAGCAGCTTCACCATCACTTACCACATCAACCTGGAACAGTGAGTCTATTAGCCCAAATTATAATTGGGGTTTTGTTCTTGGCGTAGGCTATGTATTCCCAAATACAGCGAATGATGTCAAGTTAGATTGGATGTATTTCCATAATAACTATAGCGATAGCAGTGATGCGTTTGGAGTTTCAGGAACAACGACCACAATTGTTAATTTCCCTGTTGACAATGGTACTCTCACTTCTGGTGACGTCGCAAATAGCTCCGGCAGCGTTGAATATGATTTCGATGCAGTAGACTTAACTTTTGGTCAATACATCAATATAGGTCCACGTTTACAGGTCCGTAAGTTTGCGGGTCTCCGATACATGCGCCTAAATGATGATTTATCAACCTCAGTAGTGCAGGCTCTCCCCGTAGCTGGTGGAACAGGCTCTGAAATTGAAACCTCTTCAGGCAACCTGAATTCCAGCTTTAACGGTTTAGGTCCATTGTTTGGGGCTAGAGCAGACTACTATCTAGGCTCAGGCTTTGGATTGTCAGGCATGTTTGATGCAGCTTTATTGGTTGGTAATCTGAGTTTCTCGGGTAATCAACTTGATGTGACTACCACGGAAACATCAGGCCATGTCTTTAATATAACTGCTAGCGAAGTCGATGACCTTAATTGGGATAGTCAAAACGTAGTAGCTCCCGCATTTGATGCTAAATTTGGTCTCAACTATAAGTACCAATTCAATAATGGTACTTTGGTAGCATTAGAACTAGGCTATCAAGTCACCAAGTACATTGATGTTGTTGAACAATTGGATAGGGGTAGCGCTTCCGATGATATAAGCTTTGATACCGATGTGACTAATTTTGGCTTAAATGGTCCATATTTAACATTGAATGTTAAAGTTTAATGATTGATTGACATTCTTGGAGCCACTGTTTGATTTATTTATGCAGTGGCTTTTTTATAACGAGAATAGCTTAATCATCGAATGAAAAGAGTTTAGTTTAAATAGTTTTCCTTACGGTGTTTTTGACATCAAGGGAATGAATAGTTAATTATGTACGGAGGCTTTTTGTGAAAAAATATACCAAGCTATGTTTAGCAACACTTTGTTTTATTTCATCTGTGTCAGCCTTTGCTGATGGTTATAAAGGTGAGGCACCACCACTGGTTCCTGTAACTATTCCTAGTTTTGCAGGTGGTTTCGAATTTAGCTTAGGCGCGCTTTATATGACGCCAGATAGTTCAAATTTGGATTATCTAGTGGTGCAGAGTATTGGCTGGGAGGCAGTTAACACAAGTGACGTAGATTATGCTGTCAATCCAGGATACAACTGGGGATTCGTACTCGGTTTAGGGTATGTTTTTCCGAATACGGCAAATGATGTAAAATTGGACTGGATGTATTTCCATAACAATTTTAAATCCAGTGAATTTATTGTAGGCGGAGATGCTCAACTTGTTTCCTTTGTACCAGGTTTTCAAATGGAGTTGGGAGACTCCTCCAGTGGGAATGTGACATTAAATGCTAATGGTACCGTGAAGTATGATTTTGATGCAGTAGATTTAACATTTGGTCAATATCTTAATATCGGACCCAGGTTACAAACCAGATTATTCACTGGCTTAAGATATATGCGATTAGATGATGATTTGTCAACCGAATACGCTGCTATTACAAATAGAGGTGTATCAACCGGTTCAGTGTCGAGTACTTTCGTAGATGGATCTGTCAATTCTAGCTTTAATGGCTTAGGTCCTATGGTCGGGATGAAAGCGGATTATTATTTAGGCACTGGATTTAGTTTGTCTGGCGGTATAGATATGGCATTGTTAGTAGGACAACTAAGTTTAAATGCTGATTCGCAAGTTGCAGTGTTTACTCAAAGTGGATCAACGGCTCCTTACCGGTTAACTGATGCAGAGAATGTCGATTATTCATATGATAGTCAACAGGTCATTGCTCCAGGATTTGATGCTAAATTCGCTCTCAATTATAAGTACCAATTCAATAATGGTACCCTCTTAGGATTAGAGCTGGGTTATCAAGTCACTAAGTATATTGATGTCGTTGAGCAAATAGATACGGGCGATGTTGCGGCAGTAGCTGCTCCAGATGCTGGTAGATCTACAATGGCTCAAGCATTCCAGGATTTTGAGAACAGAGACACTGATGTCACCAATTTCCGCTTGGCAGGTCCTTATTTGACGATGAATGTCAAAATCTAACATGACTCATGTTTGATAAAGCCACTGCTGCAGAGCAGTGGCTTTTTTATTATTTTTCTCTCTTCAAAAACTTTTCCATTTTTTTAAGCAAAGTCCGTTTTTTAAGCGGCGATAAATAATCAATATAAAGTTTGCCATTCAAATGGTCTATTTCATGTTGCAAACAATGGGCGAGTAAACCGTTCCCCTCAATTTCGAAAAATTGACCATTCACATCTTGTGCGCGCACTTTCACGAAAGTGGCGCGCGGGACTTTGTCATAAGTGCCAGGAATAGAAAGACAACCTGCTTCCATCAGCTCTTCACCGCCTCGTTCAATAATTTCTGGATTAATGATCACAAAAGCTTTATTGCGTTCTTCACTGATGTCAACAGTCGCGATACGTTTTGAAACGCCCACTTGAGGTGCGGCTAAGCCCACACCATTTTCGTGATACATGGTTTCATACATATCTTCAACGAATTTAGCAAGTTTTTCATCAAACTGCGTGACGGGTTCTGCTATTTTATGTAATGCGGGATGGTAAGAATAATAAACGACTTTTAATAATGCCATAACGTGCCTTTCTTAGGATGATGTTAATTGAATTTCTGCGGATACCATACCAGGAGTTTCACCAGGTGCAACTGTCAGTTGCGTTACCATTAAGCTTTGTTGCTGGTGGATCTCGGTAAGCCAGGTAATGAGTTTATCAAAATCAACTTGTTTGAAACTCAGTTGTACCGAATCACTTTCAGCCTGACGTAATTGATAAGCCTGGTTCGAAAGCGGGCTTTGTTTAATTTGATTTTGAGCTAAGCTAAGTAAAGATGCTGATGCATGCGGAGAGGTCGATTTTATTTGACTGGCAGAATGCGTGAGCTGACTGTCTGCTGCTTTCATCCAAGTTAAAAGTTTTTGATTTTGTACAATTTGCGTACGCATGGACGTGATTTTATGATCCAGTGGTGACCATATCCACGCATAAATGATAAAAATCGCGATGGCAATGCTACCTGCGCCTACGCTTTGTTTTTCTTGTCGTGATAATTCTAACCACCATTGTTTCATGCGACACCTGTATTAATCATTAAGTTTGCTTTGACTTCAGCACCTGTGATGCCCGCACTCTGTTGTTTTACGTTTAGACCTTGTTGCTTGAGTGATTGTGAAAAACGATCGAGCGCATCAAAAGATGGTGCAACCATGGTTAAGGTCAGCGAATGCTCCCGAAAATCGAATTGTTTAACATGAATCACAGGTGATTGATGCATGCTGTTGCCTATCATAGCTAACAGATTCAAAATATAATTTTTATTAGCATCCGACGAAAATTTTTTTAATTTTTCCTGCATACGTTCGCGTGGCGCAACCATGCTTGTTGCTGCTGGAAAATGTTTTTTATAAATAGTATGGATGGCAAGTTCGGACTTATGTAAAGCATGTTCCAACATAAAATAAGAGACGACATGGTTTAAGAATAATAAAGCAATCCAGCTTGCTGCAATATAGCCAGAGGCGCGCCATATTTTTTTTGTTAAAGAAGAGGTTTGCTTGGATGCATACTGGCCTTGTAATAAATTAATGGATGCAGTGTGCAGTGAATCATTCATATTTTCTAAGACATTTTTATCTATGCACGATGTCTCATGCATGATGATTTCAGGCTGTTCAGAAGAAGCCGCAAGTTGCAATGTTAAAAAAGTAGCAATATTTTCATGATCGCAGGCAAATCCTTGATATTTTCCCGTGCGGACCAGGCAAATATTTTTTAATACATAAACGTGCCATTGTTTGGGTATGTAAGCGAGTGCTAAGGTTGCTGGAACCATGGTATGAGCTTCGATGCCGGCTTGTTTTAACATCTCAATATAAGCTTCCATGAGTTGACGCTTGATAATGGCAACAGGCATCGTGCCATCGGTTTGGTATTCTCCCATAGCAAAATGTAAATCTTGTACATCAGCAATTAATTGTTCTTCCAGTGCAAAGGGCAATGCTTGTAATAAGCGTTGACGGTTGAGTTTAGGAAGTGTCGCTGACGAAAGCAGGCAATCTTCTCCAGGAATAATCACAGTGATGTCAAAGCCCTGAGCATAAATTTTTAAGTCGTCAATATTTCCTTCCGAAACCATCGATTGCAAAATGCCTGCTTCATCCCATGCGGCCCAGCTTATATTATGAGTTGATAAATAAATCAATAAACGTTTCGCGGTCATAAAGTACCCTTGCTTTGCCATACGATGATTTCTATGGGCTGTGCATTATTGAGTATGCGATGTAATAATGTATAAAGTATTTTTTCTTGATGCGCCATTTTAACACTTGTCTTGACTAAAAAATAGGCGCTAATAATGTTTATCTTTTTATCATCGATGTGGTTGTTTTTGACGATATCAAATTGTAAAAAGCTTTCGGTGGTCGTAAATGGATGTTGTTTTCTATGGTTTACAATGGTAGTTGCTGCTTCTAAAGATAAGCCAGGGCTTAAGCTCATTAATACTTGCGGCGGGGCGCTATTAATATTGAGTTTAGTTGCCTCAGGTAGTGCAGTGACAAAAGGCGATAATTTAGCATAGAGAAGAGATGTCATGCCTTTGACTAATCTAAGTTCGCTTATACTTACCATAGGTCGATGAGGCGCAACATAGGCAGGTGATTGTTTAGCATAATAATCGTCTAATTGGTTATTCGTGCCACTCGGTGAAATCCAATCGCGTAAGGCAATGATAAGATTTTTTATATCATCTACCTTCATAGTGGGTTCAATGGCTATGATGAATTGAATAAAACCTTGATGTGTTTCAGGATCGGTTAAGTTGTTCAGATTGAATAGACCTTCTTGATCATAAATAAGGCTGTAAACTTGGGCATTTTCTATCTTATCGACGGGTGATTGTAAAGGCATCATGTCTGTGATGGTATTTGGTTTTTTTTGTTTTAAATTAGCATTCAGTTGTTCCATCGCCCAGGCAATTGAACCTTCCGCATATAAACGTGCTTTTGTGTCATTCATTATCAAGTTGGTGCGACTAAGGTCCGCTCGTAAGCGTTCTATCATAGCGACGGAAGCAATCACGACGAGTGCTGTGACGAATAAGGCCACAATAATAGCCGCACCGCGTTGTGATGCTAGTTGAATCTTAGGTTTTTTTCGCACTTTCTTGTCCTGATACAGGTGTTAGATAGAATTGCGTTATTTTACCCCAATTTTTAATCGTAAGATGTATGCGAATGCCTTTGGGTAGTGCGGATTGAGACTGGCTATTCTCCGGCCAGTTGTTAGTGAATTTTCCCTTTGGATCCAGGTATTCAAAACGTAAATCACTTAAGTTATCTAACAGAATACGTGAATCAGGCAAGGTTTTTGCAGTTTGGTCCAATACTTGCCATGTTTCGCGCAGCAAACGGTTTTTTTCTAATAAATATTGCGTACGTTGCAGTGTGCTGCGTTGTAATTGTCCCTCTGGATTAGCGAAACCTGCATGGGTAAACGTTAAGCTTGTCGGCGTGCCGATTAAGCTTGGTTCTATATTACCTTTGGCGCTTGTAATAGGACGATTAATGGCTTGTTCAATATCGCGCGACATGAGCAATAAAGTGAGCTGTAAGTTTGTTAACTTATCAGCTTGTTTTTCGGTGATAGATTGGCTGTTTAAAACAGTACGTAAACCTGAAACCATGATGATGGAAACGATCGTAAAAATAAAGATAGCGATAAGGACTTCTAACAAAGTAAAACCATTAATTTTGCGCATAAAGATAACTCGAAAGCTGTGCTAATTCCTGATCATTATCTTTGTGAAAAACAGTGACATGTAATGCTTTAATGCGGGGATTGGGGGTGTCTTCTAAATTTGCTTTCCATATCCATATTTGATTTAGCATGTCTGTTTCTTCAGAAATTTCATTCGATTTAGATAAGTTGATTAACCCAGCTCTGGCTTCATTGATAATATCTGCAGCAACCCAGTTTGCAATGATTTTTTGTTGTAAATATTGCGTATCTTTAATATTTTGTGACGTGGATTTTATCACTGCAGTGAGCGCAATTCCTATAATGGCAAGTGAGACCAAGACTTCAATAAGCGTGAAACCCGAGTTATTTTTCATGATAGATTTCGGTCTGGACATTGCCGCTTGCATCACCTCTAACGACATAAGCAGGTTTGTGCCCAATGCTTGCAATCGTAATAGTAAAAGCTGTGATATCACCACTTTCAGAAATAAAAATATAAGGTTTGCCATCGAGTGCTTTACCTTCATCGTTGACTCGCAGGGTAAGTTGTACGTGCTCCGGAATGTTATGCAATCCTAAACTTCCCGTGACGATGGCTTGCCAAGGATTTTTTTCATGAGGCTTATAGTTAAAAAATTGAAAACTATGATGATAAAATGCTAATCCTAGGGTGCAAGGTTGTAACATGGCTTCTGACTCAGCCAAAGTGATCAAATGCGTGAGTTGTTTGGCAAGGTTCTCTAATTGTTTGGTTTTATTGCTTGAAAGAGTGACCAGTGCAACACCAGACACGATACTAATGATGACGATGACGATAAGGATTTCGATGAGAGTGAATCCCTTCACCCTCCTTCGTGCATGAACAATCATGTATTTTCATGATCCATATTTAGATTGCTTATTTCGCTGTTGCCATCTTTGCCTTTGGCGCCATAACTGAATATACGAAGTTTTTCGTTATCATTGATATATTGATACGATTGTCCCCATGGATCAGCAGGTAATTGTTGTAAATAACCATCGGATTTCCAATTGCGAGGCATGGGATCGGAGGTGGGTTTACTCACAAGCGCCTGTAATCCTTGGTCGGTAGATGGATAGTAGCCATTGTCTAATTTATAAAGGTCTAAAGCGCTTTGTATGGCTAAAATATCTTGTTTGACTTTAACGATGCGGGCTTGTTCGGGTCGGCTCATGATTTTGGGTACGACAACAGCGGCTAAAATACCTAAAATCACCACAACTACCATAACTTCTATCAGAGTAAATCCATTCATTTTTTGTGCAATATAACGTGATTTGTGCATAAAACAATACCTTTTTTACCTTTTATTTAAGGAATCCATTATACTAGAAGTAGAATCGAGTATTAAGCCATATTATGGGGCGGGGAGATTTAGCATGAGAAAGACAGATGGCGAAAATACAGCCTTAAGAGAGCTTTTTATCGCATCGATGGGGTCAGATAGCCGTAAGGCTTTGAATGAATTGACTAAATTAGGATTAGCCCCTGATTTGATTGCTTTGATTCTTGAGGAAATGGTGGATAAACAACTCAATCAGAAGTCATTGATTAATGAGAATAAAATGACGCCAAAAAATAAAAAATGATATTTAAAATAATAATCTATGGAGAAAGTCAGAGTTTTTTGTAATACTGGGAATGAGATTGTTTTGCTATTTTTGTTAGAATTGGTTAAAATATACACATTAAATATTAATGGATTTAGTTAGAGTAATGAGGTGGGTGTATGTCAAATATAGAAGAAATGAAAGCAGCAACATATGGAGCTGCAACTCAGTTAAGTAAAGCATTTGCCGATACGATTAAGGCCATGACTGATTGCGCAATAGAAAGTGCCATGGATAAAATGATTAAACAATATAATAATTTGAATATGGGTCTCCTAAAGAAAACAGGGCCAGAAAAATCGCTTGATATTGAACCAAAAACTATAAAACCTAAATAAGAATATCACTAGGAGAGAGATATGTTCGACCGGTTACAAAGACCATTTTTAACGGTTGAAACCGGCGAAGCCTACCAACCTGTCCGCTTGACTTATGAAACGCATCAAGCGGATGGTCTTATTCAAGCACTCGAAAATCTGCAATGCATCCAAAAAAACGCATCGAATAACTCATGGAGTTGGTATTGGAAGGGAGAATGTGATGATCAACATTTTGAATCCGTCGATTCCTTTCGAAAAAATCCCGATCTTCCTATTCGATTAGGTACGATTAGTTTGCGTGATGATAAAATCTCGTTTAGTTTGCCATCTTTTAAGCGTGCTTGTCTTGCTGTGCCTTTTTTTCATCGTATGGTTCCCAGTCAAGAGATTTTGAAAATTATGTCGGCTGATTTTATTAACAAGGTTTTTGCCTTGGATGAACGCTTGCCGCATGGTTTTACTGAGTTATTTAAAGATGACGAATTAGATCGCATCATGAATCAGCGTATAGAAGATTATCACAAAGTTAAAACGCGTTGCGAATCAGCAGAAAGTCCTGAACTTGCATTTAAAATTTTATCAGAGTACACACGGTCCGAAGCCACGAAGCGATTACCTTATGCCGAGCGTTATGTTTTTGAGCTGACAGGTACAGAAGATATGGATGTGGTGTTTTTGGCATTTTATATTTATTTACGCGGTCGTGAGTTAGTTGCCATCAAGCGTTGGTTTGGTCAAACAGGTTATACACTTGCTGATGCTGCGGATGAAACCATAGAGCAAGTGTTTGGTGGGATGGGTTTGGATATTATTGAGTAGAATCTTTATTGAGTCTAATTAATTTTGTTTATTGTTTATTGAAAAAGCCCTTGATTTGTATATACAATCGTATATACTATAAATATGAAATTCGAATGAGATGAAAATAAGAATAAAACGAATATACGGCGTCACGAGATTGATTTTCGTGATGCTTGTTTGATATTTGAACATCCGATGTTAATCAAGATTGATACACGAAAAGATTATGGTGAGGAGCGTTTGGTAGGATTGGGTTTACTATTTGGGGCTGTGATAGTCATTGTTTTCACAAAACGCGGTAATAATATTCGTGTGATATCAATCAGGAGGGCAAACAAAAATGAACGCAAAGTCTATCAAGAAAAGTTCACGCAGCAAAACTAATATAACCAAATTGCGTCAAACAAACGATACAAATATAAATTATAAAGATAATCCTGCCACCACTAAAGAGTTTTGGGAGGATGCTAAGATATTTATGCCGCAACATAAAGTGCATATTTCATTGCGATTAGATGAGAATATCATTAATTATTTTAGAGAAGAGGGCAAAGGTTATCAGTCTAGAATAAATGCTATTTTAAAGGCTTATATAAATACACACCCTCATCAAAATAAGTAACGCGGGTTCGGCTAACCCGTAAACTGATCCAACTGGAAGATAGGTAATAAAATAGCAAGCACAATAAACAAAACAATCGCACCCATAATCAAAATAATAGCCGGTTCAAATAATGCAAGTGTGGTTTCAATCAAGCGAGTAATTTCGGCATCTTGATTGTTTGCTGCACGCTCTAACATATTTTCGAGTTGACCACTGGCTTCGCCGCTTGCAATCAAATGTATGCTCATAGGTGGAAAAAAAGTCGTTTGCTTAAGTGCTAAATGAATATTCGCACCTTCACGCACACGATTGCATGCTTCGAGAACAGCGTTTCGAATGGGTAAATTGGTAATCAATTTAGAAGAAATATTCATGGCTTCCAGGACAGGCACGCCAGCTTGTGAAAGAATGGCAAAGGTCCGTGAAAAACGTGCAGTATTGACCACTTTGATAGCGTTTCCGATGACAGGCATGCGTATCCATAAATGATGCACACGGGTGCGGAAAACAATATTGCTTTTCATGTTTCGTTTAAAGACAAACATCACCAAAGCTAAAAGCATTAACACATAGACACCATATTGTTTTAAGTTGGCGCTTAATGCGATGAGAAATTGTGTCATGCCTGGAAGTTCTTGGCCGATATTGCTATAAACCGATACCATTTTAGGTACAACAAATTCTAATAAAAAGCCTACTATACCGATGGCGACTAATACCATGATAGAAGGATAAATCAAGGCTTGTTGAATTTTTTGCTTCATTTGAAATTGTTGTTCTGTGTAATCTGCCAGACGTTGAAGTACGATATCCAAGTGACCGGATTTTTCACCTGCGGCCACTGTTGAACAATACAATTCAGAAAAAGCCTGTGGATAGTCACCTAAGGCTCCCGCAAGCGAATACCCTTCTAACACTTTACTGCGAACTGCCAAAATGAGACCTTTGGTACGTGTTTTTTCCGTTTGTTCGGCAACGGCCGATAAAACTTCCTCAATAGGCAAGCCTGCAGCAACCAGGGTTGCGAGTTGACGTGTCATTAAGGCGAGCTCTTTGACGTGGATTGTCGGTCTACCAAAGATTTTTGTTTTAAATTGGGAAATTTTTTGTTGTGCAAGCTGTACATCGAGTACCGTTAAACTTTGTTCACGTAATAATTGTCTTGCATGTTTGATAGAATCCGCTTCAACCACGCCTTTTTGTGTGACACCTTTTGAGTTTAATGCATGGTATTGAAAAGCAGACATAAGCTAATCCTCACTGGTGACGCGTAACACTTCTTCAAGTGAAGTATCGCCCGCCAAGACCCTTCTAAGACCATCTTGACGAATGCTCGGGAATAAGGTGCGCGCATATTTTTTTATATCTTGTTCGGATGCTTGGCTATGTATCATGGCGCGTAAGCTGTCATCGATAGCAATAAGTTCGTAAACACCGCTGCGGCTGCTATAACCGCTGTTTCTGCATGAAGCACAGCTTTGCGGGCGATAAATCGTCGGGGGTGATGCGTGGTCAACACCTAAAATGACACATTCGTGTTCGGAAGCTATGACAGGTTTTTTACATGCTTTGCATAATAAACGTATCAGTCGTTGCGCTAACACGCCTATTAAGCTGGATGAAATAAGAAAAGGTTCTATGCCCATATCATCTAAACGCGTAATGGCACCTATGGCACTATTGGTATGTAAAGTTGATAAAACCAAATGGCCGGTGAGACTAGCTTGAATAGCAATTTGTGCTGTTTCTAAATCTCGAATTTCCCCAATCATCACGACATCGGGATCTTGACGCAAAATAGCTCGCAAACCTTTGGCAAAGGTCATATTTACTTTGGTATTTACTTGGGTTTGACCTATACCTGCAAGATCAAATTCAATAGGATCTTCGACGGTTAAAATGTTTCGCGTATTATTATTAAGCGAGGTGAGTGCGGCATATAGTGTTGTAGTTTTACCCGAACCTGTGGGCCCTGTGACTAAAATAATACCGTGAGGAATGGCGATCAATTTTTTCATAAGGGCGAAACTAATTGGCTCCATGCCCAGTTGTTCTAAATCAAGCCGCGCATTTTGTTTATCCAGTAAACGTAAGACGACACGCTCACCATGACTGGTTGGCATGGTAGAAACACGTACGTCAACAGCACGGCCCGCAATACGCAACGTAATGCGGCCATCTTGTGGTAAACGTTTTTCGGCAATATCGAGTTTGGCCATGATTTTAATACGAGACACAATCAGAGGTGCCAAAATACGCTGCGGTTCCAGCACTTCGCGTAATACGCCATCGACACGAAAGCGAATGCTAATATGGTTCTCGAAGGTTTCAATGTGTACATCAGACGCAGCATCTTTGATCGCTTCGCTTAAAAGTGCATTTAATAGGCGTATAATGGGCGCATCATCTTGTTTTTCGAGCAAATCTTCGGGTTTAGGTAGTTCATGTATTAAGTCAAATAAATTCATGGAACCACCCATGTCTTCTGCCATCTGCATAGCGGTACTGGTATCGGTTTCGTAATGTTTCACCAAAAATTTACTGAAGCTATCTTCATCGATGTGTTCTAATGCGATAGGAACAGTCAAATACCGTCTTAATTCACTCAATATAGCTATGCTAGGTTTATTGCAATACACAACCGTTGCTTTATCACTATCAACTTGCGTGATGAGTACGCCATAACGTTTGGCAAATGAAAAAGGCAGTTTATGTGGTTTATCGTTCTCCATTATAGATCTTCATCTTTATCAAAAGGTTTGGGTAGCTTCACGTTATTTTTCCAAGGCTGTAAAATATTTTCTAATTTTTGTTTTCCCGCTTCAGATAAATCTTCTGGCCATTTGATTTGTGTTTTTCGGGTTAAATCATATTTGGTATGCGTAATGGATTCCGCATCAACATTGTCATGTACTATGGTAGGTTTAATAAATACCATGAGGTTTTTCTTTGCCAGACGGCGCGTTTTATGTTGGAATAATAGACCTACAAATGGTATATCGCCCAAGATAGGAACTTTGTCTACGCTGTCGGTGATATTATTGCTGATCAAGCCGCCCAACACTAAAATATCTTTGCTGTTTACTATCACTGAGTTAGTAATTTGACTTGTATTAACGGTAGGGTTCAGTCCTGGATTTTCAGGATTTTTGAGAGTGTCATTTTTCAAAACAATTTTTAAACGGACCGCATCGCCCAAGTTGATTTGTGGTGTGACTTCTAACTTGAGTTCAACATTAAGTCGATTAAATGTGTTAAATGGCGTCGCCGTGGTGGCATTACCTGTGGTGGCATAAGAACCGGTTTGATCGGTAACTTGTTGGCCTACAGCCAAGGTTGCTTTCTGGTTATCAAGTACCACAATAGAAGGCGTGGATAAAATATCTACGCCTGATTTTTGTTGTAAAATACCTAAAATAGCTTGAATTTGCGTGCCTGGAATAATACCTACTGAGCCGAGTCCTAATGGATTAAATCCACCGGCTACGAGATTTGCTTCGTGGCCCGCGCTTGCTAAAGATCCCCATTGTATGCCCAGGTTCTTGGTATCATCTTGATCGATTTCAACGATAATGCCTTCGACCAAGACTTGTGCGGGACGAATATCGAGTTTTGAAATAACAGAGGTCAAGGCTGTCATCATACGCGGGGGTGCTGTGATCACTACCGCATTTGTGTTAGGTTCAGCTTGAATACTCGTTTGGTTATCTACGGTGACTTTGCTGGAGGATCCGTTGTTCCCGGAAGCAGGATAGCTGACGACTGCGCTGCCTCCTCCGCTCCCATCTTTATTCATAATATTTTGTGCTATTTTTCCTAAGATAGGCGCAAAATCCTTGGCTTGCAAATAGCGTAAATAAATAACTTGTGTATTTCCTTGCGCACCTGCACTTGGAACATCGAGTTGTGAAATTAAAAAGCGTGTGCGTAAGCGCGCTGCTTTATTCCCGCTGACCAAGATGCTATTGCTGCGTTCATCCGGTGCGATAGAAACCAATGGCGTGTCGCCGCTCGCACGCGCAGCATTTTGCAAATTGGTAATAACGGTCGCAAGTTGCGCTGCAGAGGTTTGTCGTAATGGAATAATATCGATTTCAGAATTGGATGCCCTGTCAACATCACGAATGATTTCATCAATACGCTTTAAATTAGCCGCTCTACCTAAAATAATGAGCACATTGCCTGGCGTATATGCAGAGACATTGCTCCACTGAGGTAGTAAGGGCCTTATGATAGGAATGAGTTGGCTTGCATTGACATTTTCCAGAGGGAAAACCCTAACTACGACTTCATCGCCTTTGCCTGGAGATCGACGGGAGGCAACTTTGCCAGCTATTTCTGCACTTTCCATGTTGGGCACAATTTTGATGACATTGCCGTTAGGAATAGCGGAATAACCCAGTAATTCCAGGACCGATAAAAAAAGTTGATAGACTTCACTGGGTCTAATCGGTTTACTGGAAATTAGCGAAATTTTGCCGCTGACTTTAGGGTCAACGATAAAGTTTTTTCCGGTTTCACGAGACACTTCATTAATGATACTCAAAATATCTGCATCTTGTAGGTTCCATAAGCGGCTTGCTCGGGGTTTTTCTTCGGGGGCAATAACAGGAATGACGCCTGATGTTTCAGGTATCATGACTTTTTTAGTATCGGCAAAACTGTGATTTAAAAAGATATAAATAGAAAGTACGGTCAGTACGCGAACAACATGTTTCATGAGAAGCCTGTGATTGATTCCTTAATTCATCAGTAAGATAGCATATTTATTGATGAAAATCTTTCTGTTCCTAAAAATGTAGTTAGGTTGGTGGGCACACTGCGCTCTTCGCATTACCCACAAATCTTCAAATGACTACTTCTGTTGTGTCAACACACTTTATAAATCTCACTTCTGTCATGCCAGCATGCTTTTAGCTGGCATCCAGGAGTGGATGCCGCGTTTTTTTCATGCCAGCGTCGTGCAACATAAGTGAATAAAAACCTGCAACAATCTAACCTATCTCTCTGGATGCCAGCTAAAAGCATGCTGGCATGACAGCGGTTGAGCGCTCGAAAATTTTGTGGGTAATGATAAGACTGCGCTCTGCCCACCCTACTAATTTTTTAAGGACCTGCTGGGGAATTTTTTTGTTGCGTTTCCGCATCTTCTCCAGAAGTTATTTCTTCTTTGGCCTTGGAGTTTGGGAATAATATTGCCTTTGTTATTACAAGCAACGATGCTGCTGGCATAGTTACCGCGAAAGTTAAAGGTAAACCTCCTATGAACGCGCATAAGCTTGTGTAAGCAAGAACCAAGCCTGTTGTCAATGCAATACCTTCTTTAAGCTCGCCGCACTTAGATGCATCTGAAATTAGGAATGCTGACACTGGCAAAGAGCCATAAACACCCAGCTCAGCACCAATACGCATTCTTTTTCTGCAGCCTTTTAGATATTCTAGATCTTCTTCAGAGATCTTTGAAAAAAATGATCTAGCATAAGATGATTTGGCCGCATTTTGTGTTACGCTTTTTGCCGCTCGGAAAGTATTGTGTAAGCATTCTTTAGTAAATGTTCTGAACATTATTTATATCCTCATTTATTTTTAAAGCGATATCATAGCGTTTTTGTTATAAATTGATAAGTATTTTAAATCGATAAACACATTAGGGTAAGAACCTCTGGAATTTGTTGATAAGATAGCATTTTTATGAATAAGACAGTAATTTTGCTGTTGACAAAATAGGTTCGATGCACCATAATGATACGTATACAATACGTATATTTGAGGGTATTGATTATGCATAAAAAACTTACTATTAGTATTGATGAAAAAGTGTATGAAGGTCTTTATGCCACGATTGGCGAAGGCAAAATCAGTCAATTTATTGAAAACTTAGTAAAACCGCATGTTATCCATCAAGATTTGACATTGGCGTATCAAGAAATGGCTTTGGACGAGAAGAGAGAGCGGGAAGCAGACGATTGGAGTGAAGGTGTCATTGGAGATGTGAATGATGCGGAGAGGTGATGTGTGGTGGATAGACTTTAATCCTTCAGTGGGTGGAGAAATACAAAAAGTAAGACCTGCAGTCATCGTTAGTAATGATGCAGCTAACAAAGTGCTCAATCGAGTGCAAGTTGTGCCTACAACGAGTAATACTGCTAAGTGTTTCCCATGCGAAGCTTACATAGAAGTGAATGGGAAAATCAGTAAAGCAATGGCAGATCAATTGGCAACTGTTAGTAAACTAAGGCTAAAGACAAAAATAGGAAAAATATCCGAACAAAATATGTTAGAAATAGAACGAGCTATTAAGATACAACTTGATTTATGATTTGAATCGTTTCAAGTAATGCTCCAAATTTGTCAATAATCCCTGCTGCTCTTCACTCAAGATTTTGCTTTTTCGTATCTCATCAATTTGTTGCAGTGCTGTTTGCGGTGTTAAACGCTTTTTATTTTGAAAATCTATCATGGCATCTTCTTCTTCCGGATGGATTTTAGCCATATAAAGATTAAATTCTTCAGCTTGTTTTGACGTAAGAACCTCTGGAAAATGCCTGCCTAGTATGCGTATGGCTTGTGTTCTTATGGCAGGATTTTGTATTTTTTCTACCATGTTAGCCTTTTCTTTTGGATTTGCTGCATGAAAATTTTGGCAAAAACGTTCTTCGACTGGGTTCTTGAAGCCTGTTAAATACAAGCTAGCGTCCACATCTGTATTGGGATAGACAGGATGTTTATATTCGAGATAATGTTCTGTGATAGCATGTAAAACCCCAGGATTTTTTTCTAACCACTTATGATTATATTCTGCAAGTTTTAAGCGCTCGGATGTAAGATGTTGTAAGAATCTTTCTTTCATCGGCAGCACAAATCCTGGCTCACCGGGTTTTTTATTCAGCATACGTGTAGTTTCAGTGAGTGTTTCTTGAGTCGTTTCTGGCAAAGATTCCATATCTAAGCGCAGCCACAAGCTTTGATTTTTATAATGCCTATGCTGTCCTATGAATAATACGGGACAATGGTATTTGTTTTCGGCACCCAAAAATCCTTCGAATAACAAAGCCATGTTTTTTTGTAAAAGCTCGGCGCGTTGATTATCTATCGTTTTATTAAAATGACCCGCAAGATAGTTCCACATTTCGTTCTCTTTGTGAAAATACTTGGCGAGTTGCAATGTTGCTTCCACATCGACCATGGCATCATGCGCACGTCCTGCGGCTAAGGCATTTGCATGATTGAGTAATTCAAGCTTGAGGGAAATTTTATCTTCAATAGTCGGCCACCGGATCAAATGATTTTTAAATAAATAATACATGATGGTCATAGGATATAAATCCATGCGGCCACAGTTATTCGCATATTGGTGCGTGTAAGGCGGCAATAAATTTCTAAAAAATGAAAATCGTAGAAATTCATCGTCAAAACCTAAGGTATTATAACCAAGGCTGATCGTTCCTGGTTGATTCATCCAGCGATGAATTTGTCGAATGGCATCGTACTCAGATATACCTGATGCAGCATCATGGATGCCTATATGATGCGTGATAAGAGCGTGCGGTGAGGGTATCACATCAGGATTAAGTTTAACTTTTAATTCATAACGTTCTATTTCATGTAAATTTTTGTCAGTGCGAATCGCTGCAAATTGCAAAACTTGATCAAAAGCTTTGCTTAATCCAGTGGTTTCAAGATCATAAAATAAAAAAGTCTGCATTAGATATTTTCCATGCGTAAAACAAAATAAGCGGGTTGTTCATAAGGGTGCGTCGATTTTAATGCTTCAATGACCTGTTGTATATGAGTCGGATCAGATATCATTTCAACTTTGTATTCTTGGACTTTTTCCAATTTTCCTTGCTCGCCTATATAGGCATGACTGTCTGTCAGCGGTAGAAATTGTCCTTCGCCTAAAGTTTGCCAGGCGCAATGGCTATAATTTCCAATCTTGCCAGCACCTGCTGCAAACATTGCATTTTTTACTATTTCAAGGTGACTTTCTGGTGTATAGAAGATAATTTTAAACATGCTTGTCTCACATCATAATCTCATTGTAATTTATAAAAATATAATGCAATAATTTATCCGTATTAGGACAAATTCACAAGGAGAGAGAAGTCATGAAAAAAACTAATTTATTTATATTAGGCATCATCGCATCAGCTTGCATGACCGGAGCGTTTGCTGCAACACCCGTTGATTTAAAGCACCAGCCTGTTTCACTATTAAATGTATTTGCAACAAGTTTAACACCCAACGCAAGTCAGTTGAGTCAAGTCAGTCGTTCAACCGATTTTAATAAAACAACCCATGTTCGTTTAAAGCAAACCTATGCAGGTGTTCCAGTATGGGGCGGTGATGTCGTTGTACATATTCCTAAAGGGGGAAATACTACCAGCATGCGTGCTATGATTGCAAATCAACATTCAAGTATGAATGGAATGGTGTACCAGGATTTGAATAAAGATTTAGGCCCAAAGCCATTGCTGGATCACGATACAGTGTTAGATCATGTTATAACAAATTATAAAAAAACCCATAAAGCATTTTCTGTTATTGAAAAAGGAAGTGCTCATTTAATAGTGTATGTTGATGCAGAAAATAAAGCACATTGGGCGTATTTAGCTGATTTTGTCGTTCATCCTGATCATGGCTTGCCTGCTAAACCCACTTATATTATGGATGCAGCAACTTTTGATGTTTATCAGCAATGGGACAATATTCAAACCGTAAGCGATGCATTAGGCGGTGGTTTCGGCGGCAATTCAAAAATGGGTAAACAAATTTTTGATGGTTTGTCTGGCAATTTACCAAAGTTGAATATAGATAGAGATGTAAATAAGCAAGTTTGTTCGCTAAAAAATGCTGATGTGACAGTAAAAGATAGACGTAAGCATGATCAAGTTTCCACTTACCCATGTTCAGCAACAGACCCTAAGCATGATAATATTTGGTGGAGTGCTGATTTTGATAATGTAAATGGTGCGTTTTCACCCGGTAATGATGCTCTCTATGCGGGTCGAGTGATCCAGGATATGTACATGAAATGGTATAATGTGCCAGCACTCGTTGATTCCAGTGGTAAGCCCATGATGTTGAACATGCGCGTGCATGAAAACATGGAAAATGCTTATTGGGATGGAACCCAAATGACATTTGGTGACGGTGGTTCTATGTTTTATCCACTCGTTTCACTCGGCGTAGGTGCGCATGAAGTCAGTCACGGCTTTACTGAGCAGCATTCTGGTTTAGCGTATTATGCGCAATCAGGCGGCTTGAATGAAGCTTTCTCAGATATGGCAGCCCAGGCAGCAGAATTTTACAGCACAGGTATAAACAGTTGGCAAATTGGCCCTGAAATTTTCAAAACAGATGGTGCGTTACGTTACATGGATCAGCCAAGCAAAGATTGCGGCGGTAGAAAGCCTGGTAATTGGTGCTCCATTGACAAAGCGAGTCAATATACTTCCAGTTTGGATGTTCACTATAGTAGCGGTGTTTTCAATCGAGTGTTCTATCTCGTCGGAGTATCAGCGGGTTGGGATACGAAAAAAGCATTTGATATCATGGTTCAAGCGCAACATTATTGGACACCCAATACCACCTGGAATGAAGCGGCTTGCGGTGTTTTAAAAGCAACGAATGATTATGGTTATGATGTGAGCGCAGTGAAAAAGGCATTTGATACAGTTGAAGTTAATTATAGTAAATGTTAATGTGCACGCGGGCAAAGCTTTGTTTTTGCCCGCATTTATATCTCACCCCGTGCGGGTGTAGTTCAATGGTAGAACGGGAGCTTCCCAAGCTCTTAGCGTGGGTTCGATTCCCATCACCCGCTTAGAATTCATGCAGGTGCATTATGAAAAAGACAATTAAATGGATTGGAATATTAGTCGGGATGGTACTGTTATTAGCCATTTTTTTGGTTATTTCTCTAGCCACATTTGTTAATCCGAATCGATTCAAACCATTGCTTGCTGAAAAAATAAAACACTATACAGGTCGGCAACTTATCATCGATAGTGATTTATCATGGACTATCTTTCCCGCTATTGGAGTGAAAACGGGCCATATTGTACTCAAAAACCCAGAGGGATTCGATCAAGGTATTTTTGCTGAAGTTAAGGACCTGACAGTCAGTATTAAATTAATGCCATTGTTGCATAAAAAAATCGAATCCAATGGTATCAAACTGAATGGACTGAAGTTACATTTAATAAAAAACAGTCAAGGAAAAGTGAATTGGAATTTTCAAGAAAAAAATACGAAAACATCAAGTGCTTCACCTTCAGAAGTGCACGCTAAACCCTCTTTGCTTATGGTTGCTATATTAGGATTAAATATCAGTAATTCTGAAGTGACGTGGACAGATGAACAAAACAAACAATCTATTAATGCCACCTTTACAGGTGATGTGATGGCAGACATGGCCAAACAAACAGGTGAAGGTAAATTTGTTATCCATGAACTTGTTGCAAATCATGTGAAAGTGACAAATGTAACGGTTCCTATGCGTTATCAACAAGGTGTTCTATCATTAAAGCCAATTAGCGCATCTTTTTATCAAGGAAAATGGGATGGTGATATTCATATCGATTTACATACTGCCATGCCTCAGATTGCAATCACAGCAAACCTGAATCACTTTAATGTAGCAGCATTGATGCAAGATTTATCACATGATCAAAAATTAACATTGGCAGGTTATGGTAATATAGATATGAAAGTTACCACTTTAGGGGATGGTAAACAGGCCATGTTGAAAAATTTGAATGGTCAAGGGCATTTTAGTTTTGATAAGGGTGTTTTGCAGGGGATTGATATTAATTATCTGATTTCTAGTGCCAGGGCTCGATTAACAAAAAAAGACAATGCAATTAGCAATACCCATCAAACAAATTTTAATGAATTAAAAGGCAGCTTTGTGATTCATGGAGGTGTTGTAAGCAATCATGATTTGGTGATGAGTTCCACTGATTTTGCTACAAAAGGTCAAGGTACTATGGATCTGGTGAATCAAACTATAGATTATCATTTACGAACATCGTTGAATCAAAATGGATTAGCTATTCCTATTCGGCTTGCGGGTAGTTTAAAAACACCGCAAATTGGCTTAGATGCTGATATGCTTACCAAGCAGATAGCAAAACAACAGATAGAAAAAGTTAAAACACAACTACAAGAAAGGATTGAAAAAGGGAAAATACCCGAAAAAGCAGGTAAATTTTTGCAAAAATTATTAGGGTCTCATTGATATGGTTAATGTCATTTCCATTAATCTTAACGGGATTCGTGCTGCAGCTAAAAAAGGATTTTTTGAATGGATGTTAAAGCAAAATGCTGATGTGGTTTGTTTGCAAGAATTGAAAGCACAACATGCTGATTTAATGAAATCCATTTTTCAGCCAGAAGGATATTATGCTTATTTTCATTGCGCTGAAAAAAAGGGTTATAGTGGTGTAGGCATTTATTCAAAACAAAAACCAACATATGTTAAAACGGGTTTAGGATGGCTTGAAGCAGATCAGGAAGGTCGTTATATTGAAGCCGATTTTGGAAAAATCCGAATTGCCTCAGTTTATTTACCCTCAGGAACGAGTGGCGAACATAGACAAACCATTAAATTTGATTTTCTAAAACGTTATGCAGAATATTTAAAACAAATAATTTTGCAGCCGCATGATTATATCATTTGCGGCGATTGGAATATTGCTCATCAAAAAATTGATTTAAAAAATTGGCGCGGCAATCAAAAGCATTCGGGCTTTTTGCCAGAAGAACGTGCGTGGATGGATGAATTATTTGGTACACTTGGATTTGTGGATGCTTTTCGTGAAATCAATAAAGAAGCAGACCAATATACTTGGTGGTCAAGTCGAGGCCAGGCTTGGGCAAAAAATGTAGGATGGCGTATTGATTATCAAGTTGTCACTTCAGGGTTAAAAGAAAAAATAAAATCAGTTAGTATATACAAGGACCAACGTTTTTCCGATCATGCACCCTTGCTTGTTCATTATGATACTGAGATGTCTTAAGGGTATTTTAAGTTAAATTTCATATAATAGTGTTATGTAAGTGTGTCGGAGAAAAAATGGGTGCTATCATTCATATTAAGATGCCTGATGAGCAATTAGGAAAACTTTTGCTCGAAGGTAAATTTGTTGCTTATCACGATGATAAGTATGGAGTGACCTCTGGTGAGCATCATATTGTGATGAAATTGTTATCTCAAGAGGATCAGTTTGTTTTATTTTATTTACATGTACCTTATGCTTATCCTATTCCAGACGGTGTAAAAGATACTGTCAAATCAGCTCTAGAAGCAAGCTTGAAAAAGACAGTTCAAAAAATAGAATTTATTAATTCAGGAACAGAGTCAGAGAAAAAAAATATTCAGTTTCGAGTTGAGCTTGGAGGTCAAACCGAATGAGTGCGCCTTTTAGGAAAATATTAATGTTTGATGATGAAATGGCCGTCAAAGCTATCCATGAGACCATTGCGCAGTACAATCAGCGGCAGAAGCAAGGCTTGTCTAATTTTGGTATTTTTAGTCGTGGAAGTGTTTCTACTCCCAAAGAAGAAGCCTCTCACGATGAAGTTAATATCAATCCATTGAAGAAGCCGTGATTAATTTTCGTCATCCCGCGCATGTTTTTAGCGCGGGATGACGAAGTATGACAAAAATCATGCCTTCAACGCTGCTCGCTGCTTTTCAATCAAAATTTGAATCCCACTTTTTGCTAATATCAATAATTGATCAAGATCAACTTGCTGAAAAGTATCCTTTTCTGCCGTACCTTGAATTTCGATAAAGCCGCCATGCTCTGTCATGACGACATTCATATCGGTATCCGCAGAAGAATCTTCGGCATAATCCAAATCTAATACAGCCGTACCCTTACATATGCCGACCGATACAGATGCAATAAATTGTTTGAATGGGTCCGCTTTTATTTTGGCTTTTTGTTTAATCTGTTGAATCGCATCATAAAGTGCGAGGCATCCGCCTGTAATAGATGCTGTACGTGTTCCTCCATCAGCTTGTATGACATCGCAATCAACAATGATAGTATTTTCGCCTAAGGCATTCAAATCCATAGCAGCCCGTAAAGAGCGTGCAATCAAGCGTTGAATTTCTTGCGTCCTTCCCGCTTGCTTACCCTTGGCAGCTTCGCGTTGTATACGTTCATGCGTAGAACGAGGCAGCATACCGTATTCCGCTGTGACCCATCCTTTGCCAGAGTCTTTAAGAAAATAAGGTACACCAGGTGTCCATGTGGCAGTGCAAATGACTTTAGTTTCGCCAAATTCAACTAATACAGAACCTTCTGCATGTTTTGTGTAGTTCCGAGTCAGACGAATATCGCGCAATTGATTATTTTCTCTTTGGCTAGGACGCATGGTAACCCTTTTTGAGTAGTTATAAAGGCTGACATTATAGACGCTAAAAATCAATATGATAATATGCATATAACTTCAGTCAGGAATAATTTTATGATTCAAAGCATGACAGCATTCGCAAGAGGACAAGCAGAAGGCTCCTGGGGTACAGCCATATGTGAATTACGTTCTATTAATCATCGCTATCTAGAGCTTATGGTTCGTTTGCCAGATAATTTGCATGAATTAGAAGTGCCGATGCGAGAATGTCTGAGACGTTTTATAAAACGGGGTAAAATTGAATGTCATTTGCGCTATCAACCTGGCGATGTTTCAGGTTCGGAAATTACTATCAATCATCATCTTGCAGAGCAACTGTGTAAGGCCAATGAAACCGTTGCCGAATTATTGAATCAAAATGCCCTGGTTAAAGTTGCGCCGGTCCAGACCATGGAGATTCTACGCTGGCCTGGGATTTTGCAAATGGCAGAAGTGGATTTTGAACTCATTGAAGATGCAGTGATTAAGTTGCTCGAAAAAACTTTGCAAGATTTAGTTTCAGCGCGCGAACGTGAAGGAACAGAATTAAAACAACTATTTTTGCAACGATTAGACAGTATGAAAGCAGAAGTTGCAAAAGTGCGCCAACATATGCCTGATATTTTGAAATTGCAACGGGAGCGTTTAGTCGCACGTTTTAGTGAAGTCAAAATCGAATTAGATGCTGGCAGGCTTGAGTCAGAAATCTTAATTTTTTCCCAAAAAATTGATGTCTCAGAAGAGTTGGAGCGCATCGATACGCATATTTCTGAAATCAGACGCATTTTAAAACATGGTGGTGTCGTTGGACGAAGATTAGATTTTTTAATGCAGGAATTGAATCGCGAAGCAAATACCCTGGGTGCAAAATCGACGGATGTAGATACGACTCGTGCATCTGTTGAATTAAAGGTGCTTATTGAACAGATGCGCGAACAAGTACAAAACGTGGAGTGACCGCTTATTTTTTAGTCGCGTCAAGCAAGGTTTTTTCATAAAATCCACTATTAGCAATAATGAGCGCGTTAGTCATGGCTGCTGAAGCCAATAGTTGTTTTTGAGTTGCTAAAGACTCTGTCATAAGAACGTACATTTGTGAATTAAACAATAATAATTGACGCAAAATGACACCAATGGATTGTTCGTTATTGACATGAGTTAACCATTTATTGTCGGTAGCATAATTTTGTAATTCCATTTGTGTTTGGCTTAATTTGAAGTTGTTTTGCAGGTCGGCGAGATGTCCGTTTAAAATATAAGCGTTATAACTTGCAATAGCATTAAGTGCATTGTAAAACGTGGTGTATTTTCTTACGGCCAGAGCATTTGTGCCAGCCTGTAGAGAAGATGGTGCAATGTGATAAAGATTGATACCCGAAGCATTTTTTACAAAATATTGAGCATTGAGTTTGATGTCTTGAGGAACGGGTGTATCTTTTGCATTTTGTTTGACTAAGGTTGCATAATTGGTATCAGGGGAAGGGATGCTGGTCGCATAAATGGAAAGTGTCTGTTTATCGAGTGCATAAAGAGAAGGAACCGAAACCGTTGTGTCATTATTTTTGCCTTCCACGATGAGTGAACCGCCTGTGAGTAAAGCCAATTGATTTTTGAAAGTTTTGTGGGCAGAGGTGATGTAGCTGCCGAATAGACTATCTAAATCATTGGAGCTTGGCGTGGAATAAATTTGTAGCCAATTAAGGGAATAATAATTAAATGCTTTTAAAAATGCATAGGCATTATCTGCGATTTGATGCGGATAATCCGAAGGGCTGTTTTTCCTGGTATCATCGGCAGTGCTATTGCTAGATTGCGCAGTCGCTTGGGCTTCAGTTAATAGATCATAAGCTTGAGTATTGGCTTGTCCCGAAGCTGAGGCACTGCCGCCAGACGGATTGTTATTGCCAGCCGCCGCATCTGTAAAAGAATCTGCGTAGGATACAGCCAGGCAGCCTATGCTTACGATAGCGGTGATCAGGAGAACATATTTTATTTGAGCTTTTATCATAAACATTCCTTCAAGATATTAATATTTGATGCTTGATCCCCATCCACTGGAATTTTGATTATTGTTAGGTGCGGGTCGATTAGGGGTGCTGGTACTCGGGTTTTGAAAACCTGTGTAAGGTTGGGTTGCTGGCGGCGTTGCTGCTGCAGGTAAAGGGTTTGCATTGATAGCAGGATGTTCTTGATTGATGATAGATTTAGGCGGTTCTATCGTTGCAGCAGGTTTTTGCATGGTTCCTGGTGCCGGTTTGGGTATGCTGGCAGCCCTGTTCATTTGAGTGTCTTTAAGTTGTTGCGCTGCTAATGCAGAAACTTTTGCTTGTTGTTCTTGATAGGCATTGACGGAGCTATTAGCAAAATCGGTGGAAGAAAGTGTGGGTTCTCTTGCCGGAGTCATGCTGGAAGACGAGGATGATGGATTAGTACTCACCGGTGGTTTATTAAAAGAAAATTCTTGTGCTAAAGCGACGGAAGTTAAGGCAGTTAATAGCATGATTGCAATCGTTTTATACATTTTCTTGCTCCATGGCTTTCATGACCAACTCAACACGTTGAGGTGAGAATACACGAGCTAAAAGTCGTAAACGTTCGAATACAATGTTACGGCGTAAAAAAAGCCCAGCAACGAGATTTTCAGGCGTATTATTTTCTTCCGCAAACATTAAAACTTTGGAAGCAGAACCAGGATCGATAGTGTCAATGGCTTGTAATAGACGTAAAATGCGTGAAGTTTTGATATGGGCACAAAGAGAAATAAAAGACTCTTCTTTGCTTAACTCGAAACGGGCGAGCTGTTCGAGTTGATTGCCTAGTTCATGTATGGCTGCTTCAAGCTCAGGATTGCCGTCCATTGACCAATTTTCGACACTTTCCATAAATGCAATGACCCGATAAATCATAGGGTCATCGTATTGTTTCCAAAAAGCATGTGAAGATGGCAGGTCTAAATTTGGCATATACACCTCTCGCTTAAGTATACTTGAGAAAACTTCCAGAGCAAGAGCGAGCGGCGGTTGTTTTTTCGATAAACGAATGGTAAGGTAAAACGAATTTATCTGGATGTTCTTATGGCTATCAAAGATGCATTCAAAATCACACGCAAGACTTTTTTTAATCCAGCAGGCTGGCTGGGTTATAATGAGCTTAAAACTTACAATAGAATCATCTGGGGCAATCTAAAAGATATCAGCACAACCGCAAAACCAGAACGTACCGAAACTTTTGATGAAGCCATGCAACGATTTAATGTCACAGATGAAGATGTTAAACAGGTTTCAGAAACGTATTTATTTTATGCTATTTTTTTTGTGATCATTGCAGCGATCACTTTTGTGGCAGCATTCATTTTTCTTATAGGCTATGGAAAATTTTCTGGGTTTGTGCTGGCCATGGCATGTGTTGCTATTTTACTTTCTTACGCTTTTCGTTTTCATTTTTGGCATTTTCAAATCAAGCATCGCAAATTAGGTTGCACGTTTGCTGAGTGGTGGAATGGTCGTCCTATGGTAGATAAGGATGCGACTTAATGCCTGCTAATCTTTTTACTATCCCTGCTAATGATCAATCAATGTTTTTTCTCAGCCAAATTTTTGGTGCTGTAGGGAGTGTTTTGCCAGGCGAGTCCAGTAATTTCATGACAGCGCTTTTTTTGACGATAAACACGATTGCATTGACGGTAGGCGCTATCATCGTGATTTATACCACGGTAGTGGGACTCATGATGACGGCACATGAGGGTGAGTTTTTAGGTAAAAAATGGAGCGGCTTGTGGGTACCTATACGCATGGTTGCAGGTGTCGCAAGTCTTTTTCCCGCGGCCAGCGGCTATTCCATGATACAAGTTGTGATTATGTGGATCATCGTACAGGGTATCGGAGCGGCAGATACTTTATGGAGTGCTGCTGTGACCTCTGCTGTCGCTTCTACGGTATTTGGGACCCCATCCGATCAGTCTGTAGCAGGTACGACGAACTCGATGATTGGCGTGAGTACGCAAATGCAAACCCTTTTTTCAAGTCTTGTGTGTGAACAAACATCTCTAATGGGTCCTGTTGTACCGGCGGATAGCGAAATAAATTTTCATCCTCCTATTCCTCCTGATCAACATGTTCCTAATAACTTTGATTATAATAGCACAACCTATCAAATAGGCCTTAACGGTGTTTGTGGAGTATTGACAAAATGCAGCGTATCGACCCAGTGTGCCAACCAACCAGACGCAGGAGCGTGTAAGCTTTGTCAGGCACAAAATGAGGTTCTAGCCAATACGATATTACCTACATTAAGAAATTTCGCAGAAAAGTTTAAGTTGGCAGATAGTCAGTATCTTGTTTTTTATTATACAGCTAATCAAATGGGTGATCATCGTACCCCTAAGGCCACGGGCTGGATTGAAGGATATTGTGGAAAGAATAATCTATCGATAAAAGAAGAGAACGCGACTTGTTGTGTGCCGCCGGCACAAGCACCACCTCCCCCTTCTCCCACCTATTGTTTGCCGGAGACGCCGCCTTCAGCTATTCGAACGTTTCCCAAACCTTATCAGACTGCGGGTCAAGTATCTAACGGCATGAGTATTGGCTCGAATTCTGAATTAGCATGGGCTGAGCGTTGGGCGATTTTGCCTATTTTGGCAGGAGGGACTACTCCTCCAGTCGATTTCTCAAGTCTCTCCCCGGGTCAACTTAGCGTTGTGGATTTTATAACAAGTACGTCAAATCAGTATACAAACGCACTTTTGAAAGTAGCTAACGATATTGCTGGGGAACCAGGTAATAATCCTCTTAACGATAACAAGAAGTTTGATCCAGATCAGGCCAAAGGTTATGGTTGGATCACAGCAGGTACGTATTTTTATAAAGTAGTAGGTTTAGTAGCAAACTCCCTATCAAAAAATATGATGCCGTTTTCTGTATCTACGCCGCAAGACGAGGTGATGCAGAATACATATCGCAGTAATTACACGGCAGCAGGTCAATTTTTACAAGACATAGCCGCGGTGACTGGTGGCGGCGGCAGTAGTGGTGGTGGCAGTAGCGGTGGCGGCTCATCAGGAGGAGGGGGCTCAAGTACAGGTTCTTCCTTGCCGAGCAGTGCATCAATGTTTAGTGGCCCACTTAATAGCGTTAATGGCACCTTGGTTGACGATTTTATGCAGATGTTGCAAGGAGCCGCAGCACTTAACCCAGGTGTTCATCGTAATTCGCCTCTTTTGCTGATCGCGACTTTTGGACAAAATTTATTGATTATTGCGCAAGTGTTTTATGTATTGCTTATAATTATAGGTGTTTTAGCAGCTGCTACTCTCTCGATCAGTGAAGCGGTAGTATTGGGTGTGGGTAATATTACAGTCCCATTAGAGGTATTTAAAGCATTAACGAGTATTTTGTATCCTGCTTTGTATTTACTTTTGGGTGCGCTCATGACCATGGGTGCTTTATTAGGTATGTATATACCTATGATACCTTATGTTGTCTTTACGGCCTCGGTCATAGGTTGGTTTATTGCCGTTATTGAAGCCATGATTGCAGCGCCCATTATAGCACTTGGTATTATAAGTCCAGGTGGACAAAGCGAAGTCTTTGGTCGTGCAGAACCTTCAGTGATGATTATTTTTAATTTATTTTTACGGCCTAGCTTGATGGTATTTGGTTTGCTTATAGCTGCCATGTTAGCAAATGTCGTAATTAAATTCATTTGTATGGGCTTTCAGTATGTGCTGTATGATGTGATGACGCTTTCGCCTGGCTTGGTGGAACAAATTATCTTTATTGCCATTTTTGCATCTATTATTTTTACCTCTATCAATCAAGTATTTACGCTTATCCATCATATTCCAGAACGCATTCTGACCTATATTGGCGGTCAAGCTATGCAATATGGTGAAGGCCAGGCGGCCCAGGCGATGAAACAAGCCGTCGAAGGTGCGGCAGGTGGTCTGGCACAAGCTGGCAAGGGAACAGCGGAAGCTGCTACTGGAATGGCACAGACTCTTGCTAAAGGCAAAAAAGGAGAAGAAGGCGGCGGCATGGCAATAAAACCTCCTCCGGGACCACCGCCGGTGTAAATAGATAGATTCATGTTGTTGATTAATGTCTTATTTCTTTATCTTCTCTTTTTTCCTGCTCCGCAATCACGCCATACACACGCTCCGATATCAATCCTGCATCGAATTTTTCTTTAGCATCGGAAGCCATGGTGCGGCCTTGTTCGCGTACCATTTTTCTGACCATGGCCGTGATGTTGTTTGGGTCAGTGTCTAGCAATGCATCGCGGATCTTTTCATCAAATACGAGGTATTCACGCAAAGCTACGCGTTTACCATCGACGGTAGGCGCTAAACGTTGTGAAATAATCAACCGCATAGTTTCAATTAAATCGATAGTACGTCCAGCGCGTTCTTCTGCAGGATAGGTAGTTACGAGACGTCTCACAGTTTCAGACACATTACTGCTATGCAAGGTTGTATAAACCGGATGACCAGTCATGGCAGCTTCCATGGTGGCGCTAATGGTTTCAACATCACGTGATTCGCCGACGAGTATGAGTCGGGGTTTTCGACGTAAGGCATTACGTACACCAGCAGCAAAGCTAGGTAGATGTCTTGGAATTTCGGATTGACTGACTATAGCAGAGATGGTTTCGATATTGTCATACACAAATTCAATAGGCGATTCATAGGTCAAAATTTTGCGATGACTTTCAGGATTTTCAGCGATATGACGAATGATCGCTGCCAATAAAGTACTTTTACCGGAACCTGTAGCACCCGTGACATAGACTACACCTTGTTCAGGTGCGATAGCATCCACGATTTGTTGTGGTAAATTCATGCTTTGCAAGGTGGGTGGATCACTAGGAATTGTTCTTGCCGTGATTTGTATGCCATCATGGCCTTCGACCAGGCAAGCGGTAGCATTGATACGAAAACGATAGCGATCCGTGCGGTTAGGACGAATTTCGTAATGGGTATCGACGTCTTTGCCGGACATAAGTTGCGCGGTACCGTTAGGTCCATACATGGAATTAATAATTTCACCCAGTTCAGTATTGGACAAGCGGCGGCGCGTGACTTTTTTTAAGCGGCCATAAATTTCAGCAAAAATGGATTCATCGGTTTGAAAAGTGATATCAGATGCACCATTATTGACGCAATGCATTAAAATTTCATTGACTGAATCCATGGATAGTCGTATCGGTTCTTGTGGAAAAATAAAATCAGTTGTCATGTTGTCTCACCACAATGGCTTTCCAGTTTTCACTATTGGTTTGTAATTTTGGCAATTCAGTGATACGTAAGACTTGATCGTTGATACGCATATCTGAGCCATCCCCTGTGACACCTAATTCAGTTTTTGACACATAAGGTGCGCTGACCATATGTTGTTGTAAGAGTTTACGATAAAGAATCATGCCATTGTAATCACGTTTTAAACGCGCCAGATTTTGTTGAAAAATGCTAGCCGCTTGTTGTGTTCCTTTTTCCCAACCTAGATTGATGGCTTTTTTCCATACACGACTTTCTTCATCATTTCTAGGCATGAGAAATTTATGCGGTATGTCGGGTTTGTTATAGCTCATCCAAAGATATTCACGCCAATTCGGCGGCGTGGTTGCAAAACGCGCTTGAGCAATAATTTTGTATGTTTTATCTGAAATTCGAATAGTCGTTGGATCGTCTAAATTTAAACTATTATCGCCTTCAGCTAATACGGGAGGTAATACGCCATGACTTAACATCATGCCATTAAAATTATAAATGGTTTCCAGATACCATTTATCTTTTTCCAGGCGTTGATTGATTTTTTGTGAAGCAGTGGCAAGCCCGCCTTGGGCACCAAGGCTCATCGCAGTATCTTTTAAAGCTTTTGTGCGTATTTGCGTCGTATTGAATAAGGGTTCAGATGTGGGATCGGCTTCTGTACGCAGGTCTTCAAGGTGTTGTAAATTTGTAGGATCTATTTCTTGTTTTTTTTTGCTAAAACAGCCTGTGAGCAAGCTCATCAGACAAAGCATGATAATAAGCGTCCTAGTTTTTAGCATAGCGTAATTCTATCACTCGGCTATCGGGATAAACCACGACGGCTGCGCGTCGGCCGCATTGATAACCTACATCGCGTAAAATATCGGCTACCATCATGTTTTTATCGTATACACTGACCATCACAGGAATAGCTGGCGCTCTGCCAAGTACGCGGATGCGATAATTGACTGACTTTGCAATTTGTCTGACGAGGGGTTCAACAGGACCTGACCAATCGACAGAGGTTAAGCCTGACATGCCATAGCTTGCAGGACTTGGCGAAACTGGCATTTCTGGCATAGGATGAGCGGCTTGTGCCACTTCTGTGAGATTAGAAATGGATCGACTGACAGCATAAGAAGCTTCAGCAAGCGCGCTGCTAGCATTGTCTGGTGGGTCGTGCGGCGGCGGTGTTGCACATGCACAAAGCATAAGCGATAAGAGTATAATAGATGTAAATTTGGTTGCCATTCCTGAATCCGTTTCAATCATAGTATGACTATTATCGAGTATTCAAGTTCTATGTGCTAGTGAAATATAAGTCTCAGTGTGTATAATAAAAGTCATTCATTGAGGATATCTTATGGCACATTGGCGTGATACCGCAAGAAGTGTAAAATTTTTTTTCGTCGATTTTAGAGCATGTTTTCCTTTGCTTTTTTTGTTATTTCACATACGTCTTTGGACTTTTGTATTGGCGGTGCTTGCAACTGCATTTTTTGCGTCATTAGAACGTTATGGATTTAGTGTTACAGTTTTTTTACGATGGGTGCGATCGTTTGTGGCAGGCCCGAGAAAAATTGCACAGCCATGGTGGAAAAAATAGAGGTATAAAAAAATGGAAATATCAGATTTGATGGCAAAAATAGCAAAAACGATGGGTGCGCGCTTTAGTTTAAATGGCAGGCCTATGACAGTGGAAGAAGTTTTTTCACCTACAGGTCTGTTGCCTGCTATATGCCGTCGTGCTGATCAATTATCATCGCTGTGTTTGGGGTATGGTATTGGCGCTACCTTTGAAGAAGTCTCAGGTTCTATTTTGGGCGTAAAAGTTATTTTTGATGAAATTACTCCCAATGCATTGCGAGTATTATGCATGACGGATGTGTTGCATGAGTTAACACAGTCTACACCGCGTGGGGAAGTGACGGTGTTGGATCAGCTCATGTATGATTAATCATCGCACAATATAACCAGTTTCCTGGCAGTCTGTTGGTACTCAAGATAGAATGATTATCACATAAGAATATAGAGGTGATATTTTGCGCATAGTCATAGCTATTTTGTTAGCACTTTTTTTTTCATCCAGTTTTGCGGATGAATCACTCCGGCCATTGGAAGCCAGTCAGGCTTTTGTTTTCAAAGCGAGCCTGGATAAAAAAAACCAACTGCTTTTGCAATGGAAAATAGTGCCTGGATATTATCTTTATCGCGATAAAATCCATATAGCAAAAGGACCTGGGAATCAAGTAAGTCTTGGAGCTATCGTATTACCGAGAGGCATAGATAAAAAAGACAGCATTCGAGGCCGCTATCAAATTTATTCAGATTCCATTAATGTTGTCGTGCCTTATACGCTGCGAAAACAAGGTGTCCTGGATTTGGTGATTCGATACCAGGGATGTTCTTCTAAAGGATTTTGTTATAGTCCCATTACAAAATCCTTGGTGGTGAATTTGACAGGACTTCATCCTCCTTCTGATATCACGCCTTATGTTTCCGGGATGCCATCGGTGCATGCGCATATTCCATCGGAACAGGAAAATATAAAAAATATTCTGATTGGTAAGAATATTTTTATTGTGATAGCGAGTTTTTTGGGTTTGGGTTTGTTGTTGGCCTTTACGCCTTGTATCTTACCTATGATTCCTATTTTGTCAGGTATTATCATGGGCCATCGTAAAAAAAAGCTAACTACAGGCAAAGCATTTTCACTGTCTCTTGTTTATGTCTTAGGTATGGCAGTGACTTATGCTATGGCTGGCGTCATTGTGGCTATGATAGGCAGCCATATACAAACAGAATTTCAAAGACCATGGGTTATCATCATTTTTAGCGCGATTTTTGTGTTATTGGCCTTGTCTTTATTTGATGTTTATCAGTTGCGTCTTCCGTCTGGCCTGCAAAAAGGTCTGACAAATTGGAGTAATCGTCAAAAAGGCGGTACTTATGTAGGCGTTTTTTTTATGGGAAGTATATCCAGTTTGATCGCATCGCCTTGTATCACGCCGCCGTTAGTGGGTGTGCTAGCTTATATTGCTCAAACAGGCGATAGTTTGTTAGGTGCATTAGCGTTATTTACTTTGGGTATAGGAATGGGAGTTCCTTTATTGTTGATAGGCGTTTCTGCGGGCAAATTATTACCTAAAGCGGGCCCCTGGATGATCACGCTAGAGCGAGTGATGGGTTGGGTGATGTTGGCATTTGCGATTTGGATGATATCGCGAGTGCTGCCAGGTCCTTTGACTTTATTTCTGTGGTCGTTATGGTTGATAGGTTTTTCTATTTTTGCTGGGGCTTTTTCTCGAAATAGACCCGATAAATTTTTATTAAGAAAAAGCATAGGCATTGTAATATTTATTTATGCCATTATCTTAATGATAGGCGCAGTGTTTGGAAACTCCGATCCTTTAAATCCATGGGAAAATGGAATATTAAAGCGCTTTAATGCAGAAAGTCAGGTTAAAATACAAATCGTAACGTTGACAAATACTAAACAACTTAATGATTTATTATTAATCGCAAAAGAGCAGAAAAAACCAGTTCTCATTGATTTTTATGCAGATTGGTGTGAGTCCTGTATTAGAATGGAGCGTTACGTGCTTAATCGTCCAGATGTGCAACATATTTTAGCGAAATTCATGGTGCTGCGTGCTGATGTCACTGTGAATAATGCTTTTGATCAAACGATGATGAAGCGATTTCATGTGATTGCACCGCCAACATTTGTATTTTTTGATGCGGCAGGCGAAGAGCTGATCACAGAACAGTTAATCGGTGAGACTGATGCAACAACATTGCTTTCGCATTTAACAAGCATAGCAGAAAAGGGGGCGGTAGATCGTGCAAACTAAATATCAAACACCACATTTGACAACAGCAACCACAGAGCCTTTGAATATT
>Ga0207028_1005_pt1 | contig 83712 bp, 70 predicted proteins | sample Alteio_BWMinCont_41_FD_153287 | JGI IMG/M metagenome (GOLD analysis project Ga0207028, IMG submission 153287) | Enriched cells from forest soil in Barre Woods Harvard Forest LTER site, Petersham, Massachusetts, United States -... | ecosystem: Environmental > Terrestrial > Soil > Temperate forest >... | reverse complement strand
CTTTTTTGATAATCGAAGAGAATGAATAAGCCATTTTGTGCTGCGATAATTCATTCCCAAAAAAAATATATAGGCAAGTATTGCAATATAGCCGCCAAATTGATAAGAATATTCCAGTTGTAGAAAAAACCAAACGGCTAGCGGCATGATACAAAAGCCAACCGTTAATACGCATAATTTGAACAAGCCCACTGTGGTCATTGAAAAAGCAGCGCCTATCATAACTAAAATAACAATCATGAATAACTGATTTTTGGGGTCTTGAGGAATGAATAATATACAGGATCCATAATACATTGTATAAACAACCAACAAACTGGAAAGCGCTGTTCCCCATTTTTGAGTTTCGTATTTAGGTTTAAATTGTCGATAAGAAAAATAGAGTATGGCTGTCAAAAGGGTAGTTAGGTTAAAACCTAGTAACCAGGTAATTAAGGCAGAATGGGATGTTTTGCTGGTATGATAGAGGAATAAAAAAATACTTAAGCTTGTCAGAAATCCAGAAATAATGCCGATGGGGGCAGTCATGAAAAAATGCTCTACCAGTTCATCTTTAATTTCAGCTTCTATTTTAGTTTGTTCGGCTGTAGATTGTGCATATTCAGTCGTTGTCTTCAACTTTCTGCTCCACGGTTAGCCTTGTTTGTAGAATGACCTACTAAACATAATAATTATAGTTCATTTATCTTACAAATTCACTCAGTTAGGGTTTTCACAGGGTAGGAAAAAGGCTCCATCGATCTGAAGTTATCAAGTGAACAACTATTTGGTTTTATCTCAGGCGCGTTGGCAGTTATTTTAAAGCAAATTGTAAAATTTATTGACAAATTCTGATTATTTGTGCTCTACTGACCATAATTCTTTATAGCGGTTATGGGAGATATTGATGGAAGAAGCAACTATCGATGTATCTACTGAACAAAAAGTATTTACGACCTATGAAGAAACTTTGGTAAATTATCGTAAAAAATTTGCAGACGTCGTTTCCCCGCTTTTAGCCGAAAATAATCAAAAAACACTACTTTTATTCTGGATCTTTTTTTCTTCTAATGGGGTAGGTATGACAGAGCCTGTCGAGGATTGGATTAGAAGGGCGGGAAAAAATTGCGAAAAATTGGGGTATAAAGAACTCGGTATTCAGCTCGGCAAACACGCTATCCATGAAGCCGATCATCAGCTTATGATGATTGAAGACACTAAAAAGTTCATTGAAAGATGGAATAAGCAATACACGCCAAAATTAACAGCTCAGGACTTTTTCAATAAACCGATGACAGAAGCTGTGAATAACTATCGTATACTTCATGAACACTTTATCGAAGGATCAAACCCCTACTGTCAAATTGCGATAGAATATGAAATTGAAAATCTTTCAATTACCTACGGTCCTGAAATAATTGAGCACACCTATAAAATACTGGGACAGGACATTCAAGAATGCTTAAGTTTCTCAGTGGATCACGTCAAAATTGATGCGGCGCATACCAAATTCAATCGAAAAGTGATTTCAGATTTTTTAAGTGCTTATCCTGAGGTTTTGCAGGATCTGATGGATGCAGGCGTTCGAGCCTTAAGAGCATATGGTAACTTTTTAACAAGTTGTCTTCAGCAGGCCAGGGCTTTTTAGTTAATAAATTGTTATTTCTATCAAGCTAGGTATCTATTATGCAAGAACTGACGAGTCTTCCTAAGATCACTTGGGAGGTAAAAGTTCCAGCAAGTCTAAATACACTGGAATCCAACGATTGGCTAAAACAAGTGACTGAAATGCGTGGCCGAGTATTGTATGAAAATGGTCTTCGCCCCTTCTTTCAGGTAGGGGATAATCAATTTTTAGACACAGATGCATTTGAAGCTTCTTGTTATCATATTTTGGCGAAAATAGACAATCATATAGTGGGTTGTGTTCGTCTCTTACCCTTAACGGAAAGCTTAGATTGTGTGAGCAGTGAAGCGATCGGGAAAGAAATATTTAGTTCGATAATAAAACGACATTATCAAGACTTATCTTCGTTGGCAGAGATAAGTCGTTGGATAGCTGATCCTCATTACCAAACAACCCGGGTAGGTTATGATTTAATGTTTGGCGTTTGGGCATTAGCCAATCACTTAGGGTTTCAGATGATTGCCAATGGTGGCCATATGGTAAAGGATGGTATAAAGCTTTATGGTGTAGCCTATCTTTCAGATAACCCTGGCCCCTATTATTCAAAAAAATATAATGATAATATCTATCTTCTGTATTTCGATAAAAATAAATTATCGAATAAGGCTGTAAAAGCCATAGAAAAAATGACTGAAATTCTAAACCTATCCTCTATTTTACCGCCCAAGGGCACAAGTCAAAATACCAAAAAAGCCGTCATACTAGAGTATATCCCAGGTTAATTGTAAACCTAAGGCTTCAAGCCCATGGGGTTTTATGCTACCGTTTAAAGTGCTTAAGGGTTGGGATCCACCAACAACAGTCGGAGAGGCCTGATGAATAGGCGTCTTTTTAATAAAGAAAACATGTGTATAGGCAAAATCAAGTGCCAGATTTTGGGTAAAGCGATACTGCACTCCAACCGCTGGAATAATATAATCTTGATCGGTTATGAATATATTGCGATTAAAATTTTGCGTGGGTGTTTTATCATACATACCACCCATTTTGAATTGTAAACAAGGGGTATGTTGGTAACTACCCCCTAAGGAAACTCGGTAAGAATTCTTATAATTAAAAAAGGAGGTGGCTTGGCTGCCATTTGCGTAGCGTAAAGTTAATTTATCAAAGCGATTCCAGTGAAACCATTGGTAATCTGCCATAATCGCCCATTGCTCATTTAAAGCATGATAAGCACTGAGTAAAATAGACTCCGGCAGTGTTATATTGGCACGTACCTGTTGGGTTGTTTCGGGGGCTAGGAATTGTACTGTAGAATTACCCTTGAATTTTAAATCGACTTTAGAACGAAAACTGATTCCAAACCGGGTACAATCTGTCGGTTCATATAATAGACCCACATGATAACCATATCCCCAATCTTTTCCTTGATTGGCTGAAGAACCGTCTGTCGCTGTGTTGCCAAAACCCAATTGTTGGTATAAATTGACTTTTGCATATACTGCATCAATCCCAGCACCTACCGATATTCCATTATCAAATCCGTAAGCAATACTAGGACTGAGATCGATAGTCTGTAACTTTGAAGTGGTATTCATATATCTGGCAACGGATTTGGTCCCATAATTCATTCTCGAACCAAAAATAGGGGCTGCATTAAAACTAAAAATCCAACATTCATTTATTCTGTGTGCATAGTGGAAGAAAGGAATTAAGACATCGGCCTTAGGCCTTGTGCTAACCGGAACTGAATTCAGGGGATGCCCAAATGTATCGGTGGCTTGTGTGACTTTTAATTTATTTTCAAATAATAGTAAAGTACCACCAACAACCAGTTGTTCTTGCCCTAGTCTTGTTAACCCAGCAGAATTATAAAAACCAGTGCTGGCATCCACTGCAAGAGAACCAGTGCCTGCATAGGCCAAGCCTAAATTAGTCACACTCTGTTCAAGTAAGGCAAAACCTCTGGCGAGCGCATTTTGGCTAATACTAAATAATGCAGCTGAAGCTAGAATAATAAGGGCTAATTGGTAGTTCTTTGGATTACGTTTCATCTCTTTTCCTCCGTGATCTTCGAATATCTCATTCGCTTTTTGAGTATAGGTCAATTATGGCCGGCAAATAAGACTTATTCCTTTGATTATTTTAGTAGAGAAAGAAAAAGTTTGCTTTATTTTCGTCAATGACAGTGGAGTTTTTAAAATAAGTTTAATTGCAGCTTAGCAACTTCAGACATCCTATCTTTAGTCCAGGGTGGCTCCCAAACCAGTTCAACTTTAACACTCGTCACAGTCGGTACTGTTAAGATTTTATCCTGTACAATCTGCGGAAAGGTTTGTGCAACAGGGCAAGCGGGGCTTGTGAGTGTCATTTGTACTTGAATTTGACCATCCTCATCCGCCTCAATCGAATAAATAAGTCCTAAATCAACAATATTCACTGGAATTTCGGGATCAAAAACGGTCTTTAAGGCTTCTAGGATCCTTTCTTTAAGCGTTAAGACTTCTGTTGTTATCATATCGCTTTCACTCATGGATTATTTCAGTACTAACGGTTTTAACTTCATTTTGAATGGCCGCTTGTAGGGTATGCCAGGCAAGGGTTGCGCACTTCACACGTGCAGGAAACGTTTTAACACCAGCAAAAGCCTTTAATTTGCCGAGTAAGGCAAAGTCTTCGGAATTCTCTTCACTATTTTTATCATTGGTAAGCAAAATTTTAAAAGAGTGAGATAAAGTTAAGGCTTGAAGCGTTGATTTGCCAGGCAAAGATTCTGTCATGAGAGAAGCAGAAGCGATAGAAATGGCGCAGCCTGAACCCGTAAAAGTTGCTTTTTCAATGATCTCATTTTTAATGGAAAGATAAAGGTGGACTTTGTCTCCGCATAAGGGATTAAATCCTTCTGCCTCCCCATTGGCATCTTGAAGACAAACGCAATTTCTAGGTTGCGTGCCATGATCAATGATCAATTCTTGGTATAAGTCTCGTAGTTCTTGATTATCCATTTTAAAGCCTAAATAAACGTTTAACCTCATGAAGGGCAGTGATCAATTGATCAATATCTTCCTCGGTATTATAAATGCCAAAAGAAGCGCGAGTGGTGCCAGGCACCTTAAAGAAGTCCATCACAGGCATTGCGCAATGGCTGCCAGTGCGGATAGCAACCCCAAATTGATCCGTAATACTTCCAATATCATGGGGGTGAACGCCCTGAAGTGTGAAAGAAATAACTCCCACTTTATTTTGGGCTGTGCCAATAAATTTGAGTCCGGGGATAGAAGACAAAGCATTTCGTGCAACATTCATCAACTGGGTTTCATGAGTCATGATAGAGTTCCAGCCCAGCTGAGTTATATAGTCTAGAGCAGTGGCTAAACCAATGGCCTCAGCAATAGCAGGAGTTCCTGCCTCAAATTTATAGGGGATGTCGTTATAAAGGGTCTCTTCAAAGGTGACTTTTAAGATCATCTCACCACCACCTTGGTAGGGAGGCATTAATTCTAACCACTTTGATTTTCCGTATAGTATACCAATTCCTGTTGGGCCATAAAGCTTATGTCCAGAAAAAGTAAAGAAATCACAATCTAAGTCTTGAACATCAATAGGTAGATGCGGGGCCGATTGGGCACCATCTACTAAAACAGGAATTTGATAAGCGTGCGCTTTTTGAATAATTTCTTTAATGGGGTTTAATGTCCCTAAAGCATTAGAGGCATGCGTAATTGCCAGTAATTTTGTTTTTTTATTCAACAGTTGTTCTAGGGCTTTAAGATCCAATTCTCCCGCCTCATTCATTGGTATCACTTTTAAAATAGCACCATTTCGCTGACACAACATTTGCCAAGGAACAATATTAGAATGATGTTCCATTGCAGAAATTAAGATTTCATCTCCCTCTTTGACAAATTGATACCCAAAACTTGTTGCAACTAAATTAATAGCTTCGGTAGAACTTCTCACAAAAATACATTCTTTTGATTCTTTTGCATTGATAAATTGTTGAACGGTCTTTCTTGCCCCTTCAAACCCTTTTGTGGCAGCTTCACTTAAATGGTAAACCGCACGATGAACATTTGCATTGATTTCAGAGTAATAAGATTGTAGAGACTCTATCACACAATTTGGCTTTTGGGTGGTGGCAGCATTGTCTAAATAAGCCAAACGCTTTCCATGGATCTTTTGTTTTAAGATTGGGAAATCCGAACGGATAGTATCAAGGTTCATGGATAATCCTTTGAACAAAATCTATACAAGAAGCTGGTATGCCTTGCAACGCAGGATAAATAAATCCATTGATGAGTAACTCTTCTGCTTCTTGTTCAGGGATCCCACGGCTTTTTAGGTAGAAAAGGGCATCCCTTTCCAGGTGGGAAACCGTTGCCCCATGTGTGCATTGAACATCGTCATTATAAATTTCTAATTGTGGGCGGGTATTCGCTTCGGCTTGAGGAGAAAGCAGACAATTTTTATTTTGAAGTGAGGCACAGGTTTTAAATGCTCCTTCTTTTACAATAATTTTTCCAGTGAATGAACTTCTAGCTTTATCTCTAACAATACTTCGGCTAAGGGTCTCGCTCTCGCAATGAGGTTGCTGGTGCTCTAAGATAAGATGGGTATCAATTTTTTGTTGTTCCTTTGCTAAGCTTAAAGCATAGAGTTTTGTCTTTGTATAAGACTCTTGTAGTTCAACTTGAACTTCTGCTCGATTTAAGACACCACCTTTATTAAGAACAGTTCCCGTGTACTCACTGTATTCTTTTTGTTGGATAGTGACTTGGGAGATCTGACAATTTTGATTTGGATTTTGTAATAAGAGATGCTGTAAATGAGCGTTTTTTGCCAGTTGTATGTTGCTTACGCTATTGGCAAAAGAAAGTGTGTTGCCGAGCGTTAGCGTCATTTCAACCAGGGTGGCTTGGCTGTTTTCTTCGAGCCGTATCAAATTTCTGGGATGTACCAAAATCGGATTTTCAGAGTCAATAATATGAATGATATAAATTGGTTCATAAACAATGCAATTTTTTGGGACCACAATACAAGTGCCATCTTGGAAGAAAGCTCGATTCAGTGCTGAAAGACCATTTTTATAGCATGGAATCACTGGATTGTCTTGGGAGTCCAGTGGTTCCATGGAGAACAATGAAGAGGAATCGCTTTTTAGCAAATGACCATTATAGTATACAAATTGTTGACTAGAGTTGGGGCAGGGGAGTAAAGGTTGAAATTGTTTAAAAGATACTTGGCTTTTCAAGGGTGTTGTAAAAGCATTAAAAGTATAGCGAGAAAGATCGGTGAATTTCCATTCATCTTGGCGGATACTGGGTAAACCCATTTTTTTAAAGTGAGCAAAGGCATCTAGCCGTGTTTGTAAGTCCGGTTGTTTAAAGTACCGTTCAGAAGTCAACTTTTGAAAAGCTTCTTCAAAAAGATGAGCAGATACTGGTTTGGTTGCAATCATAGATTTGGATCCTTAAAGCCAGGCATAGCCTTTACTTTCCAACTCAAGGGCTAAAGATTTGTCTCCCGATTTTATGATTTTCCCTTCATGCATCACATGCACAAAATCAGGTTCTATATAATCTAACAAACGTTGATAATGGGTAATCAATAACAGAGAGCGATCTGGGCTTCTTAAGGCATTAATCCCGAGGGCCACCATTTTTAGGGCGTCGATATCTAAGCCTGAATCGGTTTCATCTAAAACGCCAAGTTTAGGTTCTAATAAAGACATTTGTAAGATTTCATTGCGTTTTTTTTCACCACCAGAAAACCCATCATTTAAAGATCGATACAATAATGCTTCTGACATATCCAAAAATTGCATTTTCTCCTTGACTAAACTTAAGAAATCCACAGCATCTAAGGGTGGTTTCCCCTGTGCTTTACGGGTGGCATTTAAGGCCGATTTTAAGAATTGGATATTAGTCACTCCTGGAATGGAAACCGGATATTGGAAGCCTAGAAATAACCCTTTCCAAGCGCATTCTTCTGGGGATAATTGTATTAAGTCTTGGCCTAAATAATGAATACTTCCCTTATCAACACGATAACCTTCCTTTCTTGCTAAGAGATTAGCCAAGGTACTTTTTCCAGACCCATTAGGGCCCATCAAGGCATGGACTTCTCCTTCTCGAATAGTGATCCCAAACCCTTTTAGGATTTGTTTTTCATGGATGCTTACTTCAAGATCTTGGATCTCTAAGACGGTTTTTGAAATGGATGTCATCGATTGTCCTCTTTACCTAGATTAAATTTTATCCAACAGCATTTTCTAAACTGATGGCTAGTAACTTCTGCGCTTCTACCGCAAATTCCATGGGCAGCTCTTTTAGAACTTGTTTACAAAATCCATTCACTATCATAGAGATGGCATCTTCCGTGCTTAATCCCCGTTGGCGGCAATAAAATAGTTGTTCCTCACTGATTTTGCCAGTGCTTGCCTCGTGTTCTATCTTAGCTGAGTTATTTTTGACTTCCACGCTTGGAAAAGTATGAGCGCCACAGTGATCCCCTAATAGTAAGGAATCACATTGGGTATAATTTTGAGCATCTATGGCAAGAGGGCTTATTCTAACCAAGCCGCGATAACTATTTTGGCCGTGGCCTGCAGAAATGCCTTTTGATAAAATGGTACTTCGGGTATTTGGCCCGATATGGATCATTTTGGTTCCGGTGTCTGCTTGTTGGTAATGGTTAGTTAATGCGACAGAATAGAATTCTCCAACGCTACTATCTCCTTGCAAGATAACGCTGGGGTATTTCCAAGTAATGGCAGAACCTGTTTCTACTTGAGTCCAAGAGATTTTCGAGGACTTGCCTTTGCATAAACCGCGTTTGGTGACGAAATTATAAATTCCGCCTTTACCCTCTTTATCTCCCGGGTACCAATTTTGCACGGTAGAATATTTAATCTGTGCGTTTTCTAAGGCAATTAACTCTACCACTGCCGCATGCAATTGGTTTTCATCTCGCATGGGAGCTGTGCAGCCTTCCAAATAACTGACTTGACTACTGCTATCTGCAATAATTAAAGTACGCTCGAATTGCCCGGTAGCAACGGCATTAATACGAAAATAAGTGGAAAGTTCCATGGGGCAACGAACGCCTTTTGGAATATAACAAAAAGATCCATCGGTAAAAACAGCCGAATTTAAACAGGCAAAAAAATTGTCAGTATAGGGAACAACAGTACCTAAATACTGTTTGATTAATTCAGGATGTTCACGCACAGCTTCAGAAAACGAGCAGAAAATAATACCTTCCTCTGCTAATTTTTCCTTAAAAGTGGTAGCAACCGAAACACTGTCGAACACTGCGTCCACAGCAACATTTTGCAAGCGTTGTTGCTCAAGCAAAGGGATCCCGAGTTTTTCATAAGTTTTTAGTAATTCAGGATCTACCTCTGACAAACTATTTAATTTTGCTTTAGTTTTGGGTGCTGAATAGTAAACAATACTTTGGTAATCAATTTTGTCATAATGCAAATGGGCCCAATGGGGTTCTTTGAGTGTTAACCAATGCTGATAAGCTTGAAGACGCCATTCCAGCATAAAAGAGGGCTCTTCTTTTTTAGCAGAAATCTGGCGAATAATATCTTCACTAAGCCCTGGTGCTAGGGTATCGGATTCAATATCTGTCACAAAACCTGCGGAATATTCCCGATCCAATAATTTGTGCAGATCATTATTAGTATTAGACTTTGCCATACGGTTCTCCCAGCAACCCTTGCGCGCTCATTTGGGTATTTCTATGGGCAAAGTCCGATAATTTGATATCATGTAAAGCACCCGTTATCACTTGGTTAATACGTATCCAAGGTGCTTTAACGCTACAGTGGAAGGCAGTTCTGCAATAATCATGACCTAGGTTACATTCTGTAATAGCAATAGGACCTTCTAAAGCGTCGATTAGATCGGCAATGGAAATCTTTTCTGGGTTGGATGCTAGAAGATACCCACCATTGGCCCCCCGCTGAGAGCTTAATAATTTGTTTTTTGTTAATTTTTTCAGCAACTTAGAAACTGTTGGCTGAGCCACAGTGGTTTCTTTTGCAATTTCTTTAGCTTGAAATAAACGCGAAGGGCTACCTGCCATAAAGGCCATAATAATAACGCCATAATCAGTTAGTTTGCTAATTCTAATCACTAAAATCTCGTATCTTAGGTTTAATCAAGACTAATTTAGTCCCTATTCAATATAAACGATGTCAGTATAATGCATTTTTAAATTATCTGTAAGGAAAATAGTCTCTAAAAAACCACTTTATTTATATTAGTTAGTTGATTTGTTATTTCCTGAATTTCATATAAAATTAAAGGAAGCGGTACACGTTTTATTTTAAAACTTGGATTGTATGATTACAGGATTAATTATAGGTCATATGTATGGATACATCGAACAACAATGAACATCAATCCGATGAATTAAGGTCTAGTCATCCTCCCTCAGAGCCTTCAGAAACGCCTCATTCCACTCGTAAGGTTGCGTGGGTTTTCTCGATTATTGGTACTGTCATTCTACTGATCTTAATTCGATTATATTTTGTCAATGCTATCTCGACTAGCGCTCGTCAATCCCTACCTATCCCAGTAGTCACTGCCTTGGTCAATAGTCAAGAGATGCCGGTTTTGATCCCAGCCTTAGGGTCGGTAACCGCAACAGAGACCGTCACAGTTAAGACTCAAATTAATGGGCAATTGTTGCGGGTTGACTTTCAAGAAGGGCAAACCGTTAAAGCAGGGGAGTTGTTGGCTGAAATTGATCCAAGACCCTATCAAGCTCAGTTGCTCCAATTTGAAGGACAATTAGCACGAGATCTAGCGCTTCTTGCCAATGCTAGGATCGACTTAGAGCGATACAAAAAATTATATAGTCAAGACTCTGTTTCTCAGCAAATATTAGACACACAGAACTCACTCGTTAATCAATATGAAGGCGCAGTTAAATTTGATGTGGGACAAATCGAGGCCATTAAATTAAATCTTAGCTATTGTCGTATCACTGCTCCTATTAGTGGTCGAGTTGGATTGCGGCAAGTGGATCCAGGCAATTTTGTACAAACCACGGATCAAACCGCATTATTTGTGATCAATACGATTCAACCCATTACAGTCATATTTTCAATTCCTGAAGATAATTTGCCGAAGATCATTGAAAAGGTTAATGCGGGTAACCATTTGAAGACCGAGGCCTATGATCGCGCACAGAATAAATTGTTGAGCACGGGTGAATTATTAACCTTCGATAATCAGATCGATCCAACGACTGGCACCATAAAATTGAAAGCACAGTTTAAAAATGAAAAAGAGAACTTATTTCCAAACCAGTTTGTCAATTGTCGTTTGCAGGTTGAAATCCTAAAGAATGCTAAGGCAATTCCAATTGCTGCTATTCAAAGAGGGGTTAAAGGTCCTTTTGTTTATCTTGTTAATCCAGATCATACGGTAAGTGTAAAACTCGTTACCATTCAGGTAACCAATGGTGATACAGTTGCAATCTCGGGTGATATTTTACCGAATCAATTGGTGGTGGTAGAAGGTGCTGATAAATTAACAGAAGGAAGTAAAGTCACATTTTCGGATAATTCCTCATCACAAAGGAATACGAAAGTATGAGTCCATCACGTCCGTTTATCCTACGGCCGGTTGCAACTTCTCTCCTGATGTTAGCATTATTATTGGCGGGTTTATTGGCTTATCAATTACTGCCGGTATCTGCACTACCTGAAGTTGATTATCCCACCATTAGAGTCTCTACTTTTTATCCAGGAGCGAGTTCAGATGTAATGGCATCGGCAATTACCGCACCACTTGAGAAGCAATTTGGGCAGATGCCAGGCCTTAACCAAATGACTTCAACCAGTTCCAGTGGCGCATCTCTTATTACCTTACAGTTTAGTTTAGAGATGAGTCTTGATGTGGCAGAGCAAGAAGTTCAAGCCGCGATTAACGCAGCATCTGGTTTTTTACCTTCAGATTTAACCAGTTCACCGGTTTATAACAAAGTCAATCCTGCAGATACTCCCATTATCACGCTTGCCTTAACCTCTAAAACTTTACCTTTATCAAAGGTAGAAGATCTGGCAGATACTCGACTTGCACAAAAACTTTCACAATTAACAGGTGTTGGCTTAGTGAGCATTAGCGGTGGGCAACGCCCAGCTGTTAGAATACAAGTGAATCCCAATGTACTAGCAGCTCTTGGGTTAACCTTGGAAAATGTGCGAACCGCTATTGTTTCTGAAAATGTAAATTCACCTAAAGGTAGTTTCGATGGGGAACATCAAGCCTATACCATTAATGCCAATGATCAATTATTGTCAGCCGAAGCGTATCGACCCTTAGTAATTGCGTATAAGAATGGCGCACCAGTCCGTTTGTCGGACGTTGCAGATATTCAAGATGCCGTTGAAAACACCATGCTCGCAGGTTGGATGAATACGAGTCCTGCTATTATTTTAAATATTCAAAGACAACCAGGCAGTAATGTTATCGAAGTAGCCGATCGGATCAAAGCCTTATTGCCAAAATTAAGTTCAACACTTCCAAGCTCTGTAGAGGTGACATTATTAACCGATCGTACTTTCAGTATTCGGGCCTCTGTCAATGATGCAAAATTGGAAATGGTTATATCCGTGGCATTGGTAGTCTTGGTCATTTTTCTTTTTTTAAGAAATTTGCCTGCAACGATTATACCCAGCATTGCAGTACCTTTATCGTTAATTGGTACTTTGGGTGCTATGTATTTACTGGGTTTTAGTCTAAATAATTTAACCTTGATGGCTTTGACTATCGCTACAGGTTTTGTGGTTGATGATGCAATTGTCATGATAGAAAATATTTCGCGTTATATTGAGAAAGGCATGTCACCTTTGGAAGCAGCCCTAAAAGGGTCTAAGCAAATTGGCTTTACGATTATGTCCCTCACCGTATCCTTAATTGCAGTATTAATTCCTTTGCTTTTTATGGGCGGTATAATTGGTCTTTTGTTTCGAGAATTTGCAATGACCTTGTCAGTCACTATTCTTCTTTCGGCTTTTGTCTCCTTAACCTTGACGCCTATGATGTGTTCACGTTTTCTACGCTATCGTTCGGAAACCGAATTAAGTAGATTTGAAAATTATTTAACGAAAGTTCAGGATAGGGTGATACAAGCTTATGGGAGATCGTTGAAAATTGTTTTTAACTATCAAGCTTTTGTATTGATGTTAGCGCTATTAACACTTGTTTTAACTGGGATACTTTTTTACTTTATCCCGAAAGGGTTTTTTCCGGTTCAAGATACTGGAATTATTCAGGGAATCTCTGAAGCACCTCAATGGGTCTCTTTTGAAGCGATGTCGGAACGTCAACAGAGAATTGCTAAACTAGTATTAGAAGATCCAGCTGTTGATAATCTATCTTCATTTATTGGGATCGATGGTAGTAATACAACTCTTAATCGCGGGCGAATTCTTATTAATTTAAAGCCCATTGAAGAAAGAAAAATAAGCGCAACAGAGGTTATTCAGCGCCTACAAAGCAAACTTGCGAATGTTTCGGGGATAGAGCTTTTTATGCAGCCTGTGCAAGATATTACGATTGATGATCGGATAAGTTTAACCCAATATCAATACAGTGTGGTTGGTCCAGATCTTAAAGAAGTCTCGGAGTGGAGTGACCGTTTGACCACTCAATTAAAAAATGTTCCCATTTTAAAAGATGTGGCAAATGATCTTCAAGATCTTGGGCTTCAGACTTCTATTAAGATCGATAGAAGTACTGCCGCGAGACTGGGTATTACCCCACAAATGATTGACGATACTTTATATGATGCCTTTGGTCAGCGCCAGATCTCAACCATGTTTACACAGTTGAATCAATATTACGTGATACTTGAAATAATGCCGGATCTCCAAAAAAGCCCACAGGCGCTGCAATCTATCTATCTTAACTCATCCAATGGAAGTGCTATACCTTTAAATACTTTTACGACTGTCTCACAAGGAGTGGGACCACAATTAATAACCAGACAAGGGCAATTTCCTGCCGCGAATCTTTCTTTTAATTTGAGCTCTGGTGCAGCCCTTGGGGATGCTATCAAGGCGATAGATCAGGCCAAAGAGGACATAGGCTTACCGAATAGTTTACAGACCAGTTTTGAAGGCACCGCGAAAATCTTTCAAAATTCATTAGCCAACGAAGGTTGGTTAGTTCTTGCTGCTATTGTGGTGGTTTACATTGTGCTTGGCATATTATATGAAAGCTATATTCATCCTGCGACTATTCTTTCCACACTTCCTTCTGCTGGGATGGGCGCGTTGCTTTCTCTTTTATTAGTGGGAGATGAACTGAGCGTTATCGCATTAATTGGGATCATCCTATTAATTGGTATTGTGATGAAAAATGCCATTATGATGATTGATTTTGCCCTAGATTTGGAAAGAAAGGAACATAAGCCCGCAGCGGAAGCAATCTATGAAGCCTGTTTGTTAAGATTGAGACCAATTTTAATGACTACAATGGCCGCAATGTTCGGAGCAGTCCCTTTAGCCTTTGGTTCAGGAATGGGTGCTGAATTACGACAACCTTTAGGGCTTGCCATTATCGGTGGGTTGGTTTTAAGCCAGTTATTAACCCTTTATACAACCCCCGTTATTTATTTGACCTTTGATCGTTTGTCTCGAATGATGCAAGAGCATTTGTTTAAGCCAAGAAGAGTGATTTCGGAGCAGATCCTGTGAATTTATCTAAGCCCTTTATTCATAGGCCCATTGCTACCTCGCTATTGGCGATAGGGGTGGCATTGTCGGGGATTGTTGCTTTTATTCTCTTACCGGTAGCTCCATTACCTAAATTAGATTATCCAACCATTAGCGTACAGGCTGGGCTTCCGGGCGGAAGCCCAGAAATCATGGCTACCTCTGTTGCAACTCCGTTGGAACGCCAGCTAGGCCGCATTGCAGGTGTTACAGAAATGACATCGAGCAGTAGTTTAGGATCGGTGCAAATCACGATTCAATTTGATTTATCTCGGAATATTGATGGAGCAGCACGAGATGTACAGGCAGCCTTGAATGCAGCACAAAGTCAATTGCCTGCACAGCTGCCAACTCACCCATCCTATCGCAAGGTTAATCCTTCCGAGGCACCAATCATGTTGCTTGCCTTGACTTCGGATGTTTTATCAAAAGGACAAATGTATGATGCAGCCTCTACCATTTTGCAACAAAAGCTATCACAGATAGAGGGGATTGGGCAGGTTATTGTGGGTGGAAGCTCGCTTCCTGCCGTGCGGGTTGAACTCAATCCAAATACTTTGAATAAATATGGGATAGGCTTAGAAACCGTTAGCCAAGCAATTGCCGCGACCAACGCCAATCGACCTAAAGGGAAATTGACGCAAGGCTCAAAAACATCGGAAATTATAACCAATGATCAACTGTTTAAGCCTGAAGAATATCTGCCGGTGATTATTAGCTATCATAAGGGCCAAGCGGTTCAGTTATCTGATGTTGCAGAAATAACGGAATCTGTTGAAGATTTGCGTAATGCAGGAACTGCCAATGGTAAACCCGCAGTCATTTTGGTACTCTTTAAACAACCTGGGGCAAATGTTATTGATACGGTTGATAATGTTCGAACAATATTGCCCTTTCTTAAGGCCTCAATTCCAGCAGAAATCGATCTTAAAGTTATGTTAGATCGTACGACAACGATTCGGGCATCCCTAAAAAATGTTGAAAGGACTCTAATCATCGCTGTTATATTGGTAATTTTAGTGGTTTATCTATTTCTGGGCAATATACGAGCAGCTATCATTCCCAGTGTCACTGTACCCTTATCACTGTTGGGTACTTTTGGGTTAATGTATTTGTGTGGTTTTAGTCTAGATAATCTTTCACTCATGGCTTTAACCATTGCAACAGGCTTTGTCGTAGATGACGCGGTTGTTGTACTTGAAAATACCTCCCGTCATATTGAAAGCGGGCTAACGCCCATGCACGCTGCATTGCGAGGGGCAAGGCAGGTTGGTTTTACAGTCATGGTGATGAGTACTTCATTGGTTGCGGTATTTATTCCAATATTATTAATGGGTGGGATTGTTGGCCGGTTATTGCGGGAATTTGCAGTAACTTTATCGATGTCGATATTTGTCTCTTTACTGGTTTCGTTAACGGTTACCCCCATGATGTGTTCCAAGCTATTAAGAGAGGAAAGAACAGACCACAGGCAGTTGCCTAAACGTTCTTGGATCTTAAAAATCCGCGATAAATATGAAACAACCTTGGCTTGGGGTTTATCTCATTCACCCCTGATGTTGTCATTAACTCTCTTGACCATTGCATTGACTATCTTTCTTTATATTGCAGTACCAAAAGGTTTTTTCCCCCAGCAAGATACAGGACGAATCTCTGCTAGTATCCAGGCAGAGCAAGATATCTCATTTCAAGCTTCAGAGCAAAAATTAAATGAATTTGTTCGACTTGTACAGCAAGATCCAGCCGTCGAAAATGTTGCGGGCTTTGTGGGTGGTGCAAATGCAGGTAGTAATTCTGGTAGAATGTTTATAACCTTAAAACCCTTTGAAGAACGTCAGATTTCTGCGGATAGGATCCTCAATCGATTGCGTCCAAAGCTTGCACAAGTACCTGGTGCAACGCTTTATATGCAAGTGGTTCAAGAATTGGTGATTGGCGGTCGATTAGGGAATGCACAATTCCAATATACCTTGTCGGCAGATAATTTACATGATCTCAATACTTGGGCCCCTCGCGTGATGCAGGAGATCGCAAAACTTCCTAGTATTGCAGATGTAAACAGTGATCAACGTGACAAAGGTTTGCAGGTACTAGTGAATATTGATCACGAGTCGGCTTCTCGCTTTGGTATTAGTTCGGCACAGATCGATAATACCTTATACAGTGCCTTTGGTCAGCGGCAGGTTTCCACCTTATTCACAGCTATGAATCAGTATCATGTGGTAATGGAGGTCGCGCCTAAGTATTGGCAAAGGCCAGAAACGCTTCATGATATTTATGTTACCTCATTGAGCGGCAAGGATGTGCCTTTATCTACTTTTGCCAGTTTTGAGCCCGGTTCAACTTTGTTGGCAGTGAATCACCAGGGTCAGTTTCCTTCTGCAACCATCAGTTTTAACTTAACCCCTGGCAGTTCTCTTGGAAATGTTGTAACAGATATCAATCGTGTTGTAGATGAAATGCATTTGCCTCAAAATATTACAGGATCCTTTCAGGGGACAGCACAAGCTTTTCAAAGCTCACTTTCTACACAACCTTATTTAATTCTGGCCGCAATGGTAACCGTTTATATAGTGTTGGGTATGTTATACGAAAGTTTGATCCATCCTATTACCATCCTTTCAACCTTACCTTCAGCAGGGGTGGGGGCTTTGCTTGCTCTATTATTCACCGGAACAGAACTTTCCATTATCGCTTTTATTGGAGTTATTTTGTTAATTGGTATTGTTAAAAAGAATGCAATTATGATGATCGACTTTGCACTACAAGCAGAGCGAATCGAGAAAAAATCACCCAAAGATGCAATCTTGCAAGCGGCTGTTTTGCGTTTTAGACCCATCATGATGACAACCATGGCAGCGATATTAAGTGCGGTACCCTTAACCTTTAGTACGGGTATTGGATCGGAACTTAGACGCCCCTTAGGTATTTCTATTATCGGTGGATTATTTTTAAGCCAAATTTTAACGTTATATACGGTTCCTGTGATTTATCTGTATATGGATAAGTCAAGTCGTTGGTTACAACGATACAGGGCATCACATAGGGGATATCAACCACCCACCATGAAACCCTTATTGGAGTGAATAGGAAAAAAACATGAGCAACTTCACTGATAGATTTCGTTTTTGGGCAAACCTTACAGTTTTTTGCTTGCCCTTGCTTTCGGCTTGTACAGTTGGACCTGATTATTTTCGCCCGAAAATAGTGGTGCCCGAAAAGTTTAAAGAAGCTCCTAAAGGTTGGAAAAAAGCCGAACCAAAAGACGCAGAAGATAGAGGAGAATGGTGGAAGATCTTTAAAGATCCTCAATTAAACACTCTAATGAAAGAGGTAAACCTTTCAAACCAGAATATTGCCGCTGCCGAGGCCCAATATAGGCAAGCACGTGCCTTAGTTGATGAAGCTCGTGCAGCCTATTTTCCAACTTTGACGGGCAATGGATCGATGACACGTTTAAAATCCTCTTCCCTTGGTTCTTCCTCCAATAATTCAAATAACTCTGGAACAACCACCTCCACCACAGCAACCACAACGCCTACCGGAGGCGGCTCCACAGTTCCCATCACCAATTATTCAGTTTCAATGGTTGCGGCTTGGGAACCTGATCTATGGGGAGCTGTGCGTCGTGCGGTTGAAGCCAGCAAAGCGGGCTTTGAAGCCAGTGCAGCCCAACTAGCAGGTACTCGTCTTTCTATGCAGGCATTGCTTGCACAATCTTATTTTCAGCTAAAAAACCTAGATGTCAATCAAAAATTATTAGATGATACCGTGGTGAATTATCAAAAATCATTAGATCTCGCCAAAAACCGCTATGCATCCGGTACGGTTTCTCGATTGGACGTCATTCAAGCAGAAACTCAACTACAAACTGCTAAAGCATTGTCCTTAGACAATGGTATTAAGCGTGCTCAATTTGAACATGCGATTGCGGTTTTAATTGGTAAACCCCCTGCTTTATTCGCCTTGTTAAAAAAGCCTTTCAAAACGCTTCCCCCATCCATTCCACTGAAATTACCTTCTTATTTGTTGGAACGTCGTCCGGATATTGCTGCCGCTGAACGTTTGATGGTTGAAGCCAATGCGCAAATTGGCGTTGCGATGGCCGCTTTTTATCCAACAGTGACCTTATCAGCAACGGGTGGGTATTCAAGCTCTCAGTTTTCACGTTGGTTAACACAACCGGCGCGTTTTTGGTCACTGGGCCCCCAGTTAACAGAACTAATATTTGATGGCGGAAGACGATCTGCTGTGAAAGAAGCGGCCGTCGCCGTCTATGATCAAAGTGTTGCCACTTATCGACAGACCGTTCTGACAGCATTTCAAAGTGTTGAAGATAATCTGGTTGCGCTTAGGATTTTAAAAAGCGAATCGGTGGTACAACAAGAAGTGGTTAATAATGCAAAACAGGCACTGAGTATTATTACCAACCAATACAAAGCAGGGACTGTGGACTATTCAGCGGTGGTTACTGCAGAGATCACCCTTTTTAATGCCATGGAAACGGCTATCAGTATCAATGGGCAAAGAATGCTGGCCTCTGTTGGGCTTATTACAGCCTTGGGTGGTGGGTGGAGTGGACTGAAAGAGTGTATATAAATGTCATCAAAACTATTTTTCATTTTTTGACTATGTTTAGAGATATTGAGGTAATACTTAGTTACAGGGGGCGACCATGACAGAAAGCACATTCGACCGGGGCATCATCTTGATCCTTCGCATTCTAATGGGCTGGACTTTTCTCTACGCTGGAGTTTGGCAGATTTGGGAGAATAATAGCGCTGCGGGATTCCTTCAACATGTCGTGACCTTCCATCATTTCTTCGCCATTTTCGCAACCCCTGAAATGTTGCCCTACACGAATATCTTAATGAAGTTGGGCCATCTCTTGATCGGGTTGTCGTTGGTTTTCGGATGCATGGTTCGGTTGAGTGGCCTTTTCGGGATCCTGTTGATGATTACCTATTATTTTGCACACATGCAATGGCCTTATATTGAGAATCATGACAACTTTATCGTGAATTATCATCTCGTTTATACTTTCCTTATCCTTTATTTGATGGTGCATCATGCGGGCCGTGTCTTTGGCATAGACGGGCTCATAGCTAAACGCTATCCGAGGTTGTGGGGGTTGTTTGGTTAAGGAGTATCGGGTTTCAATACATAAAGCCTTCCCTGAATAGGGGTCCCGGACTGCTCACGGGGACTAATATCCTCTTCTAATTCAAGCTGTAAATTATTCTGCTTTGCTAAGTCATGTATATATTCATTGGAGTGCGCAAAGCGACCTGTTATTTGTAATGGGTACCGGTTGCTAAATATTCTGTTGTAAAAGCAAACTGAGGGGTCAAGTCTATGACGAAAGACTTGACCCCTCAGACCTCTGACTCAAAAAATCGGTTGATAATGATATCTGACTTTGGTACTATTCTCCTATTATATTAATAGGCTCAATGGGGGTATTACACATGTTTTATCATTATAATAACAACAACAACAACAATAATAATAACAACATAAGTGCTTTAACCGCCATACAGCAAGATGAAGCAGGCCCCGCTAATATCTTGACACACAAAGGAATCATTCATGAGGTGCTAGAAGAGTGCAAAGGGAGAATGATATATTATCGCGAGTTCTTATCCTCTGTAATCACTGCTCAGTCTTCCCAAAATTGGAGTCAAACGATTCATCATCTATTGATCAATTTATTATTCAATAAAAATATTGATCCAAAAGAAATTCCTTCTCCAGAATCCTTTAATTCTGGGTTTATGGCTATTTTGAAAAAGCGCTATCAATTTTATAAGTTTATTATTGAAATCTTTGAGCAAAAACCTAAGGATTATATCGACTTGGCTTGTTTACTATTTGAAACTCAAATCGTAGATGAGGAAATCTTTCTTAATAATTCCAAGTGGAAAACAGGAAAATTGAGTTTATTAAAAAGAAATGAATATGAAAAATTTTTTTTAACGCAGCTTAAAAAGAAACTTCAAAAAGAAACAAGCCCCGAATTTTTAAAATTTAAGAATGTCATTTCTTTTACACCACAGCATAGGCACAGCAACGAATACTTATACAGTCTTAACTTTTCAGAACTGTTTAAAGTTCTAGATGCTAACGAACTTTCTTTAAAACAAAAAGCAACAGAAGAAAATATGGAAGATCCTCTTGTATCAGATTTACTTCTCAAAGCCATTCGCGAATGTAATCGTATTAGCAAAAAAGTTCAGGAACAATTTAATACGCTTATCGTCAACTCTAAAGCTAAATCTGCACAAAAAGGTGTTATTTCCTTAGAAGAGAGAAAAAAGTTCATTGAAGATTGCCGAAGCAACTATAATGCAGTTCGTTTATGCGCAAATGAAATAGATCGTTTAGATAAAAAAATAACGGAGGATATTAAATTAGCATCCGAGATTAATACACTGATGGCCAAATGTAATTATACTATTAATTACTTACTTGGGTTAGGCAACTTTGTCTGTAACCGCAAAGAAAGGCTTATATTTAAAACCGGGGAATTGGCGATCGATCTTAGTACAAACCTTGAAATTACTCAATTAAAAAATCAATTTATTGATAATTTGGATGCAAAAATAAAAGTTTTAAGTGAAAGAGGTTCTGACATTGTCACTGCCTATCGCGTTGAAAATCATGAAGATACCATTGAGGCATTTTCTTTAATGATTGAAGAACTCAATGCCTTAGAAAATGATATTGTTGAGTTTTCTATAAAAAACCTTGATTTAATAAAAAAACTAAAAGAGGAGACTATCAAGGAAAAGGTTAGCCAAAGGATAGAGTTCGAGAAAAAAACAGAACTAGTGTTGGAAAATAAAAGGCTGAATCAAGAAAAACTAAAAGCCTTTAGAGAAAAAATGATCGAAGAAAAACGACTACGAAAATTAGCTAAAGATAAAGCGATGGCCGAAGAACTGGTTCGTGCCCGGGCTTCGATTATCACGAATGAAGGTGATGAAAAAAATGAGGCAGAATTCATAGCCCTTCAGCAAGATGCCTATCAATTATACATGAATTTAAATTCTACGAATAAACAATTAATTGCCGAAATATTTTCGAAACCAGCGCCTCATTATACGATTGAGTATCAGGCATTTCTTAATTTGTTGAGTGCATTGGGTGGCCGTATTGAGTCCCCAGGTGCGGGTGGCTCGCATAGAAAAATAACCCTTGGTCCTTCTATGGCATATTTTGATTTTTTTGAAGAAGTGGATGAAGCAAATCCAGAAGATCCTAGAACGGCAGTGACAACTGTTGTAAAAGCCCATAAAAGTGGTGTTCCTAAAGGGAAGCTTTCACGGATTGATATCAATAATATCCGTGAACTGTTGGAGCGACGTTACATTACGCCTGCATTAGAAAATGCGGAAATATTGCAAAATTCAAGTGGTCAAACTGAAAAAACGAGAGGCGGTCTAAAGTCCAGAAAGACTTGACCCCTCTGACCCTTCATATGGATTGGCCATCAAACGCAAACAGAGCATGTAACATTGCTTATGGTGATAACTGCCTATTTAGTGAGGAGCTTCAACACATAAAGCCTTCCCTGAATAGGGGATCCCGACTGTTCCCTGGGGCTAATATCCTCTTCTAATTCTACTTGTAAATTATTCTGCTTTGCTAAGTCATGTATATATTCATTGGAGTGCGCAAAGCGCCCTGTCGTTTGTAAATAGTAAGTACCGGTTGCTAAATATTCTGTTGTAAAAGCAAAGAGGCCTTCAGAATAAAGGGCGCCGGCAACATTTTTAAACAATTTTTCAAGATCGCCTTGGTAGACGAATACATCACCTGCAATAATCAAATCAAATTTCTCTAAATCAGGGCTGCTTAAATAGGTATTAAGATCTGTCTCTATCACCGCTTCATAGGCGCCAAGCAAATGAGCCTGTTCAATCATTTTAGGAGAAAGATCAACACCAATCTGCTCTAAGGCAAGATCTCTGAATACAAGCCCACATTGTCCTGTTCCACAGCCTAAATCTAAGACTCGACCTGCTTTAGGGTTGTTACCAAGACATCGTCCTATAGCATTGCGTAGCAAACTTGGAACCTGGTATTTTAAGTGGATCTTCATATGCTCATCATAATAATCGGCATATTGATCAAATAATTGTGCGATATGCTGAGCAGGGGCTGCAGGACTCTCTTGAATTCCGCTTAAGGAGTTCATCATATGTTTTGCTGTTTCATTATTAGGATCGAGTTTATAAGCCTCATTAAAATGAATAGCTGCTTTTGAAGGTTCTTGATTTCGTAAATACAAAATCGCTAAATTATGATGCATCTCTGCATGGTTTGGTGTGGCTTCAAGACCATGTTCATAAGTTTCAATGGCATCAAAGATTTTGCCTAAGTTCACATAAGCTTGTCCAAGAAAGGGATAAGCTTCACGATTATCACTATTTAATTCAAGGGCTTTGTTTAGATGTTTGATCGCTTCTTCAAATTCATTATTACTAAAGTAAGCCAGCCCTAAATTATAATGAGCGGTGGGGTGATTAGGCATTAATCGAAGCACTTCTCGATAGTGGCTGGCAGAGCGATCGATTTGATTGAGCGCTGCCAAAGTGTGGGCTAGATTGTAGTGAGCCTCCCAGCAATTTGGATCTAAGCGAAGGGCCTTTTCCAGGATTGGTTGAGCTTCATTTAATCGGCCTTGTTTATAATAAAGTCTGCCCAAACTGTTATAAATGTCTGCTTGTCTTGGCTGAAGCCGCAATGCCTGATTAAGGTGAGCAATTGCTTCTTCAAATTCGTTTAATGCTACATAGACATGACTTACACTGATATGAATAAAAACTTGATTGGGATCCAAGGCTAAAGCATGTTTAAAACACTGAAGTGCTTGTTCAAAATTTCCTTGTTGTGCAGCCTTTAAACCGGAAACTTGTAGTTTTTCAACGGAGTCTAATATTTCACTGTGATCCATTTTATTTTACTATGATTCAGAAAAGTTTGGGTGTTTGGGATCTAAGGGTGTGCTGGCAACAAGATCAATGCTGGGCTCGCCACAGTATTTAGCGATATAAGCCCGTGCATCAGAGTGCAATCGTATGACCTCACTCCATTCTTTATTTTGTGGCAACAAGGGCTCTCCAATAGAAAGGCTTACCTTAGAAAGCGTTTGCAAAAAGTGATCGGTTCTAAATAATACTCGAGAACCCTTAATGGCTATTGGGCAAATGGGGATTTCTGATTCCACAGCCATTTTAAAAGCGCCTAATTTAAAGGGTCGAAGACCCGGTGAATGGCTAAAAGTACCTTCTGGAAAGAGGACAATCGAACGGCCCATTTTGAGCGTTTCAATGATCTTTTCGCTATCTTCAAGGCTTTTAGAAAAATCTAAGCGATCTACAGTTAAATACTCTAATTTTTTGAAACTCTTTCCAATAATTGGCCAAGTTTTAATTTCCTGTTTACCCACAAAGGCTACATCGATTGGCAGTAAACTTAGGAGCAATAAAGAATCAATATAACTGGCGTGATTTGCAATGTAGATCAAAGGATGTGTTTTTGTGAGATTTTCTTTTCCCTGTGCTTCAATAAGACCAAAACTGAAAAGTATAAAAATTCGAGCTCCAGATCGACAAACCCTAGCTGCAAGCTGGCGAGGCAATAGTAAAATCGCGATCCAAATAAAAGGAATAAGAATGATTAATAATAAACCAAGATATAGTGTGTAGAAAAAACGGAATACTTTATTGATTTGTGATCCAACCTTAAGAAAAAATCCTTTTACGAGTAGCTTAGCCATTTGAAGGCTGACGGGTAGAGCCCGACGGTTTAGCTTTCCTTCCTGATAGTTTTGCTTACAGAGAGATCGTTGTAATTTTCCACTAGAGGTTTTAGGAAGAGTTCTGGGTGGCACTAAAACAACTTCATCGGGAGGAAGACCCAACACCACCGATACTTTTTCAATAATATCGACAATCATTTGACTGCGATCGTTCTTTTTAGTGAGGGCTGTTTCTGCCACTATGACTAGTTTTTCTGTTCCCCATTTTGGATCATTGACACCAAATGCAATGACACATCCTTTTCGAACGTCTGAAACTTGGGCAGTGATTTCTTCTATTTCTTGTGGGTATAAATTGCGGCCGGCCTTAATGATCATATCTTTTTTGCGACCGGTAATAAAAACTTCCTTACCTGCAATATAGGCATAATCTCCGGAATCCCACCAGCCATCATGGTAAATAGCCTCTGTTGCTTCACTATTATGATAATACCCTTGCATGGCAGAAGGCCCATTGAAATGCAGACTTCCAACCTTTCTTTCACCCAATTCTTGACCTTCTTCGTTTACAATTCGGATCACGTGTTCCGGTAAGGGCATACCGCAGGAAACAAATTCTAAGGTATTGGGATCTTGGTTTGTTGCAGGAATTGCCTCCTGTTCTTTTTCAAAGGGTTCACGCAAAATAAGATCTAGTTTAGGCTTTCTATTCACCGGTGGAAAGGTTAAGGCAACACAAGATTCTGCTAATCCATAAACAGGGTAAAAAGATTCTGCTTTAAAGCCAAAAGGTGCAAATTTCTTAGTAAAACGTTCTAAGGTTTTAGGATTAACGGCTTCTGCACCATTAAAAGCCAGTCGCCAGGAACTTAAATCAAGCCCTTGTATTGCCGCCTCATCAATTTTTCGAACACAAAGTTCATAAGCAAAATTGGGTCCACCCGAAATGGTTCCACGGTGGTAATGAATTGCCCATAACCAACGTTCTGGTCTATTTAAAAACGATAGGGGTGAAAGAACGGTGAGTGGAAAGGCGTGGTATAAACTGCCTAGCCAAGCGCCGATCAAGCCCATATCATGATAAAGCGGTAACCAGCTGACACCCACTTCTTTTGGAGTAAAATGAGCGGCCTCACCAAAAGTTCGAAGATTGGCAAGTAAATTGGCATGGCTTAGCAAAACGCCTTTTGGTGCGCTGGTGCTACCAGAAGTATATTGAATTAATGCGGGATCGTTTGCATGAATAACAATCTTAGGTAGGTGAACTTTCGAAGAATTGATTAAGTAATCTACGGTTGTTACTTTGTGCAAACTTTTAATAAAAACTCTTAGAAGTTTTGCCAGCGCTTCTGTTTTATCAAAAGTGATTAAGATCCGAACCCCTGCGTTATTTAAAATACTGGCTTCACGTACTGAATATTCTTCAATTCGATCGGCGCGTAGAGGCGGGTAAATAGGAACTGGAATTCCCCCTGCCAGTAAAACCCCAAAAAAAGCATAAAAAAATTGTTGGCTTGTGGGCAGCATGATGGCAACGGTTTCACCCTTGTTTAGTCCTTCACCGCAAAGACCTGCTGCAACTTTGCGAGCAGAGTCTAATAACTGCCCATAACGGATAATTTCTTCAACGCCATGCTCATCTTGTAAATAAATATGCGGTCGATTTGGATCTTCGGCTGCTCGTCTTATTAAAATTTCGGTGAGTGTTTTTATCGATAACGGATCTAGGTGTGTTTCTGCGAGTGTGCTTGCAAATTCTCTTGTAAAGGTTTGTTGAGCAGGATGAGCATTCTGAATGGCGCTTACAATATCTTGTAAGGAATCCGCTTCAATCATTAAGGTATCTTCAAATTGAACCGAAAATGCCTTTTCGATCCTTAGAAAAAGTTCGACCTTACCCAGACTATCAATACCTAAGTCTTTTTCTAAAGAGGCATTGAGTGAGAGATTATTAAGTGCTCTTTCCGTTTTGAATTCTGATAAAAATCCACGGACGATTGATAGTAATTCTTTTTCAATGTCAATAGAGGGATTTTGTTCCATTGTTTGAATTTTGCCTTAGTTGAGAGATCAAGGCAAGGTTAAAATTGTAGGTGGGCAGCTAACATTGCACCATCTGATCTAGGATATACGTTTACGCGAAAGGTGGGTGATCTTTCCAGATCTGAATTGTAAACAGTTCTTGCTGAAAGATAAGCGAGGCCCCAACCCAGGATAACTTGAGATAAATAATGACGATTAGAATTAATACGGGAAACGCCTGGAAGTACTGAGAAGGCATAGAGACCGTATCTTAATAGAGGGGGATCACTCATCATTGCCGCCGTTAAAAACGGTATTGCCCCATAAAAGGCGTGTCCACTAACCCCAGTTTGATATTTGAAGGGCTGCCATTTTGAATCTTCATTTTTGTTGGGTCTGCCACTGCCGATAAGGTTGGTTAAAATAACCTGTTGTAGCCCACCTAGAATAAAGGTTCTTAAACTACGATAACCCCAATGATAAACGGTATTACCTATTCCGGTGTGCTCTCTAAGATGCCCAAGTCCCATAGTCCCCAAATAGAGGGGAAGGTAGTAAATAGAGAGAGAACCGGCATGGCAAGGTACTTCTAAAATATGATTTACAGTACTATTACGAATATCTGTTTGCCAATGGTTAGCAAAGGATCGATCTAAACCGGTATTGGCTAAAACGCCTGCTACAATAAAGGTATCACCTAAAAGAAGCAAGTTGTCGGATTTCATATAACCCGTAAAGTCGTGCTTAATATCTAGAATAAAATTACGAGCCCAACCTTTTTCATATTGTGTAGGGTGATTGAGGGCAGTGTTATCATAGGTGCTGTTATAGATCTCGTCTGCATTAGTGTGCGTTGCGACACCTAAAATTAAAAAAGAACTTAAGAATAAAACTAACTTTTTGATTTGAATCATATCCCTGATCGCCAAACTTCCTTCCCAATTAGTTTTAGCATGGACCAGGAAATACCTTTCGTCAAAAAATGTAGGCTGTCTAACTTTTATATTCTTTGTTGAATAGCAAGCACTCGTTCGTGATTCGCCGCAAGAGTTTGAGAACGATTTATCTGATACAGAGGCAGAATACTTGGATAGATTGTAGGATTATTTTTTGGATCTGACACAACATCCGATTGGTTCTGATTAATAAAGTTTTCAAGTTCTCTGCATCCCTTTATGCTTGCATTGTGTGCGGCTTCTATAAAGTTCGCCAGTGCCGGATATTGATACCGACGAGCGTAGTCAATTGCATTGGGACTACGCAGATCTGTTTGTAGTAATCTTGCTAATCCCTGCTCTTTGGCTTTAAGGTATAGCATAATTTTGTCCTCCGATCTCAGATGCTTTCGATCGATTGCTTGTAATGTTTTTAAAAGCGTTTGTGATTTCGAGATATCCGTTAGTTGTTGAAGAATAACGCCTTCAGAGGTTTGGAAAAAACCCAATGCAAGTTGGTGGGGTAAATGTTGTAAATATTTGGTTTGTTTTTCCGAGAGGCTTTCAAAAAGGGTCCTGATATCCTTAAATTCAGGTTTCATCCATTTTGTTAGCATATCTTTAAGTTCTGCTATCTCTTTTCGATAGGCTCTTATCTCCAACTGTAGTTTAAGTCGTTTTTCTTGTTCTAAAGCGCTATTGCCCAGCATTACTTTTGCTTTATTTAAAAGCAGTAAGACAACCATTTTGGCATCCCCTTTGGCTGCAGCAAGCTGCAAGGGAGTTACATGCCAATTAAAGTGTACTAGGGACTTAGGGTTTAGATCAAAGACATCAACCATTGCAGCCAATGAGATGAGATATCTAGCATAGTCTAGATCTTTTCTGGAAACAGCATTATGCAAAGGCGTGTAGCCTTTGGGATCGACTCGATTAATAACAGAATCTTTTGGAGTTTGATTACGAGGACGTGAATGGACAGCGCTCAGCAAAGTTTTGAGTTCAGCGTGGTTTTTAGCAAGTGCTATCTTTAGCGGTAAGCCATTTCTAGCCATAGGATCTGCTCCTGCTATGATTAAATCTTGGACAATTTCTGTATATCCGTAACGTGCTGCAATTATCATGGCAGCTTCATTTCTTGATTTAACATCGATACGGGGTTCTAAGATCAGACGACGAACAATATTTGGATGTCCATATATCGTTGCCCAAATCAAAGGGGCATTGTTGCTTTCAGGCGGATTGTCTCCTCGTTCTAAACATCGAGTTAAAGCATTTAGATCACCTTCTTTACAAGCCTTTTCTAATTCAGACAAGACCATTTTGCGTGTTGTAATGATCCATTCAATCAATTCTTTATGACCCAACTCAAAGGCATGCTCAAACATGGTTTTACCGAGAGTATCCTTGATTGAGAAATCAATAATATATCGGCGTGCGGGTTTCGTATGAATAAGTCGTATTAAAGCAAGATGGTTATCTCTTGCTAATACCATCATAGGCGTTAAACCACCTTGTTCGGGTATTACTGAATTGATCAAACTTTCTTTTGAATATTTTAAAGCATCCTGAAACCAAGCCAAATTACCAATTTCTGAAGCTTGAACCATATCCCTTAATACTTTGGTCTTCATCAAACTATAAATTTCTTGTTGTGCCTTTGTGGCATCCTCTGCTAAATACAAACCACCTGTATAAGCGGGCATATGTCTTTCGCTTTTGCTTTTATAATCAACACCTTTTTCAAGTAAAAACGCAACAACCAAGGCTCTTTCAGCTTTAATGGCGCTAGTTAAGGGTAAGGTTTCACAAAACAATTTCCAAGTTTGGGGTAATTCAAATGCAAGACGAATAATTTCCAAAGTACGTTCTTCCTCTATCTTTTTATCTCCACAAGCATTAGCAGCATCTCCGCTTATCGTTTCATCTAAAGTAAATTTAATTTCTGTTTGTCTTGCATTCAATAAAGCCCTCTCTCTTTCTGCCCGAGATTTTTGATCTGCACTTTCAGCTTGGTTGCAAGCGTTAGTGAAGTGTTGATTTACAGCAGAGATATCTTGAGCACGCAAGCCCTCAATTTCACGAATGATTGCAGATATTGAAGAAGACATGATTAAACCCCTTAAAAGAATTTCATTTCGTTATTTGAATGCAGGTTCTCGTGTAATTCACCCGTTTGAAGAGTTTTTATACTACTACATAGGTTTAGTTACACTAATTTATTAAGAACTCTAACACGATAATATCAGCCGACCAATGACGAATATGTAGGTAATTGCTGATAGGTTTTGTGAGTATTTATCTATATCACAGCTTCAAAGCCCAAGAGTTGATGATTCCAACAGCCTGAATTTTTTCAGTATTCACTGTCTAAACTTTAGTAGGTGGTGAAATAGAAAGTATCACTTAAGTGTCCGTGTAGATAATCAAGTTTTAATCCAGGATGAGGGGTTGGTATGGCTAGTTCCGCATATGAAGAACAAATAAAAAAATTGAAAGAGTTCTGTAAAAACCATATTACAACTATGGAAAAAGCACAGCTCAAAGTAAAAAATATGGCAAAGCATGTACTTTCAGACAACAAAATAAAAGAGTCGCATGATAAGATAGTCTTGGCTATTAATGTTGAAATCAAGAAAACACAAGATGCTTTGGAAAAGATCGAAGAGATTAATAAAAAAACAACGATTCAGGAAAAGGAAAACGCACTAAAGGAATTTAATAGTAAAAAATTTACACTGAATGCGGAAATTAAATCTCTAGAAATGAGACAGGCAGCAGGATCAGAAGGTGATTTGTGGAAGTTGGTGAAAGAAAGAGAAAGGGAAATGAAGAAGAAGGTGAAGGAGGATATCAAACCGAAAAGCTCGATGCCCCTCATTCCAATTGTTACTGGTAGTAGCAATTTGCCTCCCTCGATATCTATTCTACTGCAAGGAAAATCGATGGAAAATCTTTCTAAAGCTTTCACGTCTTTGCATGCATCTGGTCCAAGCGCTTCTAAGAGTACCCAAAGCGTTTTATATGATAAATTTTTTATTAAGCAAAGAGTAGCTAGTAAAATGTTTCCCACCGTATCAATCGTTGGTGATGCAGATGATTTTAAAAAGGCATGTGAATTTTTAAGTGATAGAATCAATAACGATTCTGAAGGTCATTTCAATTTTAAAGCGAAATCGGAGAATGGTAAATTTTCTATTGAACGTGAAGTGAGAGGCGAGAAACATGGTTTTGAGATTTCACATCAGCCGACTGAAGGAAAGATGAATATAACCGCTTCCTCTCTTAATCCCGCGGATGAATCTTTATTTCTGATGGTGAATGCAGTAAAGGATCTTGGTAAAACTACATTTAATATTGATAACTGTGAAAATGATCCAATCACTGCTTTAAAATTATTTGTGATGGGTAAAAGTTTAGGATTGGATCCACAACTGCCGGAAGACGTTAAAAACCAAATTACAAATGCGACCGAGAAAAACAAGTATCAAGGATGGGATCTCAATAAGATCTATGAAAAGGCAAAAAGCGAAAAACCCGAAGAAATTCAAAAGCATCTTAAGGACTTTACTATAAAAACGACAGAAAAGCCCGAGCTTCCTTTAAGTAATCCTCCCAAGCCCCCTCCAAAACCTAATACACCCTAAATAAACAAGCTAAGCTCCCTAACAGTAAAATGAGGCTGGAATCTTGTTTCCGAGACAAGGTATAATACCCCCTCTTGGAAATCCCTTGGATCTTGAATAGGTTAAACAATTAAGTTGGTGGAGTAGCTTTTATGGCGATTGAACAAACCCTGTCTATCATTAAACCCGATGCCGTTGCTAAGGATCTGATTGGTAAAATAAACAGTCGTTTTGAACAGGCAGGCCTTAAAATTATTGCGATGAAAATGATGCACTTAAGCAAAGAAAAGGCAGAAGCCTTTTATGAAGTGCATAAAAACAGGCCATTTTTCAATGGATTAGTTAATTTTATGATTTCAGGCCCAGTTCTGGTACAAGTCTTGGAAGGCGAAAACGCTATCCTAAAAAACCGCGAAATCATGGGGGCAACCAACCCCAAAGATGCAGCCCCGGGCACCATTCGAGCCGATTTTGCTGCCAGTATCGATGAAAATGCCGTTCATGGCTCTGATGCCAAGGAAACGGCGATGGTTGAAATCGCCTTTTTCTTTTCTCCGAATGAAATTTTTTCTAGGGCAAAATGACGATTGTGAGTACTGAAATGATCTTAGAACTCCCTAATTCGCAAGAAGCGGGGAAGGGCTGTTGTGATTCATCTCAGGTTTCAAAACCCCTGGTGGTTAATTTATTGGATTTGAATTTGCAGGGCCTTACCCAATTTTTTGTCAATTTAGGCGAAAAGCCTTTTCGTGCTCAACAAGTCTTTAAATGGTTGCATCAACGAGGGTGTGATGATTTTTCTAAAATGACCGATCTCAGCAAGGCCCTGAGAGAACGATTGCCAGACTTGTGTGAAATTCGAGCACCGGAGGTTGTGAAGGAGCAATGTTCTGAAGATGGCACTCGCAAATGGTTGATCCGTTTAGATAGTGGTAATCATATTGAGACTGTTTTTATTCCAGAAAAAGATCGGGGCACACTCTGCGTTTCATCCCAAGTGGGCTGCGCTTTAAATTGTACTTTTTGTTCTACAGCGACTCAAGGATTTAACAGAAATTTAACCGTTTCTGAAATTATTGGTCAGGTCTGGCAAGCCAGTCGGCGTTTAAGAACAAATCCAGAAGACGCTTTAGCAGATCCTGCTTCTATTACGAATGTCGTGATGATGGGTATGGGCGAGCCATTGTTAAATTTCGAACCGGTGATGACTGCATTATCGATTATGCGCGATGAATTAGCTTATGCACTTCCGCGAAGACGGGTTACTTTAAGTACTTCTGGCGTAGTACCCAATATTGATCGCTTAAGTGTTGAAGCAGATGTGTCCCTGGCAGTTTCCTTACATGCACCAAATGATGAATTACGCAATAGTTTAGTTCCGCTCAATAAAAAATATCCTATTTCTGTTTTGATGTCCGCTTGCCGGCGGTTTGCTTTAGATAAACCTAATCGGCATATCACCATGGAATATGTCATGCTACAAGGCATAAATGATAAACCGCTGCATGCTAAACAATTAGTGAAAATATTAGAAGGTGTTCCTTGTAAAGTGAATATGATCCCATTTAATCCCTTTCCAGGGACAGAATACACTCGTTCTACACCCGAAGATATTGAAGCCTTCCGCTTGATTTTAATGAAAGCAGGTTTAATTACAACCGTGCGTAGAACACGAGGCGGAGATATTGACGCCGCTTGTGGGCAATTGGTTGGTCGTATTGTTGATAGAACTCAACGTAATGCACGTCATTTGGCCAAAACAGTTTCGAGGAAGGCAATTCCACTGGCTGTGAGTGTAGGATAAAAAGGAGTAAAAGATGATGATTACTATGATGTTTAGAAAAATAAGTTTCAGTTTAATAATTGTAATAGGCTTAATAGGGCTTGCAGCCTGTGGGAATAAGTCTAAGCCTAAGGATGCAGAAGAGACAACGAAACCTTCCGAAGAGATATCAAAACCCTCAAAGGAATCCATGGATACTCAAGATCCAGACTTTGAAAGGGCTGCCATGGTGAATGTTGAATTAGGATTAGGATATTTAACCCAAGGGCAGGTTGCTAGAGCAAAAACCAAATTAACCCATGCTTTGAAATTAGCGCCCAATCTTGCGGAAGTACGTAGTGCAATGGCCTATTTTTTAGAAATGGTTGGGGATTATAAAGATGCGGAACTGGAACACAAAAAAGCTGCCAGTTTAAGTTCTGCCAAAGGGGCGGTCTTTAATAATTATGGTGCTTTTCTTTGTCGCAGGGGCCGATTTAAAGAAGCGGATCAAGCTTTTCATACGGCCATTAACGATAAAAGCTATCCACGCACCGCAGAAGTCTATGAGAATGCAGGCTTATGCGCAATCAAGTGGAAGGGACAAGATATTAAGGCAGCCGAATATTTAACAACCGCTATTCGTCGTGATCCCAATCGTCCTAATGCCGTTCTTGAGTTAGCCAGTTTAGAATTAAAAAGTGGAAAATTTCGTGAAGCCGGCGATCTTTTAGCTCGTTATAAATCGATTGCAGAACCAAGTCCTAAATCCTTGTGGCTAGGGATCCAAGTCGCCAGAGCCCTTAATGATGAAAATTCAGCGGCCAGTCAGGGCTTGATGTTGAAGAATTTATTTCAAGGATCCCCTGAATATGAATTGTTTGTAAACTCCGAGAAGAATGAATGACAGACCAGCTTCAATCTATTCGTGGAATGCCAGATATCCTGCCTAAGGAGGCACTGTTCTGGGAGCAATTTGAATCGAGCTGGCGAAAGCTTGTTTCAAGTTATGGCTATGAAGAGATCCGTCTTCCAGTCTTGGAATCAACGGCTTTGTTTAAACGATCGATTGGGGAAGTCACCGATATCGTTGAAAAAGAAATGTTTACCTTTCTAAGTAAGGATGAAGAGAGCATTACTTTACGCCCCGAGGGAACGGCAGGTTGTGTTAGAGCGGGATTAGAACATGGTCTTCTTTATAATCAAATTCAACGCTTATGGTATATGGGCCCTATGTTTCGTTATGAAAGACCTCAGAAGGGACGGTATCGACAGTTTCATCAGGTGGGTATCGAGGCCTTTGGTCTTGCAGGGCCGGATATTGAAGTCGAGCATATTTTGATGATGTCTCGTTTTTGGAAATCTTTAGGTGTTAATAAAGCACTTTCTTTACAGGTCAATAGCCTAGGATCTCTTGCGTCTCGCAATCTTTATCGAGAGAAATTAGTGGAATATTTTTCGAAATATCATTCGGATTTAGATCAAGATAGTCAGCGACGTTTAGGAACGAATCCCTTGCGGATCCTAGACAGTAAAAATCCAGCGTTATCCGATTTAATTAGGAATGCTCCTAAATGTTTGGATCACTTAGACATGGAGTCTAAAAAACATTTTGAGGGTTTTCTAGCACTTTTGGATCTTGCCGAAGTCGACTATAAAATAAACCCAAGCCTTGTACGAGGCTTAGATTATTATAATCGAACCGTTTATGAATGGGTAACCGAAAAACTCGGGGCACAGGGAACGGTGTGTGCTGGGGGTCGTTATGATACATTGGTAGAACAGTTAGGCGGAGCCCCTACCAATGCCGTTGGTTTTGCGATAGGTATTGAACGTGTTTTATTGTTGCAACGTGAGCTTGGGGTGAGTCTTGAAATGGAACTAGACGCATACCTAATTCATGTTGGTGAAGAACCAGAAAGAGTTGCTTTGTTGTTAGCAGAAGAATTGCGCGATAGGTGTCCAACACTTCGTTTAGTCGTGCATTGTGGTGGTGGTAATTTTAAACATCAGTTTAGGAAGGCAGATAAAAGTGGTGCTAAAATAGCATTCATTTTAGGGGAATCGGAACTCGCAACGGGCACCATTGGTGTTAAGTTTTTGCGTGAAACGAAAGATCAGCTGTCTATTCCAAAAACAGATATCAATCAATTTTTAACTGAATATTTGGGAAGATAAAACGATGGATATGAAATTGAGAACAGAGAAAACACTGTGGGAAAAATATGGCAAAATGGTCTTAACTTTGACCTTGATTGTGGTAATAGCCTTTGGTTGTTCAGAGTATTACAAACATCAAGAGGCGAAAGAGGCCCTTGCTGCTTCCAAAACCTATGGAAATTTGATTACGGCTTTGCAAAAACAGGATAAAGAAGAAATTACGGTACTTGCAACCCGTTTAACCGAGGAATATGGAAGAACACCTTATGCCTCTTTAGCAGCTTTGACTTTAGCCAAGCTTGCTCTGGAAGAAAACAATTTAGAGGCTGCAAAAAAACAGTTACGTTTTGCAAGTCTTGGTAATGAAAGAGGCCCCATTCAGCAGGTTGCTAGAGTTCGTTTAGCAAGAGTGATGGCAACCGAAAAAAAATATGAGGAAGCCTTAGCTGTTTTATCCAAGCCTTCTGCTCCAGAAGGTTTTGTGACCTTATTTGAGGAAGCGAAGGGTGATATTTATCTTTTACAAAATGATAAGAACAAAGCAAATGAAGCTTATCAGATGGCGATAAAGGCGGCTCCTGAAGGGGTTCCCTTGGTTCGTTTACAATTAAAACAAGCGGAATTAGGGTTTAAACCCGATGTCAGCGTTAAGGAGGGTTCCTAATGCGGAGATTGCGACATTCGATTATTGTCGGGCTTTTAGTATTAACCGGCTGTAATACAATCGAGCATCGATCAGAAACGATAACTAAAGAGCCCTTGACACCTATTCAGGAACCAAGGATCAAACCTTTGGAATTGTGGTCGAATTCAAAAAGTTCTGGCGTAGGTAACAGTGATGCCAAGCTAAGTGTTGCTGTTTCAGGCTCTAGTGTTGTGGTTGCCGATTATAAAGGAAAACTCTTTGCTTTGAATAAGCAAACCGGTCGGTTAATTTGGCAGGCAGCCACTAAAAAAATGATAACCGCAGGTCCTAGTATTGTAGGGGATCGCGTATTCGTTGGAACCGCAGATGGGTTTATTTTAGCTTACCAATTTTCGGATGGTCACTTTTTGTATCAAACCGATGTCACGGGAGCAGTGTTAGCAGCACCTCGAGGGAATAATGACGCAATCTTTGTTCATGCTTCGAATGGGAGTTTACTGTCTTTAAACCCTCTGAATGGTGAAATACAATGGCGTTTTTCTATGCAAACTCCTCCTTTAATGTTAAGACGCCACTCTAGCCCTGTTTTATGGAACAACTTGGTGCTGGTTGGTTTTGCTAATGGAAAATTAGTGGCCTTAGATCGGCGCGAAGGAACCCTAGAATGGGAGAAAGAAATTGCGATTTCAAAAGGGCGTTCGGATATCCAAAGAATGGTGGATATCAGTGCTGATCCGGTTATAAAAGATAACATTGTGTATGCAGTGAGTTATCAAGGGCAGCTGGCGGCCTTAGAAATTCAGACAGGAAATTCACTTTGGCAAAAAGATTTTTCTTCGAATACAGGAATTGTTGTTGCAAAGAAAGCCCTATTTTTGACTGATCCTCGTGGTGAGATCTGGTCACTGAATCGAAACTCAGGGAAAGAGATTTGGAAACAAAAAGGTCTTACAGGTCGTGAGTTAACGGCTCCCGTTATCTGGAATGACTACGTGATTGTTGGGGATAGCGATGGTTATCTTCATTGGGTCTCGCAGCAAGATGGTTCATTTTTAGGTCGAGTGAAGTTAGACAGTAAAGGTCTTGAAGCTAGCCCTGTTATTGTTGACGATGTTATTTATGTCTTGGGTCGAAGTGGAAAAGTATTTGCTTTAAAAGGACTTTTAAGCCAACAACTGTCTAAAGGGGGCTAATAATGCTCCCAGTCCTCGCTATTGTCGGACGCCCAAATGTTGGGAAGTCTACCTTGTTTAATCAATTAACAAGGACCAGAGAAGCTTTGGTTGTTGATTTGCCGGGTGTTACTCGTGATCGGCAATATGGCGCTGGCAAAGTCGGTGATAGGCCCTTTATTGCAATCGATACCGGCGGATTATCAGAAGAAAAAGGGATCGATGCCTTGATGCGCGAGCAGTCTTGGCAGGCTGTGAATGAAGCAGATGTAATTTTGCTCATGGTCGATGGCCGCAGCGGGCTTGTTGCGGCGGATGAAGCTATTGTTCGAGAACTTCGTTTAAAAGAAAAAACTGTCTTTTGTGTTGTGAATAAAACCGATGGCCTTAACCCTGAAATAGCTACCGCAGACTTTTATTCTTTGGGTTTAGGGGAACCTATTCCCATTGCCGCTAGCCAAGGGCGAGGGCTTTTGCCTTTGCTGGAAATTGTGCTTAAATCCTTTCCTATTTCTACAGAAGAAACAACGGAAGAATCCACAACAGGGATAAAGATTGCTATTGCTGGGCGACCTAATGTCGGTAAATCAACCCTTGTAAATCGTATGCTCGGTGAAGAGCGGGTGGTTGTCTTTGATGAACCCGGAACAACCCGCGATAGTATTTATATTCCTTTAGAACGCCATGGCCAACAATACACCATCATTGATACTGCTGGGGTAAGAAGGCGAGCCAGGATTTCTGAAGTCCTAGAAAAGTTTTCGGTAGTGAAAACCTTGCAAGCGATCGAAGATGCACATGTTGTGATTTTGGTCTTAGATGCAAGAGAAGGGATAACGGATCAAGATCTGGGGCTTTTAGGTTTTGTTATAGAAACCGGGCGAGCCCTCGTGATTGCTATCAATAAATGGGATGGTTTAGATCCGGAACATCGGGAATCTGTTAAAAAGGCTTTAGGCTATCGTTTAGCTTTTGCCGATTTTGCCAAAATCCATTATATTTCTGCTCTTCATGGAACAGGGGTAGGTAATTTATTTGATTCGGTTCAAATAGCCTATCAATCTGCAACACGGGAATTATCAACCGGTCAGTTAACCCGAATTTTGATGAAAGCGGTTGAATTGCATACCCCACCCATGGTTAGAGGGCGACGTATTAAGTTACGATATGCGCATACAGGCGGCCATAAACCACCCTTAATTATTATTCACGGCAATCAAACGGAATCCATTCCAGAAAGCTATAAACGTTATTTGATCAATACTTTTCGGGATGCCTTAAAATTAGAAGGCACACCAGTTCGGGTAGACTTTAAAACCAGTGAAAACCCCTTTGCAGGTCGTCGGAATACCTTAACACCTCGTCAAATCCATAAACGAAAACGATTAAAGAAATTTGTTAAAAAAAGAAAAGAATAAACCAGCTTTTCCAACATCCCCCCGATGTTACTTCACATCCGTTCAGCAACATCGGGGGGATGTTGCACTACTGCGGAAACAAACTCTTGGGCAGATATTGCTTCCCTGCCTTAATCTCAATACTCGAATTTTCGAAATCATTTTTGATGGGTTCAAATTTTCCATGTAGATGTTCCGAAAGAAAAGCCTCTGCCACCGCATAAAACGATAGGCGATTTTCAGGTCTTGCAAAACCATGCCCTTCATCGGGATAGAGCACATAAGTAACTGGAATATGTTGAGATTCCATCATGCTGACTATTTGTTGCGCTTCCGTTTCATTGACTCTTGGATCATTGGCGCCTTGGCCAATCAATAAAGGTCTTTTGATCTTATCTACAAAAGTTAAGGGAGAGCGGGAGGCAAGAAAAGCCTGTCCTTCTTTGGTTTCTGGATCTCCTCCAATCTTAATTTTCATTTCCGCATAAAAGGGTTTCCAGTAAGCAGGAATAGTTTTCAAGAAAGTTTCTAAATTGCTAGGGCCAACAATATCAACTCCACAAGCAAAAAAGGTAGGTGTTTTGGTGAGACCCATTAAAGTGGCATAGCCCCCATAACTTCCGCCCATAATAGCAATGAGATTGGGCTTTGCTATTCCCTGTTTAATGGCCCATTCAGCGCCATCCACTAAATCATCCTGCATCTTTCCGCCCCATTCTCTGTTGCCGGCATTGACAAATTTTTTGCCAAAACCCGTAGAGCCCCTGTAATTGATACTTAAGACTGCATAACCGCGATTCGCAAGCCATTGATGCTCGGAATCATATCCCCATTCATCCCTGGCATTTGGGCCACCGTGTACTAAGACAACCAAAGGAACTGGGAACTTGGCTTTTGCAGGACTCACGCGAACGTCTTTTGGCAAGGATAAATAACTTACCAAGGGGAGCTTATCCCGAGAATAAATAATAACGGGATCCATATGGGTAAGTGGTAGATTATTTAATTTAGGCTTAGCAGCAAATAAAAATCGGGCGCTACCTTTGCTTCGATCATAGAAATAATATCGTGGAGATCCATCGTCTTGCAAAAAGACTATTATCCAGGTGTTGTCATCTAAGCTCCGATCGATCACTTTAAATTCGCCTGGAGAGACTGTTTTTAGATAATTCCAATCTTTTTGAAGAGTATTATCTAATAAACTCCATTTCGGCTTTTCGTAGTTAACTTCATAGGCTTGTGGTATTTTCGTAGAAGGCTGAAGCAGAACATCTTGGATATCAGCTAGTTTATCATCAGCTAGCAACTTGCTTTTACGAGTATTCAAATCGATAGAAGTGAGGGCAGCTGTATTGCGTCCACGACTATCAATTAAATATAATAAATCACCTGTTTTATTTAAGGTAATGGGATAGGTTGAAATAAAGTCCGCTTGAGCAACAGTCATCAGTTTAGATTTAGAAAAATCTTTATCTAAGAGATACCAAATACCACCGCCATCCGTTGTTGTTTCAATTCCCAGCCGAATATTAAAATCATCATCACAGATAATGTTAAAAAAATTGTTGTTTTCATATAAAAGGGTAAGCTTTCCATCGCGAACATTTAAACGATAAATATCATGGAGATCAGGGCGCCGCTGATTTAACCCAATTAATATTTCATCGGGAAAATTGGGGCTAACGGCAGCAACGCGGACTTGGACCTTATTAAATGAAGCTAAGGTTATTTGTTCGCCAGTTTTGATATCGACGCGATAGATCCGCCAGTTTTCATTCCCATCTTGATCGTCGATATATAAAATATATTCATTATTATACGAAAAAAAGTAATCACGAACTCTACGTTTTTGGTTATTAGTCACTGGTCGCATGCTTTTTAATTCATTCGCTGAGCCGACCCAGACATTTAAAACACCACTGTGGGGGGCTAGATAGGCAAGATGTTTCCCATCGGGACTAATTTGCACATGGATATATTCAGGATCGCCAAAGAGTATTGAGCGAGGAATTAAAGTGTCTTTATTTTCATGTTCTTTTGCAAAAGAGAGAGGGCCTATCATGCTCGTCAAAATAAAGGAAACTAGGGCGAAGGTACGAAAAACCTGTGCAAACATCATAAACTCCATTGATTCAGGTTATTGGGTCATAAAGTTTAGGGATAATAACTTATGGATTATAGCAAAGAAAGGTTTATTTCGTAATTGTTAGCTGATTGACTATATTAAACACGGCAAGCCTTCAAAAAGTTGTTTACAGTATATAGAAGGGAAGGGGTAAGTTGTATGGAGTTTGCTTGCTGAATGTTTTAAAGGGAAGTTTTAGGGCATTTGTCCTTTTATCCTTATGCCTATTGCTCAAGGGTTGTGATGATCACCCCTGGAATGATCCCTATCCAAACGAAGATCCTAGGGCCAATACCCTTTATTTTGCTTTTACGGAACGACCCAAACATCTTGATCCAGCTCGATCTTATTCTGAGCCAGAATGGGGTTTAATTGGCCAGATCTATGAACCTCCCTTACAATATCATTATTTAAAAAGGCCTTATGTACTAGAGCCTTTAGCAGCATTGAACTTACCCGACGTTCATTATATTAGCAAGACAGGGCAAGACTTAAACGCGGATGTCGATCCAAGTCTTGTTGCGTATACAGACTATATTATCGAAATCAAACCCAATATTTTTTATGCGCAGCATCCAGCTTTTGCCAAAGATGCCAATGGACAATATCTCTACCATCATTTAACCCTTGAAGAAGCAGAGCACTACCATATTTTAAAAGATTTTAAAGAGAGAGGAACCCGAGAAGTGATAGCCGAAGATTATGTTTATCAAATTAAACGTTTGGCAGAACCGCATTTAGCTTCACCCATTTTTGGCTTAATGGCGCGCTACATAGTAGGTTTGAAAGAATTAAGAGAAACATTATTGGCTGCAGAAAAAAATAAAACAGGCCTTGAAAGGGATCTCCGAGATTTCTCTTTGAAAGGTGTGGAGGTAATAGACCGATATCGTTATCGGATAAGGCTTATTGGAAAATACCCACAATTTCATTATTGGTTAGCAATGCCCTTTTTTTCGCCCATTCCTTGGGAGGTCGCTCAATTTTATGCCCAAGCGGGTTTAGAGGCCCATAACATTTCTTTGGATTGGTATCCTGTTGGGACAGGTCCCTATACTCTAGCCGAAAACAATCCTGAACGTAGAATGACTCTAGAGAAAAATCCAAACTTTCGACTTGAGTTATACCCCAGTGAGGGAACTGCGAGTGATGAAGGAGATGGTTTTTTAAAAAATGCCGGCAAACCCTTGCCAATGGTGGATAAGGTTATCTTTACTTTAGAAAAAGAAACGATCCCTTATTGGAACAAATTCTTACAGGGGTATTATGATACTTCTGCAATCAGTTCGGACAACTTTGGAAGTTCGGTTCGCTTTACGCCAAGCGGTGGATTAGAGCTAACCGAAGATCTTAAAAAACAAGGGATCCAATTAAGTTCTTATATTGCCCCAGGTATTTGGTATTGGGGCTTTAATATGTTAGATGAAACGCTGGGTGGATATACCGAGGAAAAGCGCAAAATACGACAAGCCCTTAGTCTTGCTTTTGATGTGGAAGAATATGTAAACATATTTTTAAATGGACGAGGCGTTTTGGCAGGTGGCCCCATTCCACCGGATATATTTGGATATGATGTTCAACCAAAGGCAAACACTGTCGATATTGATAAAGCAAAGCGCTTATTGCGGGAGGCAGGTGTTAAAGAAGGATTAACCATTTACTTTGATACCGTTGTGAGTGGTGATCCAGATGAAATTGCAAACTTGGCCTGGTTGCAAAAACAATTCACCAAAATTGGGATCCGTCTTATTATTCGGGGAACTGATTTTAATCGTTTTCAAGAAAAATTACAGCATGGAAATGTACAACTATTTTTTGCGGGTTGGCATGCAGATTACCCAGATCCAGAAAATCTGCTCTTTTTATTATATGGTCCTAATGCAAGTGTTAAAAGTGGGGGAGAAAATAGCACAAATTATAGTAATCCCAATTATGATGCTCTGTTTGAAAAGATGCGTGCTATGAAGGATGATCCCGAACGGCTTAAAGTCATTCAAGAAATGATTTCAATTTTAAGGGTGGATAATCCCTGGGTTTGGGGATTTTATCCAAAATCTTTTGCATTAAGCCATCAGTGGGTCAACCCTAGAAAACCCCATGGGGTTGCTGATAATACATTGAAATATATTAGTATTGATCCAGTGCTTCGATCCAAAAAGATAGTACTTTGGAATCAACCTATTCTTTGGCCATTTTGGGTAATAGCGGGACTCATATTGCTTATCCTGCTGCCTGTCATTCTACGGTATTGGTGGAAAGAGCATATTCCCTTGGAGAGAAAATAAGATGTGGGTTTATATCTTAAGACGAATTCTTCAGGCAATACCTATTTTGATTGGGGTTAATATAATTACCTTTGCCCTCTTTTTTTTCGTTAATTCTCCCGATGATATTGCAAGGGTTCATTTGGGAAATAAATATGTCACTGCGGATGCCATAGAAGATTGGAAAAGTGTTCATAGTTATGATCTCCCTTTGTTTTATAATGGAACTCAAAAAGGCTTCCACACAGTGACTCAAACACTATTTTTTCAAAAATCTCTTAAACTGTTTATTTTGGACTTTGGTGTTTCAGATGGGGATCGAGATATCCTTCAGGCAATTCAGGAACGTTATAAGCCAAGCTTGCAATTGGCTGTCCCTGCACTTTTATTGGGTCTAATCGTGAATATTTCCATTGCTTTATTAATGGTGTTCTTTCGAGGAAGCTATTTAGATCTATGGGGCATCTTTATCTGTGTTGTACTTATTTCAATTTCCACTCTTTTTTATGTGATTGCAGGTCAATATTGTTTAGCTAAAGTATTGAAATGGCTACCCATTTCTGGCTATGTAGATGGATGGTTTGCAATTAAATTTTTAAGCTTGCCTATCTTGATTAGTATTCTTGCCAGCATTGGGGCAGAGTCTAGATGGTATCGAGCCTTATTTTTAGAAGAGATCGATAAAGATTATGTTCGTACAGCTCGTGCCAAGGGTTTATCACAACTGCAGATTTTATTTACCCATGTATTAAAAAATGCCTTAATACCTATTTTGACTGGAGTGGTTGCACTATTGCCCCTGCTTTTTATGGGCAGTTTGATTATGGAATCCTTTTTTGATATTCCAGGGCTTGGCAGTTATACGGTGGATGCCATTCGAGAACAAGATTTTGCCATTGTTCGAGCGATGGTATTTCTAGGAACAGTGCTTTATATACTCGGTTTATTATTAACAGATATTGCCTATATGTTGGTTGATCCAAGAGTGACTTTACAATGATCCCAGTACTATTTTGGACAGATGCACTTATATTCTTATTAATACTAGGGCTAGTGGTTTGGCTAATAAACTTTCGAAAAACAGAAGAATGGCATTTGATCTGGGCTCGTATAGCAAAACGGCCAAGATATCTGGTTGCCTTGATGATATTAATGCTTTATAGCCTTGTTGGTGTTTTAGATAGTCTGCATTTTAAAAATAATGAAAATGCCATCAAGATAAGGAGCGTTTTAGATGTCTTATTATCACCAAGAGACAGTCAAACAGAAATAACCTATTCAGCGCCTTTTGCATTGAGTGCCTATAATTCTGAAATGCATAAAACTGAAACTGGAGATCTTAAACAAGTTTATTCAAAACTTCAATTTTCGGGAAGTCATCTTGAAACAACACGAAAGGATAAATGGGTCGATATTTTTATTCGAATAGGGCAGGGCTTAGTAATAGGCCTTGGCTTGTCTCTACTATTCTATAGTATTATTTATTTATGTTTTCGCAAAAGAAAACGATTTTCTTTTGCTGGAATACATAAAACCTTTTGGATAACCTTAAGTTGTACCATCTGTCTGCTGAGTATTATTTCCCAATGTATGTTTGAATATCATATCTTAGGAACCGATAAAATTGGTCAGGATGTTTTTTATATCAGTGTTAAGAGTATTCGAACGGGTTTAGTCATTGGTACTGTAACCACCTTGGTCATGCTGCCATTTGCTCTAGCCCTTGGATTAATGGCAGGCTATTTTAGAGGTTGGGTGGATGATCTCATTCAATACCTCTATACCACTTTAAGTTCAATTCCTGGAATTTTATTAATTGCGGCAGCCATGCTTTCCTTTCAGGTTCGCATAGAAGCCAACCCTGATCTTAGATTGTTAATTTTATGTATTATCTTAGGTGTGACCAGTTGGACAACCTTATGTAGATTATTAAGAGGAGAGGCTTTGAAGCTTCGTGAGGCAGACTTTGTAAAAAGCGCGATAGTCTTAGGCGTTAATCGCTTAAAAATTATTCGGCGCCATATTATGCCAAATGTCATGCATATTGTTATTATCACTGTTGTTTTAGATTTTAGTGGTTTGGTATTGGCAGAAGCAGTTTTGTCCTATGTTGGAGTGGGTGTTGATCCCACATCATTTAGTTGGGGTAACATGATCAACGCGGCTCGTTTAGATATGGCGCGCGACCCCATTGTTTGGTGGTCACTCAGTGGTGCCTTATCCTTAATGTTTATCTTGGTATTTTCGGCTAATATCTTTTCAGATGCCCTGCGAGAGGCATTAGATCCGAGAGGTAATTAAATAATGCAACCCTTATTAGAAATCAAAAATTTAAGTCTTTTTCTTAGCTCTGAACAAGGATTATCTCCTCTGGTGCAGGATCTCAACTTTAAGATTTATCCAAAGCAATCCTTTGTCTTATTAGGAGAAACAGGCTCTGGTAAAACCCTAACGGCTTTATCAATCATAAGACTCTTAACTTCGGATTTAGTCTTGGGTAAAACAAGCCAAATTTTATTAGATGGGTCGGATCTATTATCCCTATCTGAAGTTCAGATGCAAAAAGTCAGGGGCAATTTTATAGCAATGGTTTTCCAAGATCCCATGACTTCTTTTAACCCCGTTTTTACCATTGGCAGACAAATAGAAGAAACTTTAAAGCGACATAAGGGCTATCGCGGTAAGAAATTACGTTTGGAAACGTTTCGTTTGCTCGAAATTGTGCAATTAGAGGATGCAGAAAGAGTTTATCATGCTTATCCCCACCAATTATCTGGTGGAATGAAACAAAGAGCAATGATTGCAATGGCTATTAGTGCAAGACCTAAGCTATTAATCCTGGATGAGCCAACCTCGGCCTTAGATGTAACAACCCAGGTCGAGATTTTAAACCTACTAAAACAATTACAAGCCGAGTTTGGAATGAGTATTTTATTTATTACTCATGATTTAGCAGTTGCAACCAAAATGGCAGACGAAATTGCAATTATGAAACAAGGCGAAATTCTAGAACAAGGCAAGGTTCTGGACATCCTGCATTCGGCAACTCAGCCCTATAGTCAGAAATTACTTTCTGCTCTGCCGACCTTACAAAAACCCCCAGTGCCCGATGAAAGTGAAACCCTATTATCGGTACAAGATTTAAATATTCGTTTTCCAATCAAAAAAGGTTTCTTTCATAGAACGGTTGGCTTTGTGGAGGCTGTAAAAGAGGTTTCATTTAGCTTGCAAGCAGGCGAAACTTTGGCAATCGTTGGGGAGTCTGGATCTGGCAAGACTTCTTTGGCAAGAGGCATATTGTCATTGATTAAACCAACCAGCGGGAGTATTCAATTTCTGGGGAATTCTCTGCTTCAATTAAATCCAAAACAACTACGAAAAACAAGAGAGGAGCTTCAAATGATCTTTCAGGATCCTTTTTCTGCTATGGATCCCCGGTTTCGTGTCAAAGAGATCATAGAAGAAGGTATGCTGGCCTTAGGGGTTGGTTCAGATTCTGCAGAACGAGAAGAACGGATCGATTTTGTATTACAGCAAGTGGGTCTTTTGCCACTTCATAAGAAACGATATCCACATCAGTTATCGGGTGGGCAACGTCAACGTGTCTGTATCGCAAGAGCCATCGTGCTTGGACCTAGGCTTTTAGTCTGTGACGAACCAACCAGTAGTTTAGATAGGTCGATCCAAGCGCAGATAATTGATCTTTTTATCCAATTACAACAGGAGTATGAAATATCCTATCTTTTTATTACCCATCATTTTGCGATTGTGAAAGCAATGGCACATCGGGTTATTGTGATGAAAGAGGGCGAGATTGTTGAAGTTGGAAGCGTTGAAAAAGTACTCAATTCCCCTGAACATCCTTATACCAAAACGCTGTTAGAAGCAGCTTCATTGTAGGTCGGATCCCAATTCTTTTATAAAATACCACTTTACACTTTATAAACATTCTGTTTAAATATTTTTTATAAATTCGTGAGTGTTTTCTTTTTTTTTCAAAGGGGAATTGTATGGCCGAAACTCCAAACAAAATGGGTACAAATCTAGCCAAGGAAATTCAGGATGGAGATGCCAGGATTTCTCATTTCTATACGGGTGAAAGCCTAGTATTAAATTCTGGTTCCTGTAAAAGCTTGAGAATGAATTTTACTTATCCTTTATCTGAAAGAATACCATTTTCAGATCTACCCTTTAATCTTGAAGTAGCGCGACGTGAGGCTTCCTTAGCCCATAAAGGCCCTGTCAATCGATCGTTAATAAAATTAGCGGATGATCTGGTACTTTTGGCCAACAAGGGTCTCTTAAACAAACTAGAAAACATTGTATTAAGTGATGGAGATAATATAATATCCTGGGATGAAAATATTAGTTTTTGCCAGTCACTTGATCATTTACCCAAATTAAGATTTTTAACACTAAGAGCTAATGATTCTTTCACCAATACTCATTTTCTGGCTTTATTAGGAAATAAGAGTCTTGAAAGTCTAGATATGATTGCACCTATTGGTAAAATGCTTAACGATGCAGGATCCCAAGCAGAACTTAAAAATAAAATAGAGTCTTGCACTATAAAACACTTTTTTTTCCAGTCTTGTGGTATTACCGACGAAATAGTCGAAGTCTTGTCACAGAACACTAGTCTTATAACTCTAGATATAACAGATAATTTGGAAATCAGCTCTAGGGCTCTGAAAGCTATTGCTCAAAATAGTTCAATCTCTAGTTTATCTTTAAGCTATAATGCCAAACTATTTGAAGGAATATTAGCTTTAATTAAAGCTAATCGACTCCAATTTCTATTCATATCAACAGATGAATTTAAAGGCCCCAAATTAACTAAAGAACAATGCGAAATCTTAGACCAAGCTTTTCAAGAAAATACAAGTTTATTAAAAGTCATCATTACAAATCGAAACGCTATTTGGCCTGAGACCACTCCTTGCAGTGCATTCAAACTTCGTGACAAAGCAACTGAAGAAGAGGTTGAAATTAAATTTGTAACAGTTCCTAATCATTTACCGAATAAAGTACTATTTTTAGATTTTTTCGAAATATATAGCTTTGGGCTAAGGAACTTTGTGATGAGTCCCGCAAGCCAGTTTGGTTCACTTGGATCTCTGGGTGTTGATCCTATCTCTACTCTTTGTTTAATGATTGATCCCAAGGAAACTCAAACAGGTTTTTCAGGGCAAATATTTCTTTTACAACAATATTGCAAGCACAGAGCTGATCAAACACCATTACTTGGAGCTCAAGACCAAGATCTTAAGTCTAGGGATAAGCCATCACAACCTACAAGTTAAGTTGTGGGTAAAGGTGTCAGGCACCTTTTTCGAGTCCTGCTTCTAAATTCTTAAAATCCCAGAGATCTCGATCCATTAATTGGCTGGGCTTAACGCTTTGAAGAGCACTTAAGATATTGCTTGGAATTTTGGGATTATCCAATTCTAATCCCTCGATCAACTTTTTAATTTTAACTCGCACTAAGTTTTCTTGAGCGCCACAGAGATTACAAGGAATAATCGGATATTTGCGTTCTTTGGCATAGACAATGATATCTTTTTCTTGGCAAAGGGCAAGTGGTCTTATAATCATATTCTTCTTGCTATCACTTAAAAGCTTAGGTGGCATTGAGCGCACCTCGCCATTATATAAAATGGACATCAACAAGGATCGGATCAAATCATCCCGATGGTGTCCTAGTGCAATTTTATTAAACCCATGTTCTTCTGCATATCGATAGATAATTCCGCGTCTTAGCCTTGAACAAAGACCACAATAGGTTTGGTTTTCCGGTATTTTTTCTTTAACTATTGAATACGTATCACGAGTCAATATTTCATAAGGGATAGATTCTTTTTCTAAGAATTGTCTAAGAGCCGAATCGTTCCAACCGGGTTGAGCTTGATCAAGGGTAAAGGCAAAGATTTCGAATTTATTATTGGAACGTTGCTTTAAGAGCTTCAGAATGGATAAAAGCGTAAACGAGTCTTTTCCACCCGAAAGGCAAACCATGACCCTATCTCCTTTTTGGATAAGGTTATAGTCTGCAATGGCCTTGCCTGTATAATGCAAAAGTTTTTTTTCAACTTTTGAGCGAAATACCGTTAAGGGTTTCGCTTCTATTTCTACCATGGAGGATCCTATTGTCGAGTGCTTTTGCCTAGATTGTATTCAAATTTCTTAGCATTCACAACAGGGAGTAAGATTTCTTGAGGACCTTTAGGATGTGTATGGGCTTTTCGAAATCCAGGATTCAGTCGTTTTAGCTCTTTGATATCAACATCGGCTAATTTGGCAGCCTGGATAAAATTTAAATGTTTCCCAGGATTGACTGGTTTAAAATAGGGTTGATTGCCTATAAAGGGTAGGGAAATATCATGTTTCTCAGGGTTATCAATCACAGCAGCTAAGGCAAGGAACTTAGGCACATATTCTTGGGTTTCCTTAGGGAGCTTTAAATCCCAGAAGTTTATCGATTTTCCAGCACGCTTATTTCGTTTAATTGCCCGATGCACAGCACCTGGGCCAGCATTATAAGCAGCCAAGGCCAGCATCCAGTTTCCATCAAATTCCTTGTGCAGAAATTCAAGATAATCTAAAGCAGCTTTTGTAGAGGCTTTAATATCTCGGCGACCATCATAAAAGGCATCTTGTTTTAAACCATGCATTCGTCCCGTAGCGGGCATAAACTGCCAGATCCCTGCCGCACCCTTGTTGGAGGTGGCCTGGGGTTGGAAAGCGCTTTCTAACATGGGGAGCAGGGCCAATTCACCTGGCATATTGCGTTTTTCAAGTTGTTCCACAATGTAATACAAATAAGGGATTGCTTGATTTGAGATTTTGTTTAAATGTTTTTCTTCTCGGCTATATTGTTTCACATATTTTTGAATCTTGGGTTGTCCTGCTATTTTAGTTTGTTTGGGATTGATATTAAAATTATTTCGTATTCTTTCCCAAAGATGCTTTTGTCCTTGGTTTTTGATTTCTTGGATCCTAGCCCTGGAGTTTTTTAAGACAATTGACTGACTTGCTATAACTTGATCACTCAAGCCAAATTTAACAAAAATAACCGATAATAGGATAAATTTTGTAATAGAAAAAGAGCGCCTTGTATTGCTTATCATTCAGTTTACCTCGCTTATTTTATTAGATATGGTTAGTAATTACTTTTATAACCATTTGAAATGAATGTGAAAAATAAAGATTATTGTTAATAATAGCCACCTAAATCGAAAATACATTCTTGCATCGATATTTTAACAAAATCCAGGTTATAACGATAAGACTGTTAAGTCAACCTGCTATAAGATCAGCTGTAAATAATATAGGGTAGGTCGAATGCAGGTAGTGACTAGTATGTTAGAATAAAATTGAAGTTTGGGAAAAAGAGAAGCATGCAAATTACAAAACGCTGGAAAAAATTAAGAGCTTGGTGGAGCACACCTTTAGGCCAGTCTTTTCTGGCGCTGGAAGGCATTGAGCTTAAACAAATTCTTTCTACGGTATTTGGTTATCATTTACTAATGCTTGGTGAACCTCAATTTGCAGAATGTGTTAGCCAAAGCCCAATTACGCACCGAGTTTGGATCCACCCTTTTACAACCCAGCAAGAAAATTGTAGCCCACTCACCGCAAGATCCGATAAATTGCCAATTTTATCCGATAGCGTGGATGTGATTTATTTAGCGCATTGTCTGGAATTAATCAAAAATCCCCATGAAGTATTACGAGAATCTTACCGATCTTTGATCCCAGAAGGCCATATAATTGTTTCTCACTTTAATCCCTTTAGCTTATGGGGTCTTTGGCGTTGGATGGTGCGATTTTTTAAACGTGCACCTTGGGATGGCCATTTCATTACTGTTACCCGCTTAAAAGATTGGTTGGTCTTGCTTGGGTTTGATGTCGTACAACTGCGCTATTGTTTTTTTCGTCCCCCCATTGCGAATGCAAATGTTTTATCTCGTTTTAATTTTTTAGAAAAATTAGGCTCTTTTTGTTGGCCTATCTTCGGTGGGGGCTATGTATTAGTTGCCAGAAAACGAGTGATAACCTTAACGCCTATACGACCAGTATGGGAAACAGAACCTAAAGTGGCAGTGCCAGAAATCATTGAACCCGCTAGAACTGAATAAAAAAAACAGAGATGGTGCCTGACACCTTTTCTAGGGTTTTAATTTTTTACGTGGCGGTGTTGGTGGTTCAATTTCCAGTTTGTGTTTTGCTTTATTTTTTAAAAATAGATCTAATTTTAATGCCGACTCAACCCCAGATGAATAAGCACCTTGAACAGTTTCCCGGGCATGCTTGGCAGCATAAGCACCCGCAAAAAATAATCCGCCGGGTTCTGGACGCGATAGGTTATCCAAATCAGCACTTTGAAATTTTAAACCAAAAAAAGATGTGGATCCTAATGTGAAAGGATCACTTCCCCAATGCGTGACCTCGGCCGATTTTAAAGGAGTTACTTTTTCGCCATACAATGTGCGTAAGGGTGTTAAGGCCTTTTCGATGATCTTATCATCGGACAAATGGGTAAAATCGGCAGCTTTTGCATAAAAATGGCAAATCAAACCAGGGATTTTTTGATGAGAAAAATGTAATAAGTTTAGATACGCAGGCCATATTTTTTCACTTGTGCTACCCGGATAAATAAAATGTGCCTCATTTGGCCAAAAGGGTTTTTCAAATTCAAGGATCACCTTTTCCAGTGATCCAATTTGTAAATGTTGAATAGCTTCTTTTTTCGCTTCCGAAAGGGGTGGGGAAAAGGTTATCCCACCTTGCTTTAATACCCCAATTGGAACTGTACATAAAACAGCATCCGCACTGTATTCTTCGTTGTTGCTGCTGATGACCAGCACCCCTTGCTCGGCAAAATGCTCTATTGTTTTGACACAAGTATTGAATTGGAAGCTTGCTTTTTTTGTGGCAATTAACTCATCTCTTAGTTCATCCATCAAACTTTGAAACCCTTGCACAACCCATTTGTCTTCCGATCCATAATCGGTATTCATCAGTTCAAGAATTGAAATCTCGTTTAAGGGGCCACCCGTGTGTTGTTCGATCAAATGCGTAATGGTTTGTCTTGCAATAAAGCCGGGACTTCCTGGTTTTGGAATATTGTTTTGTCGATACCCTAACACTTCTGCTAAAGAGGGAAGCGTTTTCCACGGCACTCTCTTTGCTTCTTGGATCTTCATATTGGCTTCGTTATACTCATCATAGACAAACGTTTGAAGTTTTTTTGGTGTTTGAATTTGTTTATGGATATCATAAATAACAGATTGAGCCTCTTTTAAGGCAATGGTTTTTAGTTTGTGAGCATGAACCAGGGTTAGAATGGGATTTTGGTTTTCTGACCCTATTCTATTTTCAAAGAACAGTGTGCCAGCTTCTAGTGGGAAGCGATTAGATTGCAGAGTATGTATTCGTCCTCCCACACGGTTTCTGGCCTCTAGAATAAGGACGGTAAGCCCAAGTTGAGTCAGGATCTTTGCGGCCGTAAGCCCGGAGAGCCCTGCGCCAATCACAATAACATTGTGTTTCATGCCTAAAAAGCCATTCATTTAAAAATTGATTATATTAAGTATAGTAGTGTGGGAGTAAATGTATGTACACGAATAATCGCTTGGAAGAAAAAAAGATTTCTATTAATGGCCCAGCAGGCAGCTTAGAGGCAATGGTATCCGGTTTTGATAGCAAGGAGCCAAAAGCAAATATTGGGATTGTTTGTCATCCTCATCCACTCCATCAAGGTAGTATGCATAATAAGGTAGTAACAACAGTTATCCGCATTTGGCAATTGTGTGGTTTAGCCACGGTTCGCTTTAATTTTCGAGGGGTGGGAGAAAGCCAAGGGCTATATGGGGAAGGCGTTGGGGAAGTAAAAGACTTAGAAGCGGTCATTGCCTGGGTTGAAAGGGAGGTGCCCACTGCAAAACTTTGGTTGGCCGGCTTTTCCTTTGGTTCTGTGGTTTCCCTTAAAGTAGCCAGCGAAAAACATAGCATCTCGGGCCTTATCAGTATTGCGCCTATCGTAGAGTATTTTGATTTTTTACAGCTACATAGACCAAACTGTCCCTGGCTACTGATTCATGGTGAAGAAGATGAATTAGTGAGTATTGAAGAGGTTCGTGCTTGGTATCAAGCTTTTCAAAAACAATGGTTCAGGGAAGACTGGCCTAATAACTTTGAACTTGTCACCTTAAAAGGTGCTCCACATCTTTTTCATGGTCACTTAACAGAGCTTGGGGCAGCCATCCAATCGTTTATGGAGAGTTTCTTGCCTAAGAGTTCGCCTTAGACTAAGTTGACGATCTCAGTTTCTTTAACGATAATGAAAATAATTCTCATTTAGAAAATTTGATACTTTGATATACATAGAGATAAAAATGGACCCGACTGTAAAACTAGCTGATTTGAAAGTGGGTGATAAGGCAAAAATACTGGGATTTAATCCAGGCAGTATTAGCTATCAACAAAAGCTTCTCGCGATGGGCCTTGTTCCCGATGCTGAATTTATTGTGGTCCGTATTGCCCCTTTAGGCGATCCCATAGAGCTTCGGATCCATAATTTTTCTCTTTGTGTTCGTCGAAAAGAAGGTGAAATCCTACAGCTTGAACGCATGGGAAGAATTGCATGAATGCTGTCGTTGTTGCACTACTTGGAAATCCCAATTGTGGCAAAACCACTTTATTCAATCATTTAACCGGTAAGCAACAAGAAGTTGGCAACTGGTGTGGGGTAACCGTTGAAAAAAAACGGGGCTGGTTTATTCGGGAAAACATCTCGGTTGAAGTGATGGACTTGCCCGGTTGTTACCATTATTCTGCCACTGTGGAAAGCGCTCTCGATGAGCAAATTACTCATCAATACCTTGCTTCCAATCAAGCGGAACTCATTATTAATGTTGTCGATGCAAGCAATTTAGAAAGACATTTATATTTAACCTTACAACTCTTGGAAAAAGGGATCCCCGTTATTGTTGCCTTAAATATGATGGATGAGGCAGAGCAGCGGGGCATTGTTGTGGATACCACCAGTCTTGCTAAACGCCTAGGCTGCCCTGTTGTTCCTATGGTTGCAAAAAAATCCCAAGGGATAGAAGTTTTACAAGAGTTAATCCTTCAGTTTAAAAGGGGCGAACTCCATTTTACGCCTTGGCCATTTTTACCAAGTTCTGCTAAGCAGTCTGAAGTATCGATTGCCATTGCAAAAGATCGTTATGATCTCATTCACAACATACTGGGTGCTTCTATCCAGCAAAGAACCTTAAAAAAATCCTCCTGGACAGAAAGAATTGATGCCATCGTTTTGAATCGATTTCTAGGGATCCCAATATTTTTAGCAGCCATGTATGCGGTTTTTGTATTTACTATCCAAATTGCTGGCACTCTTCAACCTTTTTTTGATAGTGCTTCCAGAACTCTTTTTATCGATTTCATGGGGCGAGGGTTAGGGTATTTGCAAGCGCCATCCTGGTTTATTGACACGATGACCAATGGTGTTGGCCAAGGGATCAATACAACCCTTAGTTTTATTCCAGTGATTGCTGCAATGTTTTTGTCCTTGTCTTTCTTAGAAGGCTCGGGGTATATGGCGCGTGCTGCTTTTGTCATGGATAAAGTAATGCAATGGGTTGGGCTACCTGGAAAATCTTTTGTTCCCATGGTGATTGGGTTTGGCTGTAATGTACCGGCGGTAATGGCTACGAGAACGCTAGAGAATTATCGTGAGCGTTTATTAACTATTTTAATGAGCCCCTTTATGTCTTGTGGAGCAAGGCTTGCCATTTATGCCTTGTTTGTCTCTGCATTTTTTCCAGAGAGAGGTCAAAATATTATCTTTGGCTTGTATTTGATTGGGATCCTGATTGCCTTAATTACTGGATTTGTTTTGCGCAGCACGGTTTTGCAGGGCGAAACTTCTCCATTAATTATTGAGTTACCTCCCTATCGATGGCCTAGTGTAAAGGCATTGCTGAGAACAACTAAACAAAGAGTTATGCGATTTATTGTAAAAGCCGGGGTGCTGATTGTTCCTTTATGTCTTGCTATCACTAGCTTTGGCGTTATCCAAGAAAAAGCAGGGATTGATAATTGGTTACCCACTTTTGGGCGACATCTTACCCCGATTTTTTCTCCCATGGGGATCGAAAAAGATAACTGGCCAGCAACCGTTGGATTATTATCCGGGGTTTTAGCCAAAGAGGTGGTGGTTGGAACGTTAAATTCTTTATATACCCAAGAAGGAAAATTGGAGGATCCATTATTAGGTGCCAAGACAAATCAAGGTGCTATGGGTGTCATGGTCGAGCGATTTGGCAGTACTGCTGCCGCCTTTGCTTATCTATTATTCGTATTACTGTATTTTCCGTGCGTGTCTGTTGTTGTGGCCATTGCCAGGGAATTAAATAAATATTGGGCCGCCTTTTCTGTTCTATGGACAACCGGCATTGCCTATATGACAGCCGTATTATTTTACCAAACAGCAATGTTTTCGGAACATCCAAAGACTTCGCTAGGGTGGATTGTTGGCATGCTTGGAATATTGCTGGGTGGATTTTATAGTCTAAGGCAGTGGATGCAAGAGAAAGCTTCTAAGCTTAGAAGATCTGTACCGACTCAAATTTTAATTGAAATCTAATAAGTTTCCTTACTTTCTTCCCCCTTATTAAGGGGGAAGAAGAGTAAAGCGAAAGGCATTAAACCATTGATTTTAATCTTTGCAATGGTCTTACTTTCACGACATTTCGAGCAGGTTTTGCTTTAAACATCATTTCTTCGCCTGTAAAAGGATTGGTTCCCTTACGTGCTTTGGTTGCGGGTTTATGTTTAACCGAGATTTTAACAAGCCCAGGAATGGTAAATTGACCTGGCCCTTGTTTTTTAAGATGGGCGGCAATAATGGGGGTCAATTCTTCAAACAGAGAAGAGATATCTTTTCTGTTAAGACCTGTACGGCCCGCTAAAGTGCTAAATAATTGCCCTTTTGTAAAGGCTTTATCAACACTGGTAATCGGGGCAATTAGGGCAGAGCGGACAAGCTTTATAGCGCTGCTTTTCTTAGCGGTGCTTTTAACTTTTCTGCTTTTTGCTTTAACTGCAGGTTTCTTTGACATTCTGGCGGTGGATTTCTTCACTGCCTTCTTAGCGCTTGAACGTACGGTCTTGCGTTTTTTCGCGGCCATTTTATGACTCCTTAAATAAAATAAACAAAATAGTGTAAACACATCCCTTGCTCTTCAGCAAGGTTTTTTTGCTTAAGAACAACAAACAAGGTGCCTAATTACTTACCAATCTTTCGAAAGGTATGTCAAAAGACTGAAGTATGCTACCCTAAGGTAGTTTTAAAAGTCAATTGTAACTGCACGCCTATTTGTCACCAAGCCGATATTATAGCTTGTATTTGCCCAAATAGTTTTGTAGAATGCCTGATTCTTCTATCTATAATGTCGGAAGATACTATTTATTTGATGCTCTAACTGGGGGCCAAGGTTGATGAAAACATTCAGTGCAAAGTCTGAAGAAGTCCAGCAAGGCTGGTTTTTGGTGAATGCCAAGGGCAAGATTTTAGGGCGCTTAGCGACCGAAATTGCTCGGCGTTTACGTGGAAAACATAAGCCAGAATATACGCCTCATGTTGATACAGGAGACTATATTGTGGTTGTTAATGCTGGCGAAGTAGAAGTCACTGGCCGAAAGGCAGATGATAAAATGTACTATCGTCATAGTGGTTATCCTGGAGGGTTTAAGGAAGAAGCCTTTAAAAAATTAATTGCCAGACGTCCGGAACGGGTAATAGAATTGGCAGTGAAGGGAATGCTACCGAAAAACTCTTTGGGTCGTGCTATGTTGCGTAAATTAAAGGTTTATGCAGGAGATGCGCACCCCCACTCTGCCCAACAACCAGAAATTTTGGAAATCTAACTAGGTAATTTTATGGCAAGAACAACAGCAGCAGCAAAAAAACGGAAAATTTATGGAACAGGTCGTCGTAAGACGAGCACCGCAAGGGTTTTCTTAAAGCCTGGTAACGGTAAGATCGTTATCAATCAAAAAGCGATTGACGACTATTTTGGTCGCAAAACCGCGCGCATGGTGGTACGTCAGCCTTTAGAATTAATTGATGTTGTAGATAAATTTGATGTCCTTGTCACTGTTAAAGGGGGCGGGATCATGGGCCAAGCTGGTGCTATTCGGCATGGTATAACCCGTGCTTTGATTCGGCATGATGAAGGTATGCATCCTCCAGTTAAGAAAACTGAGGAAGAGGAAGAAGAAGGTTCATCGGGCGACGCTGGAAAAAACACGGTTCGTAAAATCTTGCGTGCTGCAGGATATGTCACACGAGATTCACGTAAGGTTGAACGTAAGAAAGTAGGTCTGCATAAAGCACGTAAGAGACCACAATACTCTAAACGTTAATCGTCATCTAAATATCTTTATTCTTCATTGAGTGGCGGGGAATTGGGGGATCGTCTAGTGGTAGGACCGCGGACTCTGACTCCGCTAACCTAGGTTCGAATCCTAGTCCCCCAGCCAATGTCTTTTCAAAAATAAAATCAACCAGTTCCCATGATGTTATCGAAAAATCTTGAGTAATCCGCTTCTTCCGAAGGGATTTCTGCATCATCATCAGAGGGTGTTATGTTATAGAGTTCTGCTTGCTCTTTTAAATTTGGCAGTTTTTTGGGTAAAGCGAAGTGGAGAAAATCATTCATTGTTTCCACAACGGCCTGAGGATATTCTACAGAAATATTTTTAAATCCTTCATCAATATACTCCAATCTTACTCGGTAATCGCAATCACGCACGGCCTCTAATATTTCTTCGCCGGTCATTAGCTCTGCTTCGCCTTTTAAGGGTACCTTTATTTGAGCTACTTTTCGAGAATTAAATGGGTAGTCAAGAAGTGTTCCGAAAGGAGTATTGGGTAAGTGCGGCGTAATATTGATAGCTAATACCAAAAATTTTTTTATGGGGAAAAAAAGAGCAACATAGGATTTATTAATAAGGCTGCCCTCAGATCTTTCTAGTAAACCTTGTAAATGTGTTGCTCCGACAATCCAAACGCCCGATTTTTTCGTTTCAGCAGTGGTTTCCGCCATCACATAATTTCTTGCGCTAATGGTTGATTCATTTATATCTTCAAATCGATAAAGATCTACAGCAACAGGTTTCATGTTAAACGAACTGCTAAGCGGCAGTGTATAGTCATTCGTTGAAAAGTCTCTTGGATCAGGGGCACAAGGTTTAGCACCTACACTATACCAGGTGTCATACCTTTTTTTAAAATCAAGCGCTTCTTTACTTGATTCTAAAAAATGAAATTTAATTTTAAATTGCCCAGCAATGAAAAAAATAATGGTTTCTAGCAAGAGCGAGTACTTTGAGTTATGTATTTCAGGTAACAAAATAATGAGTTTTAGCTTATGAAGCTTGGTTTTACTTGCAGCCTCTTGAATGAGCTTGTATATCGATTTATAAAGAGTGTCCAATTCGGAATGCGTAAATAAGTTTGGAATGGATCCATCACTACAGGTTGCTTTATAATGAAGTAAGATTTTGATTATTTGGGGATGATTGATTCTATATCTCCCGAAAATAATGCAATTAGGATTAAGAGCCAATTCCAGAGGAGAAAAACCATATTCGTTGGGTTTAGAGCTGCCTTTTGCCGGGTTTAAATTAACATCTGCTCCTTGGCGGCATAAGAATTCTACCCATTCTGGGGAGCCGTTTAAGATTGCCTCGTGAAGGGGTGTGGTAATCATTTTAATGGTGGTTGGCTGATGTTTTGGGGTCATTGCAAGTGGCGTGTAAGGTTGAAAATACTGACAATGAATGGCATTGGAATCTTGTTGTATTAAAGCTTGAGCCTTTTTGTTTCTTTTTTTAAAATCATTGGCATTCATACATCTCCTAATCATTTTAATAAGAGGGGGGACTTTAGTTCTTTCTTTTACAATATTTGAATCCGTGTTATTTTTAGGGTTGGATCCAATTTTTTGTTGGATATCCTGAACTTCAGTGCTCAATTTTTAGTTCCTCGATACTAAACTACAAATTTAACATGAGAGAAGTCAAAATTCTAGACCTTAGTTTATGGAAGATAATTAACTTCATAATTAATAGGCAGCTCTGGAACTTGAATTCATAAAGTGGTAACATTCCGCCTTGTCTTGTGGGAGATTTGCGAATTTTGGTTAGAAACAGTGGGGCATTATACGGGTTTTGTCTTGTTTCTCGCAGAAAAAAGTTTAATAAAATCATATAGTTGTGGTTTTCTGGTGGAGCTTTAGATTCTTAAACTAAGGGTTAGGGTCCTAGTCCTCCAGTCTGATAAAATATTTATATAAGTGAGGAGAGAGAGATGGCAACGGTAGCAAAAGACCTTCAGGGTCAGCTTGATGATGCAAAATTAGAGTTAGATGAATTAAAGCGGAAACTTCAAATAGCTGAAAATGATCTAAAACAACAGAAGGAAGAGAACGTTCAGGTTACAATTGATTCACAAGCTAAAATTAGGCAAATAGAAAAAGAAAAAGAGAAAGAGTTAAAGTTGCAGGAAGAAACTTTTCAGCAGCTTCAAGATGAATTTAATGATTTAATTAAAGATAAAGAAACACTTGAAAAATCAAATTTAGCGTTTCAGAAGACATTGGCTGAGGTTATTAAAAAACATCAAAAAGAATTGGGCGAATTAGCAGATAAACATAAAACTGAATTAGATAAAGTAACAAAAAATTTGATCGATATGGAACTTGAGCGTGATGCACGTCCTACCCAAAAAGACCTTGATGATGCTGTTGCTGCTGAAACCGCTAGAGCAACTACTGCTGCAAGAATTGGATATGTTTCTGATGCAGATCGAGACTTAGCCGTTAATACAGCAGTTGCAAACGCTAGAAATGGTTATGTATCAGAAGCTCAACGAAATAAAGAAGTTGCAGATGCTATTGCTGCTGAAACCGCTAGAGCAACTAGTGCTGCAAGAATTGGATATGTTTCTGATGCAGATCGAGACTTAGCGGTTAACAATGCAGTTGTTACCGCTAGAAATGGTTATGTATCAGAAGCTCAACGAAATAAAGAAGTTGCAGATGCTATTGCTGCTGAAACCGCTAGAGCAACTAGTGCTGCAAGAATTGGGTATGTTTCTGATGCGGATCGAGACTTAGCGGTTAACAATGCAGTTGCTATCGCTAGAAATGGATATGTATCAGAAGCTCAACGAAATAAAGAAGTTGTAGATGCAGTTGCTGCAGAAACCGCTAGAGCAACTTCTGCTGCAAGAATTGGGTATGTTTCTGATGCAGATCGAGACTTAGCGGTTAACAATGCAGTTGCTGCCGCTAGAAATGGATATGTATCAGAAGCTCAACGAAATAAAGAAGTTTCAGATGCAGTTGCTATCGCTAGAAATGGTTATGTTTCTGATGCGGATCGAGACTTAGCAGTTAACAATGCAATTGCTACCGCTAGAAATGGATATGTATCAGAAGCTCAACGAAATAAAGAAGTTGTAGATGCAGTTGCTATCGCTAGAAATGGTTATGTTTCTGATGCGGATCGAGACTTAGCGGTTAACAATGCAGTTGCTATCGCTAGAAATGGTTATGTATCAGAAGCTCAACGAAATAAAGAAGTTGTAGATGCAGTTGCTGCTGAAACCGCTAGAGCAACTACTGCTGCAAGAATTGGGTATGTTTCTGATGCGGATCGAGACTTGGCGGTTAACAATGCAGTTGCTGCCGCTAGAAATGGATATGTATCAGAAGCTCAACGAAATAAAGAAGTTGCAGATGCTATTGCTGCAGAAACTGCTAGAGCATCTACTGCTGCAAGAATTGGATATGTTTCTGATGCGGATCGAGACTTAGCAGTTAACAATGCAGTTGCTGCCGCTAGAAATGGATATGTATCAGAAGCTCAACGAAATAAAGAAGTTGCAGATGCAGTTGCTATCGCTAGAATTGGATATGTTTCTGATGCGGATCGAGACTTAGCGGTTAACAATGCAGTTGCTATCGCTAGAAATGGATATGTATCAGAAGCTCAGCGAAATAAAGAAGTTGCAGATGCTATTGCTGCTGAGACGATTAGAGCAACTGCTGTTGCAAGGCTAGGGTATGTCTCAAACGCAGATCGAGACTTAGCAGTTAACAATGCTGTTGCTGCCGCAAGGGCTGGGTATGTCTCTAATGCAGATCGAGACTTAGCCGTTAATACAGCAGTTGCAAACGCTAGAAATGGCTATGTGACGACAGCTCAACGAGATCTTGATGTCGCCGCTGCAGTTGCTGCTGAAACCCTTAGAGCAAGAGCTGGCTTGCTCACTCCTGCTCAAAAAGATGCTGCGGTTTCTGCTGAGCGTGTACGTTTAGCTCGATTACATGCAATTGAGTTGCTTAGACTGCAGAATCAAATTAATACATTACTTGGCTTAGCCCCGCCAGTGCCAGTACATGTTCCACCATCAGTTAATGTGTCGTCCCAAGTGCAACCCCAGACGCAGCCAGAAACTACGGTCTCGCAGTCCACAACAACAATAAAGCCGAGGAATAGCATGAATAGTGGTTTGGGTAATAGAGCGCTTTAAAGAAAAAATAAAGGGCTTTGATGAATGTCAAAGCCCTTTTTGATTAGAAAGTTCTAAAAATGCCAATACTATAAATGATGCTATTTTTAGAATGGATCGTGAAATTTTTACGATTTACAAACTTAAATCTAGAAGTATTTTCCCAGATAGCAGTTGCTCGAAGAGACCAGCATTCGGTCATCGATCCTTGTATTCCCCCACCTAAACGGATGATACTTTTTCTGCCATTAAAATTGGTGGTAATTGTGTTAGCAAAGGGTTCATTTTCCTCTGCAAGCAGGGTTGTTCTGAAAGTTGCTTTTAAACGTCCTAGGCCAACCATTCCAAGTAGTTCTAGATTGCAAATTGGAACAAAAGCCATTAGATTAATATGTGGACCATGAATATAGGCTGTTGAATTGAATATGACTTGACCAAATAATGGAAAGCCGCCTACCAGGGCACCAGGACCTAAAATAGTTGTACGTGTCTTTTTAGCCGTGGCTTCATAACCCGCTTCAATACCGAGATAATCACAAAACCGTGCACCCACAAAAAAGTTGCCTTGGGGAAAATCATGTCTAAAGAGGTTATTACCAAGCCCCGAAGTAAAATCCATATGACGCCATTGTGCATCTAAACCTGCATAAGGGGTTATTTCCGAAGAGGCAGTAGCTGCTGTGGATGCAGCAAGCAAGACAAGCGGTGCCGCAAGTAATGGGAATTTTTTGTTCATTAAAACTTCTCCAAATTCAGTGACAACAATATTTTGTTATCTAATTAACAATATCCAATTTAAGCTGTTCGACGTATTAAATCATAATCTTGTTTGGTTGTATAGCATTTGCACTTTACCCAAAGCCAACGGAGAGATCTATGCAGAGGATAAATAGTTCTGGTAGTATTTGATTTGCTTAATGAAATCCATTTCGGGAAAGACATATCACAAAAGTATAGGGCGGAAAAGGAGAACTCTGGCATGAATGCAGACGAAATGGACAGCGATCGCCGCCGGTTTCTAACGGCAACCGCTACTGTAATCGGTGGAATTGGCGCCGCTTGTGCTGCTTTCCCCTTTATTGCTTCCTGGAACCCAGGTGTTAAAGCACGTGCTTTGGGTGCACCTGTAGAGGTCGATATCAGCAAAATTGAGCCAGGACAAAAAATAACCGTTGCTTGGCGGGGCCAGCCTATTTTTATTGTTCATAGAACTCGCCAAGAGTTAGATGGATTAACCATCGTTACTGAACACCTTCGCGATCCTTTATCAAAAGAATCTGTTCAACCAAGTTATGCCGATAATATTTATCGCTCGATTAAGCCAGATATTTTGGTTTTGATTGGGATCTGTACGCATTTAGGTTGTGTGCCGCTGTATAAGCCAGAGTTGGGATCTGTGGAGCCTGGCTGGGAAGGGGGCTTTTTTTGTCCTTGTCACGGTTCTAAATATGATATGGCGGGTCGTGTGTATAAGGGGGTTCCAGCCCCTTTAAATTTAGTCGTGCCTCCTTACCAATTTTTAAGTGAAACCCAAATTCGGATTGGGGAAGATAAGAAAGAAGGAGCAGCCTAATGCAAGCCACTTTGCGTTCTTTACTGGGTTGGGTGGATGCAAGGTTTCCTCTAACAAAATTATGGAATGAACATCTGGCACAATATTATGCGCCGCGAAATTTTAATTTTTGGTATTATTTTGGTTCTCTTGCACTCTTTGTTTTAGCACTTCAAATAATCACGGGTATTTGGTTGGCCATGAGTTACACACCAACGGCAGAATCTGCTTTTGATTCCGTGGAATACATTATGCGCGAAGTTCCATGGGGTTGGTTGTTGCGTTACTTACATTCCACTGGCGCTTCCTTTTTCTTTATTGTTATTTATTTGCATATGTTTAGAGGCTTGCTCTATGGCTCTTATAAAAAGCCTAGAGAGTTAGTTTGGCTCTTTGGTATGCTTATTTTTCTTTGTTTAATGTCCGAGGCCTTTATGGGTTATTTATTACCCTGGGGTAATATGTCTTTTTGGGGTGCACAGGTGATCACCTCTCTTTTTGGAGCGATCCCCTATATTGGTGATGGTTTAGTGGAATGGATCAGGGGCGATTATAATGTTTCCGGTGTTACCTTAAATCGATTTTTTTCCTTGCATGTGGTAGCTATTCCTTTAATTTTTGTGGGCCTTGTTGTTTTTCATATTCTGTCTTTGCATGAAGTGGGTTCGAATAATCCCGATGGCATTGAAATTAAGAAACACAAAAATCAAGAAGGCATTCCCTTAGATGGCGTACCCTTTCATCCTTATTACACGGTGAAAGATTTAATGGGCTTGGCAGGTTTTTTGATTATCTTTTGTGCAGTGGTATTTTTTGTGCCCGATATGGGAGGATTCTTTTTAGAGCATCCCAATTTTGAACCGGCTGATCCCTTAAAAACGCCTGTACACATTGCTCCTGTTTGGTATATGACACCATATTATGCCATTTTACGCGCCATTCCGGATAAATTGACAGGTGTGCTGGCCATGTTTGCCTCTGTTGGCATTTGGTTTTTTATACCGTGGTTAGATAGAAGCCCCGTTAATTCTATTCGCTATCGTGGGTATCTATGCAAGGGAGCACTCACTTTATTTGTGATTAGTTTCTTGACCTTAGGATATTTAGGTTCTCAACCACCTGAAGGCTCCTTGGTTTTAATGGCGAGGATTTGTTCTGTGGTTTATTTTTTATTTTTCCTTTTAATGCCTATTTATACTCGCTTTGACAAAGTGAAACCGCTACCAGACAGGGTGACAGATTAATGAATTTAAGAAAAAAAACTGAACAAAAGATAGTTTGGATATTGTCGATCTTATTGTTATTCATAGTCTGCCAGAGCGGCTTAAGCAAAGCAGAAGAAGGCGAATTTCCTTTAGATAAAGCCAAGATTGATGTAAGTGATCTCCCTTCTTTACAACGAGGGGCAAGACTTTTTATGAACTATTGTTCTGGATGCCATAGCCTTAAATATATGCGTTATAGCACCTTGGCTGAAGGCATTGGGATTGTTGATTCTTCCAACCATATTTTAGAAAAAATCGTTAAACAGGATTTAATGTTTTCGGGAGATAAAATAACCGATACCATTAAAAGCGCACTTTCTAAAGAAGAGGGGGCAGCTTGGTTTGGGACAGCACCACCGGATCTCTCATTGGTTGGGCGATCAAGAGGTAAGGATTGGTTATATACCTATTTAAGAACTTTTTATTTGGATAGTAAGAGGCCTTGGGGTGTGAATAATAAAGTCTTCCCAGAGGTAGCTATGCCCGATGTATTATTTAATTTAAGAACACATTTACTGGCAGAAAAAGATGGTCAAGAGAAATATGATGGGGCTATTTTAGATTTGGTGAATTTTCTCATGTATGTAGCAGAGCCTGTGAAGCAGGAACGAGAACGTATTGGGATATGGGTACTGCTATTCTTAGGGATCTTTTTTATTTTCGCCTGTCTTTTAAAACGAGAATATTGGAAAGATATTCATTAAGGGGAATTTGACTATGACGGTGGGCTTAAATAAACGCTCGACCATGACCCTATACACAGGTGCCACTGATCCCTACAGCCACCGAGTACGGATCGTTTTTGCTGAAAAAGGGATTGCGGTTGATATTTTAGATGTAGATAAAATAAGTAAGGCTAAAGAAGAATTAAATCAATTAAACCCCTATGGCACACCACCCTTGTTAATCGATCGTGAATTAATAATCTTTCAATCCGAAGTTATTATGGAATATTTAGATGAGCGTTTTCCTCATCCCTCCCTGATGCCCGTCTATCCGGTTGCTCGTGCTCGTACCCGTTTGATGATCTATCGACTGAATCGAGATTGGTATGCCTTGATGGATAAAATTTTATTATCCAGTGTAGAGGGCGAATCACCCCGGGTTGTAGAGGCTCGTAAAGAATTACAAGATAGTATTACGAGTGTTGCCCCTGCCTTTGCCGAGATGCCATTTTTCTTAAGTGAAGACTTTTCTCTTGTGGATTGCTGTATAGCTCCATTATTATGGCGTTTGCCATTCCTTGGGATCTTTTTACCGAGCCAGGCAAAATCGGTATTCGCTTATGAAGAACGGATATTTAAACGAGAGTCCTTTTTGGCGAGTTTAACGCCATTAGAACAAATGATGAGAAAATAGAGGATATATATGACATCTACTCGACCTTATTTAATTAGAGCTTTTTACGATTGGATAGTCGACAACGATTGTACCCCGCATATTGTTGTGAATGCAGAACTGCCCAAGGTGGATGTTCCAAAGGAGTATGTAGAAGGGGGACAAATTGTTCTAAATGTTTCTGTGGCAGCCGTACAAGGCCTGCGTTTAGGCGATCAAGCCGTTGAGTTTCAAGCACGATTTAGTGGCCAGGTGCGACGAGTCTATGCCCCAGTGACTTCCATTTTAGCCATCTATGCCAAAGAAAACGGACGAGGCATGGTTTTTGCTGAAGAAGATCTAGAGCCTACGCCGCCCCCTAAAATTCCTAATGAGGAAGATAAAACAGGAGAGGGAGGTACTGGCGGTGATGGTGGTAAAAGTGGGAAACGCCCCGGGGATCGCTCCCACTTAAAAGTGGTTAAATGAGCTTATTTTTCCTAGGGTTACTGCGAGGGTTCTCGTTCAAATATTTGAACAACCTTATCTACCTGTGGGATAGCTCTTGCAATTTCAGTGGCAGTTAACTCTTCTTCAGGTGTTGTTAACCCCATGAGGTAAACAACCTTATCCTCAGTGATAACTTTAATACGAGCTGCACTCACCGTTTTACTACCGATTAATTTGGTTTTTATTTGAGTTGTTATCCAAGAATCCAGAGACCGGGTTGCAAGAGAAACGGGGGGTTCAACTTGAATTTCATTATGGACACGACGCACCTTAGGAATTTCACTAACAGCTGCTTCAATTTCTTTTCTATATTCTTCGGTGGGTGTTTGCCCAACGAGTAACAAAACATTATTGAAGCTAAGAATAGAGATATGACTTTTCTTCCACAATTCTTTATGCCGGGCAATGGCATAGTTTGCTTTGATTTCTATGGATTGATCATCGAGAATTGTGCCGGCCGTTCTTCTATCTCTAGCGACGACTGCACCACCTGTAGCAGCCCCTGCTGCGGCAGCAACACAACCCTGTAGTTGAGGAACTAATAAGACAAATACTATCAGAGCTAGACTTATTCTTTGACACATATAGTTTCTCCGAAATTTAGTAAAAAGCATTGGGGATCCACTCTATTTGTGGGGTGTTGTCTTTTAGTGTAACGGCAACCACATCAAATCGACAAGAGTGTTTGGTGAAATTGGGGTGAGTTCTTAAAAAAAACTTAGCTGTTTTGATGAGCTTTTGTTGTTTTCTAAAATCAACACTGGCAGCGCCCCCACCAAAAGAGGTGTTACGCCTAAAACGTATTTCTAGAAACATTAACTGATCTTTATCAAGCCCTATCCAATCCATTTCCCCAAGACGACACCGAAAATTGCGTATTAATAATTGTAGGCCCTGATCTTGAAGATACTGACAAACTAAAGATTCAATTTCTTGGCCTTTAATCTGCTTGGGGGATGCCTTGTTCAAATTTAGCACAAACTAAACCTCTTTGGATGCGCTGGTATTTATTTAAATACAGGTTGCCGGTCATTCCAGAAACGCCTTGGGAAGAAAGATCTTGAGAACTGCCTAATAGAGTTGCCAGTTGAAAGGCATCCATTCCAAGCGCAAAGAAACGAGACAAATTATTACGATTAGGCCAGGTCTTATCCATAGAATTGCGAGCTTCTTGCAATCGAGAGGAATCTTGCAAAACCCAGGGCATATCACAAAATTGCATTCCATTTAAGTCATGATCTTTGCCAGGCGAGGGTATTCCCCCATAAATAGCGGAAGTTGCATAAACGGGTAGATCTTCTGCAAAATATAAGTTAAATAAGGGCTTGATTTGTCTTGCGAGCTCAGGGGAAGCTGCTACGAAAACCATATCGGCATCTTGGCGACGTTGGTTATTTTTAACCCCTAACAGTGAACGAATTTTGGCATCTACATCTTGGCTGGATTTGTAATACTGGGTATCTATGATTTCTCCTCCGCGCGATTTCCAGTCATTTTTAAAAGTATTGGTTAAACGATGCCCCCATTCGCTTTGTGGGGCAAGCACTAAGGCACGCTTGTGTCCTTGACGTAAGGCCAATTCTCCGACGGCCAATACCTCATCTTCTGGCATTAAACCAAATTGATAGAGATGTTGGGATAGGGAGCCACCTTCACCAATCGTGTTTAAAGCAAGCACCGGGTAGTCAAGATGCAGCTTTGCCATAAATTGTACTTCAGGCTTTGTTAAGGGGCCAACAAAAAAATTGGCTTGATCTGATAAGGCTTTTTGATAGGCTTCTTGGATTTGGCTGCCATCTCCAGTGTCATAGATCTTGGCTGTAATATTGGCGGATTTATTGTCTTGCATATATCGGTAATAGGCAGCAAGGAACCCATCACGTATGGTTTTAGCCGCTTCTGCATGTGGTCCTTTAGTGGGTAATATAAGAGCGATACGTTGGCTCCCCACCATTGATCCAGAGAGTGATACGTCTGCCGCTGGCTGTTCAGTAAGCCGTTCTATGAGATCTTTTAATAATGTCTTAGCTCTTAGAGTATCGCCTTTTAATAGTGCAAGACGTGTCTCTAGGATTAAATGACGATCGGAGTCCTCTAATTCTTGATTGAGTTGGGCAATTCTTAGATTTCGTTGGGCTTCGCTTATTTCTTTCTTTTGAATAAATATTTCTGCAGCTCGTAGTCTATATTCTGTGGCAAGTTTGGGAGGAGATTGCTCTGCCAAGCTTAAGTATTGGGCCGCGGTTTTAGGTTCAGAAGAAGAGGATGAACGGAAATTTATAATATCAGTTGAACAACCAGCTAATAATAGCAAGCTAAGGAAAATACTGAGGAGCAATGGGACTCGATAAAACCTGTTTCTCATTTATTTAAGGTACTGTAATTTTTTAAAAAATACAAATGGGTTTGCACAGCTATGGTTTAGTGCGTTAGCATAAAGCCATTGAAAGTCAGTTTGAAAAATGTCTTTTTAGTATAGATCGAAAGTTATAAGTTTTTAGCTCGCTACTGAACTCGCTTCGCTCAGACATGCATTCGCTCGCCAAAAACTTATAACTTCCGATCTATAGGTGGTATAGGAATTGTAAATGAAAAAACCAGGAACACTCTATATTGTAGCCACTCCCATAGGGAACTTAGGCGATATCACTGCACGAGCCATAGAAACCTTAAGAACTGTCGATAAAATTGCTGCAGAAGATACCCGCTTAAGTCATCGTTTATTAAAGCATTTAAGTATAGAGAAGCCTATGATTTCTCTTCATGAACATAATGAAAGAGAAAAAAGCTTAAGCCTTTTGGCAGAGATCCACAAAGGAGTCTCAATTGCTTTGATTTCGGATGCAGGCACCCCTTTAGTTAACGATCCTGGATATCATTTGGTACGATCTGCACATCAAGAAGGTATTCGCGTCGTGCCTATCCCGGGTCCTTGTTCTTTAATTGCAGCACTCTCCGCAAGTGGACTCCCTATGGATCATTTTATTTTTGAAGGATTTTTATCTTCTAAATCAACGAGTCGGCGTAAATATTTGGAGTGTCTTGCAAAAGAAACAAGAACCTTAATCTTTTTTGAAGCACCTCATCGAGTGTTAGATACCTTAAAGGATATGGTTCAAAGCTTTGGTGAAAAACGTGAGGTAACACTTGCCCGAGAGCTTACCAAGACTTTTGAAACCATTCGCCAAGGAGTTTTAAGCGATCTTGTAAACTGGGTAGAATCGGATTTAATGCAACAGAGAGGCGAGTTTGTCTTAATCGTTGCAGGTATGGAAGAAGCCTCTAAAACGAGTCTAACGCCAGAGGCAGAGCAAGTCTTAAAAATATTGGTTTCTGAGTTATCCATTAAACAAGCGGCAAGTTTGGCTTCAAAAATCACCGGGATCAATAAACGGTTATTGTATGATTTTGCATTAAAGTTACCGAGATAAAGCGCTTTTTTTAGTGGGTGATCTTTTTTCTACAGAGGCACGATTCAGTATTGGTTTTCTAAGTGGGGATCTCTTTTGTTTAAGAGGCTTAGTCATTTTTTTCTGCAATATGGGAATGAGTTTTTTCTTAGGTACAAGACTCGAACCCCTTCGTTTAGGAACATCCATAAATAATTCTAAAAATTTCATGGCTGTTTTAGAAGAAAATTTATTCTCGGCATTTTGAAGCACTACAATTCCCACTTCTTTCTCTGGAATAAAAGCGATAAAGTTGGTGAACCCTTTTACCCAACCTCCATGGAAAATCAGTTTATGGTTATCAAAATCGACAATTCGCCAACCAAGGCCATAGCGCGCATTTTTAATGAGTTGTGGCGAACCCTCAAAAGTGGAGAGTGAGGGTTTGGTTGTGACGTGGGGTGCATGGATCCGCGACAAGATGCTGCGATTTAAAACTAATGGGTAACCACCCATCTGTGCTTTTAGAAAAATAGCCATATCTTTAATACTAGAGTTTATGCCGCCTGCAGGCGCTACCGTATAATATCCTTTGGTATAGGTGTCGCAAGGAACCAGGGCGCCTCTTCGGCCGCGAGTATGCGGAATTGCTCGATTAGGGGTGTTTAACAATCCCGCTAAAGTGGTAGAGGTTCTAGTCATATTCAAGGGAATTAATAAGTTTTGTTTTAAGGCATCTTTAAAAGGTAAACGAGTTGCCGCTGTTGTGATCTCCGAGATTAAGCTGAACATGGCATTGTGATAATCATATCTTTTTCCAACCGTTGAGCGAACGGGCGTACTTTTTAAACTTTGTAGAATGCGATTGTAGGAGGCATGGGATTCAATGAGATCATTAAAACCTGCGCGTGGTACGCCGGTAGAGTGACTTAAAACGTGTTTTATCCTCAAGTTGCTGGGAGACTGAGAACTTTTTAAAGAAAAATCCGGTAGATAATAATTGACGGGATCTTCTAATCTCAATAAACCTTTATGTTCTAAAACCGAAGCCAAGGTGGCGGCTACTGGTTTTGAAACAGATCCCAATTGAAAAACCGTGTCTGGATCAATTTTTTCATTTCTGCCCATGGATTTAACACCGTAGCCACGAAGAAAGACGACTTCATTTCGATAAACAATTGCGATGGCACATCCGGCAATTTGCTTTTTTTGGATTTGGTTTAGAACATGTTTCTCTAATTGAGAAAGAATAGACTCAAGGTTTTTACTGGGTAGGGTGTTGCCTAATTTGGGTATTCCCAAAAAAAATAGGAATAGCGGTAATGCCCAATAGAGCTTTCTATTGTCTCGTTTTAGTCGATACTTAACTTTAAAAATTCGCATACCCTTTTATTTTAGCATGAAATTGACTTGCACTAGCTTACCACTAAGAGATATGCTTAACCAGGAGTTGGCTAGACAGTCGCTCTATTCTTTGGAATAGGGAGGAAAGTCCGGGCTCCAAAGGGCAAAGTGCCAGGTAACGCCTGGGAGGCGAGAGCCTATGGAAAGTGCCACAGAAAATATACCGCCCAAGTCTAATACGTGAGTATTCGGCGAGGGTAAGGGTGAAATGGTGCGGTAAGAGCGCACCGCATTGCTGGTAACAGTAATGGCAGGGAAAACCCCACTTGGAGCAAGACCAAATAGGAACCCATATGTGCGGCCCGCACTGGGTTCGGGTAGGTCGCTTGAGTCATAAGGTGACTTATGACCTAGATGAATGACTGTCCACGACAGAACCCGGCTTATCAGCCAACTCCTTTTTTTATCCTCACAGCGAATCAAATTGGTGCCGGGAGAGAGAATCGAACTCTCACAATGTCACCATTACCAGATTTTGAGTCTGGCGCGTCTACCAGTTCCGCCATCCCGGCTTAGAGATGAGGCTGAATTCTACCAAATTGACAGACCTTATGGAAGTGAGCGTTACGGTATTTAGAAACAGGTGTGTTAGTGATACACTCCCAGTTTAAGCTCTACTAGGATTAGGGTCCTTTAAGTAATCTAGAAAATGAGCAAATGTTAAAAAACTTACATTTGCATGTGAATTTTTAATTGTGATGGAGTGAGTGAAATGAAACAACTTAAATGGCTTTTGGTTTTTGGAATACTATTAACAAGCCAAGCATTTGCAGAAGGTGCCGCCCCTAATGATGCAAAATCCATGGATTCCGGAATGGCACAAATTTTATTATTGGCTGCTTTCGCACTTATTTTTTATTTTATTATTATTCGTCCTCAAGGCAAACGTGCAAAAGAACATCAGCAATTAGTTTCAGGTGTTGAAAAGGGCGATGAAATTATTACAACGGGTGGTATCTTAGGTAAGATTACTCGTGTTACCGATAGTTTTTTTATTGTGAAGGTTGCAGAAGGGGTAGAAATATCCATTCAAAAACAAGCTGTCGCAACCATCGTTCCGAAAGAAACCTTAAAGACCGTCAGTTCATCTACTTGAAGAGGAAATAATCGTGCCAAATACTTTTCCACGTTGGAAGTATTATTTTTTGCTCGCAGCCTTGCTGCTAGGCCTAATTTATGCCATTCCTAACCTCTACGGGGAAGATCCAGCAGTTCAGATTACGCATTTAAAAGGCAAACCTGTTAATGAAGAAACAGTGACAGAAGTAAATGCCGTATTAAAGGGTGCAGATCTTAAACCGAAATCGCTTGCAATCGAGAATGAAGGCGCAGTATTGGCTCGTTTTGCAGATCCAGAAACTCAATTAAAAGCAAAAGAAGCGATTAAAAAAGGCTTGGGCGAAGATTATAGTGTTGCCTTAAATTTAGCACCGGTAACGCCAGCTTGGTTGGATGCCATTGGTGCAAAACCCATGAAATTAGGTTTGGATTTAAGGGGTGGTGTCCATTTTTTAATGGAAGTAGATATCAATTCCATTATCACCAGGCGATTGGAAGGCTATTATTCAGAGCTACCAAAAGTTTTACGGGAATCTAAATTAAGCTATAAAGAGGTACAAAGAGTAGGTAGCGATGCGTTTAAAATAACTTTTAATACCATTGATGAGCGAAATAAGGCTTATTTATTATTACAAAAACGCGACCAAGAATTAAGTATTACCACAGGTAATGAAGACAACGATTCTTTTTTAATGGCTAAGCTATCTCCCGATACACTCTTAGAAATTCGAAATGAAACTATCGAACAAACGCTGGCAACCTTGCGTAACCGGGTGAATGAATTAGGTGTTGCAGAAGCAGTTGTTCAGCGTCAAGGTCTTAGCAGAATTATCGTTGAATTGCCTGGAGTTCAAGACACGGCGTATGCAAGAGATATTTTAGGCAAGACAGCGACCTTGAAATTTTTAATGGTGGATAATGATCACAGCATTGAAGATGTCATGTCTGGTCACGCAGTGCTTGGATCAAGGATTTATTATGATCGACGCCAGGTTCCAGTTTTATTAAAAACACAGCCTATTTTAACTGGGGAATCCATAACAGGAGCAAGTGCCGGGCAGGATAGAGATGGTAGCCCAGCCGTGAGTGTTCGTTTAGGGGGAGATATTTCTCTTTTTTCGAAAACAACGCGGGAAAGCGTTGGTCATAGAATGGCTGTGGTTTATGTTGAAATAAAAGATAACAAAACCAGCGAAACAGCCATTAGTGTTGCAACCATTCAAAGTGCTTTGGGTAATAATTTTCAAATCACAGGCTTATCGATTCCAGAAGCACGAGATTTGGCTTTATTGCTAAGGGCAGGTGCTTTGCCAGCCCCGGTTTCAATTGTAGAAGAAAGTATTGTCGGCCCAAGTCTTGGTCAGGATAACATCCGAATGGGTATGATTTCGGTTGCCTCTGGCTTGGGATTAGTTTTAATATTTATGGCATTTTATTATAGTGTTTTTGGCATGATTGCTAATATTGCTCTCCTTGCCAATTTAGTATTATTAGTGGCCTTGCAATCTATTATTGGTGCAACCTTAACCTTACCAGCGATTGCTGCCATTGTATTAACTTTAGGTATGGCAGTGGATGCCAATGTCTTAATTTTTGAGCGGATCCGAGAAGAATTAAGATTAGGCATGTCTCCCAAGGCAAGCATTCATCGTGGGTTTGAGTTTGCGTTTGCAACTATTGTCGATTCAAATTTAACCACATTAATCGTCGGTGTTATTTTATTTGCAGTGGGGACAGGAGCCATTAAAGGATTTGCCTTAACCTTGTGTCTAGGTATATTAACCTCTTTATTAACCGCTGTTACGGGTAGCCGAGCAATTGTCGAGTTGCTTTATGGCGGCCGATCTTTACGGCGTGTCAGAGTGGGGATTTAATCGATGGAATTTTTTAAAAAAGAAACCCACATCAATTTTATGGGGATCCGAAAATATACCGGAATGTTAACGGCCGTTTTATGGATAGTCTCGATAGGATTACTGGTTAGCAAGGGTTTAAATTTTGGGCTAGATTTTACGGGAGGCTCACAGGTTGAAGCTCGATTTGCTGCGGAGGTTTCCCCAAACTTAATCCGAGAACAATTAGAAACCGAAGGTTTTCATGGGGTGCGAGTTCAGCAATATGGTTCAACCAAAGATATCTTGATCCGAATTGGGAATTCAGAAGAAGTTCAAGATAAAAAACAAGAGAATGATGCATCCTCAGAACAAAAAATCAGTGCTAGAGTAAAGGCAGCTTTACAGAAACATCATCCAGAAGTGGAAATAAGAAGAACTGAATTTGTAGGATCAGAAGTCGGTGCCCAGTTAATGGAAAGAGGGGGCATTGCGGTCTTAGTTTCTATTATTGCCACCATGATTTATATCGCCCTACGTTTTGAATACCGCTTGGCAGTGAGTGCTGCGGTGGGTTTAACCCATGATGGCGTGTTAATTTTAGGCGTTTTTTCTCTGTTTGGATTTGAATTTGATTTGGCAACCTTGGCTTCTGTATTGGCGGTTCTTGGCTATTCTTTAAACGATACCATTGTGGTTTTTGATCGGGTACGGGAAAATTTCCGTAAAATAAGAAAAGGTTCGCCTGTAGAAATTATGAACCTTTCAATTAACCAAACGTTATCTAGAACCATTATGACTTCCTGGATGACCTTATTGGTTGTGTTAGCCTTGTTATTTTTTGGGGGAGAAACGTTGTTTGGATTTTCAATGGCCTTTTTTGTTGGAATATTGATTGGTACTTTTTCTTCCATTTATGTTTCAGGTGCTCTTGCATTATGGATGGGATTAACTAAGACCGATCTAATGCCTAAACCCAAAGCAGAATTAGACGAAAAACCTTAACTTTTTAAAATGAAAGGGTCAAGTCTGGAAACATCTCCCAGTTCTCTTTCAGAGATCCTCGATTTCTACGGTTTCAAAACGTCAACGCAAAAAGAAGCCTTAGAATTTCTGATGCAAAAAGCGGGCATCCTAACATCCACAGAATCTTTTAATACTTTGTTTCCCAAAAGGGCTGATCCCAATCTTTTATTTCTGGATCTTTTAAAATTCGTCCAATTAACACAGCAACATTTTACCATTCGAACTGGTAATCAAGAGCGTTGGGAAGTTTAACCCGCCGAGTGGATGGAAAAAAATCAAAAAGAAGTTTTAAGAATACTGGGCAATTTGGGTCTAACTAAGGCAGTTCCTCCAACTTCTCCCACCTCAGATGTTATCTGCATTTTGGGTGCTAGAACTAGCTCTATGGTAAATCGATTAAAATATGCTGGGGAGTTATACAATAAAAATAAACTTCAGGCAAAATATCTTGTTCTATTAACAGGTGAGCGTAAAGTAACCGTAGGCGTTGATGGAACGGAGGCAGAGTTATCCGACATTGCCGAAAAATATGGTGTTAACATTTCTGCTTTAACTGAAACCCACATGATGCAAGAATCTTATAGTACCTCCTTTCTTTTTCAGAAATTACTAACTGATCTCATCGATGTACCTGCAGGAGAACTCCCAAGACCCACTACTGAAACCACACTTCAGGAATTCTGCAAGTGGCTTAAAAGTCACCCTGATGTAAGATCCGTTTCTTTTGTGTCAAACCAGCCGCATGTTAAATATCAACAAGCTGTGATTACAGAGGTATTGCATCAACAAAGTCAAGCCATCAAATTCGAAGTCATAGGTCCCGAGACTAGTCCTGTCGCCGACATTCAAGAGATCGTCGGGGCTTTGGGGTCGCAAATTTGGGCAGAGACTCCGAGTGTCGTTTCTAAAATAAAACTGACTACAACAGATCCAGAATCTCGCAAGGCGTTCTTGGAGCTATACACAAAACAACCTCTTATTTATAAAAATGTTGAATCTTTAATAAAAAGATGAAGGGGTCAAATCTGGAGTTTTTAAAATTTTACAAATTCCAAACTTGAGCCCTTTGTGTTTCTTAGAAGAAATCGTCCAGTAAAGTCATTTATTGGTTATATTCTCTTTCCAAGGGTGAAATCCTATTGAACGTTTTTTTGATGAAGCGGGCATCATCAGTTGATGAATGGCTTCAAATACCACCTTAAATTGTTTATCATATTTCTTCTCAAGGCTCTGCAGTTTTTGACGAAGTTCTTTATGAGAGTCAGTTAATTTTCGTAAACGTACAAAAGCTCGAATAATTTCGATATTGACCTGAATAGCTTGTTTGCTGTGTAGAACGCTAGAAAGCATAGCAACACCTTGCTCTGTAAAAACATAAGGTAGGTAGCGTCGACCACCCCAATTTGAGGTCACAAATTGTGACCTCAAGTCTTCAAACTCTTCTTGAGTGAGTTGGAACATAAAATCGTTCGGAAAACGAACAATATTCCTTTTAACAGCCTGTACTAGTACTTTGGTTTGTACCCCATATAATATAGCCAAGTGAGTATCAATCATCACATTTTCGTTACGAATAAATAAAATACACTGTTGAATTTCCTCTGAAGCAGGTTCAAGAGGGGATAGATTTTTTGTCATATTAGATTCCTTAGAGTATTAGCTCTAATTCTTCATTTCTTAGGAATTTCTGTCAAGCTAGATAAAAAGCGAATTGACATTTCATGTATTATGATTGTTATTGTGTTGAGAATGAAGGGGTCAAATCTGGAGTTTGTAAAATTTTACAAATTCCAGATTTGACCCCTTTCTCTCCTTGGTCTCTATTTTCTCATACCAACATATCCGCCATAACAGCAAGTAATGGCACCAACGAAAAACAATAAAAATGTTAAAAGCAATGATTTCCCGGTGGCATTGGCTACCTGTTCCTTTTCCTTGCCTTGACTACTCAGCACCTGAGTTAGATCCGTTTTAGTATTGGCATTAACCGAAATTTTATCGGAAATCTTGGAAGCAGAAGCATTTGAAGCCATTTTTAATACAGTTTCATTTGCATTAATAAATGCATTATGCTGTTTATTAACGAAATCTCCAAAATGGGTTACAAGAACTGAGCTTAGCACAAGTGCCAAACACCAAGTCGTAAATCCATATAATGTACCAAAATGACGGTTTATGCAGTGTGCTCTTCCCAAATAACCTGAGAGCCAACCCGCAAAAAACATGACAACCATTATACCAATGGCCATCCCAAAAAATTCGCCAATTGCTAAAGTTGCAATTCCTGCTTTTGAAGTAGAATAGACAGAAAGACCAATGGCAACTCCAAATAAATTTAGTAAAAAGCTTAGGCCCACCGCAGCCAAAGCGCCAGCAAAAATGGCTGTCCAAGACAGACAATTAACGTTGCAGTAGTGGTCATGCATATTATCTTCTTTTGCTGTAGTTGTAGATTGATTTCTCATTTCAGTTTTCTCCTAATACTTTTGAAATTTTCATGCATACTATAATTTATATGTGACTTATCAGCCAAATTAAAACCAATAATCCTATTGGAACCCCGAGTAACCAAGCAATTATATATTTCATAGGTAGTTTCCTTTTTTTACTTTAGGCATGAGCGACCATTAACACCAAGCCCATTAACAATAATATTATAAAGAAGAAAAATATGATTTGGGCAATTTCTGCCGAGGCTTCGGAAACACCCCTAAAACCGAGAACACCCGCAATAAGTGAAATAACTAGAAATATCAGAATCCAACTTAGCATACCATTCTCCTCAGCCATTCTATATTGATAAAATATAAATACCAGTATAGTGATTTTTTTGAATTTTTATTTAGAAAATTAATAAATTCTGCTGACCAATCAGCAACCTTGTTTGTCCGCAAAAATAATATTCAAATGTGCTAAAATTAAATAAATTGCTATTTGAATAATCAATTTTAATTTGGAGGACTCTAATGAACGAGAATATTTTTAAAGGTAAATGGAAAGAAATACAGGGTCAAGTAAAAAAAACTTGGGGCAAATTAACCAACGACGATTTAACCCAAATTGAAGGCTCTGTAAAAGAATTAAATGGAAGATTACAAAAATATTATGGATATAACGAAGAGAGATCTAATAAAGAAATTGAAAAATTTATTAAGGAAAATAAGTTGTAATTTTGTTGCTTAAATTCCCTCCCTAGCTTCACTGGAAAGTGGTCAAGTCTGTAGTTTTTAAAATTTTACAAATTCCAGACTTGACCCCTTTGTCTTACTTTTGTTTCAGTTTGACTGTTGTAAGGCATTGTTTTTTCTCATTGAACGTTAGCGGTTTTTGGTAATTCGTAACATTATTTTTTTTATTACAGTGTTAAATTTATTTCGTTGAAAATTCTATCTACCTTTTTTATTAGCAAGCAACTTCCCAAAAAAGCCATTAAAAAATAATTACACCAATAGTATGAGAAGTAGGTCTATATAATCCTATCTATCCCTTTGCGAAAAGAGTATGGTAAAGGGATCACAAATGGAATTTTCTGTTTTTAAGTTATTAATCAAAAGAATGGAGTTGACCCACTTATAGAGCGGGAGAGATGAAATGCTAAGTGTGCATACTAAAAAAGATCAACTTAGTAATTGGCAAAAAGAGTTCGATTGGTCTAAAACACCCCTTAAGGCGATGTCATCCTGGCCCTCCTCCTTAGCTACCGCCTTTGATATTATGCTTTTAAGCTACGCCCCGATGCTTTTAATTTGGGGTCCAGAGCAAATTCTCATTTATAATGATGCGTGCATCCCCATACTGGGATCAAAACATCCAGGCTCATTGGGCCAACCTGCAAAAGAGATCCCGGAAGCTTTATGGCTAGCGATTGTTCCTTTGTTAATACAGGTTGAGAAAACAGGGAAACCTGCGCTTTCTAATGAACAGTTAATACCTATTGAACGTAATAGTGTGATAGAGGAGTGTTATTTTACAGCATCCTGTAGCCCAATCGGCTTTTTACAAGATAAAATAGATGGCACATTAATTTCTCTTACTGAAACTACGGGCCATGTTTTAGCAAAAAGAAGACTACAAATCCTACACGAACTTAATAATAATAGTCATAATGCACAGACTGTAGATGAAACTTGTAAATCAATTTTTAAGATTTTGACAAAAAATTCAGCCGATATACTTTCTGCTTCCCTTTATTTAGCCGACGCTAGTCAAAATCAATTGATATTAAAAGAAGCCATCGTTATTATCGCTAACCATATTATTTCACCTTTGAATATTGCATTATCTGTACCAGAAAATACCTCTCTAATGAGTGAAGCTAATAATGACAGCTCTGAAATCAACCTTATTAATAGCGCAACTACAATAATATTAGAGCCTACCTTAGCACAAAGGTTTAGCAGCTGCATTTTGGAATCATTAAAAGAAAATAAACTCGTGGAATTCGAAAAATCACAAAAAGAAAAAAATGAGCTGTCCTCTATGATAGTGCTGCCCATCAATTCAAAGAAACAAAATATCAGCCGTGGTGCTTTTGTGCTTGGTATTAACCCGTTACGACCCTTTGATGAAGACTATCGTAGGTTTGTTGAATTATTGACAGGTCAAATCGCAACTTCAATTTCCTTAGCTGTGACCTTTGAAGAAGAACAAAGATTGGCAACTCTTTTATTAGGTGTAAGAGGCGCCAAGGACACTGCATTACGCAGAGAGAGATCCGCTTATCATGCCTTAACCAGCGGGTTAATGACAGGTATCATTCAGATGAATGTGAAAGGTGAAATTTTATACCTCAATCCTAAAGCTTGTGACATGATTGGTTTAACAGATACTCAAATTAAAATGGATGGTTGGATTAAAGCTATCCATATTGAGGATAGAGAAGCTATTATTTCCAAATGGCAAGAGGCGTTAAATTCCGGACTCGGCCTTAAACAATTTGAATACCGCTACGTACATTCCGACCACTCCATAGTTTGGGCAATGAGTGAGATTATCGTACAAAGAGATGAATTTGATAATTCCCAGGGTGTTATTTTAACGATGATGGACATTACTCATCTCAAAAAGCTTGAAGCTGAGCGCCTAGAAACATTAGAAAAAATCAATGAATATTTAAAGCAACGCGCAGATCAAGCGGAGCGCAGGAAACGCGAGCATGAAAATTTTATTGACATTCTATGTCATGAACTCAGAAATCCTCTAAATGGTGCATATGGCTATTTAGAATTACTTAAGGTATCTTTATCTAGCATAAGTGCTATTTTAAGCAAGCCTATAACGGATATCACGCAGGAAGAGCTAGAGGCAGTTCAAGATGAACTCTCAGAGCATAATACGGAAAGTCTAAGTGCTATTGAGCTTTGTCTTAAACATAACAAAGTTATTATAAACGACGTTTTAGATTTATCACACTTAGATGCGAAAAAAATTAATTTACAACAATTGATTTTTAATCCAAAAGACATAATCAATAATGCTATCACTATGTTTCAAGGCCAAATAAATAATAAAAAAATTAAAATTGAACTGCAGTCTTTATGTGATGATTTTCTTATTCAAGGAGATCCAGATCGTTTATCGCAAATACTGATTAATTTATTAGCCAACGCACTTAAATTTACTGAAGAAGGCAACATTAGTTTGACTCTAAATAAATTGGCTCAGATATCAAATAAAGAAACGATCATATCAATTAAAATAAAAGATACTGGCATTGGCATGACGCTTGCTCAACAAGAAAACCTTTTTCAGCGCTTCTCACAAACAAGAATGAGCGATTTTCAAAAATATAGTGGTTCAGGCTTAGGGCTTGCGATCTGTAAAGAGCTGGTGGAATTAATGGGAGGAACCATTGCAGCTACGAGTACTAAAGGAGCTGGTAGTGAGTTCATTTTTACTATCAAAGCGCGTTACGTAGCCCCATCGATTAAATCTAATAATTCAGATGCTGCCTTATTGTATGATGCTAATAAACCTAATTCTCAATATAAAATATTAATTGCAGAGGATAATAAAGTTAACCAGAGAATGTTACAAAAAATGTTAAAAAATGAAGGATATAATTGCGAAGTCGCTGGAGATGGGCTAATAGCATTAAACCTAATGAAGTCCTTAGAATTTCAGGTCATCATCATGGATATCTCAATGCCTAATATGGATGGCTTAGAAGCAACTAAAGCTATACGAAAGAATGAAAAAGAAGCGCAAAAAGCTGCTATTCCCATTATTGGCTTATCGGGTAACGCAAGAGAAGAGCAATCCAAAGAAGCTATTGATGCTGGGATGAACGCCTATCTAACGAAGCCATTAGATAAAAAACTATTATTTATTACTTTACAAAAATACCTTAATCAAAACAACGTTCTTTTACCAGACAGCATGGATTTACTTAGAGCACAGAGAAGCCCTGAAATATTATCACCTGCTAATGATGAACAGAAAGGAAAAGACACAGATTCCCCGAGTTTTTTAATGGAAAATTTACAGATAAGACTCAACAAAAGTGTTCATAGTTATAATACACAGCCTACAACAGCCTCATCTCATGACGCCACAGCGGATTTAAGTGTTTTTCAGCAAGCTTATACTAAATTCACGCTTGCAACAGCCTCTCAGGAAGAGAGCAATACAAAAGGTTCAGCCGCGAATACTAAGAAGAAAGCTTCGCCTAATTATTAGTACCCTAGCGTCAGAGCTTATCTTGTCAGATTAACATTCAAAAACCGTTTCATTAATCTGGTGGAAACGCCATGTATTATTCCTGAAATCTTATCTGCCATGGTTTCTTGGATCACATAAGTCACTTCATAAATATCGGTATTAGCACTTTTGCTTAATAGATAATCATCACTGGTACATAATTCATCGATCAACTTTAATTCGATAGCTTGTGAGCCATACCAATGTTCGCCGGTCGCTAATTTATTGATATCTAATTCAGGTCTATTATCTTTAACAAATCGTTTAAAAAGCGTATGCGTATCTTCTAATTCTTCTTGGAATTTTTCCCTAGCTTTTGGGGTATTTTCACCCAACATGGTTAAGGTTGTTTTAAATTCACCCGCGGTATGTTGTTCAATATCCACATCGTGTTTTTTAAGAAGGCGATGAAAATTGGGGATCTGTGCTAAAACGCCAATTGAACCAACAACGGCAAAGGGAGCTGCAATAATTTTGTTGGCAACTGCTGCCATTAAGTAACCGCCACTGGCTGCAACTAGATCGACACTGGCAGTCAAAGGGATCCCTTTTTCACGGATTCGATGAAGTTGAGAAGCCGCTAAACCATAATTATGGACTAGCCCACCAGCGCTATCGATAGTCACTAATACCTCATCTTCTTTCTTTGCAACCGTTAAAACAGCCGTAATCGCTTGACGTAAATTGTCGACCTCACTGGCATGCATATCGCCATCAAATCGAAGAACAAAGAGTTTAGGCTTAGTCATTTCGTCTTCACCCGCCTTTAGGCGTTTTTTGAGTGCTTTGGCTTCCGCTTTTTCTTGTTTTTTTCGTTCTTTTTTGAGGGCTTTCAATTCATCTTTTGAATAAATTTCAACTTCCAAGGCATCTCGTAGATTATCAAAGACATCGTTGATTTTTTCGATCTCAATGGATTCTCTTTCGCGGCCGCGAGAAGCCAGGAGTGTCAAGAGCCCTCCAAAGGCTATCAAGAGCGCAAGAATGACTGAAATCACTTTGGCAGTAAACAAACCATATTCAAAAAAGAATTCATTCACAGGAGTCTCCTAGAGATCTTTGGAATGTGATAGTCTATCGTTTCGGGTGTAAATAGCAAGAGGGACAGGGGTGCTTAAGGCAAATGCTATCGGGTGTGAACGAGAAAACCGTTCATTATTCAGTAATTTAACTTTTGAACTCGAACCGGGAACCCTTCTTGCTGTCACAGGTAATAATGGGGCAGGGAAGTCTAGTTTACTGAGGATATTATCGGGTCTTGTTTGCCCAACTTCAGGTAGCGTGTCTTGGCAAGGGCAGGTAATTAAGCCTGGATCTTCTTTTTTTTCTTCCCACCTTTATATTGGGCACAAGATTGGGATCCAACCTGCTCTGACACCCCTAGAAAACCTTCAATGGCTTTTGGGTATTAATGATACTGCCAAATCACCCCTATCTTCTTCTCAGATGAGATCTGCCATAAACGCAGTGGGTTTGGCAGGTTTTGAAGATTATCCTTGCGAGAACTTATCTTTGGGTCAGCGGCAAAGGGTCGCACTTGCCCGTTTATGGTTAAACGCACCCACCTGCTGGATTTTAGATGAACCCTTCACAGGCTTAGATGATAAGGGCAGAGAGGTTTTGCAAAATCGAATAAGAGAACATGTACAGATCGGAGGAATTGTGGTGCTTGCTAGTCATGTAACACTTGAAGATTTTCCTTGTCAGAAACAAACCCTTTATTTAGGTAGTGTATGATCAAAGCCTTAGTTTGTGTCATTTGGCGTGATCTAACTCTTTATATTCGTCATCGAGGTGAATGGGCAAGCCCCTTGCTTTTTTTTATTATGATTGCGAGTTTATTTCCAATCATGATAGGGAATGATCCCAAAACCTTATCAAAGCTAGCACCCTTTGTGATTTGGATCTGCGTTGTACTTTCCTTATTGATGTCTTTAGAAACCATTTTTCGAAGTGATTATCAAGAAGGAACTTTAGAGCAATTTGTTTTGAGCCCTTATCCTTTATCCATACTATTATTCGGGAAGTGTATTGCACACTGTTTGGCCATGGGTTTTCCTTTATTAATTGTAGCAATTCTATTTGGTTTATTGTTGAATGTTTCGGAACAAGGGATTATTGTATTATGGGTAAGCCTTTTATTAGGGATCCCGAGTTTAAGTATTGTAGGGGGGATAGGGGCCGCTTTAACCATTGGTTTGCAGCGAGGTGGCATTCTCTTAGCTATATTAATTTTGCCTTTGATGATCCCTATTGTTATTTTTGGGGCAAATGCCGTTGCGGCGGCTAATCAAGATCTGCCCTATCATTCTGAAATACTATTAATGGGCGCATTTTTGCTCTTCGTTTTAGCATTAGGTCCAATAGCAACAGCAGCAGCCCTAAGAGTGAGTATCGAGTAAGCTATGTTAAATTATTGTAGACGTCTTGTTTGCCCTAAATCTTGCTATAAAATAGCAGGAGCTTTGATCCCTTGGTTAAGCCTTATTTGTATTGGATCCATGATCTATGGTGTTATTGGTGGCCTATATTTAGCACCGAGTGATTACCAACAAGGAGATGGTTTTCGAATTATTTATATTCATGTGCCTGCTGCTTTTTGGTCTCTAGGGATCTATTCTATTATTTTTGTTTCCTCTGTTGTTTTTCTAATTTGGCGACTAAAATTGGCTGACATGGTTGCTGAAACCAGCCTTTCTATTGGAGCCAGTTATACGGTTATTGCACTTTTTTCGGGCGCGCTTTGGGGTAAACCCATGTGGGGGACTTGGTGGATTTGGGATGCGCGTTTAACTTCTGAATTGATCCTCTTATTTCTTTATTTTGGGCTTATGGGATTACGATCGGCGA
>Ga0207028_1003_pt1 | contig 84954 bp, 77 predicted proteins | sample Alteio_BWMinCont_41_FD_153287 | JGI IMG/M metagenome (GOLD analysis project Ga0207028, IMG submission 153287) | Enriched cells from forest soil in Barre Woods Harvard Forest LTER site, Petersham, Massachusetts, United States -... | ecosystem: Environmental > Terrestrial > Soil > Temperate forest >... | reverse complement strand
TGCGCCAACGTCGGCAACTTGCTGCTGGTCCGGTCCTTCGCGCGCCGGCATGAGATGACGGTTCGCCTAGCCATGGGCGCCAGCCGGGGCCGCTTATTGAGGCAACTCGTTGCGGAAGGCTTGCTGTTGTCAGCCTGCGGGGCAGCGGGCGGCATGTTAGTAGCGTACTGGTGCCGTCACGCACTCGTTCTGCTTTTACAAGTCGGTGGAGGAGATGTGATGTACCTGCCCGGACAAATCGACGGCCGTGTGCTCGGGCTGAGTGCGGCCATTTGCCTCGTCGTTACGCTTGCTGTTGGGTTGGTCCCTGCGTTCCAGACGCGCCACCTTGCCCTCGCCGACACGCTCAAAACCGAGGCATCCGCAGTTATGGGCACCCGCGGCCGGGCGTGGTTCCGCTCGAGCCTGGTGGTCCTCCAAGTCACTCTCAGCTTCATCTTGTTGGTGGGCGCGACCCTGCTGATGCAAAGCCTGCGCAAGATTCGAACCGCCAGCCCGGGCTTCTCCACAACGTGCGTGCTCGATACCTGGATACCTTTGGTCGCCGCCGGCTATGACGCGCCGCGCGCCAAAACCTTTCAGGATGAATTAATGCAGCGTGTCCGCGCGCTGCCCGGTGTCGAAGCGGCCGCTTACGCCCACGTTGTTCCGCTCAGCTATGAATCGTATTCTTCGGCGCCCATTGCCGTCGACGGCTACGAACCGCAACCCAACGAACAGCCCACGGCCGAATACAACGAGGTCAGTCCCGAGTACTTCGCCACCATGGGCATCCCTCTCATCTCCGGGCGCGAATTCACCCGCGCCGACGACGAAAACGCGCCGCGCGCTGCCATCGTAAACCAAACCATGGTCGCGAGGTATTGGCGCGGGCAGAATCCCATTGGCCAGCGTCTGCAAGTGAAAGGCAATTGGGTGCAAGTCGTCGGTATCGCCGCGGATTCCAAATATTCGAGTCTGCGCGAGAATGCCGAGCCATTTTTCTACGTCCCGCTCCGCCAGTTTTTCGCGATAGAGCCTGACATCCACATTCGTACGACGCAACCTCTGCAAACCGTCCAAACGGCGCTGATTCGAGAAGTGCGTGCGCTCGATCCTAACCTCGCTTTATCCGAAATGATGACGCTGGAAGAACAAGTGAATCGTGCTACATCCCATGAACTGGTGGCCGTAACTTTGATGGCCCTGTTCGGAGGCTTGGCGCTGCTGCTGGCCAGCATCGGCCTTTATGGCGTGATGTCGTGCACCGTCTCGCAGAGCACCCGAGAGTTGGGCCTGCGTATGGCCCTCGGCGCCGGCGCATCGAACGTAATGCGTCTCGTGCTGTCACGCGGCTTGCTACTGACGACGACTGGCCTAATTATCGGGATGGCCCTGGCACTCCTTCTAACGCGTCTGCTCGGCGACCTCCTGTATCAGGAAAGCCCACGAGACCCGCTGGCTTTCGCCGCGGCATTCGCGGTGATGATCGTTGCGTCGGCTGCAGCGTGTTTTTTGCCCGCTTGGCGTGCCACGCGAACCGATCCGATGCGCGCCCTCCGGGCGGAATGACTTTTTTCACTCCGCTTAGGAATATGACGATCTTTATCTTCTTGGCTTAACCCCCGATTGACGGGCAAGCCGACAATAATCCTAGCAGGCCCGATTCGCCCCATTACTTCATTGAGGTTGTGCATTCTTGCTTTAAGGAAGATTGTCGAAAAAGAGATAGACCGAAGCAATGCGACCGTTCCGGGCGACGATAAAATCGGTTCCCGCGTAAGCTGGTGGTTTGCCGGGAGTGCCAGATACCCATCGAACCCGTCCGGCATCCCCTAATTCCTCGGGCGGGAAGAGGGGCTGATATTCGAAATCTGGATGTGTTGCTTTTATCACACCAGCGATACGATCAATCTCGTCTCGGCCACGAAATGTACCGCCTTTTGGGTCATAGAATACTGCGTCTTCATGAAAGATCTCGTCGATTGCAGCGCGACGACGTACGGGATCATTTTCGCCAAATACGTCGCTCAGATTACGAAGTAGCAAGGTCGATATGCTGTTGGACATCGTGTTCTCCGTTTCAGATCGTAGGCCGCGAGCCACCCGACCTTGGCTAATTTTGTGACTTTTGTGGTCGCCACATTAGCAAGCGCTAAAGTCCCGGGACACATCGTCACTCGAACGGATGTACGCGGACGACTGGATGACGTTCTCATCCGGACGAAAGGATCTGTTGGTATTCTCACAGCCGTTGTCCGGAGTACCGCGGCTAGAGATGGAGTAGAAATTAGGACGCACGCCAGGCAGGTGGTAATCCTAATCGAAGGAAAATGGGCGGATTACAATTTCCCATTTTCAATCAACGAAACGTAGGTGATCGCTAGGCGACGATTGAGGATCCAGCACGAACCGCGCGAGGAATGTTGCCGCCATTGGTTTGCTGCCGAATTTCGACCTCTACAGAATCACAGATGCTTCCTCAAAATTCAGCCGAGGGTTGCGTGGGTGCAGCTTGCTCGGGTCACCATAGCCCAAGTTTGAGAGAAGATTGACCTTCCACTTGCCGTTAGGAAAGAATGCCGCATTCAGTTTGTCCGCGTTGAAACCCGACATCGGTCCGCAATCCAATCCCAAAGCTCGTGCGGCGAGGATGAAGTATGCGGCTTGCAGTGAACTGTTGCGGAAGGCGTTCTCCTCAATTAGAGGTTTATTTCCGACAAAGTAGGAGCGGATATCCGCCTGCGGAAAGAGCCTGGGAAGATTCTCGTGGAATTCCGTGTCCCAGGCGATGATAACGGTTACAGGAGCGGCCATGGTTTTGTCGACATTGCCGGGCGCCAGAACTGGCTTGAGGAGCGCCTTGGCGCCTGGAGTGGTTAGAAACACGAACCTGGCAGGCAAGGCGTTGGCACTGGTCGGGCCAAGACGCGCCAATTCGTAAGTCTTGCGCAGGAGTTCCACTGGCACGGGTTCTGGAAGCCACGTGGCGTGTGTCCGCGCTTCGAGAAAAAGCTGATCCAGGGCCTCCTGGGAGATCGAGGTTTTGACGGCAGCAAGACTCGATGATTCAGATTGATTGCTCATTTTGGTTCTCTCCTTTTGGGCGCGTTCAGCGCGAGCGACGGGCATCCAGACTGAACGGTCCCGCACCGAACTGCGAAATCAACAAGGCGCCGCCGAGCATGGAGACATTTTTCATGAACAGAATCATTTGGATCTGCGCCATCATGGGATCGCTTACGGTCCAGAACTTGTGCAACATCAGCGTGACCGGAATCAGGAACAGCACGATGAGCCAGGCGCCCAGTTTTGCGCGGTAGCCCAGCAAAATGCTGAGGCCGCCGGCGATGGCCACCACGCCAGAAAGCGGAACCGCGATCGAAGCCAAAGGCACACTTTGAGAGGCCGAAAAGGCGATGGTTTGCTTGGTGAAGTGATTGGGGGCAGCAAACAGAAAAATCAGCGCGAAGAAAAGCCGTCCCAAAACGACCACCGCTCCCTGCCAAGAACTGGTTACCTCCACGTCTTTGGAAATTGCGATCGAATTCGTTGCCATGTACTTCCTCCTTTTGCTTGCTGATTCGCTTACGAGCAACCGCGCAAACTAAGTTCGCGCGGCTCTCTCACGCTCTATTGATGCCAAGTCTATTGATATAGATACATTGTTCTGGACATCGGTTATGCGAAATGTGAAAATAGTTTCGTCATGGACAAGAACTCGCGAGACCCGGTTCACTGTTGGCTGGTATTGGGGAAGGCCTTTCGAGCGGCCGCGAAATATCTTTATGCGGGACTTGAGGAGACGGGAATCGACGATACCGACTTCCGGATACTTGAAGCACTCCTCAACAAAGGGCCTTTGCCGGTGAATACGATCGGCCCAAAAGTGTACCTTACGCCCGGCTCGATCAGTGTGGCCATCGACCGCCTGTTGGATAGAGGCCTGGTAAGCCGGGTCGAGAGTCCTGAGGATCGGCGCGTCCGGATCGTATCGCTCACCCCAAAAGGCAAAGAGTTGATCGCGCCGATTTTTCGCAAACACGCCGCCGAAATTAGGAAAGTCTTTGCCGATGCGAGCCCGAAGGAATTGCGAGCTCTTGAAACGACATTGAAGAAGATTGGGAAGCGCGCCGAGAGTCTGGGGACCGGAGTCGATCCAAAGTGTTTAAGCCAACGATGACATAGCGGCGTAGGGCGCCGATCAATCGACATGAAAGTTGTCCTGGAGAATTGACCTAAATGCAGATTGGAATCGACAGTTTCGCAGCAGCTATTTCAGACCCTGCCACAGGTCTCACGCTCAGCCCGGTAGAGCGCATGCACCATCTACTCGAAGAGATTGAGCTGGCCGATAAGGTCGGCCTGGACGTCTTCGGCATTGGCGAACATCACCGGGCGGAGTTCCTCGACTCAGCTCCCGTTGTAATCCTCTCCGCTGCCGCCACGCGCACGGAAAATATCCGTCTCACCAGCGCAGTCACGGTTCTCAGCGCCTCCGACCCCGTTCGCGTTTTTCAGGAGTTCGCGACTCTTGACCTCATCTCCCGAGGCCGCGCCGAGATTGTCGCCGGTCGCGGCTCGTTCATTGAGTCGTATCCCCTCTTCGGGCTGCGTCTTGAAGATTACGATTCGCTCTTTGCGGAAAAACTCGAGCTTCTCCTGAAAATCCGGGAAAGCACCAAAGTGCACTGGTCCGGAAAACACCGCGCGGCCCTTACCGGCCAGGCAATCTACCCTCGCCCGCTGCAGGATCCGCTCCCCATATGGGTCGGTGTTGGCGGCACGCCCGAATCTTTCGTTCGTGCGGGCCTGCTTGGACTTCCTCTTATGGTTGCAATAATTGGCGGTGAACCCAAGCGCTTCCGCCCTCTCATAGACCTCTACCGCGAGGCTGGGCGCCGCGCCGGTCACCCCCCCGAGCGACTGACTGTAGGTCTTCATTCCGTTGGCTTTCTCGCAAAGACCACTGACGAAGCTGCGGAGATATTCTTTCCAGGGTATGCGCACACCTTTACCGAAATCGGCAAGGAACGCGGTTGGCCACCCGCCACACGTGCTCAGTTCGACGCCCTGCGCGGACCTACCGGCGCACTGCTGATCGGCGACGCGAAAACGGTCGCAAAGAAGATCCTTTATGCGAATGACGTTCTCGGCGGCATCTCCCGCGTTACATTCCAAATGGGAGTCTCTACGCTTCCGCACCAAAAAATGTTGGAGGCCATAGAGATCCTCGGCACCCAAGTGGCACCTATTGTCCGGAACGAGCTCCGCGTCATTTCTGTGCACGCCTGACGCGCCTGTACCTGAACTAAGAAGCTTGTCGATATGAGGCGCTACGAGTGTCAACCTAACTCGACAGCGCGGACGGCGGGCCAAGGTCTTATAACAAGTCGCCGTGCAACGCGCTTGTGGATGTGCCGAGGGGCTGTTTTTTGTTGATTTCCCGATTCCTTGCGAATATGGACCTCAGTTCCTCCCGGTGTAAAGGTAACTTCGTCCGTAGCCCATTTCATTAGGTGGATGCCGCGTCCGTGTTCGGCTCCTAGGTTTTCGACGGTCACAGGACTAGAAACATTATTGGGATCGAATCCATGTCCTTGATCTCTGACGGCGATGAACACTCCCTTGGTGCTTTCGCAGCAGCAACGGACATGAACCAGCTTACGAGCGTCCATGCGATTGCCGTGGAGCATCGCGTTACTCATGGCTTCCCGAAGCGCGAGTTCAATGGACTGCTCCTTTCCTCGAAGGCAACGGGATCCAGCGACGAGACGCATGAGCCAATCCGTGAAAGGTGAGATCAGGGCGATCTCGCTCCGCAGCCAGGTGTGCACCTGCAGGGGAGCTTCAGTGAAACGAGCTTTGCCTAGCGCCGTCTGCAGCGATTTGAAACTGCCTACCCAAATCATTTCTGCAACCTCCTTTCACAACCACCTGACCTGAATTTGCGGGCGAAGAAAACCAAAGGCGCTCCAAATCAGCAGGCGCAGCCCGCCGTCAGAAGCAATCGAGGGATACCAGGAAAGAGGCCCCTCGGGTCACTGTTTCGCGCCGTTCAGAAAGAACAACATCGTCACTGGAGTTGTGCCTCTGTTTCGCCAGGCGTGGCGCGTACCGTTTTGCACAACGACGTCGCCACGCTTGAGATGAATGGTCTTGGCGTCATCGAGCTCCAGCCAAATCTCTCCTTCATAAACGATGGCGTAGTCCACGGTGTTCGTCTTGTGCATGCCGGGATCTTCTTTTTCAAAGTGATCGGCTAATCCCCTCAGACGGATCAACGCTTCGTCTCGTGCGGCCTCGCCGTCGAAGGACGGATCCGCGAAGACTGAGCCGGGCGGAAATGTGACGAAGTGAAGACTAGTGCCACCAGGCCCGGGAACAACGGAGTCGGGATACTGGTCAACCCTTTGCTCCTCGCTGAGGTCCGGGATCGCCGGGTTGATCCAGATGAGCGTGTGCTCATAGCCGGGAACAGTGTTGAACTCGTAGGCCAGTAACGGTTGGTCGCTTTGAACGACGGCCCTCCCGTCTACATTTTCGGTCACTACACGCCGGTAAGTGCTCGGCTTCTCACGACGCTTGGACAACTCTTTTTTTCTAGAGGCCCTTCCAGTCATCGCCTGTCTCCTTTGGGCGTCGATGTCGTCGCTCGGCTCCTCCGAACGATCCCGCCAAAAAGCCTGCCTCGCTTGCGATCAGATCTGGGCTCTCCCGCCATCAACGAACAGTTCGATACCCGTGACGAAGCTGGAGTCATCCGAAGCCAGAAACAACGCCACCTTAGCAACTTCCTCGGGTTCCCCCATGCGCCCCATGGGAATGGTGGACACAATCCTCGCAAGCACGTCGGCAGCTTGCCGATTCGCCAGGGGTGTATTGATTGGACCCGGACTAAGAACGTTTGAGCGGATACGACGGTCCTTCAGGTCCGTAGTCCAGGTTCGCACGAAAGAGCGGATTGCAGCCTTACTCGCGGCGTAGACGCCGAAGGCAGCAGTACCCTTAACACCGGCGACAGAGCCGTTGAGAATGATAGAGCCGCCTTCCTTCAGTAGCGGTAAGGCCTTTTGCACCGTGAAGAGCGTTCCCCGCACATTGATGTTGAATAGCTTGTCGAAATGCTCTTCGGTGACGGCCCCAAAGGGAACAAATTCGCCAACGCCGGCGTTGGCAAAAACAATATCGATTCGCTCCTTCACCTTGGAAACGATCTCGTAAAGACGATCAAGGTCGGCGAGTTTGGCAACGTCGCCCTGAACGCCAGAAACATTGCTGCCGATTGCCTCCACGGCCTCGTCGAGTTTCTTCTGCCGGCGGCCGGTGATGAAGACGTAGGCACCCTCTTTGACGAAGAGTTTTGCCGCAGCCAACCCAATCCCTTCTGTGCCGCCGGTGATGACGGCGATTTTACCTTCGAGCTTTTTGAGCATTGTTTTCACCTATTCTTGCCAATTTCTAACGAACCCTTACACTCTGTCTCGTTTGTACTTTGGGAAGGTCATCCCGAACATGGGAGCGCCGCTCTTCGATTGCTTTTCTGTGGCCTCATCCTGAATGACGTCCCCATGCGCGACAAGGATTTCGTTTTGAATGCGCACAATATCTGCGGCAATCCAATTCACAGGTAAATCTCCCGTGCACGATCACCAAGTCTCCCTCGGCCACGATCGTTCCGAGTTCGTACTTCAACGTTGGCGGGATACTCCTAATGAGATTGAACAGACCCGTCGCGGTCCGGCGCGATATGAGCGCTGTGTTGAATGTAGTGAGGGGACCAGTAGCGCTTGGCCGCTAGGTAATCCCGTTTGTTCAAGAGAGTGTCAAAAGCCTCAAGAACGAGTGCCTTGTTCTTTTCTTGTTTAGTCTGGCTCATTGTTTTTTTCTTTCAGGCAAAACCGCGCCCTGCTCTCTCAGAGTCTTGAGAACCAGTCGGTCAATCCTTCCTCACGTTGGGATCTGCTATTTCATCTACCCGCTCGGGATAGAACGCGACATGTCCTCTGATCTGCTCGACCGCAGGGAACGGATCCTCGTATGACCACACCGCATGGATGGACTTCTTTCCTCCGGCGGGAACGCTGTAGTAATTGCAATCGCCTTTATAAGGGCAGTAGGTGACGTGATCCGTCCGTTCCAATTGGGAAAAATCCACATCCTCGGGCGGAATGTATTGAACGGGCGGATACGACGCTTCGCGGAGCGTCAGGGCGTTGCGGCTATCGGCGACCATCCGGCCCGCGACGGACACGACCACGCGAGCGGGATTACGCTGGATGGAAATCGGGTGATCTGGACCTGGAAGCTTTACCTGCTTTTCTTTCATGTTTCGCTCTCTGTTCCCAGGCTCAGCCCTTGAGGAACTGTGTGACGTGCTCAACAAACAGTTCTGGGTATTGATACTGTGCACCATGATTCCCGTCGGGGTACAAAATGAGCTGCGCATTGGGTAGGTTCTGTTGGAGGATGAAAGAATTCACGGTATAAACGATCACGTCGTTGCTACCGTTCACCACGAGCGCGGGCTGAGGAATCTTCTTCAGGTAAGCATAGGGATCTATCGCCGGAGCGCCCCATTTCTGCAATGCAGCTATCTGTGCTGGAGCGACCTTTTCATTCGACAAAGGATCACGATTTTCCTTGCGCGCTCTCTGTCGTTCCAGATATTTCCTTCCGGCTGCCTGGCTTTGCTTTGATGGAGTAAAGAAGACACGAAGCCACAGCTCGTCTGGAGGATCGTACTTGGCTCCAAAGATCTCTTGTGCCTCGGGTGTTAGCGACGCCATCCCCTCGCCACTCCTTGGGCCGGTGCCAACGAGGATCAGTTTTCGGACAAGGTCTGGTCTGTCGATGGTGAACTGCTGTGCGATGAAGCCGCCCATCGAGAACCCGAGAGCGTCGAGTTTTTTGATGCCGAGGGTGTCTGTGAAGGCGGCTGCGTGCTGCGCCATCTCTTCAATTGAAGTCGGAACTTCGCCGCTGGAGCTGGAGATGCCGGCGTTGTTAAACAAAATCACTTCGCGGTCCTGGGCAAGTCCGTCGATCAAGGCGGGATCCCAGTGATCCATTGTTCCCGTGAAGTGCATGAAGAAGAGCAGCGGGATGTCGATCTTTGCGCTGAAGCGGCGGTTGGTGAAGCGACGGTACGCGAAGCGAATTCCAGCGGCTTCAACGAATTGCGTCGGTGCGGTCTGGTGCGTGTAGTTACTCACAATGGGCTCCTATTCAATGTGCCTAGCGTCAGTTGCTGGAAGCAGATCTGCTAGTGCAAGCGCGCCTGGAGGCGGCCCTGGAATTAGTGAGCTAGCTTTCCGCCATCCACAGGGATAGAGGAGCCAGTCATGTACGACGCATTTGCCGAAGCAACGAAACCGATCACGTGAGCGATCTCTTCCGGTGTTGCCAGACGCTTGAGGGGTACTGTCGAGACGAGCGCCGCCTTATTCTCATCTGTGTTGGTGAAGCGTGTGAGCATGCCCGTATCCGTAGTGCCCACCGCGATTACGTTTACCCGAACTCCAGACCCCGCGACTTCCAGTGCAGCGGATTTTGTCAGCCCCTCTACCGCATGTTTGCTGGCCACATAAACGGAAGCCCCCGCAGCGCCGACACTTCCATAGGTCGACGAGATATTGACGATACTTCCGCTCCCCTGTGGCAACATTACCCGCAGTTCGTGCTTCATGCTTAGCAGCACACCAAGTACGTTGGTATCAAACGTAGCTGCGTAGCTCTCTGCGGTCTGTTCTGTTACGAGACCCCGCAATCCTTCCGTCCCGGCATTATTGACTGCAATGTCCAGGCGACCAAAACGCGCGACAGTCTTGTCGATGAGTGCCCGGATATCATCGTCGTGTCGAACGTCAGTTTTTACGAATTCCACTTCCGCACCAAGTTCGCGCAGTTCCTTCTCGAGCTTTTTGCCTTCCTGCTCACGACGGCCGGCGACAACGACGCGCGCGCCCTCTCTAGCGAAAGCGACTGCAGTGGCGCGACCGATTCCTGTCAGTGCGCCGGTAATCAAAACAACTGGTGAACTCATGGCACTACCTCCGCTGATCTTGACCCATGCAGACTGAGCATGACTGAGACGTCCGCAAAGCTGCTCTGGGATAACTCAGATCACCTCGTTAGATGGCGAACCTAGCCGTTGGTAGCGCGGCTGAAGCATACTTTGTTAAGCTGGAAGCAATGCTCTACAAGCATGGGAGTGAGAATGGAATTACGACATCTGCGCTATTTCGTCGCGGTCGCCGAGGCAGGAAGTCTGACAGTGGCAGCAGAGCAAACGCTGCACACGTCACAACCTTCGCTAAGTCGGCAGATTCGAGATCTTGAGGGCGAGATAGGTGCGCGACTGTTGACACGCCGCGCTCGCGGCATCGAACTTACACCGGCAGGCAAAGCCTTTCTCGAGCACGCCCGCTCGGTGCTATCGCAGGTTGAAGTGGCAAGCGAAACTGCACGCCGGGTCGCCCATCCTGCCAAGCCATGCTTCGCCATGGGCTTTCTGACCGGACACGAATTAACTTGGATGCCCGAAACCTTGCAGATCTTGCGCCACGAACTACCCAACATCGACGTGATGATATCGAGTCAATCCTCGCCTCTGCTTGCGGATGGCCTATCGAAAGGAAAAATCGATGCGGCCTTTCTTCGACGGGAACGAGGAGTGGCAGGGTTGGCGTTTCGTCTTCTCGTCAAAGAGCCCTTGGTGGTGATCTTGCCTGGTGACCACCGTCTCGCTGCGCTCAAGGCCATCAGTCCGAGGGATCTGGTGGGCGAGACATTCGTGGCCGTGTCGAAAACGGCTCCTGTACTGCGTGTGGTCATCGACAATTACCTGAAGCGCTCCGGAGTCAATATCACACCAGACCACGAGGCGGACCACCTCTCTATGGGAATGTCCTTAATAGCGTCGACGCGCGGCGTAGGGCTGTTGCCTGCTTACGCACAGAACTTTCTGCCTTCCTCCGTAACGAGTCGTCCTCTCAAGGGCGACACGCCGACTATCGAGCTGGTCCTCGGCTACAAAAAGTCGAATGAGTCTCCCATCCTAAAGCTCTTGCTTTCGAGATTGGACGAGTTGGTGGCTCGTGTCTCGAAGAAGGCGCATTGAGCCCTCGGGTACAGCGGCGTTAGGTTTATCGGAGTGGCTTAGTTGTGATCATGCGAGGCAGCTTCTCCGCTTCTCCTATCAGGGCGGCAACCTCTTTCGGCCTTGATACGTAGACCGCGTCGCTGGCGCCTGCGACTTCGACCTTGTGGCTGGCCTCTGCGAATCCGCGTAGCGTGCCCGCGTGGCTGGCGTTTCGATAAACGCTAACCGCGCCATGCGTTCGAATAGAAGCTCCACAGACTGGGGCAATCGTCCTACGGTGAGGTACTTCGTCCCTCCCAGATGCTCCTCCCCTGGTGGTCAATGTAGGCCGCCTTTCCGTCCTTCCAGTTGCCGACGTATGCCAAGCCCTCCTGGAAAGGCTGGGCATCGTCCCAGATGGGCTTGATCACCCACTGCCCTTTGCGATCCACATAGCCAAACTTTCGTCCGGGCTGATCGCGATCCGCCGAAACGAGCGAGAGCCCATCGGAGAGCGGCTCGGCAAAGGCAACGCCTGCTGGAAATTCCGCAGCCACTGCGCCCAATTTATCAATAAACGTCCAGTGCCCGTTCAGCTGAACCGCCGCAAGCCCTTCGGCAAACTCACCTCCCTGGTCGTAGCGCGGCTCAATGACAACGTTCCCCTCAAGATCCATGTAGCCCAGCTTACGGTCCTGTCGGACGGCAATCAAACCTTCGGAATATCGCATGCCGTCGAGAACGAGGGGCTTCGTCGGCAAGAACTTTCCCGAGGCATCAATTAGCCAGTCCTCGGAATTCGCCTGGCCGCTCGTCTTGACGCGCGCGCGGCCCTGGGCGAAAGAAAAGGCCAGGAAGTAAGGACCCAAGACAAGGTTACCGGAACGATCGTAGAAGCCGGAGCCCTCGGCGGGTTCCTTCTGTCCCAAGAGCAGGCCATCGGGCCCGTCCGCGCCCGAAAGGGAACGGAAGAGAGGCTGTGTGACCCAGGAGCCGCTCGTATTGATCAGGCCTACAGGATGATCGGGCAGACCCGTATCAACGATGGCGACGCCATTGCGGAAGCTTTGGGCCTTCTGGTAGCGGATAGGAATGACTTCCGCTCCGTTTCGATCAATGTAGCCCCATCGCCCCTCGCGCTTAACGGCGGCGAGACCTTCGGAAAACGGTAACGCCGCTTCGAAGCGGGGCGCGATTACAATTTTTCCCCGGTTATCAATAAACCCCCAGGTGCTTCCCTGCGGCACGGGAAAGAGCGGGCTTGTACCGGACGTCTGGCGGCCGCACCCCGTGCCGAGCAACACGAAAATGACCGCGAACGCCACCGCGCGGTGGCCATTCATCCATTGCCAAAAATCGTGTAAGCTACGCACAAGGGCCCAAGCCATGAGAAACCCGTCCGCCGCCCTACTCTGTCTTCTATCGGTTTTAGCGGCTTCCTCTTGTTCGCGCACGCCCAAACTCGCGTTCCCACTGGCTCAGAAATATACCACCAAGGCGGGAGATCTGTTTTATTTCCGGCCCCGCGACGGACAATTTGTCCTGCTCGAGCGCCGCAAGGCGTTGGCAGCAGCGGTTGCGCCAGAGCCCGATATGGAAGCCTACTCATACGATGACCAAATCACGGTGAGCAATCCCCAGGGCAACATGTTGCAGGGCATGACCGTTATAGAGAAAACCGGCGCCCAGCAGGCCCTCGCGATAACGCCCGACGGTCGGACTGTGGCGGGCGGCGATGCGAACGGCGCAGTTACCCTTTGGGATATTGCGACACGGAACCTAACACTCCATTTGGATCTGCCAGGCCCCATTCTCTGCCTGGCTTTTTCTCGCGATGGAAATTGGCTGGCGATCGGCCTGGCCAAGCCGGCCGGCGAACCTGCAGATACGGTGTGGCTCTATGAAATCCACTCCAACGGTCCGCACCGCAGCTTCGGCCGCGCTGGCGTCCCGGCGCTCGCCTGGTCGCCGGACGGTCGCTGGCTCGCGGCGGGACTCGATGACGGCTCCCTGCTCTTGAGCGAGGCCGGCGCCGGTAGCGAACCAAAGCGAATTGTATTGTCCACGTCCCCGATCACGGCACTTGATATTTATCCCTCCGGGCTATTCTTGGCCTCGGCTCATGCCGATAAACGCGTCCTGCTTTCCAAGCTGCCAACGGGAGAACATGTCTACACTTTCGAGCCGCCCCTGCCGCCCAATCCTCTTTTTCCCCGAGTTATTGAACGTGTCACCTTTGATGGGAATGGCACTCACTTGGCAGCCGCCTACGCCGAAGGCGATTTCAGAATCTGGGACACGTCTTCGTTAGGCCAGTAAGCTCCGGATTCGAGATCGGGGAGTCCGCACCGGTTTGCGTCTAGGGTGACTTCTCCGTCGCATAAATGCGACGGCTTCTCAGGACACGCATGAGTCGAGAACCTCTACGTTACGTCCTGAAGGCTTTATCCGAAGCCTCAAGTTTCACAGGACTTACGGTTGCTCAGAGAGCGATTCGCCTGTGAAGGTCGGGAAAAAGTTAGCAGAGCACGGAAAGGAGGCAAGCCGAATTCCCGCTGCCAGCTAGAAGCAGGCGGTCCCCTCGGCCCAAGTGCTTATGGGCCAAACGACAGGCTCACCTAAACCACCGCGCCACAGCCCGACTCCACAAACTTGAAATCCATTTGAACGGTAACAGGGTTGAGAACACTCGACGCCACCGCCAATCGAAACGCCTAGCCCTTCCGGCCGGTATCCCTTCGGACACCGCTCCCGGCTCCAAACGGTGACACCACACCCCCCAGCAACTAGATTGGGAGGTCCAGCCAGGAGTCGGACCCATGACTACCATACGCCAACGCATCCTGGTTCTGGCTGCGGTTCTCGCTTTTTTCAGCCCCGCCCTTCGATCTGAGCAGCTACAAAAAGCCTCGCGACCCACGCAGGAAGACCGCCTCAAGAAGCTTGAGGAACGCGCCGATGCCGCCGAACAAGCCGCAAGCAGCGCAGTGATGGAAAAGGACTACATCACGCGTACGCAGAAGCAGTACGAGTCTTACTACCAAAAAGTCCTTAACACGCAAATGTGGACACTGGGAATCATGGGACTGATCCTCACAGGCGTGTTTGTCCTTGTTGCCAGATTCAGCCTGAAAATGATCGACGAACAGACAAAAACTGCTACGGCCGGAGCCACTGTTCAAATGCGCAACGAATACGCGCGGGCTTTAGCCAGGGAAGTCCAGAAACTGTGGGAGTCCAATGCGGCCGATGTCAAGAAGCTGAAAGAAACACTGACAGCACAGTTCGCGGACCTCGAGCAGAACCTCAAAGATCGATCCGATTTTCAAATGCAGTTTGTCCAGGCACTTGCCGAAAGCCTCGATGAGCGCCAAGGCGATTCACTGCTCACGTTCCGCAACGCACTCAGGACCTACAAGTCCGGCAAGCCCCGAAACCTCATCGAAGCAAAGATAGGCGCAAGAACCGCACGGTCCATCTTTGAGTCACTCCAAAGAAAGCATGGGGAAAACTACGTGAACAAAGCACGAGAGGAGTTGGCAGATTCGCTCTACAACGACCTCGATGAAGAGCTTGCCTTAGCCGCACTGCAGAGTCCCTGGCTCACGCCCCTGATCAACGAAAGAAGTCCGGCTCTCCCAGAGCCCCCAGCGCCCGAGCCAGCCGCGGAGGGGCGCCCCATAGCAACGATCCCTGAAACCGATCGCCCAGAGCCAGATCTACCTTTGGACGAAGTGTCTGACTCCTGCCGTCTGCTAAGCACCTGACTTCAGGAATCCGGAACAGCGAATCCCCAGGTGTAATCTTGCCAATTGGTTCAGAGTAAAGAACTATGCACAATCCGAAAGCCTCAGTACAAGACTACAGAAAATGACGAGAAGTACTCCGACACCTTTCATGGAATTCGTATGGCGATGACGAGGGTCCTTTTATGCGGAACCTGTTCTCCAACCTGATTAATGCAAGTGATCCCGAAACGTGCGGTGACCAGGCCGGGTATGACCGAGCCATGGAGGACGGCCTATTCGAAAGGGCAATGACTCTTCGAGATATTTTTGTGCCTATAGCGACCGCTATGACGAAAAGATGGTATTTCAGGACGTTTATGAACTCGCCACCTACATCTCCCTCTCGAACGGCGGACTATGGAAATACAGCCACGTCATTCCCCGATACTTTCGCGGGCAAACGCGAGAATGGCCCTTCGTGCCTTCCATTCTGCGACACTGCCAAAACTCTGGTGACATGGTCGTTCATCTAAAGCACTGACCCTGCCGGCGTTGGGTTAAGCTACTTTGAAGAGGTCGCTCATGAGCTTGTTTTGTCTCGTCCACGGCTCGACCCAAAACGCTGCTTGTTGGGACCTGCTAATTCCCAAACTCGAACGGCGCGGTCACGACGTTGTGCGCATGAATTTGCCGACGGACGAACCGGAAGCCAGCGCCGCGCGCTATGCTGAGGTCATCGCCGCTTCAATACCTCTGGATTGTGACGATGCGATTGTCGTCGCTCACTCTGCAAGCGGTCTCTTTCTCCCGCTTGTTCCGCAAAGGCGTCTTGTGCGCCGCCTCGTGTTTTTGGCTGCAATAATACCTCAGATCGGAAAAAGCCTGCGAGATCAAGTCAACGAGGATAAGAATATGTTCAACCCAGAATGGCTCGGCAAAGATCCCACGAAGGACGATGAACTCGCTCGAAAATTTCTTTTCCACGACTGCTCTCCCGAGATGACTAACTGGGCCTTGAGCACCATGAACCTCATGTTTGCGCGCCAAGCGATTCTGGAAATCTGCCCTTTGAGCACATGGCCAGCGGTTTCTTCGTCTTACATCCTCAGCCTCGACGACAAGGCGATTCAACCCGAGTGGTCGCGCCGCGCTGCGCGCGAACGACTGGGGGTGGATCCGATTGAATTGCCTGGGGGCCACTGTCCATACGTCTCACGACCGAGCGACCTGGCCGACGTACTCTCAGCTCTGGATTAGCCTGGCTGCGATACTTTCTTGCCGCGGCGGCTCAGCCCATCTTCTTTTTGCCGCCTTTTAAGCCAGTGAAGCCATTGAAGGACAGCTGGAATGTTGTAGGCTAGGGGGACGCGAACTCGAAAAACATAACCGCTGAAACGAAAATACCCGATGCACAAATCAACACGATCCGTGAATGGCCGGGTCACGTCTCTCTCGATACCACAAACATCTACGCAGAAACGGACTTGGAAATGAAGGCCAAAGCTTTGGCGACATGCGAGGTCGCCGGAGAACCACAAACAAGGAAACGGATGGCAAAATATCAACATCCACGAATATCAGGCTTGCGCGATAGCGGCTATTTTTCGCAGGCGCCAACGTCTCCGTAAGCAATAGAAGCCGAGGCAAATCAAAAGAACTGCAGCCAAACAGATAAGCAGCAATTTACGGATCATATGGAGGATAAGGCCCATGAGAGTGAGTGCCGCTGGGTTAGCCCGCCAACGATTATTCTGTGCCGTAGCCAACAGCGCGTCCAATTCAGATCTCGTGATGAGTCGGCCGCCCAACACCACAGCATCCAAGGCTCCCACATTGTTGATGTCATCGAGTGGATTTGCGTTCAATAAATCGAGATCGGCGATTTTTCCCTGCTCGATGGTTCCCGTTGAATCGAGGTTGCCAAAATATTGGGCAGGATTCCGTGTAGCCGCCTGCAATGCTTCCATGGGCGTAAGCCCCGCTAACACGAGCAGTCCTAATTCGTCGTGCAACCCAAATCCAGGGTAGACGAACGGATTAGGCGTATCCGTGCCAGCGAGAATCCCAACACTAGCTTTCTGCATCTCGCCTACGATATGTAGCCGCAGCAGGAAATATCGTTTGTTCACGGCTAACTCCTCTGAAGGCACAGGCTTACCTCCAAATTGAAGCGCCAAGTTCCACATCATCTTCAAGGCATAGGGGACATAACGCAGGCGAGGAGAGTTCGACAGCGTCTTCGCATACTCCGGATCGCCCCGTAGGTCAGCGTTGCGCATTACTATAAGCGTTGGTACCTGCCAGGTGCCATATTCATTGAACGTTGAAAAAAGAGCACCCGCCTTTTCTTCGCTGAATGAATCCAGTTGCGCTCTCAGCTCTTTGGAATTCGGTGGGCCCACGTGAGATTTGCGTAATTCGTTCTCCTGAGTCGAACACGCGAGTGAGATGCCGTCCAAATGTTCGATGCTCTTCTGGCCAGCGCTTGAGGCCTCGATGGCTCTGACTGCTCCGGGCACGTGACCTGCGTAAGTTATTCCATCTTTCCTGGCTTCCTCGGCAATGGCGAAATAGGCTTCGCGGCTCAAGGACGAGTACACCTTCACGTAGTCGTAGCCTTCGGCCTTGATTCTGTCGACGGCGGTACGCGCTTCAGGCGCGTTACTCACGATCGTCGACCCTGGCCACGGCCCGCCCGGTCCGTCCTCAATGGCACCCGCAGCCAGAATACGTGGACCCGATAACCGGCCGGCCTCGACTTCTTTTCGGCGTCGCTGGATTGCAGGAAGGTCTGAAGAGAACATGTCGCGCACGCCGGTGACGCCATTAGCAAGCATTAGCGGTCTTATGAAGTACGGGTCCCAACTGGTGTGAACATGCATATCCACAAGGCCTGGGATCAGGAACTTTCCCGTACCGTCGATGACTTGAGCCTCTTGCGGCACGGCAATATCCGCGTCTTTGCCGATACTGGCGATTCTCCCTTTCTCGATAACTACTGTCATGCCCTGCTGCGCAGGCGAGCCCGTTGCATCAATAATGGTGACATGGGTGAATGCGAGGACACCGGTCTGAGCGGTCGGCTGAAAATCCCGGCAACCCATTGTCCCGGCTGCAACTATTAATAAAATCGAATAAAATCGGCATCCCCTCATTAGGTCCTGGATGTAGAGTGTCTCGTCTCTCTCCTTATACGAGCTCGCAATCCAAAAAGTCTCACATCGGTAGAATTTTGTGGAATAGGCGATTCGTAAGGTTCGGAGAGAACAGCTCTGAAAATAGCGACCTTGCCTCAACTCCCGATAAGCACCGACATTTGCCCGATTATTCCGGGACTACGGGCGGAGTCCTTGACCACGCGGCATTTCCTCTATATTGTATGTCTAATGTCCAGCCGCGACTACCTCGGCGAGTTCGAGCACATCGTCGTCCTTGCGCTGCTGCGTCTTTCTGACCAAGCGTACGGGGTCACCGTGCGGCAGGAAATCGAAGTACGCACGGGCCGCGCGGTCTCCATTGGAGCCATCTATGCCACTCTTGGTCGCCTGGAAACGAAAGGTTACGTCAACTCTTACCTAGGCGACCCGACGCCCGAGCGCGGGGGAAGGTCGAAACGTTTCTTCCGTGTCACTGCAAAGGGAGTGGCAGCCGTGAATCGCACACACCGTGCACTCCGGAGCATGACCGAAGGCCTGCGTCTCGCCAGGAGCTACTAACAATGACTCAGGCGTCTTCCGTTCACCCTCCGCGAGTTGCTGTTTGGCTCCTCGACCTGTTCACTCCCTACGAACAGACAGAATCGATTCCGGGAGACCTGCTTGAGGAATTCTCGGACGTAGCGGCAAAATCGGGCGTCGCCTACGCGCGCCGTTGGTATTGGCGGCAGAGTGTGCGAACAGTTTTTCATCTGGTCCGCAGTGGATTCCGGGTCGCGCCGTGGTCTATCGCTGGAGCCGTAGTTGGAGGGGTCTTACTAGTGCAGCTGGGCCACGCATTTACGGAAGGGGGGATTCGGACGTGGAATGAGTTCCTCAGTCACCACGTCCACCGCGTTTCCCACTTTGACCTGTTCTTAATGAACAGCGGAATGTATCTTTGGCGCCTCACGGTGTCGATGCTCATCGGCTGTATTATTGCGCTTGCCTGCAAGAGCAGGGAAATGTTGGCTACCATCACGGTAAGCCTGGTCTGTAGCATCCAGGCCGTGACTGGATTCTGGACATTTTTGCACGGCTGGTCCCCGCCTCTGCCAATAGTCCTCATAGGAGCGCTCTACTCTTTTGGTGGCCTGTTCGCGATGGTGATTGGCTGCGGAATTGTCCGAAAATACAGATTTCGGTCTCTGCGTCCAGATATAGTAGGTCCTAATTAGTCGCACTCCGGTAAGCGACTTATCGGGCAGAACCAGGTCAAGCCAGAATGGCGGCGCACAGTTCGGCGAAAAACTCAGTGTTTGACCGCGGTCGATTAGATCGAAATTTGCGCCCAAGAGAGGGACCAAGAGAAAACATGGCCCGTCCATAAGCATTTGGGCCGAGGGGACTGCCTGCTTCTAGCTGGCAGCGGGAATCGGCTGGCAGCGGGAATCGGCTTGCCTTCCTTTCCGTTCTCTGCTAACTTTTGCCCGACCTTCACAGGCGAATCGCTCTCTGAGCAACCGTAAGTCCTGTGAAACTTAAGGCTTCGGATAAAGCCTTCAGGACGTAACGTAGAGGTTCTCGACTCATGCGTGTCCTGAGAAGCCGTCGCATTTATGCGACGGAGAAGTCACTGCTAGACTCGTCTTGCCCGTCCCGTCTCACCCCTCTGAGGCGTCCAACAGGCAAAGCGGCGGGGTCTTAGGGCAACTCAATTCTTCATCGCCACTTCCGTCTTCAGCAGGTCCGCGATTGCCGATTAGAAGTAAGATCGCGCACCGCGGTGGACGAGCCGAGTGATTGTCCGAAACAGTACGCTCACCGATATTCCGCACATCAAGACACCAATGATGCTCTCCAGCGGCCCTAGCATGCCCCAGTTTGACGGTAGGACTACGTCGCCATAACCCACGGTGGCATAGCTGCTGGCCGAGAAGTAAAGGGCAGACTCCCAGGACGAGAAGCAAAGCCAGCGATAGCAGCTCGCCCAGAATAGAATCAATACTCCATGTAGAACGATTACCGCGGCCGTGAGCCGCACAACTAGTACGGCAGATCGAAACGGCCCAAGTCTGTTCGCATCACTGGCAAGGGCGTGTCTGACCCAATGTATCAGCGCCGCGATCCCGGCAGACTGCAGCCACAGTGTGATTATCACGATACGAACCGCTATGCCGATTTCGCGAACTAAAGCCATCAAGAGCAATCTTCAGTGAACGGCGACCTGGCCGCCTTTGCCCGGTTCGTTTTTGGCTAGCAGGAAGCACAATAAAAACATCAGCGCGGAGGTCGCGGCGAGCAGCCAGTAGACGTCAACGTAAGAGAGGGCTTGAGCCTGTGACAGTACCATCGCGTACAACCTGGCAAGGGCCTGTTGTTGAGCCGAGTGCATGCTTAGACCAACATGGGTTAGACGGTTCGCCAAGCCTGCGACGGCCGTATTGAACCGATGAGAGCGTGTGTACTGGGCGAGAACGGACTGATGGTATTGACCTCGGCGTGCAAGCAACGTAGTCACAGCCGAGGTTCCTACGCTCTGCCCGATATTGCGCGTGAAGTTTATCAAACCGGCCGCAGCGTTGCTTTTCGACTCCGGCAGGCCGACATAGGTAGCCATGGTGAGCGGAACGAATAGAAATCCAACCGGGAGATACTGCCAAATGCGCATCCACGCGGCAGCACGAAAGCTGATGAGCAGATCGATGTGCTTGCATGAGAAATACATGGCCACAGCGAGTGCGATCCAGCCGAAAGCGAGAAGGTGCCGGGCCTGAAAGTGTCCGGCGAGGCGCCCGACCAACGGTAGAAGAAAGACCAGAAGAACAGCCGCCATGGAGATGACCATGCCAGCCTTTTGCGCCGTGTAACCCAAGAGCGTTTGCAAAAACTGGGGAAGAAGGACGGTGGAACTGAACAGAACGGCGCCAAGCACGAACATCATCAGATTGCAGCTTGCAAAATTAAACCCTTTGAACAGATGGACGTCCACAATGGGTTCCTTGTGGCGCCACTCCCAGATAACGAGGGACACCAAACCTACGGCGGCAATAATAATCAGTGTGGTAATGAACCGCGACCCGAACCAGTCGTCCTCTTGTCCTTTGTCAAGCGCCACCTGGAGAGCGCCTACGCCAACAGCGAGTAGGCCAAACCCAATGTAGTCGAATTTCGCCATGCTAGCTTTCATACGGGACAAGTAGGGTGGATCTTCGATTAGCTGAGAAACCAGCAAGACGGCCAAAATTCCCACGGGAACGTTGATATAAAAAATCCAGCGCCAGGAATAGTTATCGGTAATCCAGCCGCCCAGCGTAGGACCAATAGCGGGGCCACAAATGACCGTGATTCCATACAATGCGAAGGCCAACCCGCGTTTCTCCGGCGGGAAAGTGTCCGCCAGGATTGCCTGCGTCATCGGCTGCAGTCCGCCACCGAAGGCGCCTTGCAGCACGCGGAAAAGAAGCAGCATGCCGAGGCTCGGTGCGACGCCGCACAAAAACGAGCTAGCGGTAAAAAGGGCGACGCACATCAGAAAGAAACGCTTGCGTCCGATCCAGCCAACGAGGAATCCGCTGATCGGAAGCACAACGGCGTTCGACACCAAGTAGCTGGTCAAGACCCAGGTGCTCTCATCATTGCTCGCGCCCATGCTGCCCGCAATGTGTGGAAGGGCCACGTTCGCTATGCTGGTATCGAGCGCCTCCATGAATGCAGCCAACGAAACCGCGACACCGATGATCCATGGGTTGACCTTTAGCTGCGACGTGGCTTGCTCAGTCGTCAGAGCGCCCGCTGTGCTCATCGCACCCTCACGTCTGGCAAGACTGACAATCCCGGCTTCAACAGTCCCTCTGCGTTGAAGTCCTGTCCCTCGGTGCGATCGAAATCGATGCGCACCGGAACCCTCTGCACGACCTTCACGTAATTGCCTGTCGCGTTCTCCGGAGGCAGCAGACTAAAAACCGACCCCGTGCCGCCGCCCATGTTGGACACGCGTCCGTACCACGTACGCCCGTAGGCATCCACCTTGATTTTCACGCGCTGCCCAGGTCGCATATGCTCGAGCTGCGTTTCCTTGAAATTGGCGGTAACCCAGACGTCATCGAGCGGCGCAACTTCCAGCATCTCTTGGCCGACACTCACGTTCTGACCGACTTCAGCGCTCTTCTTTCCAATGATTCCCGTCACCGGCGAGCGAATGATGGTGTAGCTGAAGTTCAGCTGCACTTGGGCCAATTGAGCGCGGCGTTGGTCGACCTGCGCATCCGCGGCGTCTGCCTGGGCGCGCCTCAGGGATACCTGTTGCGGCGCGGTTTGTGCGCTGCGCAGATCGGCCTTGGACTGCAAGAGTTTCCCTTCCGCCTGACGCACGGTCTGCTCGGCGGCCAACAGTGCGGCGGCCGCTGAAGTGACTGCGGCCCGGTTTGCCGTTGCTGTCGCGACCGCCTGGTCGTATTGCTGGCGGGAAATATCTTCTTTCGCCACGAGTTGTTTGGCGCGTTCGAGGTCTGCATCACTCTTGACAGCATTAGCCTCGGCCTGCGTCAAACCAGCCTTAGACGACTCGTGGTTTTGCTCGGCCGCCCGGAGCCCCGCCTCTGCGTTGCCCACGGCGGTCTGCGCCGAATCGAGATTGCTTTGGGTCGTTACCGAGGTGATGGGCACGTACCAGTGGGAGCTCATGGCGCTGGCTCTCGCGTCCTCCAGCGCTGCCTGGGCCTGAATCACGGCAATCTTGTAATCTTCGGGATCGATGATCACGAGCACGTCGCCCTCATGGACCAACTGGCCCTCGACGAAATTCACTTTGAGAACTTGGCCGTTGATGCGCGCGCTCAAGGGCATGATGTGCCCGTCTATCTGCGCATCGTCGGTGTCTTCGTAGCGAAAAGCATTCCACGCGAAATAGGCGGCTACGATGGCCACCACGATCACCGCCGAAATCACGAGGGCTTTCTTGCGCCGGCTTGTTGAGGATTTGTCGGTTCGCTCTTTCGACGGTGAACCGGCTTTATCGTCCGCAAGATTAATTGTTAGCTTTTCATCAGGTTCCATGGTTTGTGTACCATTCTTGTTCGGCATTACTTTGCTCCTAGATATTGTTCGTAATTCTTGCGTGCTACTCCGAGTGCACGAGCCAGCGAAAGTTTTGAGAAGTTGTGGTTGTAGAGGCTGGTTATGTATTGATCATTGGCGCTGGCGAGAGCCTGCTCGGCCTGGACCACTTCTACGCTGTCGGTTACTCCTGAAGTGAAGCGGTCTTTCGACCGAGCAAGGCTCTCATTGGCAAGCTCGACGTTCTGCTTCGCAACTGCCACTTGTTCTTTGGCTGCGTTGAGATTGAGAAAAGCCGTTCGCACGTCATAGTCGATCTGGCCCCGAAGATTTTCTGTTTCGGCCTTACGCTGGCGCAATTCGGCCTCGGCCTGCGTGATATCACCTTTGATCCGACCGCCGGTGAAGAGCGGAACCCTGATCCCAGCCTGAAAAGCGAAATCTCCGTGCGAGTGGCCAAACGATGGCCCAATGTCGCCGTAGTCTCCGTTCACGGCTACGACGGGATATCGTTCGCCTTTATTAGCCGAAAGCGTCTGCGCAGCGTCCTTTTGGGAGGTGAGCGCTGAACGGAAATCGCTGCGCGACTTGTACGCAATTTGCAGCGCTTCGTCGACGCTGAGCGGACTGATGTCGGAATAGGGGAGCGCGTCGGCCAGTTCAAACTGCTGCCCGAGCGGGAGTCCGATCGCACGTCCAAGGGCTAGTTTTGCCACTTCAAAATTGTTGCGTGCGATGCTTAGGTTGTACTCCTCCGTGTGCAACTGAACTTCGGTGCGTGTTGCGTCGATTCGTGGGGCCGTACCCGCCTGCACCTGATCGATGGCCCGATCGTAAAGAGCTCTCGCATTCTGTACCTGGGCTTCCTGCGCCTTAATTCGAGAGTCTGCCTCGATGATCTGCAAATAGGCGTTGCCGACTGTGAGCGTGACCACATCCAGGATGTCCTGATAACTGAGCTGCGCGGCCTGTTCAGCAGTGCGCGCTGCGCGAAACCGCTGGATGAATTCATAGCTAAAGAGTGTTTGGCTGATGCTTGTGTCCACCGAGCTGTAGCTGAACGGGCCAACAACCGTCGGGATGCCCGGCACGTTTAATCCAGAGAGCCCGACCGTGCCGAGGTTCAGTTGCTGGACAGTCTCGGAAGCGCCTGCGCTTACCTGTGGCAGCAGATTGCTAAGCGCAAGCAGCCGCTGACCGCGCGCAATCTGAACGTTTTCTCCACCTTCAATTGCTCCTAGGTTGTATCGCAAGGCCATCTTGATGGCGTCCCGAAGCGTCAACTCGAGAAGCTGATTGCTGGCTGGGCTGCTCGGCACGCTTCCGGTGACCGCAGTGTTCTGCGCTTTGGCCGTTGCGCCGCCAATGAGGACGGCGAATACTGCTGCCACAGCAGCAAAGAAAAAGCCGGTAAGCCGGTTGAAAACCGAGCCTTTGCCTTTGATGGTTAATTGCTCAAGACCGTGTTTGAGGTACACACCAGTGGCAATGCATTGCGCCCCAAAGCGGACAGCGAATGCTGCTATCACAGCCGCAAAGAAAAAGCCGGTAAGCCGGTTGAGGACCAAGCCTTTGCCTTTGGTGGTCAAGTTCTCAAGAATGTGTTTGATGTAGATCCCGCTGGCGATGCATTGCGCTCCTTCCCTCACCATGGCGCGCAGAAGTCGCTCGCCGCTCTTGTCCACGAACGTGATTTCGGTCAGGTCCACGATGCAAGCACGCTCCTTAGCTGCCCGATGAGTCCTCTTCCAGCTTGTCCGCAGTTCGCGAACCCAGGGCTCCGTGAGGCGCCCCTCTAGAATCCATTTCTCTTCCGTGGGTATTTCACTAAAGCTGATCTTCAACATGTTGTTTTCCTCACAGACCAGAAGCGTTGCAGAGCTGACGTTGCGGAATGTGTCCGGCGGTATCGCCTATACCTGTAGGGTCTTTCCCATGCTTCGAATTGGACTTCAGATAACGGCTCAATCTTTCCCGTAACTTCTTTCTCGCATGGAAGATCCGTGCTTTGACGGCCGCGACCGAGACACCCATGCGCCGGGCAGTTTCCTCAGTCGATAACTCTGCGAGTTCCCGCAACTCGATAGCTTTCCGCATTCCCGGTCGCAAATTCCCAAGCGTCTCTGACAGGATTTGTACTCTCTCCCGCCGCAAGTAACTGGTTTCGGGGTCCGGACTTGAATCGGACATTTCCAAACTGGCTGCGTGTCCTGCGGCCTCACCGTGATCGTCGACCGACACCTCGCGCAGCGCGCGGCCGTGGCGCAGTAACATCAGGGATTCGTTGATAGCGATCCGCGTTAACCAGGTGGAGAAGGAGGATTTCCCTTCGAACTTGTGCAAATAGACAAAAGCCTTTTGGAAGCTTTGCTGGACAATGTCTTCCGCGTCCTCCCGGACATGTGCGTATCGCAGCACAACACGAAGGATCTTTTGCCGGTGACGTTTGAAGAGAGTTTCAAATGCCTGTTCGTCTCCGTTCTTGGCGGCAGCCACGAGCATTTGTTCCGCTGCAGGATCAGTCAGGCAAGCAACAGTTGGTTGTGCGTTGTGGTTCATAGCGGGCCTCCCGATCAGTTATGTGCCAGCGAAAGGCGAACCGAGATCTTGAACACTGCCTTTCTGCTACGTACGGAATAAATGCAAGACCCGCGCCAAACCTACAAAACCGTAAGTCACTGAATTTTCAGGAGAAGATTGAACGGAAGTCGAAAGTGTCGAAGCCAAGCGATGTTGAAAATGTTGAAACTGTCGAAGCTGGCGAAGCGATTCGAAATGGCTACTATAAGTAGGAAGGTAAGCCGTGACTCATGGACCAGTACAGCGGGAGTCGAATTCTTGGGGGGAGGAATCTTTCTAGCTATTTGCGGTCAAAATTCGCGGGTCCCATTCATTCCGGGATGCCGAGATCCCAGGGTCACTTAATGGGATCATCGAGTCCAAGAAATCTGCGGAGTGGTGGAATGCAATAAACGATAAAAACCGCGAATGGACCGATGGTCCAAAGCACCAAGAGTCCTAGACTCAACAAGACTACGATCTCGTGCACATCCCTTCGATGCGCAAAACGTGCACGAGATTACTTTTTTCACGCTAACAGTCATTGGCCAGCTTTCGATCCCCTGGAGTAAGTTGGCAGCGAATCAGAACGGCCGAAAAGAGCGTTGATCCCGGAACTTGCAACGCTTCACCCGGCTTCCTTTGGTATTCGCACCGCCGATTCCGACGTGAGTGGTTTTTTGAGACTCTTGCTCAGCAGGATTCATCTAAAGCGCTGATATCTATGAAGAAAAACTTGACATGTCAGCTTGTCTGGATAAGTTTCCTAATCATCAAAAGGGAGCGTCTCAATGGACGCGGTCAATGAATCACGGGTTGTGAGTACGCGGTCTAATCGGCGGGCTTGAATAGCCATGAGCACTGAAACGAAACTGCAACGTCAAAACGAACGGTTTGAGCTGCTCCTGAATCTGACCGCCAAAATCACGTCGAGCCTCGACCTGCGCGAGGTCTTGCGCGCGATTGCAGCGAATATACGCGAAGTCATACACGCCGATGCGGTAACAGTTGCGTTGCCAGATTCAGCCTCGGAACAATTCAAGGTATTTGCAATGGATTTTCCGCACGGCAAGGGGGTCATCAAGGAAGAGTTGCTCGTTACGCCGAGCGCGGCCGTTAAGAAAGCGATGGACACCTTGAGACCTGTAGTCTTTGACACGCGGGATCGTGACGAACTCGAGCCTGATCCATATGGGCTGGCAGCTGCGGAGGGCTTGAAAGCCGCTTGCAATATTCCGCTTGTGAATCGCGGCCGAGCCCTCGGAATTTTGTCGATTTTACGCACTACAGAAACTCCGCTTACGCAGGAAGATGTTGACTTCCTAAGCCGGGCGTCAGGACCGATAGCCATCGCCGTTGAAAATGCGTTGGCGTACCGAGAAATTTCCGAACTCAGGGATAAGCTCGCCCAGGAAAAACTTTACCTGGAAGAGGAATTTCGCAGCGAGATGGGTTTCGAGCAGATCATTGGGAACAGCGCGGCACTAAAGCACGTTTTGCAACAGGTTGAAACGGTTGCGCCTAGTGATTCTACTGTCCTGTTGCTTGGCGAAACCGGAACGGGGAAAGAGTTAATTGCGCGGGCGATTCACGACCGAAGCCGCCGCAAACAGCGGACCCTCGTGAAGCTGAACTGCGCCGCCATACCAACCGGGTTGCTGGAAAGCGAATTGTTTGGCCACGAGAAGGGAGCGTTTACCGGCGCGATCTCCCAAAAAATTGGACGGCTGGAGCTCGCCGATCAAGGCACTCTGTTTTTAGATGAAGTGGGTGACATCCCCCTTGAGATTCAGCCGAAGTTGCTGCGGGCTCTCCAGGAGCGGGAATTTGAACGTCTCGGCAGCACGCATACGCGGAAGGTGAATGTCCGCCTGGTGGCCGCTACGAATCGCGATCTCGAGACAATGATTGCGAACAAGGAATTTCGCAGTGATTTGTATTATCGGTTGAATGTGTTTCCGATCCGCATTCCCCCGCTGAGAGACCGCAAAGACGACATTCCTTTGCTCGTCAGCCATTTCGTCCAAAAGTTCGCCAAGGAGATGCAAAAGCCTATCGAAGCGATTCCTACGGCGGTAATGAAGGGGCTGAGGACTTGGGAATGGCCCGGCAATATTCGTGAACTAGAGAATTTCATTGAGCGAGCCGTGCTCCTGACGAAGGGCAAGTCGCTTGAGGCGCCGCTCGCAGAACTCCGAAAGACCAATACGCAAGGGTTCGTGCATACCGACCTGCATGAAGTTAAACAAGTCGCTGGAGAAAGAACAACTTCGCGAAGTGACAAAAGTAGCGTTGCTGACGAATATGAAAGAAAGCAGCGCGATCAGATCATACGGGCACTTACTGCATGCAAGGGGCGCGTGGGTGGTGCCGATGGTGCTGCCGCGCGCCTGGGAATGAACCGCACGACTCTCCTCTCCCGAATGAAAAAATTCGGCATCTACCCGAAGCAGTACGCTTAGGTTGCGCCCCACCTCTTTGTCGGTTGCCCTCAGGCCATAGCTTCGACAGTTTCGACCCTTTCAACTTCTTCAACCTCGACATTTTCGACTTCCCGCGGTCTTCTCCCGAAAATTCAGCAACTTACAGTCTGCTGGTTTTGGCGCGTCTCTTGCCCTGGCCATCCGTTGTTGAGAGCGTCATGGACCGCTGAAGCTGCTGGAGGCGACGATGGTGACGGACCAACGGGTGGGACCCATGGCGGAGATCCATCTTGGCGAATTACGTAAGGTACTAGAGCTGGCAAGATCAAACAGGTCCTCCGTCTGGCTTGCGGTGCGTCCTGTTTTTGAACGAATTGCCGGAGAAATCGGCCAAAGTCCTGAATTTGCACGTGCATTTTTTTCATCGCAGATCGTCCGAGAACTTGTGAACGCTGGACGAAAGCGGGTGGAGATCGATGCACAGGTTGATACCGAGAATGTCGCGCTTCTCCTCTATCAAGCATTTTTGGGAACTCTCCTGCTTTGGTCTTTGCGAGGAACCCCACACTTAGAACTCGCGGTTCGCACCGCCTTCCATCAGTTAGCGGACCTATGACGGTTCGTTAGAAGTCTCCCGAATGCCGTGTCGTTTGGAGCGATCGGAGTTTCGAAAATGAGCCTCTTGACTTACGACCTGGTTGTTGTTGGCAGCGGTCCATCGGGGCAGAAGGGCGCGATCGCTGCGGCGAAGGCTCACAAGCGCGTCGCTCTAGTCGACCGCACCGTCATGATGGGAGGCGTTTGTGTTCATACTGGGACAATCCCAAGCAAGACACTGCGTGAGGCCATCTTCCAGCTCACTGGCTCCGCCGTAAACGCCCTATACGGTAAGCCAAATGGCGACATTTCTGTTCAAGATCTAGCTTCACGGGTCAGCGCCATTGTGTCGCGAGAGACCGAGGTAATTCGGGCGCAATTGAAGCGCAACGGGGTCACTGTCTATCAAGGATGCGCGGTATTTCTAGATCCTCATATCTTGGAAGTTCAAGGCGACGGCGAAAAGACGGAACTCAGAGCCGAGAAAGTACTGGTCGCCTGTGGCACGCGACCAGCACACAGCCCAGAGATTGCTTTCGATAATCGTCGCGTCGTGGATACGGATCACCTTTCTGGCTTAGGCCGCATCCCCAAGGAGATCATCGTCGTCGGCGCCGGTGTTGTAGGCATGGAATATGCTTCATTCATGGCGGCCTTGGGTGCTGATGTCACATTGATTGACCAGCGTCCAGCGATTCTTGAGTTCGCGGATCGGGAAATCATCGAGGCGCTCTGCTATCACTTGCGGCAGCTGGGCGTCACTTTCCGGCTGGGGGAAAAAGTAGCGCAAGCTGGGATCGATCCCCAACGCGATTTTGTTTTTGCGGACCTGCAGAGTGGCAAGAGGGTGCACGGGGAGGCGCTCATCTATGCTGTCGGCCGCCAGGCTAATGCTGATCAGCTCCAATTGGAAGCCGCTGGGTTAGCCGCAGACTCGCGCGGAAGGTTGAAAGTGAATGAATTCTTTCAGACTGATGTTCCACACATTTATGCGGCAGGCGACGTTATCGGATTTCCTGCGCTCGCCAGCACATCGATGGAACAGGGGCGCCTCGCCGCCAGCCATATGTTCGGAATTCCCTTTGAGCACATGCCCGACCTATTCCCCTACGGCATCTACACGATTCCAGAAATCTCTATGGTTGGCCAGACCGAGGAAACGCTAACCGCCAACAAGGTTCCTTACGAAGTAGGCATCGCCAGGTATTCTGAACTAGCGAAAAGCATGATGCTCGGCGACGAAGTCGGTATGTTGAAACTCCTTTTTCATCGCGAAACGCGCGAGTTACTTGGCGTGCACGCGTTAGGGCAACGTGCGACTGAACTTATTCATATCGGCCAGGCGGTACTCTTCTATCGTGGCTCGGTCGAATACTTCCGCGATATGGTCTTCAACTATCCAACCCTGGCTGAGGCTTACAAGGTAGCCGCGCTCGACGGCTTAAATAAACTTTGACAGATAACTCATCGAAGACTATCTCAAGGCGCTGCCGCACGGTTGGGAATCAACCGCACAACGCTCCTCTCTAGAATGAAGAAGTTTTGGCATCAATGCCAAATGTTTTGCCTGGTCTGAAACCCCTCCCTTTGTTGTAGCCCCGAATCGCTTCGACAGTTTCAACCCTTTCGACTTCCTCAACTTCGACATTTTCGACTTCTGGCAATCTTCTCCTGAAAATTCAACGACTTACGGGACGGCGGGTTTGGAGCGGGCTTTGCCCTTACCGACGGTGCGAGCAAAAGCAAATGTTGAAGATCACCATTCTCGATACTCCCGGTCGGCGACGGTTGGTGCTGGAGGGCAAGCTGATCGCGCCGTGGGCGGCTGAGCTAAGCAAAGAGTGCCGCGAGGCCGCAGCGGACCGACCGGGTCGTGAACTGGTGATCGAACTGAGGAACGTGACCTGCATCAGCGAAGATGGAAAAAACGTATTGCTTGAGCTAATGAAAGAAGGGGTCAGGTTCCGCTCCTCAGGTGTGTTCACAAAACATGTTATGAAAAGGCTCGCCCTCAAGATTCGCAGAAATGTTAAGGAGCCGGAGAGATGACCAGCACTAGGTATCGGCTGGCCCGGCGTCGTTTGCGCCCTGCAATTTTGGCGACGAATTCAGACAGCTCGGCATCTATGCGAAGCGATACACCTGAGTCGCGCTTCTCCCTTTTTCATAGCCATCCGAATCAGGTCGATACTTTCCACTCTTTCGACATCTAATGCGTCATAGTCGTTGCCCTGCGAGCGAACCCGGTTGGCACTGCGCCAGTTCTTATGCTGGGAGCGGGAGCGTTATGACTGCGCCTCAAGTTTCGCCAAAAAAACAAGCGTGGCCGGAAGATAAGAACTACTACTCTGGATGCGTACACGAGTGCAGTTGCCTACCTCAACGAGCTCTCGACCCTGCCGCGTCAGAGTCCAGCACCAGGCTTATTTGTTCACTCCCGCCACCTAGCTAAATACAGCGAATACGCGCTAATGTATGACACCTAGAGCATATAAGAGTTATTTTGACTATCTGTAGTATATTTTATATGCTCTATATTATGGCGAGATACAGCGTAAACGATATAATCGTCCAGCTCCGCGATGCGAGAAAGAGCCAAGGACTATCCCAGGTAGAACTGGGCAAACGCCTCGGCGTTACCCAGTCTCAGATTACCCGGATTGAACGCGGTGCCAGCGACATCCGGCTGTCGACCCTTGTCGAAACGGCGCATGCCCTCGGTTTGGAACCCGTGCTCATCCCCAAACCCCTCCTCCCCGCTGTTCGTCATCTCCTCGCGGAGCAAAAAGGCGGAATCGAATCCACTTTGACCACACCGCCCAGGCGGCTCCTCGGAAGTGAACCGGAGGATAGCGATGCCGAAGTCGGATAAGAATAGTCCCACCGTTCTCGAAATCTGGCTTAACCAGACTCGTGTGGGAACACTTACGAATCTCCCCTACGACCAGAATCTGTTCGTTTTCGACGACAACTACATTCGAACAAGTGACCGGCCAGTATTGAGCCTCAGCTTCTACGATGAAAATCGCAACCTCATCGTCGAACCGGAACAGGTGCAAACCAAGGTTCCGCCTTTTTTCTCCAATCTTTTGCCCGAAGGCCGTCTCCGTGAATATCTGGCCGAAACCGCAGGAGTCAAACAGGTCCGCGAATTCTTTCTTCTCTGGCTGCTCGGCACCGACTTGCCTGGCGCGGGTCTCGCTCAAGATTCAGAAGGCGAACCCCTTCCTCCAGAAGATCCCGGCGTCAGGGAAAAGTCAAAGCGACGACAGGAACGCGTCCTCCGCTTCTCGCTCGCTGGAGTACAGTTGAAGTTCTCCGCGATCGGCAGCCCCGGCAAGCAACTCACCATTCCCGCAGAGGGCCGTGGCGGAGCTTGGATCATCAAGCTCCCATCGCCTCGATTCGCCCTTGTTCCCGAAAATGAATACTCTATGATGAAACTTGCCGCCGCCGTCGGCATCGATGTCGCTGAAGCCGGTCTCATTCCCACCAATCAAATCGAGGGGCTGCCAGAAGAATTTGCCGGAGAAAAAGGCAATTCTCTTTATGTGCGAAGGTTCGACCGCACATCGGAAGGTGGAAAGATTCATATTGAAGACTTCAATCAGATCTACCACCAGTTTCCGCACGACAAATACAAACACTACAGCTACACCAACATGGCACGCGACATCTCCAACTTTCTCGGAGCAGACGCCGTGTCGGAATTTATCCGCCGCCTTACTTTTAACGTAGCGATCGGCAACGCAGACATGCATCTGAAAAACTGGTCTGTCACCTACCCGGATACTCGGACACCGCATCTCGCGCCGGGCTACGACTTCGTTTCTACGATCGCCTACATCAAAAACCGCGAAATGGGCTTGTCCATCGCTAAAGAAAAAGACACAGGAAAATTGGATCAGACCCTTCTTGAAAGGTTTGCCGTCAAAGCAGGCCTGCCAAAGCACATGGTCGTCGAAACGGCCTCTGAAACCGCTGAAAAAACTGTGCGCGCATGGTCAGCGTTGGCTCGCGACCTCCCGTTGGACAATCACGCCAGAGAACAAATCGATGAACAATTGAAGCAGGTTCCGATCACGAGAGAGTTCCTGCGCCCGGCATCGGCCAGAAGCCCCGAGACACCTGCCCCACAAACAGGAAAAGACAATATCCGAAGGCGCGACCGGAAAACGAGAGGTTGAGATCTCACCTGCAACTGCGTTCAAGCCGCTATCAATGCACTTCGCTTAAGAATTTCTCAAGACTCGGAATGATTCGAACTACCAGACCGTTCCAAAACATAGAAGCCGGGGTATCTTTCCAATGCGCGCCGTCTGGATACAGAATGGCTTCGTCCCAATAGAACCCATTTTGAATGCAGCAATTGGGCTTCGGCTGAGGCGGAGTCTAGGTTACGCGATCCTTCAGTTCTGCGGACACGACGTGCTTCGGGTCCCAGAACTGGCGTGCGCGGCCGTCCGCGATTCGTCCGAGCACGCTGCCACTCGGTTGCCGCCAGTCCGTTGCAAAGATCGGCTCCCATACAACAAGCACACGCGCCCTTCGGTCGGTGTGCCGTCTCAACAGTTGCTGAGCTGCGGGGGCCCCCCGCAGACAAGTCGGTCAAGTGGGAGACAGCAGCAAGACTAAGCGTGGAACATCCGTCTCGGCGTCTAACGCTTTCTCGAACTCCCCCGGATTTCCTTCCGATAGTGTGACAACCGGCTCTTGGCCGCGTGGTGCCGAGCCCGGACCCCAAAGGTACGCACCCGCCAGCAATACAAGAACTGCCGCTACCTCAACGCCAATGAGCTGTTTCTTCCTCATCTTTCGGAAAACCTGTCCAAGGAACGCTGCGATTTCCTGCGGAAACAGGATCATTCCCAGAACCAAAGAAAGACCAACTTCCCAGCGACAAACAAAATGAGGTTCTTGTCCGTAACCGGATTCCCGTGCCCCCAAAACTCGCACGGGGGCGGCCGCTCAGATGATCGCGCAACTTCTGTCTGCGCGAAGCCTCCGGAACCCACGACGACGGCGCGCCGGGCAAGCGCAACCGCTCCGACCACCAGCCCGCCTGATCGCAACCAGAACCTGAAGATCGCGCAGAGCACGGATGATAATCAACCACAGAATGGAGGATTATCATTAACCGACGCTAGTGTTAACCGAGCCGATCAAATCCCGGATGGGGGGGCTGACCACACAACACGGTCCTGGCGGCGTCCGTTCCAGAAGCGACCCGGATCGGCCCGCCTATGCCGAGTTGCCCATGGCAGATGGCGTGGTTGAAGACTCGGCTGTTCGACGTCAAAATACTGCCGAGCTAAGTGCCGGCCGGGCGCGAGGCGATCCTTTCCCATCGGCCCGGTTTTATTATCCTCAGGCTCGAAAGGAACTCGAATGGGACACTATTGCAGGATCTGTGGACGCGAGCGGGCCAACGAGAAGTTTTCCGGCAGGGGGCACAGAATTCATGTGTGCAAGGGCTGCCAGAGGTTGCCAAAGAGCGAACGCCGGGCCATAGAAGACCGCGACGATATCTTCGGCTTTATGCACCAATCTCATATTTCCAAGAAGAACGTGGCTCGGCTGGAACAACTGGCAAAGGCGGACCAGGCGCGAGTTGCCAGCCTCGCCGCAATTGTTCTGGAGGTGGCGCGGGTTACGCCCTACAAGCGCAGAAGAATCAAAATACTCGGCCGGAACCATCGGGATCTGCTGCGCAGGTTGGGTGAAACCGGCCTGGTTTTTGCGCACACTTGGGACGGCGTGCCACCGGAAGTTTTCGGCGAGACGCATTTGGAAGAAACAGACGTCTTTGTAGACGAGGGCAAAACGGGGTTGCTGGCTGCGGAGGACTCGAAAACTACAGACTTGCCCGATCCAAAGGACTGGGAGATACCGTTTTGAACTATACGGACGGCTTAGTTCTGGGCCGTTCTGCTCGATCAGATGGCGCGCTCGCCAAGAGAGAAGGCGATTCAGCCACAGTTGGGCATCGAAGTGCTGACGCCAGCGGTTGCTTTGCGGGAGATCAAATGACTAAAAACTCGCAGAGTACTCATCTGCTTCGGCTGCCGCCCTCGGTTAAAGCAGAAGTCGAGCGCTTCGCTAAGGCCGATGGCGTGAGCATAAATCAATTCGTCGCCACGGCCGTTGCGGAAAAGCTGGCGGCGATGCCTATGGTCGCCTTCTGCCGCGCGATGGCTATTGACGCTGGCCACTCACGGATTCTTTAGTCCGAAGTGGTCACCGCGCATACGCGCGAAATGGACCCGCGATCTCTCAGCTCGAATGAGCCCACGTCGATAGATACAGGGACGCGTGGACCGCATGGCCCCATAGACGCGGTATTTCCAGAAGCTGAGGTCGATACCGAGGTGGCCGAACCCGACACTCTTGAACCCGTCCAGTCCCACGGATCGGCCACGTCGTCGTCACCGCCATTGCCACACACGGGCCGCGATTATCACGTTTAACGTAACTGACTTCGCGGCGGCACACTTGAACTTGCCGATCGGGGTCATTCGCGCATACGACTTCATCATGGATGTGGTCGATCTCAACGAGAAGCGTGCCGTCGCCGCATTCCGCGAGTTGCGGGCCCGACAAGAAGAATCCTCCGTGGGAGGCGGGTGAGCTGATTCAGCGATTCAACGGCTGCGCAATGGGGGATTTGTGCAAACATCCTTGTGGCTAAACACCGAGGATGTAATTGCGCTCATGTGACGTTGGCGGACATCGCCTATACGAGCGAAGTTTCCATCGTCACGGGTTTGGCGACAGTACGAAGATCACGTCTCGGTAACGGTGAACAAGGCCGCAAGTGACCGAGCAAGGCTCTCGAGCGCGGCTTCGTTTGGCAGTGTGACAGTGAGTCGAGGGCGGCCCTGCTCGTCGCGCTCCAGACACTCGTCGAGACGAGCTTTGAACTCACTTGCCTTTTGCTCTGCACCATTCGTAGGTTGACGCTGCGGGATCATTTCCCCGAGGAATGCGAATGCGGCAGCGACGAGTTGGCCTCCAGCCTCTGCCACACGCGCGCGGCGAGCGAGCCGCCCGGCCTCTTGCTGCTGGCGCTGCTTTTCCGTCTCGTCTACCGCGGCGTGTGCCCTCGCGCCGAGCAGCACCTCGAGGCGCCGCTTCAGCTCTTCGATGCCGGACGCGAGTGCGACCTCCCGCACATTAGATTCCATATCCAGCGCGGCGAGAGCCAGGTCATGTTTCGCCGAGAGCGTCGCCAGCAACTTCTCCTCAAACGTCCCTTCCGTCACGAGCAAATAGACCTGCACCGGGTTCTTCTGCCCCATCCGGTGCGCCCGTGCGATGCGCTGCTCGAGAACGGCCGGATTCCACGGCAGATCGACATTGATGACGGTATTCGCCGCCTGGAGGTTGAGCCCCGTCGAGCCCGCGTTGGTGGTGAGGAACACGCGACAGGTCAGATCGCGCTGAAACTGGTGCACCAGCTGCTGCCGCTTTTTTTGCGGGACGGATCCGTCCAACCTTACGTAATCGAGCTTGAGTCGCTTGATCTGCTCCTCGATCAAAGTGAGCATCGTTGTCCATTCGGAGAAGAGCAAGATCTTGCGCTCGTTCTCCGCGGCCAGCTCTTCCAAGAGCTCCTGCAGCCGCTCCAGCTTGCTCGAGAAGCCCGGAGCGTGCTTGTCCACGAGAAAGGTGCTGTCCGCATTCATCCGTGCGAGCAGCAATGCTTTCTGCAGACGCAACAGATCCATCTCCGAGATATACGATTTGCGGACGATGGTGCTCACGATCTGCATCTGCGCGAGTTCGATGCCCGCCTGCTCATCCGTGGGCGCAATCCGCACAATTTCCGTCGTGCGCGGGGGCAAATCCTTCATCACCGCGCTGCGCGTCCGGCGCAGCAGTACCGGCTTGAGTCTTTCGCGCAGCAGATCGAGATCCTTGTAACCCAGGATCTTGCCGCTCTCGTCGGTGACGCGATGACGGTTGAAGAATCGAAATGCAGGCCCGAGACGCCGGTCGTCGATGAACTCGACGACGGAGAAAAGATCGTCGAGCCGGTTCTCTAGCGGCGTGCCGGAGAGCACGAGCGCGAACGTCGAACGCAGGCCCTTGATGGTCTGAGCCGTCTTCGCTTCCCAGTTCTTGATGCGCTGGCCCTCATCCAGAACGATCAGATCCCAACTCACGCGCTCGATCGCGAGAATGTCACGCAATACCTGCTCGTAGTTGCAGATGGTGAAAAAGCATTCGTTCTGGTACTGACCGCTCCGCCCCGCAGCGCTCCCTAACACGATCTGGCAATCGCGCCCTGAGAAGCGGAGAACCTCGCTGCGCCATTGGGCCTTGACGGACGCGGGGCAAACGACCAGGACTTTGCGGATGTCCGCTTCGCGCGCCAGCACCTCCGCCATACCGATACCCTGAAGGGTCTTTCCGAGTCCCATGTCATCAGCCAGAATCGCGCGCCCAGCGCCTGCTGCGAAAGCGATGCCGTCCAGCTGATAGGGAAGGATCTCCACCTTCAGCAACGTCGTGCGCAGTGGATGAGATTTCGGATTGCGCCGGATCTCAGCGACCTTTGCTGCGATGCGCCGCAACAGCAGACGTGTCTGGATGTACTCCTCCGCATCGGGATAGACCGTCACGGCGACGTCGTGTGCTTCGAGTTGACGGATGCGTTTGAGCAGATCCGGGAGATCGGTGATCGGCCTATCGCGGATCGGGCGCACGATGCCGCTGGTCACGTCATCGAGGTGGGGCGGCAACAAGATACGCAACTCCAGCTCCTTCCCATATGACAGATGCACACTGATGTCCCGGCGCCGATACGGTCGATTGCGCTGCGAATCTGAAAATCTTCTTCGGACTTTTTCGAGCGCATGAAGGATATGCTTGCAGGTTCCCAGCGTGTTCTTACGGAAATCCGGGCACGAGCAGTACGACTGTCCCGGCTGCCACCCTCGCAGAGCGACCCGGTACGATTTGCCAGAGGCCGCATTGGTCAATGTGTAGTCGGTCCAGATCTTCTGACTGTCGAGAGACGTGAGCTGCATTTTCTCGGTCCGGGAGCGTTCTGCCCGCTCCGCGAGCGCTTGCGCGACCAGCGCCTCCTCGCTCATGCTTTCAGCTGGCGCCCGCGCGGGTGGCGCTCCGGCCAGTCCCAGCGCGAGCTTCTCTTCCAGAATCAGAGAGAAGGCCGCCCCGGCGTGCTCACACGGCACCTCACACGCGTCACAGCGCCATTCGAGACGGTGGCGGGCGGCCGGACTCAAAGTCAGCGTGACCGCCGCGCCGTCCAGGGTCAGCCGAAACATGTCCCGATCGAATTTGACCTGAGTGGTGAGGTCAATGTCGAATTTGCCGCCCGTGGCGATGAGGCGGTTACCCTGGGGGCCGAGCAGCTTTGCCGCTCTGGTGAAAGTGAGTCGCGAAAGTGTATCGAACAGCGTTAGCTCGGCGCTCGGTTTCGTCAACATGAGGTATAGGGAGTCATAGCATGATTATTCTATTGGAGGGCGAAATCCACCTCACAGCCGACGGCTCGCACTTCCGAGATGCGGCTCGGATCCACTATCTTGGCCTCTGACTCACCCGCGAAGAACGTCGTGATCCGGATGTTGCTCAGCGGGGTCTTGACGACGACATGGTGGGCACCGAACTTCACTACTCCCATCACCCGTTCGAGCGAATACGACTGCTGGGCGGCGTGCCAAAGATCCCTGGCGAAGCCCGGCGATTGAATGTCTAATCCGGCCTGCCTGGCCAGCTCGTCGCCCACCCGAGTCCCGTCGCGAAGGCCTCCGGTCTCGCAGCGCTTGACGCGGTCATGAATCGTGTTGAAAGACAGGATGGAGTCCGACAGCATGTCTGACTGGACGCGCAGGTACTTTCGCCATATTTCCCCGTTCGCGGGCGAGAGTTCTTCGGGCCGGAATCGCCGGCAGCGGAAACGAGCGGCCTGTCCGATGCCCCGATAAAGCGAGACCTCTCCATCCGGGATGCTCGGCTGATCCTCCAGGGAGACCCACTGATAACTACCATGTTGAATGAGCAGGGAACCGGGTGTGTCGCGATAGCCGCGGACGTGATGAAAGGCCGCCATCGGCGTCCTCAACTCGTTGTCTGAAAAGAATCCGAACTGGCAGTATCTTTGCAGCGCCGGTCCATCTCCTCTACGGGCATTTGCCCAGAAGTCGAAAAGGAAGCGAGCGCTGTCCTTGACGGGACTGCCGAAGTAGCGATGCTCGCGCAGATTGACCTGCGGATTGAAGATTCCCGGGAGGATCCAGGTGTACTGGAAGAAGTAGTCCCTCGCCGGCGGCTTGGTGGGGCTGTAGGCCAGGGGGCCTTCTGCGGACAGCCACGGGACGAGGTATTCGGAATCGATGACGGTGGAGGTGGAAAAGCGAGACCGTGCAGCCATATGGAGCTTCATCCCGCACCGAGCAGCATTTGAATGGCACCGCGCGTTTCTGGGCTCAGACTGGAAAATTCATCCTCCGTGAGCAACCCATGCGAGCGAATCTGGGCCAGCATCGTTAGTGCATGAGAGCGCCGCGGACTGTCGAAGAGACGCGCTATCTCCCGATCACGTTGTTGGATAATCCTGAAGATTTGGAGGTAGCGCGCATGGTGACCCTTCGCGCCATCGCGCGAGACGCGGTCGATCTCGGCAAGGACACGCTCGCAGAAGCGTTCGAGCGCGAGCGGATGCACGCGCCGCAGCACTTTCCAATCAGGTTCCTTAATCTCCTGCATAGGGTTCCCGTGCACTGGGGCCGTGCAAGTGTAACGCGGGAAGCTGCGGCTTGTGTAGGTCCCGCGACGTCCGCATCTCCGGTAAGCATAGAATTTGCTATTGGGGTGCACCGCCAGCACGGCGAGGCCTACGCCAAATAAGGATTTCGAGCAAACTTTGTATCACGTGACCAAAACCGGCAGGAGCATGAGCCACTTCCCGAGATACGGCATCGAGGACATTGCCAATACTGAGCCGGGCTACGAAATACGAATAGCAGATAACGTCGTACCTGCTGCGACCAACGACGTTACTGCCAATCAGAAGTTTCTGCATCTGAAGATTCCGCATTTCTCGAGCAATGGCGTTGCGGCTGTAAAAGCGGGACTCTGGATGCGCTGGATGCTACTGAGGTCGCTCTCCGCCTCATCGCCGAACCAAGCTCCTCTTCCGGCTTCTTCAGGTACTCTCTTCGCAACATCTTTCGCTGCAGCCAGCTGCCGAGCGCACCGTGTCGCGACGGTGCAGTCGCTGTCCTGGCGTCACTTATTGGTTTTCGAGCCGCTCTCTGATGGACAAGTTTGGACAAGCGAGCGGCATGGTGTGCAGAGAACTAGGCGGATATTTCGTGAGGAACTATTTTGGTTCGACGACGCTTAATCCCCTCATTTGACCAAAGTGGCGCTGGTTGAACGTGGCCACCTCGCTCCCGCGCTCCAGAGCCGTTGCCCCGACAATCAGGTCATAGAAGCCAATCATTTTTCCGGAGACCTCCAATTCGGCCCAGATGCGTGCATGCTCGTATGCAGTCTGCTCGGTGTAGGGGATGATCGGCAGGGATTGCAGAACGGCGTCCAGGTAACGCTGCCGCGCCACCTTATGCGTCCCAGTCGCTCGTTCGACTCCATGCCATAGCTCGGCAACCGTGATGGCAGCAATCTCAAAGCGATCTTTCGGACGGGAGGTCACCCAGCTCTTCAGGTCAAAAGTACCCTTCTCGCCCCGAATGACGACGTCCGCGTCCAGGATTATCGCCATTTGTCGGCTGGTGCCTTGAGGCTCTTGCGGGCAGCTTCCAGATCACGATGCCACGCTCTGGCTTCGTTCTCCGGCAAGTCGGTCTTAGCCAGAGCCTCGGCCAAATCGCGGCCAACACAAACTTTTTCGTTGTCCGGCACAATTCGCGCGACTGGCTCACCGTTCTTCAAAAGCACAAACGTAACGTTTTGATAGTGCGCGCGGTTAACGCAGTCTGCAAAATTGCGCGAAGCTTCCGTAACAGTAATGCTCGTTTTCTTCATAAATCTGATTATCAGAATATCTGCTTTTCCTAACTGTGTCAACATCCAAATCCGCCGTCATGATTTTAGGGGGCAGCAGACAATTGAGGATCTCGTTGGAGCGCTCCGCCGGAATCGGTGGTTCGAGGTAAACCACGGCGGCTGGGGAGACTCGGTGCCCATGATCCTGCGGAACATTCCGGTGAGGCAATTGTAATTGATGTGGCTTTGTACTTTCGAGAACAGGCAGCGATTATCGGCCCGGCGAATCCGCAGGGGCTCGGCTACAGTGGTACCCAGGCGTTCGGCCCTGAAGTCCCGCGAGCGCTGGAGAGACACGGAGTGAAGCTGCCAGATTGCGACACAGCCCACCGGAAGCCCTGCATGCAGGAGCAATTAGATCCATGAAGAAGTGATGGCCGTGACCGAAGCAGAAAAGAGCGCGTTCGCCATCTACGAAATGATTGTTGCTACCAGCAAGGGGCGGCCCTTTGCTTTCAACAGCGTGGAACAAATGCTGAGCGAGACAGCCGCGTGGAAAGCGAAAAATCCAGCGTTTTCAGAACTATGTCGTGCCGAACCCCAGGTCCTGTTGGCTTTCCTGAACCAGTCCTTCGAGTGGCTAAGCGCTCAGGCTCGAATCGCTGGAAATTTCCGCATCGTCCACACCCTTTCCGATGCGATTCAACAAGCGCTTACTGAGGCTCCGCAGCCATTGCCAGCGGACCTTGTTCGTCGGCTGCTCGGAGAGTATCGCCAGCAAATGTCTTCGATGGCGCACATCTATTTCCCGTTCCCGCATCTTCTTTCCTTGCTGACGCGAGACCAGCTCACAGATGATATTCGCGGGGAGCTAGGAAGACTCTCCTGGTACTTTGCACCCAGCCCCACCGGGAAAATTGACGAAAGGACGCGAAAAACCAGAGACCGAATCGCAGAATTGGTGCGCGTTGAGGGTGAGAAAGAACTTGACCCAGGGCGCGGCCCTTGGTCGCAAATTGTGTTCGATGAGCTCAAAGCCAAAGAGGAGATCACACGCGCGGGCTGGGAGGGCTTGCTAGAGCACTGCCGCTCTCTCGAACAGACGGTCCCGGGAGCGAAGTGGAAGAGAAGGGCGCTCGAGTTAGTCGCCGTCCTGGGGGAGGCCGAGGTTGTCGAGGCGATGCTGCGATGGCTAGAACTCGGCCCGACGCCGGGACAGCCATCCGAGGCGCGCTCCCCCATTGAGGACTCGCCCTATCAAAAAGGAGTTGTTTGGTGCGTGGGAATGAGTAGCACCCATGAAAGTGCGCTCGCCATCGCGGAATTCGGCATGGCCTGCCTGCGCAAGGTGCGGATGCTGGGCGCCGTTTCGCAGAAGGTGGGTTTTGCCTGTGTACAAGCACTGGCTGCCATGGAATGCGCCGAAGCAATTTCACAACTCACGCGCCTGCGAGCAAAAGTGAAGTACTCGGTGGCCCGCCGCCTGATAGAGAAATCCTTGCAGGAAGCGGCGGAGCGGAGCGGTCTGACGGTGCATGAGCTTGAGGACATTTCCGTCGGGAGTTACGGGCTTGATGCGCAAGGTGTGACAGAGATCGTTATTGGAGACGCGAAAGCGACGGTACACTTGTGCGAGGACGGCCGCGTTGCTGTGGTTTGGCACGACGCTAACGGAAAACTGGCGAAGTCCGTTCCGTCCCACATCAAGAAGGCCTTTCCCCAGAAAGTGCGCTCGGTCGCGTCGCGGGTGAAAGAACTGGAACAGACCTATCTTGCACAGCGGACTCGACTGGAGTCATCGTTCCTCTGGCTCAGAAGGATGCCGATGACCCATTGGCGGCAACATTTCATCGAGCATCCGTTGCTCGGCTTCCTGGGCCGTAGGCTGATTTGGGTTTTCAGTGACAATCAGGGTTGCGAGAAGTCCGGGATTTGGTCAAACGGCAAAATCACTGACGCTCCTGGAGAACCAATTGATCTGGGTATGGCCGAGAAAGTGACGCTGTGGCACCCCCTCTGTTCCGGGGCAGTGGAAGTTCAACGTTGGCGGGACCGAATCTTTGCGGCTAACATTCGACAACCATTCCGACAAGCATTTCGCGAGTTCTATCAAGTCATCGATGACGAGCGCCAGACCAAGATGCACTCGAATCGCTTCGCTGGAGTCCTGATGCGACAGCACCAGTTTTCCAGCCTGTGCCGCACCCGAGGCTGGGAATATAAACTCATGGGCGCGGGCTTCGATGGCTCCAATGTGCCCACCAAGAAACTCAATCCGTGGAACATGCATGTGCAGTTCTATGTCGACCTGCCGTCCGATCGGGATGGTTCCCACCGCGATTCGGCCTTGGGGGAGCAATCCGGCGCGGGAATCAACTTGTTCGTTGGTTCTGACCAAGTGCGCTTTTATCGTGACAACCGTGAGGTTGCCATTGATGAAGTTCCCGCAATCTTGTATTCGGAAGTCATGCGAGATATCGATTTGTTCACCAGCGTCTGTGCCGTTGGGGATGACGAGACCTGGTCCGACAAAGGCGACCGCGGCACAGGGGTCTTCACCGAGCGGTTCAATGCGCAGGAGTTTTCGGACATCATCGCGCTTCGAGCCGAAATACTGTCAAGGGTGTTGCCCCACACGCCAGTCCATGACCGATGCAAAATCCAAAAGGCCTGGGTGGAAGTACGCGGGCACCTGGGAACCTACCGCATTGCTTTCGGATGGGACGCAACCGCGCTCGTGACCGAATCGGGATTGCGTTGGCTGAAGATTCCACACAAGATTCTAGAGGGCGCGTCCCTGGATTTGTCGGCTATTCCCATCGAATTGGACCACCGCACCGAAATGGTCTTGCGCAAAGCATATGTCCTGGGAGACGACTGGAAGATCGATTCTCCAGAGCTGGTGCGGCAGTTGATGCCAGACTGACCGGACAACTCTGGGAGTAAACCAGATGGGATTTGAACTTTATTTGCAGTGTTTTGCCAGTGGACGCCCTGCGGGGATACCGAGAGCAGCCGTTCGTGCTTTGTTCCCTGTGGTGGAGGAAGAGTCCGAGCCAGACTACTGGCGCGTTCGATACGATCCCACGAACACATGTACGATTGGCGTGACTTCCGTGGATGCCGATCCCACTCGGGCCGAGTCGCTCTGCATCTACAGACCATGCGGTGACATGCGTCTTTTCGATGCCGTGCTCTCTGTTCTAAGGATGGGATCGGTCATATTGTATTTTCCTGGTGTTGCGGCCCCGCTGGTGGCCAGCGAGTCCGTCGCGGCCGATCTTCCGCAGGAGTTGGTCGACTCCATGGGCCAGCCCAGGTGCATGCGCTCAGCGCAAGAGATCCTCGACATCATTCGAAGCACATAAGTCCTTGACTGGCTAAGCGCAACCGACAGGACAAGTTTTGCGCTAGGCCGAAGAGCAGAGCGCAGAGAGCATGGCTGTCTAGGAATTCGACTTCAAGTGGTTATAGATTCCATCTGGTGCTTAGGGGACCCTAAGCGTAAACGTACCAATTTGGGCCGCGCTTTTTGAGATCGAACGTATAGATCATGATGGTCGATTCGGTGGTGTGGGGAGGACTCACGGACACCGAGACCTTGACTGTTGCGGAATCCCCTTCGCTGGTCGGTCCCCTTTTAATTTCTTTGGAGCCAATTTGGGTTCATTTTCCGCACGAATCCCTTCGGAAGCTTATAGTTTGTGAAGAGCTGTTAGCTTACTGAGCCAACTAGTGTGCACAAACCATAATTCCAGCCTGAAAACGACTCGCAGCCGCATGGCGAACCTTCTCATGGCCCTGTACGATTCAGGTCGCACCATGTTCACGACGGCAGTGGCCGCACAAATTACCAGCCTTACGCTTCCGCTCACAAGCAGCTTGCTTCCTAAGGCCCGAAAGCGAGGACTCGTGTCCCAGCTTAAGCGCGGTCTTTTTGTGATCGTGCCACCGGAACTTGGAAGCTCTGCCGAATACGCCGGAAATCCGTACCTGGTTGCGCGTTACTTGGCACACGACGCTCCCTGCTTCCTTTCTCACGCGTCTGCCATGGATCTTCACCGCATGGTGACACAGCCGCAGTTTGTCATATTCGTTTCGAGCACCAAACGTGTCCCCAAGCAAACGCTGCACAGTACTCAATTCCGTTTTGTTCTGCAGAAGCCCAAGGATTTTTTTGGCAACACAAAACATTGGGTCACAAAACAAGAGTCGGTCGAGATCAGCGACCTGGAACGCACCATCCTCGACGGTCTCCGCCACCCCGAATATTGCGGCGGAATAACCGACGTTGCCAAGGGTCTTTGGATGCGCCACGACGACGTTGGGGTGGCAAAGCTTATCGACTACGCACATCGGCTCGATGTCGGTTCGATCTACCGTCGCCTGGGTTACCTCCTGGATCTCTACGGCATCGGCACGGACGCTGAACGCCAGTCGCTTCGCACTGTCTTGACAGCTACGTACGCCCCGCTCGATCCCTCTTTGCCGAGCGAACGCTCTCGCACTGCCAAATGGCGGCTGCAACTGAACATCCCAGCCGATGAGCTGCTAGCTGTACGGAGCACTTAATTGATTCCCCAGCGAAATATTTCCCTGCTTTCTAATCGACTGGCAAGCCGGCGGAGGACGGCGCATTCGCGAAGACGTCCTAGAACGGGACTACTGCCTCGCTTGGTTCTTAAACGCGCTGGCGGAATCGGATCTGCGGCCTGTTCTGGCGTTCAAGGGGGGCACCGCATTGAAGCGCTGCTACTTTGCCGACTATCGCTTCTCGGAAGATCTTGACTTCACTCTTCGCCAAGCGCTTCCGTTCGAGGAAATTCGCACCCGTCTCGAGCCTATCTACACCGCGGTCACACAACAATCGGGCATCGTCTTCGGCTTCGACCGGCAGGACCCGCGCGTGCGCACCAACACCCACACGTTTTACCTCCGATATACCGGACCGCTTCCCGGGAACAGTAACCTTAAGGTGGATATCACGATTAATGAGGCGCTGTTTTTCCCTCTCGCAAATCGGCCCGTTTTTCGCGGGTACGCAGAGTTCGCCGACATTCCCGAAAATCGATCCATTCTTGGTCACTTGCTCTCCGCCGGCACGCGCAAGGTGCAAGCCCGGCCGAGGTATCTGTCGTTGGTGAGTTGACTGAGCTAATCTAAAGAGGGGCGCACTCAAGTCATCGGATTTGGTGCGTCAGGAATTGTTATTGGGCATCAAGACATCGGCCCAATACGAAAAACTTCGCGCAATTCTTCGATCGTTTCCCGACGACGAATCAATACGGAGGACTGTGACTTCTCCGTCGCATAAATGCGACGGCTTCTCAGGACACGCATGAGTCGAGAACCTCTACGTTACGTCCTGAAGGCTTTATCCGAAGCCTTAAGTTTCACAGGACTTACGGTTGCTCAGAGAGCGATTCGCCTGTGAAGGTCGGGCAAAAGTTAGCAGAGAACGGAAAGGAAGGCAAGCCGATTCCCGCTGCCAGCCGATTCCCGCTGCCAGCTAGAAGCAGGCAGTCCCCTCGGCCCAAATGCTTATGGGCAACTACCGATGGATGATCCGGCAACAGCGGCTTGCGCTTAGGTTAAAACGACCGCGTCTTCTGCTATTTAGTTTGACAATAACAGTGCCCATTGATAGTCTCCCTCGTCAAATAGTACTCGGAGTTGGCGATGCGCCGCCTCCTCATCGTTGTTGTCGTGGTGCTTCTGGGAGTTCTTGCCTATAGCGGTTACCGCTACGCCCGCCGAAATGCTGTCGTCGCCCGAGGACCTCTTCCCGCTCCATCAAATGAGCTGAAGTTTGCTGGCAAACTTCCCGAACATCCGTTCCAGTTGCAGGAAGGAAATGTGTTGTCGCGGGTGGAGTTCGAGACTCCGGCGCCAGCCAACTCGCAGATCGAGATTCGTGACTTTATTCTGCCACCGCATGTCGAAAGCAGAATCGCGGCTCTACCCGGCCCAGCCATCGTCGAGGTGTCCGGCGGCCAGGGCAGTCTCGCAGTTGGCGAGAAAGAAGAAAAGGAACGACTGGCACCCGGTGACGTAAAACTGGTTCCTGCCGCCCAGGTGCTCAAGTTCGGGAACGACGCGGCTTATCCCCTGGCAGTGCGAATCTACCTGTTCGAGGCTAAATAACGTGCGACGCGAGCCTCAGCTGTGTGCGCTTCTTCTGATTGCCGGTGCCACAGTCTCCGGCTGTCAGGCGACGTGGCCGAACTACCGTGCCGAGACCGGACGAATGGGCCAGCAAATCCTTGCTTCGAAACTGTCCGATCCCGACGCCGTACCTCATCTGAAGGTCGGCTGGACGTTCACGCCTCCGGATCCAGGAACAAAGTTTCAGGGCTCACCTGTCGTCTTCGACCACACCGTCTTTGTCGGGAGCCTGCAGGGCGTTTTCTACGCCATCGACGAAAAGACGGGGACACTCCGCTGGAGATACCCCTCGACCGGCTCCTTGCTTCTAACGAGCCCATGCCCAACAGCATTTGGCAACTACGGAATCAAATCCAGCGCAACGTTTGCCGAGATTGGCGGGCAGGACGCGGTAATTTTTGGAGCGCCGGATCCGGCAGCTTCGCCGGCGCTCGGCAGTGCCGTGCTGTACGCCGTGAACGCAGCTTCGGGAGCGCTCATCTGGAAGAGCGACGTGGTCGCGACGGTGAACGGCTGTACGACGGCTTACTCGACGATTCTCTCCTCCCCTTACTACACCGAGCTCCACGAGCGAATCGCTTATTCCTCGCCGCTCGCCTATGGAGGCAAGGTGTACGTGGGAATCTCGGACAGCGGAGATGATCCTATTCAGAACGGCAGGGTCGCCGCGGTTGACGAGGCTACCGGAAAGCTCGTTCCGGGGTTTTCCTACTTCTCCGTTACGGCCGGCAACCGCGGAGGGGGCGTCTGGAACGGTCCGGCAACCGATGGCCAGGGCCTGTACTTCACCACCGGCAACACGCGATTTCCGCCTGAGCCCGAGCCGGCCGTCAATCGCGGGCTGAGCATGATGCGCGTGGATCCGAATACCGGCTCCGCAGCCTGGCAGTTTCAACCCGTGCCGTATGCGCAGGACGACGATCCGGACTGGTCTGCCGGAGCGGCCGTGATGTATTCGAGCAGCGGAGAGCAGATTCTCTCCGTGCAGAAAGACGGTTGGGCCTACGGCGTCGAGGCTTCGACCGGGAAGTGCCTGTGGCAATATCCGCCCACGAACGAGCCGAGCTGTACCTTTGCGCCTTCACCCCCCAATACCCTGCATAACGACTATCACTACAAGGTGCCGGGAGCTGTATGGGGCGATACCTTCATTACCATGGCGGGCGGATGGGACCTCGTGATGGGTCCTTCCCAGGGACCGACGACGGGGTATACGAAGCTCTACGCTTTTAACGCCACCGCTCCAGACGCCTTTCGGGTCAGGTGGGTCGTGGACGTTCCGGACACCGCTCCCGGCCATGGATACAACATCGGCGCGCCTTCTGTCACTGGTGGCATCGTCTACGTGACGACGAGTCAGGGACATCTTGTGGCTTTTGCCGATCCCTTGGTCGCGATACCTCAGGGGATTGTGTGCACCTACGATTGGATCAACCCTGCGAGCGTAGGCCCGACGTGGCCGGCCTTTTGCATCGCCGGAGGTGCTCAAGTCGCATTCGTGCCGGCCCAGTTGGTTGATTTGACCTTGCCGGATGGCACGAGCGGTGGAGGTCCGGTCGGGCTGCGAATGGAGCCGGCCATCGCCTACGACAAGTTGTTCGTGAGCACACAGGGTGGCCACGTCTACGCGTTGTGGCCGCAGTAGGAGGTCTTGCGAATGTTGCGGAGAAAACTCACCCTGGCCATTGCTTCGAGCTCGCTGCTGCTCCTGTGCGCGGGTCTCTACGTGGCTGCGGCGCAAGACCAGAAGAAGGCAGCCAAGGAAGAGCCCGCCGGCGGTCTCCAGGTCACGACCAAGCTCTCCGACACAGTTTCGCTCAGTACTCCGAAAGGCGGTAAGGTCTTACTGCACGTTGAGCTGAAGCAGTGGTACCTCACAAACGTCAGGGAGAGTGCGACCATTCCCGTCGAGGCCTTCACCATTTTTCACGTTGTCGCTGGTGACGTTGTGGTGCGCATCGGCGATAAGGCCGAGGAGCTTCGTCATACCGGCGATTACTGGACCGCCGAAAAGGGATCCCGAGCCGTCGTTTCTCTGAGTCCGCCCCAAGAGTCCGCCACGCTAGAAACGCTCGCGGCGAACTCCGGCCACTGAGTCTCGCTCATCCGCTCTCCTGCACACGCATTGGGGTTTGCCGACCCATCCGGCCGACGATGCCTTTACGCATCTGTTCCTCGGTAATTTCTGGGATGTCACTGGTATTGATCTGGTCATGCCGAATAGCGTCGAAACGCCTAATTGTTTCCGGCGCTCAGATTTGGCGAGCCTTTTCATAGAATTCCCTTTCATTCGGTGTTGCTTTTCGGGCCGAGAAAATGCGGACCGTTTCATCATCATCTTTCAACCTCAGAGTGTAGACCACCACCACGAGTCTGAACGTTCTCGTGATGGAGCCAATCGTCATGAATCGTTCTTCGCCATCAACGTCTGGGGTTTCCATTGTCATAGGATGAGGTCTTGTGCTCGTATTCCCCGGCGGTGTGGAAACTGCTTGCTAGTTAGCCGTTAAGCGGCAAGTTACTGAGGCCGCATAGGGTTCTGTCGATTGCGTAATTCTTCGTGAAATCCAAAGGCTGGCGGTTGGTGGCTTTTGCGAATCGCTTCAGCGAATAGCCGACTTACCGGGTACTCGCACAAGTTCGCACCCTCTACTGCAACGTCCCGTACTCGGCTCTGGCTTGCTTGAGGATGGGTATGTCGGAGTCTGCGTCCTTCCAAAGCATAAAGAAGTCATCGTAGGCGGTGCGGGCATTGGCAATGTCGCCTTGCAAGACGTAGGCACGGGCGAGGCCGAGATGGGCCAGCGCTCCGGTCACGAAGTTCAGAACAACTCCGGGATGATCGAGGACCCTCTGAAATTCGGCAGCCGCAGCGGGTCCATTGTGTGCAAGCAGATAGGCTTGCCCACGCAGATAGACGGGATAGAGCGTCCCTATTTCGTTGGGCGAAGGCTGGGCCAGGTCATACGGAGCAGCCGCTTCCAGCGCTCCAAAGGCGTTCGACAGATTGCCTTTTTGGAGTGCGATGGACGCGTCAATTACCGGAAACCAGTAGATTCTCAGGAGCGTATTGTCCGGATAGCTCTGCTCGAGTTCCTTCACCAACCCTCTGGCCTGCGAAGTCCCTCCAATGCGTGCCAGAGCGATCGCACCCAAAAGTCTTGGGTTCCGACTGTTCGCGAGCCGCAACGCTTCAGTGACGCCACGCCGGGCTTCGCTGGCGTCACCGACCTCCGCTTCGCGCAGCGCGGCAATCACTCTCAACAGTGCGGCAGTTTCCGGAAGACCGGAGCGCATTGCTGACTGAGTCGCCCTGCCCGACAGGTCGCGGGCTTGCCGCAATTGGCCGTGATAGGCCCGGGTATTGGACTCGGCCGAGAGCAAGGCATCTTCGTAGCCGGACTTCCCGGCGGCCGATGACAACTGTGCCGCCATCCCCGCGGAATCTCCGCGGACAAAATCGACGTTATAGAGCTGCGCGCACAGCATGCCACGAGCGAGCGCTTGCCCGCAGGTGCGCTGTGCTTCATCGTAACGGTTCAAACTCAGGTAGACACCTGCAAGATTCTCATAGTTTCCGACCGTGTCTGGGCTGAGGCGCACTGCCTCCTGGCACTCGGGCAACGCGTTCTCGTATTGTCCGAGGAAGCCGTAGGTGACGCATAAACTTCCGTGCGGCCCGGAATCGCGGGGATAGTTGACCTTCCACATTTCCAGCGTCTTGTTCATGCTCTCGAGTTTCCCGGTTAAGCGGAAGTACATCGCCGCAATCTGGAACTGCTCGCGTTCCGTGACGCGATCCCGAAGCTGATAGGCTTTCGCGGCGTATTGCAACGCGAGCGAGGGTTGATTGAGATTGGCGTAGCGGCGCGCCAAAGAGGTGTACGCCAGGGCAAAGTTGGGATCGGAGTTCAAGGCTCGCTCGATGAAGGGAATACCGGCGGCATCGCCCTTGTTCGCGGCCACGCGCCCAGCCACGCTCAGGTCTTGTAATGCTTCCAGCGAAGTGGTGGTAGCTTCAATCGGAGTGTCGTATTTCTGCACTGAGGGCAACGATTCGCCCAGTTTGGTGCGTATTCCGGACGAGGCCCGGCTCAACGCCTTCAGAATGTCCTCCTTGCGCGGGGCTTCTGATTGTTCCCTGGCCAACGTGTCGCCATTGCTGCAGAGTACAGCGTCCAAATCCACCAGGTACTGATTTCCGAGCTGCGTGATCGTGCCGCGCACCAGCGCTTTGCTGCCGCTCCGTAGACAAAGTTCCCTGCCTATGTCGTTGGTAAGGCGCTGGTCAGGAGGCCGGCCCATCATCCCCAGGGTATCCCCGGTCTTCTTGTCCGAAAGCACATTCAGGAACGGAGATTGCGCGAGTTCGACAGCCAGGCCTTCTCTTAGGGCCTCGTCGAAAACGGGATCGCCGGTGGTGTTCCGAAAGTCAGCGATCACCACGGTGTCCTTCTCCGCCAATTTTGGTTGGCGGTGGAAAGTGAAATAGAGAAAGCTTGCGGAGGCCACAACGAGAAGCCCCAGAATGGACAAAGCCGCTATCGCGAAGGTTTTCCTCCGGTTGGTTTCTGAAACCACCGGAGCGAGCGGTGGAACCACATGAATTTCAGGAAGTGCCGGGGGAAACAAAGCACCTTCCAGTTGCTTGACATGTTGTTCGCGAACCGAGCCTGTCCAAGAGATGGGGATGATCTGTTCGCGGGGTTCCGCATGGGTAAGCGGGAACAGGAATCGGTATCCGGCACGGGGGATGGTCTCAACATAGCGGGGTTGTGCCGCATCGTCACTTAGGGCGGAGCGGATCTGCCGTATGCAGAAATTGATTCCGCCGTCGAAGTCCACCCAGGTGTGCTGTCCCCAGAGAGTGCGCTTGATCTCATCGCGAGTGACGATTTCTCCGGCGTGCTCCACCAGCATGAGTAGGACTCGGAAAGGCTGGGGACGTAACTTGAGTGGAGTGTTACCCTTGCGAAGTTCACCCTTCGCCGCGTCCAAAAGGAAAGCGCCGAAGCGCCAAGCAGGGGTTGGTCGGGCTGGATTGGCCATAACGAGTCCCGACAAAAACGTTCACAAATGCTAACACAAACGGGAAGGTTGACCACAGCCAATCGCAGCACACCCGAAAACAGGTCATAAGACGCCTAAACTCAATTAGATAGGCGCTCATGGGATTCTCACTCTGCTGATCATTGCCGATTCTGTCCCGTATTTCTACGTTTGGCTGGCAGGCTCCCGCAGAAGCTCTTCGTGCTTTGCAGCGGGCTCCAAACGGAAGTGGCGACCAGTGCGCCACGGGAGGAAGTGATGAGGTTCAGCAGATGCAAACTGGCGATCACCGCGGCGCTGTTGGGAATCCTGGTGTCACCCGCAGTGACGCAAGCTCAGCTATCCGCGGATCGTGACGGCAGCAAGATCATCCTGTTCGATGTCCCCGGTGCAGGGAAGACCGCAGGGGCCTTGAATTGCGGCAACAATCTGCTGACCGGATGCTACGGCACAACTCCCATGGCCAACAACAATGCCGGGGAGATCGTGGGGATGTATCTGACGGATGATGGGGTGTACTACGGGTTCTTGAGAAGTGCGGACGGCAAAACCAAGAGTTTTACCGCGCCTGGAGCAGACACGACTCATGGAGATTTCAACGGCACGTATCCGATGGCAATCAATTCGTGTGGGGCGGTGACGGGGCTCTATCAAGGCTCGGATGAGGTGTTGCACGGATTTTCAAGGGAGCCGAATGGATCCTATGTGCAGATTGACGTGCCCGAGGCGGGAACTGCGGCGTTCCAGGGCACGTGGCCAACGAGCATCAATGACAAGGGAGATGTTGCGGGTTTCTACTTTGATGCCACTGGCGCGCACGGATTCGTGCGAAGCCGGAACGGTACTGTCACGAGATTTAACAACCCCAATGCGGCAAATGGAACGTATGTAGCGTTGGAACAAGGGCTCAACGACGATGGAGCGGTCGTCGGTTGGTATTTTGACGCGAACTTCGTTGCCTATGGGTACGTGCGCGAGCCGGACGGAACCTTCAAGACGATCGAGCCGGATGCGTCCTCGCCGGGCACGCTGGTGGGCGGGATCAATCGTTCCGGAGCGAGCGCGGGCTACTACGTCGATACGAGTGGCTTGTTCTTCAGCTTTCTTCGGGAGAAGGGCGGCACAACAACAGTCTTCCAAGCCTCAGGAGAGGATGCAGTGGAAGGGATGGTGGCGTTTACGCTGAACTGTGGCGATGAAATTACCGGTGTCACGGTGGACAGCAATAACGCCAACCACGGTTTCGTCCGCTTCGCCAGTGGGAAGATCAAGATTTTTGACGCGGCAAGTCCAAACACCGGTACCGGCTCCAACCAGGGTACCCGCCCAACCACAATCAACGACGTCGGAGAGGTCATTGGTTATTATGTGGACGAAAACAATGTGTCGCATGGCTTCATTCGGTACTCATTCGGGATGATGTCCGCAAACGCTGAGTTAGCCCCCGCAATCTCGCAGAGAGGGACTCGCCGCCCTCCTTCCCTTGAAAAGTGATGTCATATTAGAATTGGCGAAGCAGTGCAGATAAGGTCCCTGTGGCGACCGCTTCTGTCCGATCCGGCTGACGATATGGTGCTAGAAATCACCGTCAACGGTCGGGCCGATCTGCTGGCTACCTTCAACCAAAAAGATTTCGCGGCAGTGGCGAAGAGTTTTGCGCTGAAATGCTCTCCTAGCTCTCTGCCGCGGATATTTATCCCGAGGGGAGGTCGCCGAAGCCGACACGACTTTCTGCCGGTTACGCGACCTACTCGCGCGGGAGTTGCCCTCTCCTTGCTGATCGTCATCGTAGGGCTTCTTTGCGTCTTGAAGATCGCGCCCATGAGGATGAAGACTCCAGACAACGCCACAATCTGACCTTCCCCTTCCTGTCTCGTCCCTGCTGCAAGATGACTCTTATCGAAGCGCACGCACCAACAATGCTCCGCTAAGCGTCCTGCGCAGACTTTGCGTGCTCTGCTTGCCACGTCCCCCACACCGCATTTTCCATGCTGTGTATTTCCTCGTCACTGAGTTCCGCAAAAGATGGGCGCTTGGCGCCAGACAGCTTTCCCTCGTTTTGTAGTATTAGCCGAACCAGCAGGGCTGCCTTGCGATCCGGCATATCGACGATCTCCAGCACCTTTTGAACAGCGCCATCAAATGCTTTCAGGAATCCCACCTCGTCAAGCAGATCCCTGCGAATCGTCTCCTCGATGCAGCGATACAGATACTCGACATGCGCCGTGGCGTCAAAATAGCGGTACAAGCGTACCGTGTCATTGTGAACTGTCATCTTTCCAGCTTTGTCCAGATCATAGTCAATGAAAGGAAGGATTGATGATGAGTACTTTTCAAGTACGCGATCGTAAGCGCCGCGGTCGCGAAGCATCGCAGCTGACACAGGGAATAGAATCCCTTCCGGCGTAACTCCTCGCTTCGCCAGCATGTGATGGACGAGAAACCGGTGAATCCGGCCGTTGCCGTCCTCGAAGGGGTGGATGAAAACAAACCCGAATGCGGCGGCAGCGGCGGCGGCCATAGCATCTGTCTGCCCGGAGCCCTCGAGTCGTCCCTCCATGTTCATCCATGCGGTCATTAAGCCGCCCACGTCCTCGGGCTTTGGGCAAACGAAGTGCACATCCTCCGTAAAGTCACGCAGGGTTTGCGCTACATAGTTCTGGGTTGTGCGCCAGTCCTGTTGCGCATACCGTGGTTCCACAATGACATTTTGCAGCTGCACAAACGCTTCCTTCCGTGTCGCGTCAAACTCCGCAGCCTTTTCGAGCGCCTTCACGAATCGAACCGTGCGTTCCTTGCTTGGAACTTCCCCTTCGATGGCGAACGAAGATTTCGTCTCTTTGGTGAAGAGGTAGTGCACCGCTCGAGCCAGGATTGCGGGATCGCAACTCTCAACGATCTTCCTAGCTTCCCTCGCGAGGTCGAGCGCCATCAGGTTTGACAGCGCTTCGGTCCTCCGCACGAGCGGCGAATAGTCCTTGGTTCCAAGCAGATTGTCGTTAATCCTCTGTCGACGCACCTGGGTCTTCGGTCCGGTTATATGAACGTCAGCGTCGAGCAGGTCGACATAGCCGGAAGGAATGAGGTCCGGAATGTCCAGCGTCTCACCGGTCAAGAGCTCGTACAAATACCAGGCGCGTCGAGCAAAGATCCCGGTAGGCTCCGACCGGATCCAGGCCTCCAGCTCGCTCTTGTCGACCTTTTCAAATATGGCGGATAGAGCTCCTAGATCGATCGGCTCATAACGCATCGCAAACCGCAAATCCGCGGCAGTTCCGTCTGTTGCATAGCGCATCGGATACTGCTCGAGAACCCGCTCGGCGGTGACTACCGTCCGTCTCGTTCCTGCGTTAACTTCAGAACGCACTACAGGTGCCGGTGTCTTCAGCCCCAGTGCATCGATCAATCCGTACAGCCCGACCGCTTTAGTAGCCATCGTTTTCTCCGCCGCATCATCATTGCTTGGGTCAAGATCGATGAAAGTTTCATCGCCTGCTACAAATCTTCATCGTAGAGGAGATTTCCATAGGAACATTCATCATTCATCCTGGACCATTGGACCATAATTTTCTTCATCGAAACTATAAAAACATCATTCCTACATGCCAATAACGTAGAAACATCATCGGAACTCAGCCCAACAAGCTATACCAATGTCAGCGAACCGCGACAAAATGGAAAGTCGGCGAATGGCGACATTTCGCAATGTCAGCGAACGGCGACATGTGTCTCGGACCACATCGTGGCGGAGCCCTAGCCTAGTTTCTGTAGCGAAACGGCAATTTTGAAAATCTGCGACTGAATTTCAAGGACTTAGCGGCGTGCGGTGGGCTTCCGACGACCTGCGAGAACAGAGAATTTCAGCCGTGGATTGCGGCATCGAGCGGAAGACTACGGTTAAGGAAAACACTAGCGCAGCGTTACTCGGCCGGAAGAAAAAAGAAGCGGAACGATGGGATTACGCCGCCTTGCGTTTGCGACGCGTTCGTTCGGATAGCAAAGTAGCAATTCTCATCAAGTTGTTGGCCAGCACGGCCGCGCCCACCCACAACTCAAAGCGCGTACGCCCTTCGTCGCGGCAGCGCTTCATGCCGCGACCGCGGAACAGCACGGAGGTCCCTTCGATGCCCGCTCGAGAGCGCGCGTCCCGCCCTCTTGAGCCTCTTTACGACCTCCTCATGGCTTAGGACGAATATCCGAAGTCAATCGAGAGCGCGCGTGGAAAGCGGGCGAAGCCCTCGTGAAATACAACGCGGATAGAAGAGCCATCATATCGGTTACTGCATGCCTAAGCCCAGCTGAGCAAATCGGAAGTGATTCCCTTGGGCTGCTGATGAATGGCGAAACGGTCTCACACACGGAGTCCGTTGAGAGGTCTCACCGCTCAGTGACAATAGCGATATCCCCTCGGAAATTGGCCCATGGTTACCCCAGGCAATCAGAACGAGCGCCGCAGAGTGAGAACTTTAGTGGCACATTCGAAGATTTCTCGACCGTCCACAAACTTGACTGGGCCACTTTGGTCTCCCTTTACGCTTTTAAGATGAGAACAAGATGCCGATCGCCTTCGGAGCTCAACCCAGGACGCTAACGAAGAGGCTTACTATGACTCAGCCACTCAGATTCCCTTGGTATACATTTTTTTCCGTGATGCTTCTGCTGCTGCCCGGCAGAGCAGCGGCTCAATCGGCCACGCTGACCGACGACGCATTTTTGTCGAGCAATACTGCGACACAGCTGGCGAACGCGAATGGCCAGGGGATTGCGCTTGTCGTGGCTGGTTCGAATGCAACGGTTGGACCTGCTCATGTGGGGACAACCAAATCCTTCATCAAGTTTCAGTTGCAATCGTCGCTGCCTCCTTCAGCAGCGGCGGCGAACGTAGCCAAAGCGACTCTGAAACTGTTCATCAGCCCGACCTGCAACCCCAACGGCGCCATCGATATTTATCCCGTAACTGGCGTGTGGACCGAGTCCACATTAAGCCCTTCCGCGCCGCCCACACTATCCTCGACCGCCTTTGCCACAGCAATTGCGGTAGGCGAACCCAACACTTTTTTGGTGGTTGATGTGACGCACTTGGTGCAGCAATGGCTGGAGGGCTCCGCGAACGGCGGTTTGGACAACGACGGAATCGCATTAGTTGCCGACACCAGCAGCACCAATGCCATTTTTGACAGCAAAGAGAACTTCATTACCAGCCATGAGCCGCGGCTAGAGATTGTGCTGGTCGATAGTGGCCCGCAAGGCCCAGCAGGTCCTCAGGGACCGCAAGGAGCCGCGGGGCCCGCTGGTCCAGCAGGACCGGCAGGCGCTGCGGGGTCTGCCGCGACAGTGAACGTGGGAACCACAATGACGGTTCCCGCGGGGACGCCCGCTACGGTTCTGAACGGGGGCACTGCGACGAATGCGGTGCTCAATTTCTTGGTCCCGCAAGGACCGACTGGCTTGAGCGGACCGCAGGGAGTGCCCGGCCCGGTTGGAGCAACGGGTGCGACCGGCGCAATGGGGCCAACTGGTCCGCAAGGTCCGCAGGGTCCCATGGGTTTAGTCGGCCCAATTGGTCCGCAAGGTCCTCAGGGACAGCAGGGACCGTCAGGACCAGTTGGAATCAACAATCGCGGGCCGTGGAGCCAAACGAACAGCTACGGCATCAACGATGCCGTGAGCGATCAAGGCTCGTTTTGGCTGGCATTGCAGGCCATTCCGGCCAATACACCGAACTCGGAGCCTTCCCCTACAAATGCGAGCTGGCAACTGCTTGCGGCCCAGGGTGCGCCAGGACCTCAGGGCCAAACTGGATTGCAGGGACCGCAAGGAACAGCAGGCCTGCAAGGTTCTATCGGCCCTGCTGGCCCTCAAGGTCCCGCAGGCCCACAAGGACCAGCCGGAACAGGTTCGGGCGGGGGGAACAGTTCGCTGCTATCGGCGTTCCTTCCCGGGCCGCTGACGCAGGCTTACACGTCTGCGTCGTTTGTTCCCGACACGGCCATCACAGTGACACACATCTCGGCGACATTGAAGACGGCGCCCGACGCGGCTTGCGCTCCAACGGTGCTTCGCGTGACGGACGGAAGCACCGGGCAGGACGTGCGGCTGCTGGCAGGGCAAGGGACGAAAGACACGGGGCCGTTGACGCTGCCATTCGGCTCCGGGACAGCTTTGCAGGTGAAGGTGCAAACGCCAGCGAACTGCAGAGTGACGAATCCAGCGGATGCGAATCTGGTGGTGGAGTACCGCGGGCAACTCAGCGGCGATCAGACTACCTGCGCGCAATCGGGGCTGGCCTGCAACGGAATCTGTGAAGAAACACAAACCGACCCGAGCAACTGTGGCGCGTGCGGCAACGTGTGCCCGACCACCTTGTCCCCTTATTGCATTGCGAACCCGAATCAATGCGGAACCATTCAGCAAGCATGCGTCAGCGGCGTGTGTGGAGGCTGCGGTGCCGGACTAAATGCGTGCAGTGGGAGCTGCACGAATTTGCAAAGCGACCCCAGCAACTGCGGCGTATGCGGAACGGCGTGTTTGCCGGGACAGGTTTGCACCGCTGGCCAGTGCATGGCTAATCTCCCGAACGGCGCCGCGTGCAATTCGGCGAACCAGTGCACCGGCGGATTCTGCGTTAACGGAACATGCTCGAGCTGCAGCTTTGTGCATTCCAATGGCGCGGGACAGTCTTACACCGATTGCGGCAATCCTTTGGGCACTCCGGGCAACCCCGCAACCTACAACCTGACCATGGCCCAGGAGGCGGCACGCGCCTTTTCCCCCAACGGAGCGCCCGCCTCCGTCTCGTGCAACGGCGCCGCAGCAATCAGCGTTGTCGGTAACGGGTTAATTACTGTGGGGGTTTGGGTGTATCAGGGCCCTCTTGCCGGTTCCATGGTGATTTCCCCCCTCGCGGCTTGCCCGACGCAGTTGTCGACAACGTGGAATTGAAGCGGAAATTTGTAGCCAAGGAGAAGTGACATGAAGAATCGTGCAAAGACTTTTTTGACGGTACTGCTGTTCCTTGCGTGGGCCACACTGGCATCCGCGCAAGACAATGCGAAGCATGAATCCTACGAACGTGGCGCGAAGTGTTTAACAGCGGAGCAAGAGGCCGCCGCCAAGTCCGACGCAATGACGAAAGAACAAGCAGATGCCATTGTTGCCGAGCTGAAGCAAATCCGGCAATTGATCGAGAAGCAGCAGGCGCAGTTGGCGCGCGCGGTACCTCCCACGCCAGCTGCGCCTGCTCCGCCGGAAAAAGTACAGATGAATGTTGGAAATGGGTGGTATGCGATCGGCCGCGCTGATGCTCCGGTGACGCTCGTAGAATTCGCAGACTTTCAATGCCCGTTCTGCAAGAAATTCCACACCGACGCTTACTCCGAGCTCAAGAAGAACTATATCGATACCGGTAAAGTGCGTTTCGTCAGTCGGGATCTGCCGCTGGAATTTCATCCCTTTGCGTTAAAGGCGGCGGAAGCGGCGCGCTGCGCCGGCGACCAGCAGAAATACTGGGAGCTGCGCGACGCGCTCTACTCGAACGCTGCTCCGCCCAACGATGAGGTCATCACCAAAGCCGTCGAGGCTCTCCTGCTCGACAAAAGCGCCTTTCAATCCTGCCTGGCTTCGGAAAAGTACAAGGCCGACGTGCAAAAGGACGCCACCGAAGCGGCCGCCCTGCAAATCAGCGGCACTCCGACGTTCGTTTTGGCCAAGACCGCTAAGGATAAGCTCGACGGCGTGCGCATCGTCGGGGCGCAACCGTTTGTAACGTTTCGGAACGCCGTCGAGGGCCTGCTAAAGACGGAAGTCGCGCTGAAGAACTGATGCTCTCGTTCGAGAGGCCCGCAAGGTGCCAGAGCGGGGCCATTTTCCGTGGCACTTACGCCGGATGCAAAATTCACCTATGTCGTGAACGGTCAGGGTGCAACAACGAGGCGAGCTCAGCGGCACGCAACCTGGAAGGAGGTCTGTATGTCTTGCAAGAGTCTGATACGAGGAGCGGAAGCATTGGTGCTTCTCGGGTTGGCCGCGGCACTGTTGCTGCCCGGGAGCGCCCGCGGGCAATCCACAGCTGGATCTGGCAATTCGCCGGGCGCGCTCATTCGCATGGACATGAACACTACAGTGGGAGTTCTACTGAACGAATTCCCTCTAGGGGAGCAACGCGAAGCGGCCGCGGACTGGGCGTTATCGAAAGACGAAGACTTCTGGGTTAAGCGCGCCAGAGAGCAGGTCAACCTGACCTACTATCGCCTCGTTTTCCGGCAGTTTTTCTATACCGGGCCGCCCAACCGTGGAGCACTTCCCCTTCCGCCGCGCGCAATTTGGCACTTCGATCTTGCTGGTGATCCACAGCGCACGCAGATCGGGACGCATGACTATGTAGCTGTGAACTACCATTTCTGGACGTATATTGTCACCGATCTTGCTTCGCCCGGCGCGAGTGAGCCAGCTTTGAGTACCATCGGTGGAACCTGGGACGAGCCGTTTGATCTGCCCGCCGACCCCGAACTTGTAATGGAACGAACCGGCTACGCTTGCCTCGACGAATCCACCTATCCCGCAAAGAGCGTTTTCGAAGAGAGCGTCTATTACTTCTACGATCAGACTTGCCAAGTGGAAACTCCCGCAACGTCGCTTTGTCATGTGACTCAATTTCCGACGCATTCGTGTACCGATGCTCTTAGTCAAAATATCGGGATGGTCCCACCTAACATGCATTTCACGCGCGTCGCCTACAATCCGGAATTGGCGTCGGACTTTCGCGAAGGGGAGACCACCAATCTGGCGGGGCCAGACTTGGCCGCCGATGAAGAGTCGCTAAAGCGCGAGAATCGAATTTACTACCGCTACTTCACGCCCAGTTCCTGCGATGTCTTCTATGGCACGATCTCGCAGCCCGGCTGGAAAAGGCTTCTGACCTTCTCGACAAACACGCGCAACGATGGTTCCCAACCAATTTACATTGGAGATCTCACGAATCCAAATAACCCATGGTTAACAAGCAACGTCTTCGAGTTCGGCAATTGCGATCAGGAATGGGACTTCAATTTCTACGTCAACTTCGACTACAACACCGCCCACGGAGTGAAACGGGCTTTCTGCATCGAGGACACAAGCCGCTACCACAACGACGAAACGACTCCGCTCACGGGCACTTACGAGTCCTGCAATTTCCAGGGAATCTCGCCAGGGTGGGGCGACGAATATCAGTTCGGAATCAGCGGGCAATGGGTGGACATCACCAACGTGGACACTACGCAGCCCCATGACTTGAGCTATGTGCTGAATCCACAGCAGTTTCTCTGTGAAGGACAGACTCTCGACAAAAATAACCAGCCTGTTGATCCAACGAATCTGTCGGCACTGGTGTTCGACCCGACGTCACTCACGGACGCTAACGGGAATCCGATTTCGCGCATTCGCTGCAATTTCTCGCCGAACTATGCAGCAAACAACGTCGGACATGTTTCGGTGTCACAAGGACCAGGCAGTTTTGTCAACGATCCATGCGACCGCGGCCAAGTTGGGCCACTCCGCGATTGTGGTTTCACGCCTCCGAGCAAGACTTATTCCTGTCCTGCAGGGTCGAAAGTCGAGCTGAGCTGCAAAACCGGCGGATCGAAACAGGTGCTCCGTGTTTGCGAGGTGAGCGAGATGCTTGGAGTCGGCATCCCTTGCACCTACTTGGACTCCACTTCCAACACGATTATCAATGCGGATTCAGAGACCATTACGTTCAGTTGTCCCGCTGTCCGCGACGCGACCGTGGCCGGAACCGGTGGCTATTCGCTGTCTAATGCGGCCCTGGTTCCATCGGGTCCTGCAGAACCGGTTGCCTGCAAGCAAAACTGAGTTCGGCGATGGCCGGTAATAATAGGCAACCCTGAAGCAATCGTCGGACTCGACTCGCCTACACGGCGTCTGGTCCCGCAAAGTGTGCAATACAAAATTGTCCCACTCCGGGGGATTTAATCCAGATTAGTTCGGTAGCGCCCTTGCTTCGGAGGGGACGCTCTAGTTACGCAGCCAAGCCAAACATCCGGTTACAGACCGAATGGTCGAACAAGTCTCGAAGTCAGAATGTGCGCTCTGCTGCCACTAGAAACGATCCTGCCACCCGGAAATGCAGACGTGGTATTACATTTTCATGACAGCGCTTCTTGATTCTGGACACGTTCCCCAAGAAGAACTTCCCGTTCAACAACTTCCGCGAACCAAATCGGCAATGCATGCTTAAGCATTCGGACGAGAGCCGAATGCTCTACCAAGCTTTGTAATTACTTGATGCCAAGAGTTTTGGCCCTCCATAACAGATTCGCCCTCCACTCCTGACCTCCGAATAACCGGATTCCTTGCCCTTGGTAAAATCGTTAGACAACTGTTAAACAAGTTGGACAATTTCACCTGTCGCCAAACATCACTCGACCGCAATGTACGTCTGTGAGAGAACGCGAAATGGCGTAGTCGGAGCGATTCGATTTGAACCGGTGACCTCCTGGTCAGACACCAAGCGGTCAACGGCTATAAGTTTGTCCGTAAATTACTGGTTCTAAAAGATTGGTCGGGGCGAAAGGATTTGAACCTTCGACCTCCTGGTCCCGAACTAATCAGTTCAATCCCATAAACGCTTTATCCGGCGTCGCTTACGGGACAGGAAGCCCTATTTCCCCACTCCTAATTGTCCGTAACTTGTCCGTAGTCCAGCAGCTTGGCACCTAAAGCCTTCGATGCAGAAGGGGAGGATCATCGACTCAACTGTGATTTCCCACAACGGAAAAAACTTCCGGATCGCCAATCGGGCTCAATTTCATGAGGCTCGAGTAAAGCGGCTGTGGCGGCGTCACTTCGACGAGTGCCCGATACGTTCATCCGTCAGAGGACGCCGTATTCACGGCGCTGGAAAAACTGCGTGGGCGCTAATTTGGGCACAGTGACGAGGACCCAGGGCTGGGCGAAAGCGTCACGAAACAGCTACCCTCATGAATATACTGATCGACGAATTACGGAATACTGACAAGAAACCAATCGAACTTCTGAACCAATCGGCTGAGCTGTTCACTAATCCTCATAGAGAAATACTTCTTCGATGAGCTTTCCAAAGGCGCGCGCGATGGCCAAGGTCAATCGAAGATTCCGGTGACACCGACCCTTCTCAATTGAGTTGATCCCGTCAGATTGCGTTCTCGCGCAACGATCCTCCCGCTACCCAAAACTAACTGCTCTTTTCGAAATCTTGGCGTCGCGCCAGAAGACGAGTTCTCTTCATACAAAACTAAAGTCGCCGTTCGGCGCGCTCTGGACTGTTCCGGCACGGTTGGCAGCCTATTGGGATAAATCGGGATAAAGGCCTCACATCCGCCGAGAACGCTCGAGAGACTGAAGGCGACGGATTGCTAATTCTACCTGCCCGTTTCGTATCCACCGATTTTCTCGTTTCTTGTTGGAGTTAGCTGCTCTGAACCGCGGTCTGATTTGCCGCCCATAGTGCCGCAGCGAATAACGGTGACTCCCTGGTCGGAAACTAGATGGAAACGGAGCCCTCTGGCGCGCCTGCCTTGGAATGTCGCCCACAATTCAGCCAAGAATCGATTCGCTCGCTCCCTGCAAATCAAGGCAAGGAGGCGAGGGCCGCATCGCATATCTGCAGATTCTTCGAGACCTTGGCTGGGTCGCCAGCGTCGAGGCCATTCGGTGCCACACGGTGAGGATAGTCGATCCGGTGCCACGCTTCCAAGCTCTTGATATAGCATGCCCGAGCCCGAGTCCAGTTTTCTCTTTGATTTGCAGGGTTCTGCGGCAACCGGGAGGCTTGATGAAGATTGAGGTCGCCCAGCCCCGAATATGAATCAGCTGCCGTGTAAAGCGCGGAAAGATTAACCACCTGACTCGATAGAAGCGGCTCGACGACGGCCAGTGCTTGCTGAAAATATTCTCCCGCCATTGGTGCATGACCCATGCGCGTCGCTGCTTCCCCCAATTTCTCAATGCAACCTGCGGCATTGAGCGCAGCGCCGGTCGATTTGTAGATTGCACGAGCTTCGTCAAATTCCTTATAGGCGGCCTCAGGTTTGCCTAGCTTCATCAACGTAGTTCCGTTCGTGGCAATAAGTGCCGCAAAGATGCCGCGTGATTGCTCATTCTCCGGGGCCGAGGTAACCAGAGCCCTCATGATCTCATCGCTCTTCTCGACGTAGCCGAAGCTTTGCGCATTCGGGCCCATTTTGCTCAATTCATTCGCGGTATTGGCGTAGGCGATGGCAAGGCCTTGCCGGAACCACGTGTTCTTTGCGTCGACGAGAACGAGTTGGTTGGAAACCTCCAATCCTTGCCTGTAATTGTCGAGTGACCGCGCAAAATCTCCTAGCCTGTCATAAGTCTGCCCAATATGGCTGTAAGCGACAGCGACACCTCTGACGTAGCGTGTATCCGGCGAACGCTGCCGCAACTCCTGGTCGATTTTCAGCGCTTTCTCATAGCACTCCAGTGCAGCGCTGAGGTCACGGTCCTGACTTCCTAGAGTGCTGCCGAGATTTATCAGGTCCCTTGCGTGCTCGTATTGAACGGCAGTGTCGTCTGGGCTGATCGCAAGCACGGCTTCATCCGTCGCCAAAGCCTTGCGCAGATACTCTTCTACCTTTGCGGGATCACCGCCACCGCCTGCGTACCCGTTCACTTGTACTTGGCTCGCCAGCTCATACTCAAACCCCAGTTCCTTGAGGATATTTGCATCCCTAGGGTGAGCGCCGTTCAAGCCTTCGGAAGTCGACACGGCAGTAGAGATATTCTCCACCGCATGGGCATAGTCGCCCAACGCCCATTGCTGGTTGGCAACCAGACGGTGCGCCGCCGCCAGCGTCAGGCGGTCGTTCCCATCAGGCGATTTAGCTGCGATTTGCTGCCGGAGTTGCAATGCTTTTTGATAGCTAATTAGACTACCCTGAGTATCGCCTAAGCTGTTTTGCAGGTAATGGCCTTGAACCAGGCCGACTCGTTCGTAGGCCGTTGCCAATTCTCGTTGCAGGGCGAGATCGCCACGCGATTCCTGGGCCAGCACATTAAGATATTGAAGCGCGCGATCGACAATTATTTTCCTTGCAGGCGTGGAGCCTGGTAGGTCTTTGATCGAGTCGTGGACATCGAAGATCAGCGAATTAGCAAGTTGCCGGACATCGTTGAATCGGCGCTGTGCGATTCGCGCCTCTTGGAGAGTGATCACTAACCCCGCAATCAATGTTAGAGCAACGGCCACGGTAGCGGTGACACCAGCTTTGTGGCGCATGATGAATTTTGAGGTCCGGTAGCCGGCCGTGTCGCTTCGTGCGATGACCGGAAGATTTTCCAGATGGCGCCGCACGTCCTCCGAGAACTGTTCCACCGTGGCGTATCGCCGTTGGGGCTCTTTTCGTAGCGCCTTGAGGACAATGTTGTCCAAGTCCCCGGTCAGGGCGCGTCGGAGTTTCTCCCGCATGTGATCTTGGCCTGCTCCGCCTGACGCGGCGTCCGCGCTATCAGCACTCGTGATTTTGTCCTGTTTTCGTGGCCGCGTCGCAGCAGTGCTAGGTTTTTCCGGGTCCGTGTCGCAGATGGCCTTGATCATTTCGTGCGGAGCAGTGCTGGTGATGCGGTAGGGTCTTTGACCGGCGAGAAGAACGTAAAGAATTACACCGAGAGAGTACACGTCGCTCGACGTCGTGACAGGATCGCCCCGAACCTGCTCCGGACTAGCGAAATCCGGCGTCATGATCCGCATCACCGTCAGCGTTCGCTCCGCTCCGTTCTCTTCTTGTTGCGGATCCAAGATCTTGGCGATGCCGAAATCCAGTAGTTTGGGAATCCCGTCTGCGGTGACCAGAATGTTTCCCGGCTTCAAGTCGCGGTGCACCACTAGGTTCTGGTGCGCGTACTGCACCGCGGCACAGACCGTTCGAAATAGCTTCAACCGGTCCGCTGTGGAGAGTTTGTGACGCCCGCAGTACTCGTCGATCGGTATTCCGGGAACAAACTCCAGCACGACATAGGGCAAGTTTTTTTCTGTAACTCCGCCATCGAGGAGGCGCGCGATGTTGGGATGTTCAAGGGCAGCCAGGATTTGACGTTCGTTCTTAAATCGCGAGATGAAGAATTCAGAGCTCATTCCGCCACGAATGAGCTTGATCGCTACCTGTTTCTCATACATCCCATCAGCGCGCACCGCTCGATAGACCGCGCCCATCCCGCCTTCGCCGATTTCCTCCAGCAGTTCGTAGGGACCCAAACGCCGTCCGACTATCGCCGCCGGCGCTGAATGGGAAAGAAGATCGGCGGCCTCAACTGCAGCGGGTTGTTCAAGAAAAGATTGGTCTTCCTCATGCGCCAACAGAAGCGATTCGACCTCGCAGCGTACAGAAATTTGGTCGGCGCAGGCGGAATCCAGAAAGTCCCTGCGACCGCCTGGCTCTATCTCTAGTGCTGTCTGCAAAACCTTCTTGATCTTGAGCCATTCTTCAGGGGTCATCGCGTTTCCCCTTTGGCCACCTCGCGCCGCAGCCAGGCCCGCGCCGTTGCCCGTTCACGTTTCACGGTCGTTCGGGAGATGCCGATGATCTCCGCGGTTTCTTCAATCGATAGGCCGCCAAAAAAGCGTAATTCCACAATCCGGCTCTGTTGCGAATCTAATCGGGCCAGTCCGTTCAACGCGTCATCGAGCGCAATTAGGTCGACGTTTTGCGGTTTTTGCACGCTCATAGCGTCGGTGAGTTCCAACTTGAGGCCGCCGCCGCGCTTGGCCGCCCGATGGCCGCGGGCGTGATCGACGAGTATCTGCCGCATCAAACGCGACGCCACTCCCATGAAATGTGCGCGGTTTGCGAATTCCGCGGGGTCCTGTTTCATCAGACGGAGATAGGCTTCATGCACCAGCGCTGTGCTCTGTAAAGTGTGATCGGGACGTTCTTGTTTCAGGTGGTATTGCGCGATGCGGCGAAGCTCCTGGTAGACGAGCGAAAGGAGGACTTGAAACGCTTGCTGATCTCCGGATCGCCATTTGCTAGGGAGAGCGCTGACTGGCTGCGATCGGAGATCGGACATGCCCGCAAAAGTAGTGCAACACACGCTTCGAGTCAACCAAACATGCTGTGGTAGGGCTGGCGATATGTCTAGCGAATCAGTAGGGTGGCAGGAGGCTGTCACACAGTTCTCCCTTCATACGTGCAGCCCGGCTCGCTTGGCAAGAAAGGGAGCCGCCTCCCGTTTCTGAACCACACCAGATTCCCGTAGGCAGCCCCCTCTGCGAACCGTATGCGGATCGACACTAATATTGATATGTGTCGTTACAGCTGGATGGCGTATTCAACCATTGTCGCAAATGCGATAATCCAGAACATTTTCATTCCTCCTTTCGCAGCCGCCCAATGATTTGGGCTGGGCCGTCACTGGAGTGTCAGGAACTGCCACGCTTGTGTGGCCGGGCACTCGTACCAAGAGATACGAGGAACCGGCTCACTCGCTTATTCCGAAGACAAGCGTTGTGGTTAAAGCGGGCAACCAGACAGACCCTTTCTCCCTGTCGACAATAGCGGAATCTGCGGGCAAATTGGCCCACCTGAATCATGTAGAGCTGCACTCTGAGAGTGCTACGTCTTCTTGACTCCACGATTGGCTTGAGCAGCACAAGTTTCCGATAAATCTGTGGGCCACTTTGCCCTCGGCTTACGCATATAAGGCAAGCAGAAAGGTGTGCGCGCCACTGTCCCGGCGAGGATCACCTCGATTTCAACCCAAGTACCGGCCCGTTCGTGTGGGCTGAAGGAGATTCCATGCGCAAGTTGCTCTCGTATTTCCTATTCGCAATGTTTCTGATGGTTCCGCTCGGCGTCCGGGCGCAGACGGTCGCGACCACGTCGCCGGCCCCACCGCCAACTTCGCGCGAGATTCCGTTCGATCTGGTGTTCTCGCACCTGCCGTTCGGCAGCACGCAGAGCATTACTGTCGAAGTTTGGGATGCCCACACCGGCGGCAATCTGATCTTTTCCGAGGCCTATCCAAATGTGAAGATCGGCTTTCTCGGGGAGCTGGATTTTGTGTTGGGCTCGCAGACCCCCGGCGGAATTCCCACGGATGATTTTCCTTCCGGGGCTTCCCGCTATGTGGATGTGGTAGATACCGCGAATCGCAGTGTGCTCGTGAACGGCCGCATACCGCTTTATGCCAACGCCTTTGCTCTGACACCCGGCCCCGCAGGTCCGCAAGGCGCTCCGGGTCCTGACGGGTCACAAGGCCCTTCCGGAGCGAACGGGCTTAACGGCGCGACCGGCCCGCAGGGCCCACAAGGCCTAGTGGGGACGGCTGGACCTATGGGACCCCAAGGTCCGTTAGGATTGCAAGGCCCGCCAGGCGCACCAGGGCAACAGGGCGCCACCGGCATCAATAACAAAGGTAGCTGGATCGGAACAACCGCATACAACCCTTCTGATTCCGTATTTGATGCAGGTTCCTACTGGTTGGCCACCGCCGCGAATACCAATTCCGAGCCGTCACCGGTCAATACCAACTGGCAGTTGCTCGCAGCCGGCATCAACAATCGCGGAGCTTGGATCGCTTCAAGTAGCTACAACACTAACGACGCCGCAACCGATCAAGGTTCATTCTGGCTGGCCCTTGGTGGAAATTCGAATTCTGAACCATCGCTCACGAATACAAACTGGCTGCAACTCGCTTCGAGTGGCACGCCAGGCGCTCCAGGCACGCAAGGCGCACAAGGAAATCCCGGGCCTATCGGACCGCCGGGACCAGCAGGTGCAGCTGGCGTGGCAGGGCCTCCAGGCCCTCAAGGGCCTCCAGGCCTCTCGGGCCCCGGCGGTTTCACAGGGATGCAGGAATTCACGCAATCCGCGAACTTCACGGTTCCTGCAGGGGTCACACACATCTGGTTTCAGTTGTGGGGGGCTGGCGGTGGCGGCGGCGCGACTCTCGTGGGCTTCCTTTCACTGGGTGGCGGTGGCGGTGGCGGCGGAGCCTATAGCAGCGCCATTCTGGGAGTGTTTCCGGGACAAGTCCTCACCATCAACGTGGGTGCAGGCGGCGCGGGCGGGACAGCCAACGGTCATCAAAGTGACCAAACAGGAGGAGCTGTCGGTGACGTGACGGACGTTGTCTTCGTTGACGCGCACAGCATCCTGCTTCTTGCCCAGGGGGGAGGGGGTGCAACCTCGGGTTTGAATGGTCCGACCCTTGGGGGCATCGGCGGTGCTGCGGATCAGGTACATGCTCAGGTTAGTCACACCGGAGCCAATGGAGCTAATGGAACCATGGGGACCGCAACCACAAATGGAAGCGGTGCGGGCGCCGCTGGATACGCGCTAAGCGCCTTCCCATTTCAGGCCTCCCAGATCGGTGGAGGGGGTGCTGGGGGATCTGCTCAAGGCCCCACGTTTGATGGCAGCAGCGGACAACCCGGTTATGCACTGCTGATGTGGTGACCGGCTGGCCGACACAGCGGGCGACAACCTCAATGAACTGCGATCAACAAAAAGACAAGCTCGATGGCTCCTGGGTCGCAGGTGCCCAGCTCTTCGGCATCGTTCAGGCCGCCATAGAGGGACGGCCGAAAATGGACATCGCGCTCAAGAATTTTTCTTCTCGCCCGCAGAACCTGCCTCGCGGCAGAGAACATTCGAAAAGCGACGCAAGGAGGCCCCGGCGGCACCGCCACTGGATCGGGAGGAGCCGGCGGCTACATTACTTATTACGTTCTAGAGGTTCAGGCGCACACGCTTGCGATCTCGGGGCTGGCGCGGGTAAGCATCCCGAATTGACACTGGAGAACACCATGTTGCGACTGGCCTCGTCACTGGCCGCCTCTCGTTCGAAACGGCTCGCTCTTAGACTTCAGTTGGCTCTGGCTTTCACGTCTGTTTTTCTTCTCATTCCCGTTTTTGGCCAGCAGCTCGCGAAGCGCCTCACCAACCAGGACATCGTCGAAATGAAATCACTGGGTCTCTCCGATGACGTTATCATCGCCAAGATTCGCAGCGTTGCATCCTCTGAAGCCCTGAAGTTCGACACCAGTATCGAAGGCCTCAAAACGTTAAAAGCCGCCCAAGTCTCCGACGAAGTCCTCAAAGTAATGCTCAACCCTGCCCATGCCTCACCGACGGTGATAGTGGGCGGAACTGTCATTTCCACCGATCCCGATCTCCCGCCGCCAGAAGTCGGCGTCTATTGGAAAGACGGATCGAACTTCATCCTTCTGCAAAGCATGGCTCTCAGTCAGGCGAAAGTAGGTGGCAAGGCCGGCGCCTTTTTCACGCGAGGGATGCGCTCTGAACATTGGGATGCCACCATTGACGGGCCTACCTCCAAAAACCGCGTGAACGACCGTCGTCCTGTTTTTGACTTTTATGTCGCCGACGGTGCCACGGCATCGGATTACGTCCTCTTGAAGCTAGAGAAAAAGCATGACCATCGCGAATTTCAGATTGGAAGTTTCGGCGGCATAACGGGTGGCAAATCCGGTATAAAAAAAGACAAGGAGATCCCCTACAAAACCGAACATGTCGGCGTTCGCGCCTACAAAATCATGCTCGAATCCGAACTCCAACCGGGTGAATACGCTTTCTTTATGGGCACTGGCCAGCAAGCCACCATGGCCAGCGGCGGTGGCTCGGCACGCTCCGGCGGAAGCGCGTCCGGCCGCATCTACGATTTCACCATCCCCGAATAGTTGAATTCCGCGCCACCTTCGCAACATCGCGCGGACTGTTCCGCTGTACGGGTTGAAAAAAGAACTTGACCTGAGTTTCTTAACAGGGCGTGAACTCATCCAACTAGCCATTGGCGATTACCAAGTCCAATTCGGCTTCGATGAGGACGTCAGGATTTCGGTAGAGAGTGAGTTTCGGTACTTCGATGGGCAATCCGAATTGATTTGGCGACCGGAGCCAGGTGCCTCTTCCAATGCGGCTCGTGCGGTCGCGCTGCCTGGGGCAACAATCGAGTCCTTTGGCAGACGGGACCCTGACTCTTGCCTTCTCGAATCAGCATCGCCTAACGATACTGGATTCGTTCAAGGAGTACGAGTCGTACGACATTAGCCGACCCGGCCAGACCATCATCGTCTAGTACGGACTTTTTCGGTAAGCGCGTTTACCAAGACTACTCGGAGGTCGGCACTCGCGGGCTACGCCAGTTCCGCACATTGTAGGAATAGAGCGCAATGCAGAAGAGATTCGCGGGTATGAATCCAAATTGCGCGGTTCGGGCAGCAATCACGCAGACGATCACGCTGTTTGCACCCGCTACCATCCATCCTTGCCAGAATTTTCTTCCGATAAGGATCGTCGAAAAGACTGTAAGAACGCACGAGATGTAATCCAGTCGCAGCACCTTATCCTATGCCTGATCACTGAGTCTTTGGTGCCGGTTTGCACCAGGGCCACTTCTTCGTGGCTTGGAGTCAGCCTAGCATTTCAGGTTTCAGTCGGTAACTGTCCTGTGGTTCAGTTGCGCTGGCAAAGTTAACTCCTGGCGAGTGCCAGGCAACTCGATCCCCGTACCCAAGTTGCCGGTTTCTTCGTTATCAGTCTCACTTGCTTGCGGATGTCCGCTCTTTAGATGCAACGCGTGTAAGGAGCCCCTGTGCAGTGCCGAGTAGAGCGTGAAGTTTTGGGAGAGGTGCATTTTCGTCTTCAGCAAGGGTTAGGGCTTCGGTCTCTCGGCCTGCCTCGGTCAACATTGAAGTGAGATTCCAAAGCGGCCACACTCGCGACTCGGGCTCTGGCATGCTTTTTATAATTTCTTCCGCCCCGGCAAAATCACCGAATATCGCCCGCGTGACCGCGATCATTTCCCGCCCTCTGTCCGAAGAGACCGATCCAGAACCCGCTTCATTCGCGAACTCCAGCGCTCTTTCCGCCGTGAGTGCCGCAGCGGGGTTACCGGCCACCGCCTGTTCCAGCGCCAGCGCCCCGATGGCCTCCGAACGGGAAGCACTGTTCGGTATTCGGTGAATGGCCTCCATCGCATCTTGCAATGTCCGGTTTGTTCCTCGCGCAATCGCAACTTGGCGCAGCGTGGCCGATCTCAGATTGTTATCAGAAATCCGGTCGGCGCTTTGCAAAGCATCGGCCATCAATCCTTGCTTAGCCTGCTCCTCTGCAATGGTCATCAGCACAATGTCCGAATTCGACCCCGAATTCGACCTTAGTACCATGTCCTCGTGGGTTTGCAGCGCGCCGACCAGGTCGCCTGCCTGGGCTTGCGCGCAACCCAGCAAGTGAAGCAACAATCCGTTGCCTTCAGGCCCTGCATACTGGTGCGCAATTGCGGACAATTCGCTTAACGTACGTAGCGCGCCTGTCGTGTCGCCGATCTCCGACTGCGTCGCAGCTATCTCCGAAAGAAGGTTAGCGTTAGAAGCATTCTCGTGAACGAGTTCTTCAGCAATCTCCATCGCTTGGTGGAGAACTTCAGTTGCTCCAGCGACGTCCCTGTTCTTGCTTCGCGCCTTTTGTTGCGCAATTTGTACGAGAATGGACACGCGACCTTGCGGCTCGCGGATGATTTGTACGATACGGAGTGCCCCAGTCAGGTCACCTTTTTCTGCCAGGAGCGCCGCCAACGGCGCGTATAGACGTTCTCTGTTCTGCTCGTTGGATATGCTCTCGACTAGCCTCAGAGCTTGTCCCACGTTGCCTTGCTGAACTAAGTTCCAGGCGATGAGTCCGGTCGCCGAGTCCTGATCGCCCGGATTCTTTTGCGATTGGCTAATCCTCAGTGCGTCTTCCAAATCTCCACTACGCGACAGCTGGCTGGCGATATTGGCCACTGCGCTGGAGCGCAGCGATTCAGGGACTTCGTCGATAAGGCGGCTGGCTTCCAAGAGCAGGCGACGGGCCTGAGCTCTCTCACTTGTTTCCACTTGCGCGGCCGGAATCTCAGTTGAGCTCGCAAGAGCCGCCACGAGGATAAACACCGGGAACGATAAGCGCATTGGCGACCTCATGCAATAAAGAGTTGTACTCTCTCTGATCCACGAGCATGAACTTAAGTTGCCTTGCTTTCAATGCTTCGGGGCCGATCTCGGTTCAGGTCCTGGAGAGTCGATTATTACCGGCCAATATTCTGAACCACACCCCTAAAAGCTGCACGCGAGAAGGGTCATTCTCTTTCAGTTGGATCTTTGTCCTCAGCACCCCCGGGCGGCCACGTCCAAACGGCTTTGCCGGAGGCGCAGAACTCCGCGCCTCCGCTCACTCCCCGCCGAGAACGCGCATCCGGTAGAGCGCTAACGTTTGCCAGGACCTAGCGGTGTTCAATTGTTCTAAGCGGATGCAGTTGGAATGGAACGTGAAGACCCCTACTGCTCATAGAGCAGGAGCAACTGATAGATGCGAGGGTTCAGCCGCTGCATTGCTGGATGGCCGGACGAATATTCCCGAGTTCCGACGACTTCGCTCTCCAGTTTTTGGGTTGCGAGATTTCTCTCGCTGGCACGTGGCATCAGCCAAACCTTAAGCTTGCACCCTCGGGCCGTTGCGGCGTCAACCTTGCCGCCTGCCCATGAAGTCACGACACCTTCCCCATCGTACCCAAACCCCAGCAAACGAAACGCGCGGCCGTTCAATTTCTCAAGCGTTAGAAGATCGGTTCCCAATGTGACGCCGTCTGGGGACCGCCATCGGCTCGTGCCACCCTGGATGTTTATCCAGTCGGGATTACGCTTCGCTTCCTTATCCTTCCAGAAGATTTCTACCCTCTCGTCAACCCGGCCTGCGAACAGAGCAGTCCCCGGATTCATCTCACCCTCCGCACCGCCGCCATCGATGAGAGCAGTTTTAACGTTCTCTGCCCCGAAGCGCCTAATAAGATCGGCTTCAGTCTCATTCGGGGGGAATGTTGAGCATGAGAAATAAGGAAGGACGCGCAACAAGGACACGGAACTACGGCTTTGACCGCCAACGGATAGCAGGATGATCAAAACTGCTACCGGAAGTATTCGTGCCGCTTTCACTCAACTAAGCATGAAACGACTCTCATAATCTATTTGACAGAATTATCTATGGAATACGCTAATCAGTTAACTCGACAGATTCGCTTCGCCGGCGGCTCACAATCGTGGTTACGGCGATGACGTGGTCCGGATCGGTCGCATGGCGCATGCCGAGAAAGAAGCCAAGAACGATGATAGAAAATAGAGTGATCATTTATTTCGAGACCCCAGCGGCGGTGCGGGAACGGACCTGTCGGCCTTCGAGAAACTCAAGATAGGCTGTCATTCCTTCACCGGTTTTGGCCGACAGTTTAAAAACTTCCATACCAGGGCGCACTGCTTGAATGTTCCGTCGCGCCGCTGGTTCGTCGAATTCTACGGCATTGGCGAGATCGGATTTTGTAATGACGGCAACATCCGCGCTGTTGAATATCGTCGGATATTTGAGGGGCTTGTCTTCGCCTTCGGTCACCGAGAGCAACACGAAGCGCAAGTCTTCGCCGAGATCGTAAGAGGAAGGGCACACCAAGTTCCCGACATTTTCAATGAATAAAAAATCCAGCTCGTGCAAGTCCCAGCCGTTCAGGGCATTTTGGACCATGGCCGCTTCAAGATGGCAAACCGTGCCGGTGATAATTTGCTTCACAGGAGCTTGGCTGCGAGCGAGACGAGCTGCATCATTTTCCGTGGCAAGGTCGCCGACTAGAGCCGCGACCCGATAGCGAGGATGAAGAAGCCTGAGCGTTTTCTCGAGAAAGGCCGTCTTGCCAGAACCAGGACTGGAAACGAGACTGACAGCCAGCACGCCGGCTTCGCGGAAGCGCTCACGCAATGCTCGAGCGAGCACGTCGTTTTGCCTGAGGACGTTCTTTCGGACTTCGACAAGACGAGGTTCCGGAATCATTGTCGCAGCTCCAGAGCTGTCACCATGAGTTCGCGACCTTCCAGGATTTCGGGAGTTGGCGTCCCGCACTCCGCACAACAGAGCGACTGAATCGACTGAACGTAGCGGCGTTCATGACAAGCGGGACAATTCACGATGATAGGGGCTTCCTCGATGAGCAACCTTGAACCTTCGAGTGGTGTTTGCTGGCAGGCGATCTCGTAGGAAAAAAGAAGCGCTTCTTTTACGACGCCAGAAAGCGGTCCGAGCTTGAGATAAACAACGTCGACGCCCGGTGAGCCTCGCAATTCTGCTTCCTCGCGGGCGAGGTCGACGATACTCATGGCAATCGAGAGTTCATGCATTTGCGAGACTGACCTCGAGTTAAACAGCAGTTGCAGTAGCTTCGGTACGAGACATTCTTACGTCACCTGCGTCGTCCATTCCGATTCCGTTTTTTCGAAAGAAGCGTCTGAGGCACGATTTGTCAATGCGGCAAGCGCGGCTTGGCCGAGACTGATTCCGCCATCGTTGGATGGAACGACGTGATTTGTCCAAACCTGGAGGCCCTCTGCTTCCAGGGGGCTCTTGATATCGCGCAAGAGCATCTCATTCTGAAAAACGCCGCCGGAAAGTACGACCGCATCGACCTTGCGCGTACGGCTTAGAAATACAGTAGCGTTGCAGAGACCCTCCGCAATTCCACTCTGGAATGCGCGCGCAATTTCACATTTGTCGCGACCCCGGATCCTGTCGCTGATCACGCTATCGAGTAATGGACGAAAATCCAATTTATTGCCGACGAATGGGAACGGATATGCAGCGGTAGAAGGCGCACGGCCGGCAAGGCGCTCAAGCCACATTGCGGCTTGCCCTTCGAAAGTAACTCCGCGTGTGAAACCGAGCAGCGCTGCCGCTGTGTCAAAGAGGCGCCCCATGGAAGTCGTGCCAAATGACCGCACTTTGGTGTTGACGAGCTGCAAAGCTTCACGATAGCGCGGAGGAAATGAGAACGGTGGAGCGGCCATGTCCGGCAGATCGTTCAATTGCGCAAGAAAACCTGCCGCTGCTTGGATTGGCCACGAGGCAGCTGCATCGCCGCCAGGTAGAGCGGCGCCGCGCAGATGCGCAACGCGCTCGAAACCTTCCCGCACGCTACCGGTGAAAATCTCGCCACCCCAGATTGTGGCGTCATCCCCGTAGCCGGTACCGTCGAAGCTAACGCCGATGATACGCTTGTCCCAAGCGCTCTGCTCTGCAAGTACAGAAGCAATGTGGGCGCGATGATGCTGCACAGCGCATTTTTCTGATGCGGAGATCTCCGCGGCATGCATCGTCGAAACGTATTGAGGATGCGCGTCATGAACGAGCAATAATTCGTTAGAATCAATCTCGTACATCGAAAGCAGATCCAAGATGGTTTCGCGGAAGGCGCAGAACGATTCGTAATGATCCAAGTCTCCAATGTGCTGGCTGACAAAAGCTTGGCCATCGACGACGAGAGTAATCGTGTTCTTGAGATCTGTGCCGAGAGCGAGAATGGGACGCTCGGTTGGAAGTTCGGCAGCGGCGCTGGGGGCGTATCCGCGCGCACGGCGAAGAATTGTGGAGCCGAAAGCGCCGACGCGAGCGACAGAGTCATCCACGCGACGAGCGATGGGCCGTTCGCCGATTACGAAACCGTCTGCGATGCCGGAGAGTTGTTGTAATGCATCGTCGTCCTTGTAGGCGATTGGTTCGCTCGAACGATTTGCGCTCGTCATCACCAGGATTTCGGGGGCGCCGAAAGCAAACAGTAGATGATGCAATGGGGTGTAGGGCAACATCACGCCGAGTTCGTCATTTTCGGGAGCAACCCCAGGCAACTCGACCTTCGCCTTCGCGAGGACGATGGGCCGAGCGATAGAGTTCAACAATGTTTCCGCTTCGAATCCAAGGTCAATCAGTCTGCGCGCGACATCAATATTCCTCACCATCAAGGCGAATGGCTTTTCCTTGCGGTGTTTCCTTGCTCGCATAGCGCAAACCGCTTCTGCGTTTTTCGCGTCGCAAGCCAAGTGATAGCCGCCGATCCCCTTCACTGCAGCAATCTTGCCCGATTGAAGGTCGTGCACCGCTTTTTGAATTGCTTCTCCATCACCACGCACAACTTCATCGCCCGCGCGAAAAAGATAATGCGGTCCACAGGCGGGGCATGCAACGGGCTGCGCATGAAAGCGCCGGTTTGCAGGAGCGCTGTATTCCGCAGCGCAGTGCTCATCGAGGGGCCACTCAACCATCGTGGTATTGGGGCGGTCGTAAGGCAGACTGCGAATGACACTGTAGCGAGGACCGCAGTTCGTGCAGTTAATATAGGGATAGTGAAAGCGGCGATCTTGGGCATCGAAAAGCTCTTGCAGGCAATTCTCGCAGACCGGCAGGTCCGGCGAGATGCGAACGGTGGGCCGCCGTTCGCCAATGCTTTCCCGAATGCTGAACTCGGTGAAACCGGCCGCTATACTGGGTTCAGCGCGCACTTCCGACACCTCGGCTGCCCGCGGCGGGTGAGTTTTTATCTCTTCGAGAAACATTTGGAGTTGTGCCTCATCTCCTTCGAGATGGATCTCCACTCCTTCTTCCGCGTTTAATACCCATCCTTTCAACCCATTCGCACACGCAAGTCTGTAAACGAAAGGGCGAAAGCCAACGCCCTGTACAACGCCGCGTACCTTGATGGAATAAGCGTTGGGCATGGATTCTATTTCGAGTTCACCACGCAACCTCTACCCTGCCAACCGACCTGAATCACTGTGCCGTCTTCGACGAGCAATGGCACGGTATAGGGCGCTTGTGCAAGCCGGCGCATGCGATCGCGCGCTTGGCCATCGGCTTCGACGTCGTACTCCGTGAAGTCAGTGCCCTTCCACTCGAGCCATTCGCGCATTTCGCTGGTGTAAGGGCAGCTTGCCGTTCCGTAGAGCTCCAAGTTAGGCATCGCCGAAGCCCTCCAGCGCCTCGCGAAGGAGATGGTAAATCGACGCTTGGACTTCCTGGATGCGGGGGATGTAGTCTGATCGAACAATCAATGGAAAATCCGCCAGATCGCGGCGCAAGACTTCGCCTCCGTCATAACCTAGCAATGCCACGGTCAACAGATCTCTCTTTAGCGCTTCTTCGAGCGCCATGACGATGTTTCTCGAGCCGCCGCTGGTGGATATTGCGATAATTACGTCGTTTGGCCGCGCCTGCGCAATGAGCTGACGCTGGAAAATCAATTCGGTGCCGACGTCGTTGGCGATCGCGGAGAGGTTCGCAGGCTCCATGGAAAGGGAAACGGCGGGAATGGGTTCGTATCCCGCTGGCGGCATGAAGCAATCAATAGCAAAGTCATTTGCATCCGTGGCTGATCCACCATTGCCAAAGAGAATGAGCTTGCCACCTCGGTCAATGCGTTCGTGAATCGCGATGGCGGCATTGCCGATTTTTTCTGACTCTTCCATCGCAACCCGAGCGCGCAAAAGAGCGTCGTCGCGCACTTTCATCAGGATGGAGGCAGCCGCTTCCGCGACGACATCAATCGTTTCCTGCTTCGCTTTGCCGAGGAATGGATAGAGAAAACCGGCTTCGCCGACGTCATGACCAAGTTCGCGGTGTTCGAAGAAAACGTGCACGGTCTCCCAGAGCGTGTGATAAAGAATCTCGACTAATTCCTGGTGGATAAACGCATCCGGCGTTCGAGTGTTGCAGAAATAGGAGCCTTCGGCACCGGGCAAAGCAAATGTCATCGCTTGACGCTGGCGCGCTGCATCCAGCGCGGCCCAGACTTCGGGGTCACCCTCGGGCGGACCGAAGCCCATCACGATGTCATCGGCTTGAACGAGCGTTTTCAACCACGGCTCGAAGGCGAGAGAAAGATCGAGCGCGGGAAGCGCGCGCTTTCCAACGATGACGGGATGGACGAATTCCACGGAGACGTGCTGGGCGTCTGTTGCGTAAGGCCCGCGGCCAAATGCGAGGAGTCGGCCACCGCGAAGGAATCGCTCGGACATTTCGCGGCAAGCTTCCGCTAGTCGTCCAGCTTCCACGGTGAAAAATGACTCGAGCACTCGATTGCGCGCAAGCAATCGCTGTTCGATTTGTGCCGCCAGCGCGATTCCCGTAGGCATCATATTTCCTAACAAATCCGTGGTAGAGGGTCGCCCACTAGCATGTCAACCAGGCGGCTTCCGCCGTACAGAGTCGTCACTAAAACCGCGCTTGCCGGTTGTTCGCGAACTTCGCCGATTATTATCGCCTCTTCTCCCCCAGGCGTCGCGCGCAAAGCCTGCAGGGCGGATTCTGCATGCTCGGAAGATACGATGGCGAGAAACTGTCCTTCATTCGCAATGTGCAGAGGATCGAGGCCGAGAAGTTCGCAAGCACCGCGCACGGAATCGCGGACAGGAATTTTTTCTTCGAAGAGAACAATGCCGTGGCCGCAGTCCCGCGCCAATTCGTTGAGGGAAGTGGCGACACCGCCGCGCGTGGGATCGCGCATCCAGCGGACGCCTGGGCCAGCGACGCTTACCAGCCCTTGAACGAGCGGAAGAACGGAGCGCGTGTCCGAGCGTAACTCGGCTTCCAAATCAAGATCGCCACGGGCCAGCAATATCGTGATGCCATGATCTCCAATAGCACCGGATAGCAGCACCTTGTCGGATGGACGGACAGATTGCGGAGAAATTTCAACTCCTGAAAGCAGACGTCCAATTCCGGTCGTTGTGATGTACATCTGGTCGGCCTGGCCGTGGTCCACTACCTTTGTATCGCCGCCCGCGATGACCACGCCCGCCTTTTCCGCAGCTTGGCCCATGGCGCGAACTTCCGCTTCCAAAATTTCCGTCGGGAGTCCGGCTTCCAAAATGTAGGTGACGACGATTGCTTCGGCTCTCGCGCCGGACACCGCGAGATCATTCACGGTGCCGTTGATGGCCAGCTCGCCGATGGAACCACCGGGAAATCGCAAAGGCTTGACCACAAAGCTGTCCGTGGTCATGGCGATTCGTGTTCCGTTTATTTGGATATGCGCGGCATCTCCCAAGGGACTCTGGGAAGAGCCGTAAAGAAGAGGAGCAAACAACCCTTCGACGAGTCTGCGGCTTGCCTTGCCGCCAGCACCATGCGCCATTTCGATCTGCGATTCGCGGAACCTGATCTTGGTTGCAGGGGTGGCCATGAATCTCCCATTCGCTCAACTCGCTGCGGCCCTGGCGATGGTAACAGGTTTACGATGCTCGTAATTGTAGTACGCCGCACAAGAACCCTCGGAGGAAACCATCAGCGCTCCGACTGGCTGCTCTGGCGTGCACTCGCGTCCGAAGAGCTTGCACTGCGCCGGCTTGAGCACGCCTTTCAACACTTCGCCGCACTGCGCCGCTTTGGGGTCGGTTACCCGCACGCCAGGAACAGAAAATCGCTGCTCGGAATCGCACTCCGCAAAGCTCGCGCGAATCTTCAGAGCGGATTGCGAGATGAATCCCAGCCCGCGCCATTCGAAATATGGGCGTAGCTCAAACACTTCCGCCATGGCGCGAAGCGCCGCCCGATTCCCTTCCCAAGGGACGACGCGCTTGTACTGATTCTCGACCTTTGCTTCGCCCTTTCGAAGCTGGCGGAGAAGCATCACGATGGATTGAAGAATGTCGAGCGGTTCGAAACCGGACACAACCACCGGCTTGCCTTCGTCCTTCGCAATCCACTCGTACGGCCGGCAACCGATGACCGTGGAAACGTGTCCCGGACCGACAAACCCATCGAGACGCATATCCGGTGAATCCAGAATCGCGCGGATCGCCGGAATGATGGTGACGTGATTGCAAAATACGGAGAAATTGTGCAGCCCTTCTGCCTTGGCGCGAATGAGCGTGAGCGCGGTGGAGGGCGCTGTCGTCTCAAAGCCTATGGCGAAAAACATGACGTGCTTCTCGGGATTGTTGCGAGCCAGTTTGAGCGCATCGGCCGGGGAGTAGACGATTCGAACGTCCATGCCGCGCGCTTTGTATTCGAGCGGGCTTCCATGGGTTCCCGGAACACGCATCATGTCGCCAAACGCGGCAAAGATGAAATCCGGTTGCGCCGCCAGCGACAAGCCGTCGTCGATTCGGCCCATAGGAAGAACACAAACTGGGCAGCCCGGCCCATGGATCAACTCAACGTTTGCAGGGAGCAGGTCCTTAAGGCCAAAGCGATAGATGGCGTGCGTGTGTCCGCCGCACACTTCCATGATCCGGTAGTGCCGGTTCGGATCGGCAAGCCGCCGAATCTCCTCGCCTGCTTTGGCGATGAGTTCAGGCACCCGAAACTCATCCACAAACTTCATTGCTTCCACCTCTGGGCCGGTTTATCCAGCTCTTCGTTCTCCAATCCATAGCCGCGCACTTCCTGCATCGCGGCTTCAGCCTCACCAAGCATCGTGAGTGTCTGCAGTTGATCGACAGCGTCGGCTTCGCTGATCTTGCTCATCGCAAAGCCCACGTGGATCAGCACCCAATCCCCCGGAACAGGGGGTTCATCCTGCAAGAGTCCCAGATCCACTTTGCGGCGCACACCAACCACGTCAACCACGGCTAGATGCGCGTTTTGCAGATCCATCTCAACGATCTTTCCCGGTATCGCTAGGCACACTCTACAGCTCCCTTCGCCAAAGTCCCGTGGCAATTATCCACTCGCGCCCAATTCTTCCTGCATTCGAGCCACGAGTTCAAAATTGAATTTGACCTCGTCCTTCAATCGCAATGCTCCTCCCGCAAACGATACCGGCTTGATTCCGTAGTCCGATTGACGCAGCGGGAATTCGCCGGAGATGCGCAACATGGCACCCATGCGCGAGACGCGAGCGTCAAAGGAATGGCTTTGCGTAACGCCGTGAAACGAGAGTTCACCGGCTACACGGGCAACGAGCAGATCTTCGCTCAGTTTCTGGACCTTTATTTCTTTGCTCTCATACACGGCCGTCGGGAATCGCTCTACCGCCAGAACTTCCCCATACATCACCTGTTCGAGTTTCTTGCGATCATCGCTCTTCATCTCGTCCAGAACGTCCATCGTGTTGGTTCGCACGGTCACGCGAACGAGCGCCTTTTCGAACGTATCTGGGACAAGCTGAATCTCCCCTTCGTAGTCGCGTATCCCAATCTTGGGGTTATGGCCAAACGAGGAAAGCAGCCCGGTCGCAAAGGCCTGCACCGTCAACCGGCTCGCAGTTGCGTCGATCACAAATCTCACGGGCGCAAGTCCTTTTTGTGTTCCTGTGTGCATGACCCCATTCCTGGCTTCTCAGTCTTGGCGGCGGCCTACAATGAAATAAGCGCACTTCAATTCGTCTCTGAGCTTCAGAGTGCCCCCTGCTACCGAGGCAATTTTCAGCCCGTAGTCGGAGTGCATCAGTGCGAAGGACCCCTGTGCCTCAGCGTATCTTGACTGGCCACGATCTGTGCATCCAAGCTCCTGCCTCGAGTAATGCCGTGAAGCGTCAGATCACCGTCAATCCGATATACGTTTTCGCCAGTCTTAGCCATACTCACGCGCGAACTCCTGTATTCAATCCGCGGATATTTAGTTTTCTCCAACCCCTCATTAAACATGACACGCGCGATCTCGCGGCGGTCAACCTTGCTCACTTCGTCCATGATCTCGAGCGCTCCCACGTTTAACTGCACTCTTGAAGCCAGCTCAATCCGCGCAGGATTTGGCCCAGGCGTTTACAGCACTGCCGCGCCCTTACATGGAACGCAGACGAAAATAACGCTCCAGGTCAGGTAGAGCGGCCGCGGCGATATTGCCCAAACCGGCCTGCCCGAGATAACGCCGCACCGTCGGATTGGAGAGAACCAGTCCGGCGCCAAAGATGACGAGCGCCACGCCTCCGAGCATGTAAAGAGTTTCTTTGTCGGTTCCGTTTGATTCTTCTGTCCGATTCATTATTTCAACCGCCATGGTTTTCTCCTTTGCGCGATGGGAATCCGGTTCATTTCTTTGCGGGCCATTCTCCCGCAAGAATTCGCGTCACGAGCGAATCGATGAGTTTTACAGCCTCATCTACAGCTGCTGACACGGGCTCGCTCAGCCCCATCTGCCCTTCGTCGGGGCCGAGTGTCGCGGGCACGCAGCCAACCACAAGGACTCGCTTCAACTCTCCGCCCATGCTTGTCGCCATCCGCAACACATTAATCGGATTCATCGCATGGGGCTCAATAAATCCTCGCGACGCTCCGGCGGAATTTAAATCCCGCAAGTCCGGCTCGACGACGAAGAGAGTGCCTGGCCGACCTTCGCCGGGATAAGCATCCACGAGAATGGTTGTCTCGTAGCCCTCCATCAAGGCATACGCAAGGTCGAACCCTCGAATTCCAAAATCTGCCACTCGGACGCCTGACGGAAACAATCGGTTTGCCATCCGACTCGCAACTTCCACGCCAAAACCGTCGTCTCCAAGGAAAATGTTGCCAATTCCCACGATGAGGATGCTCTTCGTTTCCGCAGTCCGCGTCTTTTCACCTGGGGCAACAGGTTCCACTTCTCCCGGTGCGAAGAAAAAACGATGGCCAGGTTGCCGCATCAAGCCGATATCCCTGCCGGGATCGTCTTCAACCACCACACAAACGTGCAGCTTCCCTTCGTAGTCTTGCTCAATCGATTCGACGGCTGCGATTTTTCCCTCAAGTGCGAGGTCGAAAACATCGCCGCCGGCGCGCGGGCGCAGCCTTACGCGATCCCCTCGGCGGACTTGAGCACCCTGAATCTCAATCGACTCGACGGGAGTCTTATCTTCCAAGAGCTGCCATTCCCATTCGTTCACGGTGTTTCTCCCTTTACGCGGCGCAGCCCGCGCAACGCTCCGTGAAGTTTCAACAATTGCTCTTCCGGCAAAGTTTCTGTCCGCTCGAGAATCTGCCGTGCGCGCTCATCGGACTGACGCATTTCCCGCTTCTCTTCCTCTGTCATGGTCATGATGCGGAGCGACAATATTTCGTCAATTTCCGCTCCGTCGAACAGATCACCAGGGCTTTCCGGCGCAATCTGCGGATAGTCGTACAAAATAATCGGCGAGGAGAGCAGTATGTCTCTTTGGCCATCTTCCCCGACAAGGACCGGCCACGTTCCCACGTTTTGGCATGCCAGGGCGAACTCGCGGTATGCCTCCGGTGGATCGACCAGAGAAACAAATTCCCCGTCGCGCGCTTCCAGAATCGTGTGAGCCGAAACAAGTGATCGAGCAAGTGCTTCGTCACGGCTGACTGCACACGAACCATCGAACCGCGATATGTTCAAAATACGCGTCGTAAGTTTGAACACGCCTTCCTTTACCCGTTGGGCTGCGAGTTCGATCATTCCCGCAACGCTGGCTTTGTCGCGCAGAACAGCTCCAACAATCAATCCACCTTCATCCTTAACCGCTTCTCTCTCTTGCTTGGCCGATAGCCGGAAGGGCCATTGCATCGGCTGGGCTTCAAGAGCAGAAAGGTTTAACTCTGTCACTTCGATCACTTCTTCAACAGCCTCTTGCCACGCATGGAAGGTTTGGCCGTTGACTTCCAATCTTTCGACCTTTTCCATGGCTGGTTCTGTTACTGAGTCCGCTTCGCACGAAGGCGTCGTCAGTTTTCCGACGGAACGCGTCACCAATCGCAAGAATCTGACCCGAACCACGCATTGAGTTTCTGGATTTCCAAGCACCAGGCACTGTGTTTGCATGGTCCACGCATCCGAGCCGCCTTGCGCCTCGCAGTAGGAACGCGGATAGACGACACCAAAGTTGAATCTCTGCCGGTTCTTCACGGCCGAAGGCCGGTACGGGTAGAGCATGTACCCTTCGTAGAGCACAGCCTTCACAATCCCATCTATAAGTGCGGCGTTCATGACCGCACCGTTTCCGAAAGAGCGCTCAAGGCCCTCTCCAGCGCCTCTTCCCAAGTAGGAATTCCCTCGCGCACCTTGAACTGATAGAGCTTCTCAAACGTGTCTCTTTGCAAGGCCAGCCAGGTGGAATTCGGGTAGTACACGTCCATCAGGCCCTTCCACACCTTTACTGGCAACCGATACTTCGCCTCTTTGTCCCAGGAAATGGGAGCAACTTGGAGCGTTTCATTCTCGCCCTGGTAGAAGACGGTTCCACTGAACTGGAAGCATAGGGGCAAATCTCCGCTCGCTAGACCATGAAAATATTTTGTCGCAGCGACGTTGAAATCAAACGAGCACGGCACCACGATATCCGCAAGCGCGCTGCCGGTGAAGCGCGGCACCACCACGCTCGCGTGAGTCCACAGCATGCTTCGCAACGTCTGACCCCATCGATCCGGTTCGCCAAAAAGGTCAAGCAGCCGCGCTTGTTCG